>OGRF01000074.1_pt1 | contig 98638 bp, 105 predicted proteins | sample 1553381 | NCBI WGS metagenome assembly OGRF01 (sample SAMEA2580060, study PRJEB22360) | human gut metagenome | biome: human gut; feature: human-associated habitat; material: faeces | place: Denmark | collected 2008/2010
AGTGCCTTACTGCCCCCCCCCGACACACATAAAAAAACCGCCGATAGCAATACCGGCGGTTTTTTATTGTGTTTTGTCTATTAATACTCGTCCCAGGACTTGATCTGGATATCATCCATTGACATAGAACAGAACGCTCTGATGAACGCCGTCGCCAGACGGGCATTGGTAAAGAGCGGAATATTGCTGTCGATGGAATTACGCCTGATCTGGTAACCGTTGTAAAGCTCTTCTTCGCTGAAGTTCTTAGGGATATTGATTACCATGTCAGCCTCCTTGTTGCGGATCATGTCGAGTGCTGACGGGAACAGATTGGCCATTGCCGGATTCTTGGCTTCTGCCGGCCAAAGTACACGCTGGCAAGGTATGCTGTTCTCGATGAAATACTTGTATGTGCCGCCAGTTGCATAAAGATCATAACCTTTCTCTGCAAGCATCTTGCATGCTGTAAGCATATCAGCTTTCTGCAAGGCATCACCGGTAGAGAGCAAGATACGTTTCGCAGGAATCGTATTGCCGACAGAGAGGATGGACTTGAGAAGGGCTTCATCCAGGTTGTCACCGATACATCCCACCTCGCCGGTAGATGACATGTCCACGCCAAGCATAGGGTCTGCTTCCTCCAGACGTGCGAATGAGAACTGCGAGGACTTCACACCCACGTAATCCAGGTCAAATGCACTCTTCTGCGGTGCAGCCGGATGTTTCTCCAGCATTACCTTGGTAGCAAGCTCGATGAAATTGATTTTCAGCACCTTGGAAACGAACGGGAAGCTTCGTGATGCACGCAGGTTGCACTCGATGACCTTGATCTTGTTCTCTTTGGCGAGGAACTGGATATTGAAAGGACCTGAAATCTGAAGCGCACCTGCAATCTTGCGGGCAATCTTCTTGATTCTGCGGACTGTCTCCACGTAAAGCTTCTGAGGAGGGAACTGGATCGTGGCATCACCGGAGTGCACGCCGGCATACTCGATATGCTCGGAAATTGCGTAAGCGAGTATTTCACCGCCATCCGCAACGGCGTCGAACTCGATTTCCTTGCAGCGGTCCATGAACTTGCTGATGACCACAGGATGCTCCTGAGACACGTCGGATGCCAGAGAGAGGAAATGCCTTAGCTGCTCCTCATCATAGCAGACATTCATGGCAGCACCTGAAAGCACATAAGACGGACGCACAAGCACAGGGAAGCCTACCTTGTCGATGAACTTGTCCACGTCATCCATTGTCGTAAGCTCGCTCCATTCAGGCTGGTCCACACCGAGGGAATCCACGATGCTGGAGAACTTGTTCCTGTCCTCAGCCTTGTCAATGTCCTTCGCCTTGGTTCCGAGGATAGGAACGCCGTTCTTGTCAAGCCTGAGCGCCAGGTTGTTAGGAATCTGTCCGCCCACTGAAACCACGACGCCATGAGGAGTTTCCAGCTCAATGATGTCCATCACACGTTCGAAGGTAAGCTCATCGAAATAGAGCCTGTCGCACATGTCATAGTCCGTGGAAACGGTCTCAGGGTTATAATTGATAAGCACTCCCCTGTAGCCTTCCTTGCGGATTGTTTCAATGCAGTTCACGGAGCACCAGTCGAATTCTACAGAGCTTCCGATACGGTATGCACCTGAACCGAGAACGACTACGGATTTGCCGTCATTTTCGAATTTGATGTCATTGAAAGAGCCGTTATAAGTAAGGTAAAGGTAGTTCGTCGCTGCCGGGAACTCTGCCGCGAGAGTGTCAATCTGCTTGACTACAGGCACGATGCCATGTGATTTTCTCCATGCACGGACAATGTCCTGGTTGGCGCGGAAATCACCGTTGTCCTTGAACAATGCCCTCTGGATCTGGAAGTCCGAGAATCCCTGGCATTTAGCCTGGCGCAGGAGTTCAAGAGGCATTGACTCGACATTGTCGTAGGTATTCATCTCGTTGTAGGTGGAGACGATGTTCTCGAGTTTTTCGAGGAACCACTTGTCAATCTTGGTGAGCTCGTGGATCTGGTCGACTGTGTAGCCGGCGCGCATTGCCTTGGAAATCACGAAGATACGTCTGTCGGTAGGCTCTTTCAATGCTTCATCGACATTGGCCACCTGAAGTTCCTTGTTGCCCACGAATCCGTGTGCTCCCTGGCCGATCATGCGGAGGCCCTTCTGGATTGCCTCTTCGAATGAACGTCCGATAGCCATGACCTCGCCGACACTCTTCATGCTGGAACCGATCTTCCTGGACACGCCGTGGAATTTGGAAAGGTCCCAACGCGGGATTTTGCAGACGATATAGTCAAGCGCAGGTTCGAAGAATGCAGGAGTCGTCTTGGTCACGGAGTTCTTCAAGTCGAAGAGACCATAGCCGAGACCGAGTTTCGCAGCCACGAATGCCAGCGGATAACCGGTAGCCTTGGACGCCAATGCGGATGACCTGGAAAGACGTGCATTGACCTCTATCACCCTGTAATCCATAGCATTAGGGTCGTATGCATACTGCACGTTACACTCTCCGACAATTCCGATGTGGCGTACGATCCTTATGGAGAGTTCACGCAGGAAGTAATAGTCCTTGTTCGAAAGTGTCTGGGAAGGAGCTACAACGATACTCTCTCCTGTATGGATTCCGAGAGGGTCGAAGTTCTCCATGTTGCAGACCGTTATACAGTTGTCGTATTTGTCCCTGACTACCTCATATTCAATCTCTTTCCAGCCCTTGAGAGATTTCTCCACAAGTACCTGAGGAGAGAATGAAAATGCCTTGGTACACAATTCCTCAAGCTGCTCGTCATTGTCGCAGAATCCTGAACCGAGTCCTCCGAGAGCATAAGCGGCTCTTACGATAAGAGGGTAGCCCAATTCATGTGCGGCCTTGCAGGCCTCTTCCATGTTTTCTGCAGGATGCGACTTGATGGTCTTGACATTGATTTCATCAAGCTTGTTCACGAAAAGTTCCCTGTCTTCCGTATCCATGATTGCCTGGACTGGAGTACCGAGAACCTGGACGTCATATTTCTCAAGTATGTGATTTTCATACAATTCCACGCCGCAGTTCAATGCTGTCTGACCGCCGAAAGAGAGCAGGATTCCCTGCGGACGCTCCTTGGCAATGACTTTTTCCACAAAGAAAGGCGTCACCGGAAGGAAGTAGATCTTGTCTGCGACTCCTTCAGATGTCTGGACCGTGGCAATGTTCGGGTTGATCAGGACGGTCTCAATGCCTTCTTCGCGCAAAGCCTTGAGCGCCTGTGAACCGGAATAATCGAATTCTCCTGCCTGTCCGATTTTCAATGCACCGGAACCGAGGATGAGGACTTTTCTTATATTAGGATTTTTCATGTTTCTCAGTGGATTTATTTGATTTTGCTGATGAACTCGTCGAACAGGAATTCCGTATCTGTAGGACCGCTTGAGGCTTCAGGATGGAACTGTACGGAACAGAACGGTTTGGACTTGTGGCGGATACCCTCATTGGTGCCGTCGTTCATGTTGACAAACCATGGCTCCCAATCGCTTCCGAGTGCGGAGTCGTCAACTGCATATCCATGATTCTGCGATGTGATGTAGCAGCTGTTCGTGCCGATCATGCGTACAGGCTGGTTATGGCTTCTGTGACCGTATTTCAGCTTATATGTCGTAGCTCCGGCTGCCCTTGCCATCAGCTGGTTTCCCATGCAGATACCGAAGATCGGCTTGTCCTGCTGCATTGCGATACGCAGATTGTCTACGGTCTTCTGGCAGAATTCAGGGTTTCCCGGGCCGTTGGAAATGAAAAGGCCGTCATAGTCGAGTGAAAGGAAATCATAGTCCCATGGCACGCGGATAAGTTCCACTCCCCTGTCCACGAAGCAGCGGAGAATGTTGTGCTTCACGCCGCAGTCCACCAATACGACTTTCTTGTCGCCTGAACCATAGTGAATTACCTCTTTGCAACTTACGATGTCTATCTGGTTCTCCTTGTTCGGATCAGGAATCTCCGCAGCGGCAGACTCGCCTTCAGGAACAATCTGTCCGAGCATGGAGCCGTTGTCCCTCAGCATCTTGGTGATTTCTCTGGTGTCCACGCCATAGATTCCCGGAATTTTCTGCTCTTTCATCCACTCGTCAAGGCTCTTTACAGCATCCCAATGACTGTATTTCAATGAGTACTCAGATATGACAAGGCCACGGACCCAGATCTTTTCTGATTCGAGGTTCCTGGAAATGCCATACTGGTCAACTCCCTCGTCCGGAACACCGTAGTTTCCTATAAGAGGATATGTGACACAGAGAATCTGGCCTGAATAGGACGGGTCAGTCAAACTTTCCGGATAGCCCACCATTGCCGTGGAGAACACCACTTCTCCGTCACATGGTTTGTCATATCCGAATGACCATCCTTCCAGTTCCATTCCGTTCTGCAGACGGAGTGTTGCGCGAAGTTTTTTTTCCATTTCGTATTTCAATTATTCAAGTTTCAAAAATCCCCTTATACAAATATATAAAAAAAAGACCATCCCTTTCGGAAACGGTCAATCATTTGTCAGTCAATAAAAATAATAATGGAACGACCCTGGAGGTGTCCAGGCCACGACATGGTGAATAATGTTCCTTTCTTCATTGTCTGAAATCTGTTTTCTATATTTCAGGATGCGAATTTAAGACTTTTTTTCCCGATTACAAAGACGTGGCCGGACATTGTTTCGTTTAAATTGAATTTTAAACGAATTAATACATTGCATTGAAATTCAAATAACTTATTTTTGCGCGATTTTTTAGGAGTATTATGAAAGCACAGGACAAGGTCAAAGGGACCTTTTTTAGATGGCTTCCGGTTATAAGCCTGACATTTTCGACATTTATCTTCAACACTTCGGAGTTCATCCCGATCGGGTTGCTTACAGATATTGCCAATGATTTTTCGATTACCGAGTCCAAGGCGGGACTGCTGATTACCGTCTACGCCTGGGTAGTGGCATTGGCCTCGCTGCCATTGATGCTGGCATTCTCGAAGACGGAAAACAAGAAACTGCTGCTGTCGATAGTGGCGTTGTTCATTGTCAGTCATATAGTTTCAGGTATTTCATCCGGTTATTATATGCTGATGCTGTCGAGAGTCGGTGTCGCGTGCGCACATGCCATATTCTGGTCCATCGTGACTCCGCTGGCTGTGCGTGTGGCACCCGAAGGCAAACGTTCATTGGCATTGAGCCTTATTATTACGGGTTCGTCGGTCGCGATGATCGTCGGTCTGCCGCTGGGACGTGCGATCGGCCTCATGGTCGGCTGGCGTACGACTTTCCTCATCATTGCAGCGGTTTCCGCGATAATTTTCATGTTCATCGCTGTCGCACTTCCGAAAATGCCGAGTGACAATGACATGTCTTTCAAGTCGTTGCCTACGCTTCTGAAGTCGCCGGCGCTGCGCTGCATCTATGTCCTGACAATCGTCGCCATAACCGGTCATTATACCGCGTACAGCTACATTGAACCTTTCCTCGGCCAGATCGCAGGACTTTCCGACGGCTGGATTACCATGGTCCTTTCCGCTTTCGGCGTCGTGGGAATCATCGGAAGCTGGTTCTTCTCCAGATATTATGACAGGCACAATCTGGCATTCATCAGGTTCGCTCTGCTGGGCATCTGCACCTTCGTGCTCCTGCTTCGTCCTGCAGCGTTCAATCCGGCTTGCATAATCATCGTCTGCATCCTCTGGGGACTCGCCATCAACAGCTACAATCTTGCGTTCCAATCCGAAATCATCCAGATCGCGCCTCACGGCACAGCTATCGCAATGTCCATCTACTCAGGTATATACAATGTCGGCATCGGTGCAGGAGCCCTCGTCGGAGGAACAGTCTGCGCCAATGCCGGCGTAGCTTCAGTGGGTTATGTAGGCGGTATAATCGCCGCCGTCGCCGCGTTCTATTGCCTCACGAGGTTCATCCCGGTATTGACAATGCATGTGAGTGACTAGAGCGTCACTATTTCCGATTTGTATTTTACACGATAGTCGGTGGTGTCGGCATCGAGAACGAAAATCTGGTAGCTGTTGCCGCCCGGATAGACTCTAATGACAATGTGTCCCCACGGCTTGAAATTGCTCCAGAGCTTTTCACCGAGCTTCTCCCTTGACTGGTCCACCGTTATATAATAGTCGCGGTCACCTCTCCAGACCTGCGGATCCGTGATTCTAGTCATTGTGGAAGCGACAGGATGATTCTCGCTGCGCGCGTCAATGACAATGACCTGCGGGGACAATGTCTGCATGAAAAAGGCATTGCAGGTATCGAAATATCCATGGTGATTCGCTTTCATGACTGTCACCTTGCCGCAGACTTTGGCCACAGGGGTCTCGAAATCACGTTCCTGGGATTTGTACAGAGGCCAATTGCCACCTGAAAGGTCACCGCCGTTGTAATATGAGAACTTGCCGTAGCGGAGACGGATTGCACAGGAATTCATGTTCTCGTCGAACAGAAGCGGATCGCCGCTGTACATCTTTACAGACTTCTTGCCCTTTCCGGTCCACACCTCTCCGTTGGCACAGAGATTCCTGATTTCGAATGACTTGGCGTATTTCTTGGGGTCATTGACCATAGTGAACTGACGGTTGCTTCCGACCTGGAATTTCTGGGCGTCCGTTCCGTTGGCAGCCGAGTAATTCACGAATTTCATGTACTCCTCGATGAAGCCTTTGTCGGCACCAAGCACTTTTCCTCTGGATGGAAAATCATAGTCAGGATAGCCCCTGTCCACAAAAGTATTGAAATGTATCAGGCTTCCCACCTGGGTGATTCCGGACAGACCGAAACCGTGCTCCCCCGGAATCATATCCTTGGCTGTTCCGATATGATCGTTATGCAGATGCGTAACCATAGCATAGTCAAGGTTTTCCTTATCCGGCAACTGTGACAGGAAATGCTTGATATAGATGGCCTGCCACTCGCCCGGCATTTTGGACGCATCCGGGCGTTGGGTATCTTTCGCTTTCGCATTGTCCCCGGCATCTATCATCATGGTCGTACCGTCCGGCATCACTATCAATGCCGCGTCACCTCTTCCGGTAGCGATGGTATGAATGTCCAAATAGCCTTCCTGCCACGTAGGAAGGTACTCCGGTGTCTGCGCATAAGTTCCGACAGCAGACATCATCAATGCAAATGTCAATAATCTTGTTTTCATTTTTATATGGTTTGTATTTCGTTTCGTAAGTGCAAATTTAATTAATGGGGGAAAATGTTGAAACGGTTTCTTCGAAAAAAACATTGTATATGTAAATTTTTATTCCGACATTGTAGGGTACTTAATGTAAACTTATTCAATAACAATTGCCTATGGGTAAACGAACTTACTCACTGAGAATCGTATTGATTCTCGTGTCATGGTGTTTATTGTCCACTATGACAGTTGATGCCCAAGATGCTTCTTCAGGAGCTGCTGTAACCTTGACGGGTACAGTTTTGGACAAATCTTCCGAACCTCTGCCAGGCGCTTCAGTTCTGGTAAAAGGCACTGCAAACGGTGTTGCAACGGATGTGGACGGCAAATTCACGATTCGTCTGAAACCGACACCTTCTACCGTAATCGTCTTTTCATTTGTCGGAATGAAGCCGAAGGAAATCCCCTATTCTTCACTTCATGACGGAATTAAAATCACATTGGAAGACGACTCCAACAGTCTGGACAACGTCGTCGTGACCGGTTATGCCAACATCCGTAAGGACAGCTTCACAGGAACATCCACAACCGTGGGACGGGAAGACTTGATGAAGGTCTCCACGACCGACTTGATGAAGGCGCTGAGCGCATTCGACCCGTCCTTCAAAATGATTACTGACAATGCTCAGGGCTCTAACCCGAACAATATGTCAGAATATTATATAAGAGGACGTTCCGGTGTATCCGAAGTCAAGGAACTGGACAAGGTAACCGGTGACGTGAGTGAATTCGCATTGAAAAACAATCCTAGCGCACCTATCTTCATATTGGATGGTTTCGAAGTGGACCAAGCCACGATCTACGACTTGGATATGAATCGCGTGAAAAGCGTCACGACTCTTAAAGATGCAGCCGCAACGGCTGTCTATGGTTCCAGAGCCGCCAATGGAGTCATTGTCATTGAGACAGTTACGCCTGAACCTGGCGCTGTCCATCTCACATATTCGAACACTACTTCCGTGGAAATTCCGGATCTGGGCAGCTATCATCTAATGAATGCCAAGCAAGCATTGGAAGCTGAATATTATGCCGGACTGTTCGAGGCGACTGCCGATGACAAGAATGCCGGCGGTCTCATCAACTACGGCGAACTCTACAACAGTGTAATCAGAGGCGTGGATACCGACTGGATCGCAAAACCGGTGCGTACGGCATTGAACCATAAGCATTATCTTTCCGTCAGCGGCGGTTCGGACGCGCTTCGCTGGAGTGCGGACATAAATTACCAAAGCAAGGATGGAGTCATGAAAGGTTCTTCTAGAAAGACCTACGGCGCGTCCATGTCGCTGGACTACCGCTACCGCACGCTGCAGATCAGAAACAAGGCTTCTTTCAATGTCGTGAACGCATCAGACTCCCCCTACGGGTCATTTTCCGACTATGTGAGGATGAAACCTTACCTTTCGCCGGTCGACCCGGATACGGATAATTACTATAAAGTGTTCAGCATATATAGGAACATCCGTTCATCTATCAGTGAGCCGGTGTATGTGACCAATCCTCTTTATGAAGCTACGCTGAACAGTTTCAGCAAGTCATCCTACCGTGAATTCATCGACAACCTCAGCCTCAGATGGAACATCACGCCTTACCTCATGGCCAAAGGAACTTTCAGCGCCTCATATAAGGTTCAGGATGACGGTACTTTTACAGACCCAGCGTCAGGCGTGTACACGAAAACAGATGTAAAAGAGAAAGGACAATATAAGGATGGCGACATCCGTTCCTCAAGGTGGACATTGAACGGAATGCTCTCCTATAACAGGAATCTAAAGAAGAACAACATCAATGCCTCCCTTGGTGTTGAAGCGTCGGAGACCAACTCCAGCTCGCAATATTCGACGTATCTTGGATTCGTGGAAGGAGCAAAGGCTTCGCCGAGCAATGCGCTCAAAATCAAGGAAAAGCCAACTTTCAGCGACAGCAATTCCCGCCGTTTCGGCACATATCTCCAGGGCAACTGGTCATACGATGATATTTATCTTCTGGACATTTCAGGAAGATATGAGGGGTCTTCAGCCTTCGGCGCAAAAAAGAAAATGGGACTTTTCTGGTCTTCAGGAGCAGGACTGAACCTCCACAATTATGCATTTCTGAAAAATGTGAACTGGGTCGACAGGTTCAAGGTCAAAGCTACCTATGGAGTGACCGGAAAGGCTAATTTCAGCCCGTACCAGGCCAGGACCACATATGAAATCATGTATGACAATCCTTATATCGACCAGTGGGGAATGTCCCTGAAGGCTCTAGGCAATGAAAATCTTAAATGGGAAAAGGTAAACAAGCTCAATGTCGGTACCGAACTTTCATTCCTGCAAAATTCAGTAACCGTCATGTTCGACTGGTATCATGAGCTGACTACCGACCAGGTAGAATCCGTTTCCATCCCGTCTTCTTCAGGATTTACGTCATATAAGGGAAACCTCGGAAAAGTATTGAACCAAGGTGCTGACATCAGGGTCAATGTGAGAGCATTTTCCAATCGTGACTGGGATGTGTACGTGTTTACCTATATGAACAGGAACACCAACACCATCAAGGAGATAGGCGATGCATTGAAGGACTACAACTCCAGCATCGACTCGTTCTTCAAGGGATATTCGTCTTCATCGTCAGACAGCAAATACAGTCAGCCTTTCACCAAATATGAAGTCGGAAATTCGCTTTCTGCCATTTACGGCATGAAATCCCTCGGCATTGACCCTGCGAACGGAAAAGAGCTTTACGTAAAACGCGACGGTACAGTTACTTACGATTGGTCTTCTTCAGAGCAACAATGCTTGGGCGACTATGACCCGAAACTGTCCGGTTCATTTGGTTTCAATCTCCGCTGGCGCAATTGGACGCTTTACACGACAATGGCCTTCCGATGTGGAGGCCAGGCGTATAACAGCACATTGGTTGCCATCGAAAATGTGGATTTGGAGAAATATAACGGCGACGTGCGCATCTTGACTGACCGATGGATCAAGCCTGGAGACAATGCGACTCTCAAGAGCATAAAGGACCGCACCTATACTACCAGACCTACATCGAGATTTGTCCAGGATGACAATGAAATGACGATGTCTTCGCTGTCACTCGGTTACCAGTTCGACCATAATCTGATAAAACGAATCGGAATCGATGCTCTGCGTCTTCAGTTCAATGCTGAAAACATATTTACCGTATCTTCCATCAGGCAGGAGCGTGGAACCACCTATCCTTATGCAAGATCCTTCAACATCAGCTTGAATGTAACCTTATAATTGCTCAGTTATGAAAAAAACAAGAATAATATATTGCATATTGGCCACTCTTCTGATGTCCGTGTCATGCAACAATTGGCTGAATGTGGGCTCGGAAGAAGAAGTCTTCGAAGATGATGCATTTGCTTCCACGAAAGGCTACAGAAGCGCCTTGGTCGGCATTTATAAGACTTTGGCCTCATCATCCCTCTACGGGCAGGAACTTACGTGGGGGCTCAAAAGCACATTGAGCTGGAACTATAAGGCAGGAAACTGCGTAACTTCCTACCGTGCAATTCTCAACGAGGAGAGTTTCGACAACAGTGCTGCACGCAGCCTTTCAAATAAAATCTGGAGCAAGGCTTATTATGCTATTGCCAACTGCAATGAATTGCTGCAGAAAATCGAAGATTGTGACGATGCATTCGAATATCCGTGGGAAAAGCAGATGATTATGGCGGAAGCCAGAGGCATACGCGGTCTTCTTCATTTCGAGATGCTGCAGCTTTTCGTTCCTGCTCCTGTTACAGGTTATGACGGACAGGCTCTTCCGTATGTCACTTCTTATCCTGACCTGAAGCCGGCGTACAAATCCATGAAGGAATACATTGACCTGGTCATCGAAGATTTGAAGTATGCGCAGGAGCAGCTTGCGCCCATCGACATTGACGAACTCAGGAACAAGAGTAATTTCGTCTCGGGAACGATGCGCCTTGACAACATGGATTATGTACTTTTCCAGGGCGTCGGCAACATTCATTCCAACGGAGGCAAGCGAGACAATGCTTTCGGAGACGGATTTTTCGCGTTCAGAGGCTACCGCTTCAATTATTGGAGCGCAACCGGCTTGCTCGCCAGGGTTTACTCTTACTTGAGAGATTTCGAAAATGCCGAAATCTATGCGGATACCATCATCAATGATTGGGTGGTGGAATACCAGTTCAACCTGTACAATTCCAATCCGAAGGCGACGACGGGACGTATTGACGGAAAACGCAGGCCTGAACCTATATGCGCATTCTGGAACGACCAGGTCTGTGACAATTATACGTCTATTGCAGGTAAGTCGTACAACAAAATGGTGGAACTGAAATATCTTTTTGCCGGCGACGAGTCTACGGACTACCGCTATACTGAATTGTATAATTCTTCAACCAAGACCTACCGTGTCTGGGACAAGTCGGAAAACAGGACCGTCAGCCAATACAGCAACCCGCTTCTTCCTGTCATGGAATTGCCTGAAGTATTCTATATCAAGGCTGAATGTCAGGCACATGACGGTGATATTGCCGGAGCGGATGCCACGCTCAAGAAGATCCGCGATGCCAGAGGATGCACAGCTCCGCTTTCCGACACTGATTTGGATTCATTCATGAATACATTGGTAAATGAAGCCCAGCGGGACTTTCTCACACGCGGTACGACTTACTGTTTCTTGAAGAAGCTTGACTGGCATGTAATCTACGATGGCACTCCTGCAGGAAAGACGGTCACGTCTGATTGGTACGTGCTGCCGCTTCCTGATTCAGAGACTGCGTATTATTAATGGAGGAACTTGAAATGAAATATACAAAGATATTATTGGCTGCTGCGCTGATTGTGGCAGCATGCGCCAAAGAGAGTATACCTACGTACAAAGAGGTGTCCGGAGAACGATATATTTATTTCGCCAAGGCGGAACAAGATTCTTCTGACGTATCTTTCTATTCCTATCCCGGACAGAAGGTGATCGAATACCCTATCGTAGTAAAAAGTACCGGTTACAGCACATCCGAAGGGACTTTTTCCGTCAATGTGCTGAAAGAATACACCACTGCGGGAGATGGAGATTACTCATTGGCGGAAAAATTCACATTCCGTCCGGAAAGCCAGGTGGATACATTCTACGTAAAGCTGAACTATTCCTCCAAACTTGATAATGAGAAAGTGAGAATCGTGCTGGAATTGGAGGAGACTCCCGATTTCAAATTGGGCATGACTGACTCAAGGGTCGCAATAATCTGGTTCCACAACAATCTCGTCAAACCTTCATGGTGGAATTCTTCGGTAAGCGCGTATTATCTCGGTCCGTATTCCGATGCGAAGTACAAGCTCTTTCTGGAAGTCGTAAAGGTGGATCTTGACGGGGCCGACAATAGTCTGATACGTCATTACACATTGGTATTCAAGAAATACCTAGAAGACAGGAAGGCGGCCGGCAATCCGGCATTGGAAGAAGACGGGACGGAAATTACCGTAATTGCCTGATGAAAAATGTTGTTAACATAAATGATTGATACGATGAAACTTAAATATATCATATCCTTATTGGCATTTACTGCAGCAGTCTGCTCATGCTACAAGGATGATTCGCGGGATTTTCAGATTCCGCTCGCAGGAGTCAGCATCGCGGCAGATGATGCCATTTCCTTCTCTGTCGGCGTGGAAGGCACTTACGAGCCTGTAATCGAATGGGGCGGCACTTCAGAAGCTGACTACAACTATAAATGGACAGACAATGGACGGGAAGTCATATCTACGGAACGCGTTCTCAAGCATCTGTTTACGGAAGCTGGCGACCATTATCTGACTTTTCAGATGACAGACAAGAAAACGGGACTCGTATATGGCCGTGATTTCAAGATGACTGCCAACAGCGAATTCTTCCTTGGCTGGCTGGTTCTTTCAGAGGGAACTGACGGATCGTCCAAACTCAGTTTCGTGAACCTGAGCACGTTCAAGTCTTATCCTGATATATATGCCACGATGTTCCCGGGCACTCCGCTCGGTTCTTCTCCCGTCGGCATCGCCTGCCAGGGTATCCGCAAGACCGACCAGGTGACCATCATCCAGAACGGAGGAGAGGGTTCTGTAGTCCTGGACGGTTCTTCATTCAAGAAAGTCATCAATGTAGCTGACGAATTCATCGGAGGAAAATTCCCTGCTGAAGACGGCAGCTTCAAGATTAAGGCCATCGGTTACACTCACCGCGGACCGGATCTGGTTTTGACGGAGAACGGCAACATATATGACAGAATCAGCAAGACCGGCTATTCCGCTGCATTCCAGAGCGGCATGTACTCCACGGAGCCTTATATTTCTGCTGGCGGCCCTGCAAAGTTCACCTACATGACATTCCCTGGTGCGAATTCATATTTCACCCCATTATTTGACGGCGCACACAACAGATGGCTTGCATATTACACGACCACGACAATTCCACTCCAGATTCCTGCCTTCGACAAGGCAGCCGATGTGGAATTCGAAGAAGGTCTCGATTTCTGTTCAGGCATGGCGGCCGATGTGAAGATGCGTTACGCCCAGACATATCAGGAAGGGGTCATGCGGTCGCTGCGTCTGGCCAATGTGCTGGAAAGGGCCAATTCCCTCTGCGTCAATACGTCGAAACTGGATCTGAATACCGCCAATTCCCATATTACAGTGTCGGACTTGCAGCAGAAGTCCATTACCGGTTATGCGATTGACGCTGATTCCCAGTTCTGTATCCCGCGCGGCTCGGGCACTGACTACAACGATGAACTCTATGTTTTCTTCAATGTCGGCAGCAGGGTATACTTTTATCATTTCGACACAGGAACCGTATATCTCTACCATGATTTCAGCAAGGACAGCAACGCACCTTCAGGCAAAATTGTTTCAATGATCCAGAACGGCAATGCCAGTCAGCTCGGCGTGGCTTTCTCTGACGGGCACCTGTTCATCTGCGATCTGGCAAAGAAAACTCTTACCGCCATCAGGCAGAACAACATTGATCCGGAAACCTATGACAAGATGATCAAGGCTCACATCAGCGATATTCCTGGAACAGTGGTTTCGCTGGCATTCAAATATGGCAAGGCTGACAACTACACAGGATCAAAAATTTCTAAATAACATTCAACTATATGAAAATTACAGCATTGACAACATCACTCCTGCTGCTTGCAACACTCTCATCGCCAGCCCAGGAGAAAAAAATCGAAAAGCTTCCCGGCATTCCTCCATCGAAGAGCGAACTGGTTTACGATTATGACAATGTCCTTCCGGAGGACATCCAGCTGAAAGGAGCCCCTCAAGGTTTTGCAATCAGCGGACGTTATGGATTCTCTCTGCGGAACAGAGGCATGTGCATTATCCTCGACATGAAGAAGAACGAGTATGTGAATTCGTTCATGCTTGAGGGGAATACGTCACATTGCAACAGCGCAGGTTTCGGAAAAGAGAAATACTCAAAAGATTCAATGTTCCCTCTCCTGTACGTTTGCGAATGCCTGGGCCAAAAGAGCTGCTACGTGACGGATATAACGACTGAAGGGTCCAAGATAGTCCAGAGGCTTTTCTATGATTCTGATGAGTTCAAGATTGCCATGGACTGGATTGTGGATGCGGAAAACGGGTTCATATATGTTTACGGCGGCCGTCATTTCGGAACGAAATACCTGAAAAAACTTCCGTTGCCGAAATTGTCTGATTCCGATGAGAACGGAGAGGTGCATTTCACTAAAGATGATGTGCTTCAGACCATTGAAATTGAAGGTCTTATGATCAGTCAAGGTAGCGTCATCAAAGGCGGAAAGGCATATCTTCCAGATGGTTGCTCGCCTTATGGCAACAAACTGCATATCATCGACTTGGCTACAGGAGAAAGAGAATCTGTCGTGGATTTTCAGGACCAGGAAAACGAGCCTGAAGGACTTGCTTTCAAAGGGAAATGGCTCTATGTCATATTCCACAACATCACCGAAAGCATACGTCACACGATGATGTATCGCATGAAAATATAAAACTATGTTACCCCCGGAGGCTCTAAGCTTTCGGGGTTTTCATTGTCAGAACCATATCCGGAAGAAGTATCAGGTCCTGATGCCATTTCGGCGGGGTAACATCCTTGTCTTCGTGGTGCCAGAAAACCTGGACGCGGACTTTGGCGGAGGACGGGATGTAGCCTTTGGCGCCCAGGGCCTGGAGTTTTTTGGTGAAAGCCCCGGAGAATTTCACGACACGCGTGAAGCCCATGTAAAGACCGTCGTCGCCGACATTGAGGACGCATCCTGAATGAATGGTGGCAAAATCAATGCGCTTATTCATAAAAGCATTGAGAACCACGTCTTTATGGCCCATTTGTATAAGGATTTCCGCCGGCTGGCCATAGTCGGTTTCGTCCATTGCGTAATTGACGGCAGACAGCACATTGCGGTCGAACAATGCCGGATTGTCGTAGTGTACGGAGAGGTTTTTCTTGGCCCGGGTCATGGCTACATAGACGGCACGGCGCTCCTTGTCGGTGATCACGCGAAGTCCCTTGAGAGAGACATAGACATTGTCAAACTCACGGCCTTTGGCCTTGTGGATGGTCGAAACGATGATTTCCGAATCGCCGCCTGGAATGAAAGTCTCCAGCTGCGACTCGCGGAGATAAGACTCGAAATCCGACAAATAAAGATGCTTTCCTTCCGATTCGAAGCCTGCAATGCAATTCAATGCCACCTCAAGATATTGGCTGTCAGAATATTGTTCTCGAAGCGCAGCTTTCGCTTTTTCCCATTCGGATTCGTCAATGTCGATGCATCCCGGCTTCCGCACAAGGGAAAGGAAGAAATGCAGTTCGGCCAGGTCGGTCAGGCTGAATCCTTCCTTCGACTGTATAAGACGGGTCTTGCGGCCATGACGGTTCAGCAATGCGGATAGAATCAGTGCATCATCATTGGTCAATGCCAATACGCAGGTGCGGCCGTCGTAATCATCCGTAACGATTTCATTGACAATGGCTTGCTCGTAATTGAAGACTCGATGGAAACAGACATTGACATTGCCGCGGGAGTCCTGGACGCCCTTTATAGGGACGGCTTTCAGCCGGTACGGGATGCTGGTCACGAACGCATTGGCGGCAGCTATGACCTCGTCTGAACTGCGGAAATTTTCCGTCATGTTGTAGACGGTCGCGCCCATCGAGATCAGCCGCCGCATGTATCCGGAGTCGGAGCCGCGGAATTCGTATATGTTCTGGTCGTCGTCGCCTACAGCGATTACGCGCATGTCTTCGTTTTGATTTATAAGCATTTCCACGAGGGCGAACTCGTCTGCGCTCATGTCCTGCGCTTCATCGATGACGAGTATGGATTTGGTAATCTGGCTGCGTTCCACCTTCCCTTCCCGTATCGCGGTTACGGCATCACTTACTACATGGTCCGAATCCTCGACAGTGCCGATTTTTCCGAGCAGGTCGAAGCAATATGAATGGAATGTTTTGATTTCCACGTATTTGGCAGCTCCGCCAATCAGCTGGGCGAGACGTGCGTGAAATTCCGTGGCGGCTGCGCGGGAAAAAGTCAGCATCAGCAGCTGCTCGGATTTTATGTCTTCCATCAATATGAGGGAGGCCAATTTGCGGACCAGAACATAGGTTTTTCCGCTTCCCGGACCGGCCGGCACGACTATGAAACGGGAATTCTTGTCATTGATGATGCTGCTCTGCACTCCGGTCAGACTGCCGAAAATCTCATCGTACTTCTTTTTGCTTACGTTGCGGTTGATTTCCTCGGCTTCCTTGCTGTCGAAATAGCGTTTGATGAACGCCTTGAAGTCCATGGTGAAGTAGTCGTGGACATATTCCAACGCCTTTTTCTCGTCGGCGACCATCATGTTCGCATATTTGCCGACAATATGGATCTGCTGGATGCGCTGCCGGTAGAAGTCGTCAAGATTCTTGTAATCCTCTTTCTTATAGCGGCTTCTGTTGTCGAAATTCAGGCGCTCAAGTTCAATCTTGTTGTACAGCACCATGAATCCGCCTTCGATGCTTACTATACCGGTCTTCGCCAGAAACAGCAAGGCTTCTTCAATATCCTCAATGCCGGCCTGTCCGGTCTGGAAAAGGTAGCTGGAATTATATCCTTCGACAAGTTCGGCCAATGAGAAATTCACACTGATGTCATGACCTTCTTCCTGAGATTGGGACTTGAACTGATCCAAGATATATCGCGTGACGGCCAGCCTGTTCTCTGCTTTCAGAGCCAGCTTTTCATGCGGCATCCTGATGCGGATTTCGATATATTCTTCTGAAAGAGACGTCTTTTCCATGTAGTTCCGGATAATCCAGAAATACAATATCGTGCGGATATCTTTTACAGTAGAACTTGATATGCCTTCAGCCAATGCCTTCTCGTTCAGCTCCTTGATACTGAATTTATATTCATTGTCGGACAAGGTGCCAATGATGCATTTCTCCAGTTTTCCGTAAAAATCAAGTTTCCTGACCTGGCTTGTCCGGAGGTACGCATACATGTCATTGTCCTTCGCGAGAATGCCGCCCATCCGCATTTTCTCGACAACATTTATTACCTTTCTGATTTCTATGCCGAGCATATCGGAGAGGTAGTCGACGCGCGATTCGGCTTCCGCGGTACCGGCCTTCGAGCGGCTCCGTTCCGATATCAATGACTTGATGATACGTCTTGCATTGACCTTGTCCTCCTCCGTAAAATCATTGCAGCCGTCGATTAATCCGGCCGCTTCATCCATTGTCCGCGGTACGATGCTGGTAGCGTAGATTCTCGGGCTGTCCATTCCGCGGCGGATGAACCCGGCATTTTCCAAGGCGGCTATCGCGCTTTTTACCTTGGTTTCGACGTCGCGGATTTCATCCCAACCTGCTTTCCGGGCGATTTCAAGCGCGGAAATATTGATGGTGCTGTACCTGGACGTCAGGTTTTTTATTGCACGCCATACCTGATTTATCTCGCTGAGTGTCAACTTGGTTTGGTTGAGCAATGTAAAGTGGCGGTTCAGGTCGTCGTCATTGTAAAGGACGTAGCAGTCAGCATTGGAATTTACATCTCGTCCCGCCCTGCCTGCTTCCTGTATATAGTTTTCCAGGGAATCCGATATTTCATAGTGGACCACGAGGCTGACATCGCTCTTGTCCACGCCCATTCCGAAAGCAGACGTGGCGACTATAATGCGCACACGGTTGTTCATGAAATCATCCTGCGCCTGGACTTTTTCCTCGATCTCCATCTGGCCATGAAATGCCTTGGCCTCCAAACCGTCCTGCGTCAGACGCTTGGCGATTTCTTCCGCTTTCCTGGTCCTTGTGACATAGACGATTGCCGGACCCCGGCTATCATACAGAAGGCTTCGCAATGTCGGATATTTTTCGTTGTTGCTGCGATACAGCACCGAATAATGAAGGTTGGTCCTGGCTGCATCCGTCGTATAAAGTTTCAGTTCCAGATTCAGCCTGTCCCTGAAATAATCCGTTATGTCGCTGACTACCTTGGGCTTGGCAGTAGCCGTGAAGCAAGATACCGGGATCGGCGAAGACTGTCCTTTTTTCTTCTGCAGCTGGCGTATGAAATCAGCGATATGCATGTATTCTATGCGGAAATCCTGCCCCCAAGCTGAAAAACAATGCGCTTCGTCGATGACTGTGCGGACGATAGTCCTTCCCAGCAGGACCTTCTCTATCGTCTTGGACCTCAAAGACTCAGGTGCGATATACAAAAGTGATGCTTCACCTGAAACTATTCTGTCAAGCGTATTTTTCCGTTCTATCGGAGACAGCAGGCCATTGATATAGACGGCATCGGCAATGCCTTTCTTTTCCAGATTCTCCACCTGGTCTTTCATGAGTGACTGCAGCGGCGAAATGACGACCGTCAGACCGCGCACCGACTCCCCCGCCATCAGCGCAGGAATCTGGAATGTCAATGATTTTCCGCCTCCCGTGGGAAAGATTGCCAAAATGGATTGCCCTTCCAATGCAGCATTTACGGCATTTTCCTGCAAGGGCTCGCCACCGAATTTCCGGAAATGGTCATACCCGAACCAGCGTTTCAATGCTTTTTCAGGGTTTCTTTTACTTGAGCAATAATGACATCTGCCGCAATTGCATTCCCGCAGCTGTCTTGTAATGCGCTCTGTATCAGGATAATTTTTCAGCACCCACGGAGCAGTTATTGAATTTCTGTCGTCAGTGGAAACCAGCGCGACCGCATAAGCGGATGCGACAGCATTGGCCCGAATCGCTCCGGAAACATCCGCATTGTCACAAATCAGGCCGGTCAGGGCTTCTTTCACATTGTCCGAAACGGATTTCCGAAGGAAAAACGGACGCCGTTCAGGCGCGTACCCGAGCTCTTCGAAGAAGCCGGTGAAATGAGCGTCGGCGTGCGTGAGTTCGTAGTATATTTGTTGCAGCGGCCGGGCAATGTTCTTGAACGCATTGACCTCATCCTCAAACAGTTCCTTGGCTTTTACGGCATCATTGAGCGGATTGTTGAGCTCGTCGGAGAGGAGTTTGTCATCCTTCAGCAGTTTGTGGTACGGCTTTCTCGGAAACAGCAGCGGCGACAGATATAGCGTATCGATCAGCTTGAAATCCTTGTCCATAAAGGGTTTCAGGTATTGATAATCGTGTTCGACGATGTTATGGCCGCACAGGAAGTCCGCATCGCTGATGAATTTCACGAATTCCGCAATGCGCGATGTATGGAACTTTTTTCCGGCCATTACGGCTCCGGCATCCACAATTTTGCCTTTCCCGTCAATTTCCAGATCGACAAATGCTATATTGTTCATCGGTTATTGTCTTGCTAAAGAGACAAAATTAACAAATAATTCAATTTTCGCAAGTTATCAAAATAATCGAGGTCCGAAAAGATTCAAAGGTTGTCATCCCCACGCACTTCTATTACGTTACCCTCACCCTAAATCCCTCCCCTCGGGGAAGGGACTTACCCTCGCCCTCACGGGCTCTAATCACCACATTTTTCTTTTTTGAGACTCGAGCGATTGATTATGCGGGTAGAGGCAATCAAAATGAAGGTCAATGCTTCTGATACGGGGAGGGCGAGCCAGATTCCCGGGGTGCCGGCGACATGGGGCATGATGAGGAACGACGGCACGAGGAAGACAAGACCGCGGGCCAATGAGTAAATTGTTGCAGGCAAGACACGTTCCACGCTCTGGAAATATCCGATCACGGTAACATTGACAATATAAAACACGAATCCGGCGGCCATCAGAGGAATGCCGGCGGATGCGATCCGGTAGCCGGCAGTGTCGGTGCTGAGGAACAGCGCCGCGACGTATTTCACGCCGAATGCGAGTGCGGACGACAGCAGGATTCCGGCCCCCGCGGCGGTGAGCAATGCGACTTTACGGGCTTCCACTACCCTGCCCCGTTTTCCTGCGCCGTGGTTGAAACTGATTATCGGCTGCGCAGATTGCGAAATGGCATTGCCGGTCATGAAAATGAATGGCATGATGTAGCAGGCGATGGAAAACGCAGCCACGCCGTCTTCGCCCAAGTACCTCATGAACACGTAGTTGCCGACGAACATCAGCACCGATATGCTGCATTCTCCGAGAAATGCGGAAAAGCCGAGACGGAACTGGTAGCCGATATTTCTGGCGAAGAGGCAGAGGCTTTTCAGCGACCACTTCAGCCGGTATAATTTCATTGACCTGGACAGGAAAAGTATGTAGAAAATGACCATGCCGGCGCCGAACCATAGAGCCAAGAATGTGGCGAATGAGACGCCTGCAAGGCCTTTGTCGAGGACGAAGAGGAAAATGTAGTCCAGGACGATGTTCAGAATCGCCGGTATCGAGGATGTGAACATGGCGTAGGTCGGCGAGCCGTCAAGACGTATGATAAGAAGTCCCACCGACTGGATGAACATTGCACAGAATGCCAATGACAGCCAGCGCTGATAGTCAAGCACATGCGGAAGAAGCCGGTCGGAAGAGCCGAGCAAGTAAGCGGTCTGCGTGCTATAGCATTGTACCAGAATGGTTATGGTCAATGTCAATGCCGTTCCGAATATGATGGTCTGGGTCATATTGATTCTGGCGGCCTTCTCGTTGTCCCGGGACAGATGTATGGACGATACGACCGAGCAGCCGATGCCGAGCATCAGTCCGATGGCGGTCATAAGGAGCCAGAACGGCGAGAAAATGTTTACGGCTGCCAATGCGTCACTTCCGACGCCGTGTCCGATGAAAACACCGTCAATTATCGTCATCAAGGAGATGCAGAGCATGCCCAAAAGTGTAGGCATAAGCATCTTGCCGAACAGCTTCGGAATGTTGTCCGAGCCGAAATCAATCGCGTCTCTTTGCATATGTCTCAGTTCCAAAAGTTGCAAAGATAAGAAATTACTGGGAGTTTTTATGTAACTTTGCAAGTTCAAAAAGCGATTTGACATGCGTGAACTTGGTATTTTTACGGACGGCACCATATGTGCGCCTGCCACGATTCCCGGCACCGGCGCAATTTCCATAATCAGAGTCAGCGGCGAAGATTCATTGGCAATCGCCGACAAGGTCATTGACGTAAAAGGTGAATCCTTGTCGGAGACCGAAGGCTACAGGCTCCGCTACGGGACGATTTTCGCAGACGACGGAAGTGTGCTGGACAATGTGATAGTCAGCGTGTTCCGCGCGCCGCACTCATATACCGGCGAGAATTCCGTGGAGATTTCCTGCCACGCTTCCAGGTTCATCGTCAATGCGGTTCTCGAGCTTCTTGTCAATGCAGGCGCACGTATTGCCGCTCCTGGCGAGTTCACGCGTCGTGCTTTCGTCAACGGCAAGATGGACCTTGCGCAGGCCGAAGCTGTGGCGGATGTCATAGCATCTCAAAGCGCCGCGTCTCATAAGGTAGCGATGAATCAACTGAAGGGAGGGTTCTCGTCTGAACTGAGGGTGCTCAGGGAAAAGCTTCTTACAATGACTTCCCTTCTGGAACTTGAACTGGATTTCAGTGAGGAGGATGTAGAGTTCGCAAGTCGCTCTGAATTAGGGGCATTGGTGGAAGATGCATTGACCCATATAGTCCGTCTGACGGATTCTTTCAGCCGCGGCAACGCCATCAAGAACGGGGTTCCGGTGGCGATTGTGGGGGCGACGAATACTGGCAAGAGTACGCTTTTGAATGCCTTGCTCGGAGAGGAACGGGCTATTGTATCTGATATTGCCGGAACGACTCGCGATACGATCGAGGAGACGCTCAATCTAGGCGGCGTGATGTTCCGATTCATTGATACCGCCGGCATACGAGAGACGGACGAATTGGTCGAAAAAATCGGCATTGAGCGCACATTCAAGAAGCTCGACGAGGCGTCTATCGTATTGGGAATGACCGACTTGTCACGCGGCGAGGATTCGGTTCTGGCCGACGCCGAGTATATCTGGAGCAAGGTCAATGCTTCTTCGTCTGACCGGGAGTTCGTGCTTCTGGTGAACAAGTGTGATGTCGACGGCATTGAGTCTGGGGCGGCTGGTTATGAGGCTGGTTTTGCCGGGGTTGGCTCTGGGGCTGGTTATGCAGACAAGGCCGGAAAGATGGCGAGAATTGAAGCCGCCTTGCGCGAGAAAGGCATCGTCACCAAGATGATTCCCATATCTGCCAAAACGGGTTTGGGTCTCCCGGAATTGACAGAAGCCCTTGCAGAAATCGGCCGCCGCATCACAGGTGACACCGACGAAACCCTGGTGACGAATATCCGACATTATGAGGCGCTGTCGCGTGCCGCAACGGCTCTCGGGCGTGTCCGCGACGGACTGAAAGTGTCGACACTGCCGCCGGACCTGATTGCGCAGGACCTCCGCGAGGCGCTGTATCATCTCGGCGAGATCGTCGGGGAGATAAGCACGGATGAAGTTTTGGGAAATATATTTCGGAAGTTTTGCATCGGAAAGTAGCAAATGGCAGGAACTGCCGGCGGATGCCAACCGTAGCCACATCCAGTGGTATACGATTTTGGCTGAAACCGGCGGTTTTTGTCGAATATTTGTTGTTACTTTGTGACTCAACCGAAAAAAGTAACAGAAAGTAACAAGATGGACAACAACTCAAAGGATTCGGTACGTCTGAGGAGGCGTGCCATCTCTGGAGGCAGGCAGTCGCTCTACCTCGACATCTACGTGAACGGAAGACGGAACTACGAGTTCCTGAAGCTCTACATCGAGCCGGAGAGGACGAGGGCGGACAGGAAGAAGAACGAGGAGACTATGCAGTTGGCCGAGGCCATCAGGGGCAAGCGGCTCGTCGACGTGCAGAACAGGAGGTACGGCTTCGAGTCGGCGTACAGGCTGGACACGAATTTCCTGGACTATTACCGGAGTATGTGCAAGAAGAGGCTGGGAGAGATGAGCCGGGGGAACTGGGGCAACTGGTGGAGCTGCCTGAAGCACCTGGAGAAGTTCTGCGAGAGGACCCCGGACATCACGTTCCGTGAGATTACTCCGGAGTGGATCCAGTCGTTCAAGGAATATCTCGACAAGGATGCGAGGGTCAAGCAGCCGGTGTTCGGCAATGTCATCCGCACGGACAAGCCCCTGTCGCAGAACAGCAAGATGTCGTACTTCAACAAGGTGAGGGCCTGCATCAACCAGGCCTTTGAGGAGAGGATCATACCGCACAACCCATTGAGGGGAATCGAGAGCTTCAGGTCAGGAGAGACGCACAGGAACTATCTGACCATAGACGAGATTAAGGCGCTGGCGAAGACCGACTGCAAGTACCCTGCGCTGAAGAGGGCCTTCCTGTTCAGTTGCCTTACGGGCATCAGGAAGAGCGACATAGAGAAGATGAGGTGGAGCGAGGTGCAGAAGCAGGGGGACTACACGAGGATCATCTTCACGCAGAAGAAGACGAGTTCCACCGAATACCTTGACATCAGTCCGGAGGCGGAGAGGTATATGGGTGAGAGGCGTGGTCCTGAAGACAAGGTGTTCTACGGATACAGGTACGACGGCAGCACCATCACCGAGTTGAGGAGATGGTGTCTGAGGGCAGGCATAACGAAGGACATCACGTTCCACTGCGCGAGACACTCGTTCGCCGTGATGATGATTGACCTTGGTGCGGACATCTACACGGTCCAGAAGCTTCTCGGCCACAAGGAGCTCCGCACGACGGAGATATACGTGAAGCTACTCGACAAGAAGAAGCAGGCAGCAGTACTGCTCATACCAAAGGTCGAGCTGGATTGAGAGTTCTATTTCGTCCATAGTCATTTATTGGAGTTGAATTTCTTTATCGGTCCTATCCCGGTGAGCAGCCACTGGGAGGATATTCCGTAGTCTTTTACGAGGTAGTAGAGCCACGACACCTGGAAGATGTCGCGGCTCAAGTCTTTTTCGAGTTTGTTGAGGTTCCAGCGGTCGATGTTGTGTGCGCGGGTGAAGGTGGCCTTTCCTCGGATCTCCTTGTTTGCCTTGAGGTAGTAAAGGGCGTCGAAGAACCGCCTGATGATGGCCTGGCTGTCTTGTGTGTTCATTACTTGGCTTTAATTATGCGAATTTCATCCTTCAGTAAGGCCATTTCGATATTGATACAGAAGAAGTCTGTGAAAGCATAATATACCTCATCCTCTTCCTTGAAGAAAAGTATGTCCTGCTTTTTCAGAGAGCATTTGCTTGTTGCAGGTTGTATCGGCTCGTTGAACTTGTTAATAGCCTGTACATACTTGAAGCAATTGTTTGCCCCAACTCCGTCAAGTAACTGAATTGTAGTACCTACCCTTAGAGTGTCTCCAGATTCTGTAACATAAGGAGTTGTCAGTTTAGGTCTCTTGCTGATACTGCGTCCTTGCGCGAATGCAGCCACCGACATAAGCATAATGGCTGCGAAAGAAAGAATAATGCGTTTAATCATAATGCTGTCATTTATTATTTAATGAGTTTAGCGATTGTTGCTGATAGTTCGGAGATAGTTTTCTGCTGCTGTGCGATTATTTTCTGGAGGTCTGCAATCTGGGCGTTGGTGGTGATGTCCCTGCCGGCTATGTTCCCGTTGTTCGTCCCTGTGTTCACGGCGGATGAGGTGGGTTGCACCTCTATTCCGTAGAGTTCCGCGAGGCTTATTCCTGTGACGTCGCTGATGCGTTCAATAAGGCCAGTTTTAACATCATCTTTTGTTAGCGAATTAAATAGATTTTGGTTTGATGTTCCAAGTTTCCGCGCGACTTCAGTTACAGAAAGTCCCTTAATTCGCAAAATTTCTTTTACTTTCAATCCATTCATACTCAAAGTATTAGCTGTAAAGTGATAAATTCATCGCTTAATTTCCACACTTTTCGCTTGGATAATCCAATTTATTAGTGTAGATTTGCAACTGTATTCAAAATTGAACACAAACAAAGATACAAAAAAGTATTGGAAATTTAAGACAAGAAGTTATGACAAAGCAAGAGTTTCAGGAAATGACCGGACTGGCGGTTAACGAAGAGCAGATGTGGGGAATCCACGAAGCGTACATCACTTCCGGACTTGACAAGCAGGATTTCTGCGAGGCAATCAAATCCCAGAATGGAGCGGCGGAACTCGCCGAGATTATCGGACGGGGAATCATCCAGGAAAGGAATGCGGCCGAGACGAAGGCCAACAACCTGAACGAGGAGATAAGGGAACTCAGGAACAAGGTTGAGGATCTGAAGTACTTCCTGCTCACCCAGAGCCACGACCCGGATGAGGACAGAATCAAGGAGACGGCGATAAGGCTCTACGGAGAGAGGGACTATTACATCACCTGCATCGAGGAGGGCTACGAGCCGGACCACCAGGACCTCGAAAGAATAGCCGAGTTGCTGAAAGGAGACAGAAGATAAGTTTAACACTATAAATCATTAAGTTATGTCAAAGATTGTTTACAAAGAAGGCCTTGAAGGCCAGAACCGCCTCGAATGTATCGATGGTATCGAGATTGAGCTTCTCAACGGACAGAAGGCATTGATTTATCCGAAGTATGCGGAGAGAGCCCTGCTTAAAAGCGAGCAAATCGGCAAGTGGGGAGCACCTAAAGAGACAGAAATTGAGGCTCTGAAGTTGGAGAGTACCTCTTACGAGACAGGACAGCTCTTTGCCCTCGACAGCCCTGCTGTTATGTGGGTTGCTCAGTTTCGCTCAGACAAGTACGGTATCTTCAATCTTCCGTCACTGCTTGCGGCTATGGAACTCCAGCACCAGAAGAGTGAGATTGACGATCTGGCAGAGACAATCGGGGGAGCTGACCTGCTCCGAGACTTCACCAGCCTCGTTTGGTCTTGTTCCCGGTACTACGAGTACGGCGGTTGGGTTGCGCGTGGCTACTACGGTTTTGCCGGCAACTACGGCTTGTGCAGCTCGAGCCTGGCTGTTCCGCTCGTGCTTTACAGATAATCTTAGTCTTTAATCTTCGGCAGGAGCGCGTCCCTGCGCCCTGCCCCTAAAAACACAGAACAAAATGAGATACGAAGAAATGACACAGCAGACAAAGGACGTGTTCAATGCAGTCCTTGCGAAGAGCCTCAGCTACCCTATCGAGAAGAAGATGATAGAGGTTGAGATAACGGCTGACAAGATAAGCATCAGCTCCCAAGACACGATGCACCAGATGGTGGTGAAGTCCGTGGTGGAGGTCACGGAAGTGTTCGGCCTCGGATTTTGGGTGGACTGCGAGAAAAAGGACATAGTAATCAAGATCTACTGATATGAAAAGGGAAAAGATTTGGAGCATCATCCAGAGATGCGCGGCCGTGTTCTTCACTTGGACGACAATCGGCATTGCGGTGTACGGCATCTGCTGCCTCAGGTTCGACCTGCTGGTGATTGCGGCAGCCTGGTACTTCATCGGAGGCGGACTTACGATGCAGAGCATAAGGGATCTGGAAGAGGCTACAAGGGGTGAGGGGGAATTTAGGAAATAGTGAGTATAGAATACACAGAGATATGAAAGCAAAATTGTTACTTACGGACGGACGCGAGATTGAGATAGAGCCGTCAAACGGAGAGACATTCGAACTGGAGGAAATGTACGGCATCCTCAAGTGCGACCTGATTGAGATTGTGACTTTGGCCAACTCGGAGGACATCCTGGTCATCGACGAGGAGGGCAAGTTCAAGTCTGACAACCCGATAAACGAGAGGGCCACGAGGATAGCCGTCAGGCACTACGGAATCATTCCGTCCGACGTCATTGTCGGAAACGCAATCCTCTGCCACACGAGTATGGTAGAGTAGCAGAAGTTCAACCACCAAAAACAACAGAGAATTATGGCAATTACAGCAGTACAGGATTGGGACAACGACGGTTTCCTGGTCATCAAGGGAGAAGGGACGCTCAAGAGATACAGCGAGCTCAAGGAGCAGATGCAAACGGTCTCGTTCGACAAGATTGGAATCTTCGCGGCATTCAGCAACGAGCAGTTCAAGGAGGGCTACGACAGGATGGTGAAGCTCGGACATATCAAGGACGGCGACAAGGTCTACCACCTGGCCGCAGGATGCTACGGGACGAAAGAGGGTTTCGAGAGACTGTCGACATACTACGAGGACATCGAGAATACCATCAGGGCGGAGTGCGACCCGCAGGAGGTTTACTACTACGAGTACAACAACTTCGAGTGCTGCATAGCGTATGACGGCGACTACGACGCTATGAAGCAGATCATACTGACTTTCGGAGAGGACGCGGCGAGAAACGTCCGGAGGCTCAGGCCGATGATTCCGGTGGACGAGATAATCCGCAAGACAAGAAGAAACAGGAGGTAGGGCTATGCGTGACATCAGGAAGACGGAAGAATCCCAGAAGCAGTACTACATGGTACTGAGCAGGCTGGAGACTGACTGCAAGTTCTATCTGGGATGCGGAATGAGGAACGCGAGATACGCGCTCTACTGGAAGAGCGAGAGGAAGCACATCCAGGAGATGCTGCACATCTACGACCGCATTGCACTGAAGCCAGTATGGCTGGACGTTGCGGGCATACTCAGGTATGCGGAGCAGATGGGAGTCAAAGTCAGGCACACGTCCCTGCTGAAGGCGAAGGACCGCGTGTTGAGGATCTGGCAGATGGTCCTGTACTGGAAAGAATTGAACGGGAGATAAAACTGGCGCGAAAAGTTCCCACAAAGGCCGTTTTCAGCCTCTCTGAGGCACTTGACAGCGACAGTTGATACAATCCCTCAAAGAGGATGGAAAAACGCTTAAAACAAGAAATTATGACACAGAGCAAATTCGCGTCGAAGAAGGCGCAGGCAAAATGGAAAAGAGACCTTGCAATCTACAACGAGTTCAATGAGCTGACGAAAGACCCGACGGCTTCGAAGGGAGAGGTGACGAGACACCTGATGGCGAAGTACGGGCTGTTCTCCGAGACGACCATCTGGTCAATCAGGAGGAACGTCGAGAGGATTTTGGCGGAGGAGGACTGATATGGCTTGCGGGTTATGTATGGGAATCAATTCGGACAGATGCCCTGTCTGCGGCAAGGAGCCGAGGATGAAAGAGTGTCCGGAATGCAAGGGGGCGTGCGGGACCCACTGGGCCGTGTCCGTCGAAGACGAGAGCGAGCAGGAAGTGACGGCTGCTACTTGGAGCGTACTGCCGGAGACGAGGGAGACCGCGATAATGATGCGCTACCGCTGGTACAGGGGGTTCTTCGAGCCGTGCCAGGTATGCGGGGGAACGGGAGAAATCGAGGAGGACGACTACGGTCCGGATCCGGACGAGCTCTACGAGTCACGGAGGGAGCGCGAAATGGAGGATAGGATATGGGCGAGGTGATGACAGCAAAGGAGCTCGCGGAGATGCTGAGGCTTTCGGAGGACCATATCAGGAGACTGACTTCGAGACGCGAGATTCCGTATGTGAAGATTGGTCACGCGGTGAGATACAAGGCCTGTGACATAGACAGGTGGCTGACATCGAAGCGTGTGTACTGCAAGAAAGAAATCAACGAAATGGCCGACACTTACGTCGCCACCCACAAAGGCAAGAGCAGGGAAGCCGTAAGACCTGCAAAGTAAAACAACTCAAAGCAATGGGAAATTTAATCAGAAAGCCTTCCGAACTGGAAGCGAAACAGACAATCACGATGCTCGTCTATGGACAGCCGGGCGTAGGCAAGACGACACTGGCGGTGAGCGCACCTGATGCGGTGCTCTTCGACTATGACGGCGGAGTTCAGAGAATCAACGGAGCGCACCAGACGCTGACGGTGCAGATACGCTCTTGGGAGGACACCTCCGAGGCGCTCGACGAGATTGTGGCGTCCTATCCGGACGTGAAGACCATCGTCATCGACACGGTCGGCAAGATGCTGGACTTTATGAGCGAATACATCGTCCGCAACAACAGCAGGATGAAGAAGTCGGACGGCACGCTGTCGCTCCAGGGCTACGGACTGCGGAAGAGTATGTTCATCGACTTCATCAAGAAGACGGCGGTACTGGGAAAGAACATCATCTTCGTGGCGCACGAGAAGGAGGAGAAGCGCGGAGACGACACGGTGAAGAGGCCGGACATCGGAGGAAGCTCGGCCAACGACCTCGTCAAGGAACTCGACCTCGTGGGCTATATGCAGATGCTCGGCAAGGACAGGACGATAGCGTTCAACCCTACCGAGGCGTACTACGCGAAGAACACCTGCAACCTGCCTGCGGTGACGAAGATCCCTCTGGTGGTGGACGAGACGGGAATGGCAGTAGGTGACAACAACTTCGTGAGGAGGGTGCTTGCGACCTACAAGAAGACGCAGGCGGTAACCCAGGAGGAGACGAGGAAGTACGACGCACTTGTCGAGAACATCCGCACGGCAGTAGCCGCTGCAGGGACGGCAGAGGAACTCAACAAGGTCCTCGACAGCATCGCCAAGACACAGGTGTACAACTCGAAGATGGTCGGTGAGAAGATGGCGGCGCAAAGAGCCAAGGCTCTCGGACTGAACTTTAACGCAGTGGACGGAAGATATGAGTAGCGAAGTGAAATACAGGATCTATCCGAGTCTTCTCGACAAGTTCCAGTCGTTCCTTGACTCCGACATCGAGGCAGAGGGATTCTGGAACGTGGACTCCGAGACGGGAGAGCAGAAGAGGACAGCGGAGGAGATTGCGGACGCGAGGGAGCGGGAGCTGCTCGACGCAATCAACAGGGTGCCTCACGAGCCGATAGAGGCTGCGGACAAGGGCACGTGCTTCAACGAGCTGGTGGATTGGCTGAACGGAAACGAGGCACGTGTGGCCATCAAGAGGATTTACGACGGGACGGAGTGTCCTCCGTACGTGTGCGAACTCAACGGGTTCGTGTTCAAGTTCAGCGCGGACCTGGCGCACGCGGTGGCGGAGATGTTTAGAGGGGCTGTGCCGCAGTACCTTTGCAAGGGCCATCTTGAAACCTGCTACGGAGTCGTGGAGCTGTACGGCTATGCGGATGAGATTCTCCGGAACAAGGTGTACGACCTGAAGACCACGTCCGCCTACTCTTTCGGCAAGTTCGAGAGGGGGTGGCAGAAGGAGGTCTATCCGTGGTGCCTGACATCTTGGGATGACCTCGAGGTCAAGGAGTTCGAGTACACGGTCGTCCATCTGACGAAGCCGAGCCAGAAGAATCCGGTCATCGGGGGAAGGATTTACAAGGAGGTCTATACCTACGACCACGAGGCGACGGAGAAGCGCCTGAAGGCATTTGTCGAGCGGTTCATCGAATGGCTCGAATCGCACAGGCGCGAGGTGACTGACGCTAAAATCTTCGGAGGGGAGAAATTATGATTGAGGTCAGCAACCGGGATTTCGAGGTGATGGCGAGCGTGATAGACGGCGTGGAGTACATCAAGGGCGAGAGCAACATCCAGCATAACCGGAAGCGGTTGGCAAAGCTGGCTGTCCGGAAGCTGAGGAACAAGGAAGTGAAAGTTAAACAGAAGTGAGTATGGAATACACGGAAAATCGTATATTTGTACCGAAATCTTTTGCTTTGCTGTATGTGATGCAGGGAGAGGGGCAGCGGTTGCGGAGACGCACTGCGAGCGGTATCTGTTCCGCTTGGTGGGGCCCGTCCTCCCTGCTTTTTGTTGTCTTAAGAGCCGAATCGTTATGAAGCAGTCAATGATATTCTACGCGAGTTGGAAGGAGGCCATCAAGGGACTTCCGGACGGGGTCCGTCTGGAGGTGTACGAGGCGGCGGTCGACTTTGCAATGACTGGGAACGTTCCGGAGCTGTCCGCTATGGCGGCTATGGTGTTCCCATTCATCAGGCAGGACATCGAAAGAGACACAGCTAACTATCAGAGACTATGTGAGAAAAATAGAGAGAATATCAGAAAGAGGTGGAATAAGGAGCAGAAAGGTTCTGATACGACCGAATACCACCCTATACCACCCTATACCACCGAGTACCAAAAGTACCAACCGATACCTAATGATGATATATCTGAAGATATATCTCTAAGTAGTAAAGAAAAGAACTCTTTACAGAGTTCTGAAAGAAAGTCGGCAGAAGCCGACCCGACTGCGCCCGGAAAGGAGGAAAAGGCGGACACGCCTGACTTCAGGAAGCTCGCTGACTTCTTCAACGACGAACTCCGGAGGAACGGGAGCATCATCCCTACCATACGGAGCATAGACGGCCAGCGCAGGTCGAGCACGATGGCGAGGATCCGCGAGCACGGAAAGCCCGCTTTCGCGGAGGCGGTCAAGAAAGCCGCGGAGAGCGACTTCCTTAACGGCAAGAACGACAGGGGGTGGGTTGCGGACTTCGACTGGATGATAAAGCCGAACAACTTCATCAAGGTACTCGAAGGCAATTACGACAACAGACAGCAGAACAACCAAAGGTATGGAAACACTGGAAAGCATAATCAACGCGGCAAAGGCGGCAATCCGGAAGACGGATACGAAAGTTCGCTATAGGCTGCCGTTCACGGAGGAGAGCGTCGCTCCCCTGCTGGCCGACTCCTACGCGGCTCTGGTCGCGTCGAGGGGAGGAGAGCTGCAGAACGACGACGCGACGCGCAGGAACATAGCGAGGGTGGCGAGGTGGCTGACAAGCGACAGCACCAAGCCTATGCTTATGCTCTACGGAGGAGTGGGCAACGGGAAGACCACGATGGCAAGGGCGGTGGCCCTGCTGTCAAGTTCGCTCCGTTCCGCGTATGAGGAGGTTTCCAGGAACGAGAGGGACACGAAGACGTCCGACGCCCTGTACATCAAGGCTTCGGCAATCCGCGTCCCGGCAATCTACACTGCACAGGACATAGCGAACCTGGCAGGCAGCAGACGCGCGGAGTACGAGGCGATTGTGGCGAGGAGCTTCCTCATCATAGACGACCTCGGCTGCGAGCCTGCGGTGGTGAAGAACTACGGGACGGAGGTGACGCCCATCACGGACTTGATTTACAAGCGCTATGATGCGATGTCGCCGACCGTGGTGACGACGAACCTGACGAAAGCGGCCATCCGTGAAATCTACGGGGACCGGGTGGCCGACAGGTTCAACGAGGTGTTCGAGACAATAGGCTATCAGGAGAAGAGCTACAGAAGATGAAAAACACAACCGACACGATACTTGCCGCCATTGCCCGTTTTCAGGCCGTCAGGGCGACTTTGAGGGTATTTCCCTATAAAGTACCTATGCCGTACCTGAAAAGGCTCTCTATGGGCCTTAAAAACGAGGATGCGGAAAAGGCGGTGTCGGAACTTCTGGAGGACGGGACGATAGACAGGTCCAAATGTCTCAACTACGACAGTTACGGAGTAAAGGATTTCAAAAAGGAAAATGCAATGACACATTTTGAGAACGCGATAAAGGAGTACCTTGATGCAAGGGCAAAGGAAGACGTCAAGTTCGCTGAGAAGTACTCGAACGGAAAGAAGAGCATCGAGGAGTGCTGCAGGTTCATACTGGGAGAGATGAAGAAGAAGGCAGCCGGCGGGATGTACGGGGCGACCGACGCGGAGGTGTTCGGGCTGGCCGTGCACTACTACGACGAGGAGGGCGTCAAGGTCGAGAAGAACGTGAGCGCCGAAGTCGTCATCAACAGGGAACTGACCGAGGAGGAGAAGCTGCAACTGGACAAGAGCAAGGAGGCCAGGAAGAAGAAGGAGACGGAGGCGATGATAGAGGAAGACAACAGACGCAGGGAGGAACTCAGGAAGAGGGAGGCCGAAGACAAGAAACGCAAGGAGCAGGAGAGGAAGAAGAAAGTGCAGGAGGAGGAAGGCCTGTTGTTCCTGTTTGACGAGGAGGACCTGTAGCATGAAGCCGAAGACAAAGAACGAGATATGGGCCTTGAGGGAACAGGAGCGGCTGCCGGAGCTTTCCCAAAGGACGTTCGACTGGGCGAAGAGAACCCTGATGAGACACGACGGCTACACGTGGCTCGCCGGAGCCTACAGCAAGAAGCGGAGAGTGGTGTGGTGCCAGAACTGCGGCAGGGTCGAGTATCTTCCGGCGGACGAGGAGATAAACGAGATGGCCTATACCTGCAGGGAGTGCGGAAGCGTCCTGGCGCTTGTGAATGTAGGCCCGGTCCATCCGAAAGTGAGGGTATGCAGCATCGAGTTCATCGTGGCGAGAGTCCACAAGGGCTGGCAGGTGTTCGAGGGCGTGGAACTGGAGAGGACGGTACGAATCGGGGAACGTCCGGAATACGCGCTTGCGAGACGATACGCAATCTGGATCAACTCCAAGGGAAAGGAAGTCATCACCACGACCGCCTACTCAAGGTGCTACAACTACTTCAGGTGGAAGCCGGAGGACGGATGGACGATAGGCAGGCACAACGGAATAGTCAGCGGATACTATGTCTACGAGGACACCTTCGACCTGTCCGGAATGAAGACCGCACCGGGCGGAAGATACCTGCCTGAACTGAGGCGGCGGGGCTGGAGACCGGGAATGAAGGAGGTCTCAAGCCTGAGCATAGAGGACGTGTGCAGCACACTGCTGAGGTCGAGCGTGGCGGAGACCCTGCTGAAGGCCGGACAGTACGCGCTGTTCAATGCGCTGGTGTCGGAGGGGAAAGGCAACCGGGTAGAAAAGTACTGGCCGAGCGTCAAGATAGCGCTGAGGCACGGGATGAAGTACAGGACAAAAGACGACATCGGCCTGTGGCTCGACTACCTCTCAGGGCTGGAGCAGGAACACAGGGATATGAGAAGCCCGAAATGGCTTCTGCCTGAGGATCTGAACCGGGCGCACCGCGCTCAGGTCGAGAGGATGCGTGCGGCTTCAGAAAGGAAACGGAGGCTGGCGCAACTGGAGGAGGACAGGAGGTTCGACGAGGAACTGAGGAAGAGAATCGGCGCAGTGGCCGGATTCGTCCTCACTGACGGGGACATTGAGATTAGCCCGCTGAAGACGGTCAATGACTTCTACTGCGAGGGCAGCGCCCTGCACCACTGCGTGTTCGCAATGGGCTACTACAAGCGCAACGACTGCCTGATACTCGGAGCGAAAGTCAACGGCGAGCGCACCGAGACCATAGAGGTCAGCCTGAAGGACTTCTCCGTGTCCCAGTGCAGGGGCAAGAACAATATGGACAGCCCATACCACAAGAGGATAATGAGCCTTATGTCGAGCAACCTCGGCAGGCTCAGGGACGTGTACAGGAGGGCACAGTAATATGGCAGACAAGAACTCAAAGAAGGCTATAAGAAGCGACATCGAGGCCACCACGATAGCGGAGGAACTCAAACTGATGTACCTTATGGCCGGAGCGATGCAGAGCGTGGTCGAGGACGTGATGAAGAGGCTTAGGGGCATCTACAGGAGGAACGGCTTCATCATCAAGGACAACGAGATGTTGTCGGGACTGAACGACTTCTGCAGGTGCATCAAGCAGGCGGACTTCCATTTCTTCAACAGGATAGACAACCACGTGATAAACTGCACCTGGGGAATGGGAAGGGACGAGGACCATCCGGACGCACCTGGTAATGCGGAAGCCTACGACGGGTTCTCGCAGGACCAGCTTGAGGTCGTGAGGCTGCTGATGCTCTACGTGGACAGGACGGCAAGGAACGATGAGGCGTTCGCAAAGGTGTTCGCCACGTTGAGGAAGCTGCCGGGAAACGGAATCTTCAAAGACGAGGACATCGCAAGGTTCAAGATGAAGAAAATAGATTAGTAATTTTTAATAATTCAAATTATGCTTAAAGCGGAAATAATTGGCAATCTGGGTCACGACGCAACGACGCGCCAGATTAACGGAAAGGATTACGTGTGCTTCGACGTGGCGCACGGGGAAAGACAGAACGGAGAGAGGAGGACGGTGTGGATAAGCATCCTGTGGGCCGGCAACGGGGGCAACCTGCTCCAGTACCTGCGCAAGGGAGCGACGGTGTTCGTCAGAGGGGACTTCTCGGCGAAGCTCTACACCAACAGGGACGGCAACGTGAACATCTCCCAGTCCATAATGGCAAGGGAGGTGCAGATGTGTTCGTTTGCTGAAAGGGAGCAGACACAGACCAACAACGGCTACAAACAGGCCCCACAAGCCCAGTATTCGCAGCACCCTACATCTGCACCTCTACATAACGCTCCGGCAGCACCAGCGCCGAATCTGGACAATCCAGACGACGATCTTCCTTTATAACTGAAGCGTTATGACAAAGAAGAGAACAAGGGTGCAACCAAAGCAGGACGCCTTCACGCTACTGGTCCAGAGCCAACTCGGACTGGAGTGCGTGAGGGAGTTCCGCTTTCATCCTGAAAGGAAGTGGAGGTTCGACTACGCCGTCCCGGAACGCAAGGTGGCGCTCGAAGTGGAGGGAGGCGTGTGGACCGGAGGACGGCACACGTCGTCGAAAGGGTTCCTGAACGATATGGAAAAATACAACACTGCCACGGTGATGGGGTGGAAAGTCGTAAGGACAACCCCGAAGGACCTATACACGGCCGCGACGCTGACTTTGATGAGGGACGCCTGTCTTGGCTCGAAAGAATAAAAATGCGTAAATTATTGACGGATAGGCGATTATATTTTGTAAATAACAAAATTATTACTATATTTGCATATCCAAAATGAAAAAAGGAGGTGTTCAAATGAGATGACGGAAAAAGAAAGATTGGTCGCGCTGATTTTCAGATTGCTTAACCTCATCGAAAACAAGCGCAACCAATCCATCGTGGAGCAAATAAGAGGTCTGCTCCGTAATCTAAGAGACCTCAATTAAGTTTAACAAAACCCCCGAATTGAGTTTCGGGGGCAAAATTAACAAAAAGATGTACCAAGGCAAAATTAAAGTGGCGAATCCTGAAAGGAACGAGGAGGAGCGCAACAAGGTCATTACATACAGGGGCGGCGCGATATTCAACGCGTTTGTGGAGTTGGACGGCGTCATCAACAAGTCGGAGTTCGCAAGGCAGTATATGGAGAAGACGCATTCCTGGTTCTCACAGAAACTGCACGGATGCCCTGTCGGAGGGGCGAAGAAGGAGTTCACTTCAGATGAGGCGGCCAAGATTGCGGAGTCGTTCCGGGATATAGCGAAAAGGCTCCTGGCCCTGGCCGATGAAATCGACCAAGTAAAAGACATTGACTGACATACGGTAATCGAGCAAAGTAAAACATTGTGCTTCAAAGATGAGTATAATGTACATATTTTTAGTATCTTTGGAGCGTAAATCACAACAGAATATGAAGATTTACACATCGTACTTCGGCAACTTGAGGAAGTTGTCACAGGCAGGGATAATCCCTGTGAGCATAGCAAGATGGAGTCCTAAATGGTTCGAGGGAATCAAGTACGGGACGGTGGCGCCTCTTCCGGATATGCTGAAAGGCGACATCACGAGAGAACAGTACATCGAGCAGTACAACAGGCGGGTACTCGCAAGGCTGGATCCGGCGAGGGTGGTGAAGGAACTGACGATTTTCACGGGAGACAGGGACTGCGCCCTGCTGTGCTACGAGAAGCCGGGCGACTTCTGCCACAGACATCTGTTCGCGGAGTGGATGACAAGGGAGACGGGGCTGGAGATAACAGAGTTCGGAGTGGAGGAAGACAAGCCGAAAGAAACAGAAATCATTGAGCCAAGTCTATGGGATTGAATATTTACGACAGGACATTCGGATTCGAGTTCGAGGTGGCGGACGTGGAGAAGTCGAGAGTGGCTCTCCCGTCCGGCTATTCGTGGAGCAAGGAGGAGACGATAGTGAACTCCGACGGCAGGATAGTGAAGAGCTCGTTCCCGAGAGGCGGGGAACTGAACACTCCCCCGCTGCTCCTGCGCCAGAGCTTCAGGAAAGAAGTGCGTGACGTGCTGGTCCAGATGTTCGAGGCCGGAGGAAGATGCACCTGGTGCCACGGCTTTGCGGTCCACATCTACGCCGGAGACCTGGAACTGGAGGAACTGAAGAAAGTGTTCCTGCTGTCCTACTACACGTCCAACTTTATCAGGGAGATTGCGGATGTCGGAGAGTGGTCGGAATATCCGAACCAGGCACCGGTACCGACTGCGGAATATGCGGAGAACGCGAGAAGCGCAAGGAGCCTTGACGACCTGAAGAACGTGTTTGCAAACTCGTCGGTCAAGGGGTTCATCAGGCATCTGATAAACATTTCAGCCTATTTCAAGCACGGCACGATAGAGTTCAGGATTTTCAACTCCACGTACGACTTCGACGAGATAGAGGCGTCGGTGCTGTTCGCGTTCAAGTTCGTCAGATATGCGGTCGGGCATACGGAGGAGGACTTTGCTGCCATCAGGTCGATGGAGGACTTCCGGAACGCGCTCCGCTTCCACGGGACGCTCGCACGCAAGCAGAAGCCGCTGCTGTTCTCGGGAGACCAGAATAACGAGGAGATGCGCTACGTCTCCAAGCCAATCAACATAGCGAGAGGGCATCTGCGCCTGCTTGCCGAAAGATGCGGTGATGAGCTGGCGACGGTGAACCCGAACATCTACACGGTGGAGGCAAGCCTGTACGGGAAAGTGCGTCTTCACATATTCAACACGGACGAGTTCAACGACGTCATCTATCGGTGTGCCACTGGGAAGTTGAGGATAGAGTACAAGGAAGCATTCAGTTTCCTCCAGGACGAGAACGGAGATTCTCCGGAACTGCAGGTGTGCTGCCTCCTGCTGTTTCATCGTATGCACCGATACACGGCCAACAACGAGTTTGCGGCCAAGATGCTCGACTCAATTAAAGCGGCAGTCGGTGGAAGCATCGACAAGGCCGCACCTGTGGCCGAGAAGATAGTGAAGATGCTGAACGACTGCGAGTACACCAACGGCACGCTTGCGGATGCGATTGACAGCGGAGCCGCAAGCGTGTTCTACCAGTACGAGAACAACCCGAGGACGCGGAGCACGATGGCCGCACTAAAAAGATACTCCGATTATACCGACGAATACGAGAGAAAGGCAATGGACTACTACGGGGCAGTCGAAAAGGTGAAGTCCGGCCAGAGCCTGATGCTTGTGAGCTGCAACGAGTTCCTCGGTCTTCCGAAGGTCGGAAAGATTGGTAGGCAGATATTCTATGTTACGGAAAAGCAAGAAGAAAAGGGACGGGTCTCCATAACGGAAAAGCCGGAGGAGTTCTTCAGTTTCGAGTTCCCGCCGGACGACCTGGCCATCACTGACAGCTCGAAGCTTCACATCGAGGCGATTCGTCCGTTGGGTCTGACGCAGCTGCAGAAGACGTTCGTAAAAAGAGTGACGAAGTTCAAGAGGGCGTTCTGCGCGTTCGCGGTGATGTACGACAAGTATTGTCTCGGGGCGTTCGGATTCGACTTCTCTAAGACGAAGGAATATGACATCTGGCTGCTGTCGGACTTCTGCACGAACAACGCGATACCGAGGCTGTCGAAACTGGTGCTCCTGTGCACCCAGACGGAGAAAGTCCGGAAGATTCTCCAGAGGAGTCTGGGAAGAGGCGTGAAGACGGTGTTCTCGTACGTCTATACTTCGCATCCGGTCTCGATGAAGTACAGAGGTGTGTACAAGAAGGTGGACGGAGACAAAGGGAGGAAATGTCTGACATACGTGTCAGAACTCGGAATAGTGTCCGGAGAGGATGAAGTGATGGAAAGATACAAGAAAATGATACAGAAGAAATGAAAGAAAGCAAATGGAAATTCGACTGGGTGAGTCTGGCGGACATAGTTCCCGCCAGGCTCAACGCCAACAGGATGACGGACGATGACTTCAACGCACTCGTCCGCAACATCGAAAAGACTGGAGGGCTGAGTTCCGCCATCACCTGCTACAGGCGAAGTGAAGACGGCAAATTCGTCCTCATATCTGGAGAGCACAGATACAAGGCCCTGCTCAAGGGAGGCTACGACAAGGCCCCCTGCATATACACGGACGAGCAAAACCTGTCGAGAGACGAAATTATCGCGCTCCAGACATCGCACAACTCGCTGCACGGATCTGACGACAAGTCCATACTGAAGAGGCTGTTCGACGAGATACAGAGCATCGAGTTCAAGGAGATAGCCCACATCAACATTGACGAGATTGGCTCATTCGACGCGTTCTCGACTTCGGTAGTCCCGGTGTCGGAACACTACTCGGTCAACCTCACCCTGTACAAGAACGACCTCGACACCCTGGATGACTTGATAGGATGCATTAAAGAAAACGTCTCGAAAAGTGAGGTCATTATACTCGCCAACCAGGACAACACGGAAGAGATGCTTATGGAGCTGAACAGGGAAATCAAACAGAAATACAACATCGTCAGCGGGTCGGTAGCATTCGCTAAGATTCTCGAGCTGGCGAAAAAACAGATGGAAAATGATACGGATAATAACGACTGAGGAGGAACGGGCCAGTCTTTGCCCGGCCAGAAAGTTCGAGCAGATTTCAGGAGAACTCGGAAAGGAGGAAGTCTCCCTGCACGTGCTCAAGGAAGAAGAGATTGAGGATGTGCTGAAGTCTTTCGGCAAGGAGGACACAATCCTTGCAGAGACGAAGAATTACAGGATTCTGACTGCGGTACGGGAGTCCGGAATAAGAAGCACGGCCGAGAATATCCAGGCGGTGAAGTTTGACGAGGACAAGCTCCTTCTCAAAAGGGTTCTGGCTCCACGGATGGTGCTCACGCCGAGGGAGATGAACCTTGCGACAGAAAACACGCTTCACGTCAGCTATTTCGTCAAGCCGCTTATGCTTGAGGACAGCATCGGGATTGACGAACGTTCGCTCTGCAGGAACGTGGAGGAAGCCAAACGGAAAGTCGAGGCGATAAGGCGGGACTACGGACTGCCGTCCATAGTTGAAGAATACATCGACGGAGAAGACGTGACCTGTGCGGTTGTGAAGAATAGAGACGGGCTGTTTATGCTGCCTGTCGTCATACAGCCGAACGCGGCAAGCCCATACCTGTCCTATGATGCAAAGAACGGCAATCGAGAGACATACAGTCCGGTGAACGATACGATATTGAGAATGAGGATATGCCAGGCGGCTGCAGAGACATTTGACGCCATAGGCGCGGAACACTACGCAAGGATAGACATGAGAATCAGGGACGGGCGCCCATACGTGCTCGAAGTGAACCTCTATCCTGGACTTAGCAATACGGGGTATATGTATCAGGCATTGAAGCTCAAAGGATATGACTATCGAGATTTCCTGGAGGAGATACTGAGCACGGCAACGCCACAAATTCCACAACGGTAAAAAGATGGGAGCAAGAAAAAGAATCAAGAACGAAAAAATTGTCGAGGTGTTCAAGAAAAAAGCCTGCAACATCTCGGCAACTTGCTCCGCGCTGGACATCGACAGGAAGACATTCTACGCGTGGAAGAAAAAGGACGCGAACCTGGCGGAGATGCTGGACGAGGCCTGCGAAGCACTAATTGACAACGCAGAGACGATGCTGCTGTCGAAACTGAACGAGGGAGACCTCACGGCCATCATCTTCTTTCTGAAGACAAAGGGCAAGAAGCGCGGATACGTCGAGGGACGTGAGATTGACGCCAACGTTTCCACCGACATAGACCTCAAACCATTGACAAAGGAGGAACTCGAGATACTTGCGAAAGGTGGTAAGTGATGCTACATATAAGAGGCTATTGATAAAGGCGAGAAGGCAGTTGATGCTTGGCTCGCTTGAATCGTATGTAGGCACTATCTTCAAGCAGAAGCACAAGACGGACTACATCTTCGGAGGACATCACAAAAGGATCATCGAGACGCTGGAGAGGGTGATAAGAGGAGAGATACGCAAGCTCATCATTAACATCGCCCCGCGATACGGAAAAACCGAGCTCGCGGTGATACAGTTCATTTCCGCGTGTTTCGCCCTTAATCCGGCCTGCAAGTTCATCCACCTGTCCTACTCTGCATCGCTGGCTCAAGACAATTCTGAGGCCATTAAAGACATCATTAAGGACGACTTTTACCAGACCATCTTCCCGTATGTCAAGATTAGGCAAGGCGCAGACACGAAATGCAAATGGAGCACGACTGAAGGAGGCGGACTCTATGCCGTCTCGACACTGGGGCAGATAACCGGATTCGGAGCCGGAGAGGTTGAAAGCGCAGATGTGGACAAGGAACTCGATGAGTTCACTGCGACCTACAATCCGGACAAGTTTGCCGGAGCCATCATCATCGACGACCCCATCAAGCCGGAAGACGCACTTTCGGATCTTGTCAGGGAACAAGTCAATAGGAGGTTTGAGACTACCATACGAAGCCGTGTGAACAGCCGAAAGACACAGATAATCATCATTGGCCAGAGAGTCCACGAGCGTGACCTGTGCGGATACCTGATGGAGATTGAGCCTGACGATTGGACTGTCCTCAGTCTGCCTGCGATAGGATTTAACGGGAATGGAGAGGAGGAGCCGCTGTGGGAGTTCAAGCACACGCTTGCCGAACTGCACAAGATTGAGATGGCAAGCCCTTTCGTGTTCCAGACCCAGTATATGCAGAATCCGACACCGCTTGAGGGACTTATGTATGAGCGGCTGAGGACCTATGACGCCCTGCCTGTGGGCAAGTGCATAGTCAAGAACTACACGGATACTGCGGACACTGGATCTGACTTCCACTGCTCGGTAGACTATGTGGAGTTCTTTACCACGGGAGAGATGTACGTGATTGACGTGCTGTTCACGGACAAGGGAATGGAGTACACGGAGCCGGAACAGGCAAGGATGATGAGCGCAGACAAAGTGGCCATATCAAACATTGAGGGAAACAACGGAGGACGCGGATTTGCCCGTAACGTAGAGAGGAATATGAGAGAGTTGGGCAATGCCACTACGAGGGTTGTGTCGTTTCACCAGGGAGGCAACAAGACGGAAAGGATCTTCGCATATTCGGCCGAGGTGCAGAATCTGATTTACTTTCCGGCAGACTGGAAGTCAAGGTGGCCGCTATTCTTCAATGCAGTGACATCATACAGAAAGAAAGGCAGGAACGCGCACGACGATGCGCCTGACGTTCTCTCTGGAATGATAGAAAAACGGGCACAGAGACAAAGGACTACAATTTCAAGAACATAGATATTATGAAACTTTTGAAGACTATCGAGAACCTTGTCAAGCAGTCCTGTCCGGGCTACGGGTTCGAGTTCGAAACGGACAGGATGATGAACGTTAACGCAGACGACTGCCCGTTCCCGTGCGTATTCTTCGAGGAGTACACAGACGGGCGTATCTCGTTCGGAAACTACGGAATGGCGCAAAAGACAGTCACGGTGGAGCTGTCCTTTATGGACAATGCCGAGTTCCAGTGCAATGCTGTAGACAGAGAGCGTATCAGGGAGAGGATTGAGGAAGAGGCAGTGATACCATTCCTTAGGACTCTTGAGAACTCCCAGGAGTTCGTCTCGCATTCAGACTATACAATAATGGCGGAGCCTCCGAGATTTGACGACAACTGCGTGAGCCTCCTGCTAAGGTTTGACGTTACATACAACCTGTGTATATGAGAGTGGGAAAATACAGAATAGGCCATTTCGATTGGGAGGGAGACTCCTTCACCTACGGAATGAGGGTGGAACTTGGAGACATCTTCGGCAACACGGAAAAGTCGGAGTACTGGAGGCTTTGCGACGCCTTCAGACTCGTGTATGGATTCGACAGGAGAGTTCTTCCTATGCGGAAACGCCTGAAAGTGTTTGACGGCATCGTAAAGGGACTTTCGCAATGGATTGACAAGGAGACGCAACTGCTTGACTATACGCCATCCGATGAGGAACTAAGGGCAGGCATACGTGACTTAGGGAAAAAAGTAGGCAGTATGACTACAGTAAAGCAACTTGCTAAAGCCTATGGAACAGACCCTGACAAAGTCCTCGACTGGCCATACTCAAAAGTGTTCGCAATCCTCTATACGGACCTTGAGGAAAGAAAATACGAAACCAAACTGAGCAAGGAATATGAACGGAAAAGGACTAAGCACTGACACCCTGAAGAAAATGCTCGACAGGGCATTTAGCGAGTGCGTGGCAACCATAAAGACAAACAGCCGCAATGCAGGGCAGGTTGCCACAGGAAGGACGTTGCGCTCCTTGGAATACATGGCAAAGGAGCAGGGAGCCGGATACGTGGCCACAATACTCGGCCGGCCATACTTCGGTAATCTTGAGACTGGACGAGGAGTTTACAGGGGCGGGAAGACGGACCCTGCGGGATTCAACCAGCGCCTCATAGAATGGATGAAAGCGAGGAACTTCCAGTGTAGAGACGAAAAGGAATACCTGAGGATGGCCAATTACCTCAGATGGAAGATCAACAAGTTCGGCACAGCCTTGTATCGCAAGGGAGGACGCAAGGACATCTTCACTCCAGCAGTTGCCGACCTTACTGAATTTGTGGAGAAAGAGCTTGTGGTATTCTTTACTACGACTATCGAGGATACGTTTACGAAGGGGTTCCAGGGATTCGGGAATAAACTATAACAAGTCAAGATATGAGAGATATTCTTAAGGAAAAATACCTGTCGGTCTGGAATGGGACCAACAAGGTGAACGAAAACAAAAATGGAGGCGTGGCCCTTTGGTCGCTTCCTCCGCTTGTGTACAACGCGCATAACCCGGCGATGTTTACGAGAGAGAAATACCTGCACGTCACAGACGGCTATGTGTCTCCGTTCGAGAAGCAGCCGTGCTATGTCTCGATTGACAACGTGGCAGTCAAACTGGTATTCAGCACAAAGACGGCGTCCAATCTTTACGTTACGGCCACCACCAATGAAGGACAGGTGATAGTCAAGGTTATGAAAGGGGCGACGGAATGGGCTATGTCCAACTATTGCTCCAAGATCCTTGCTGTGACGGCCCTGGATATGGATACGAACTGGGTAGGCTCTGTACCCGAAGACGGTAAATGTATCTACCTCAAGCCAGACGAGGCGTATGTGGGAGAGCTGTACATCTGCAAAGACAAGGACAACATAATCTACAGGAACACGGCCATTGACAGTTGTGCGCTCACGTTTTATTTTGACGACGAGACAAAAGTGACGCTGTCGGCAGAATCCTTCGAGGGAAAGACAGTCTTTAATGCCGGAGAAGTAGTCAAGCCGAGATTCGCAAAGAATCTGGCGGAGTTTGGCTCAAGGCTGATAGTGGAAGACCCCGCCTTGTCTATCAGCCACACGGTAAGCGCGAAAGTCGCCAGTGAGACGTTTGTCGCTGTTAACGGGGTGTCGCAAATAGGAAAGAGTTCTGCAAGGCTTGGAGAAACCGGAGCCCTGCTCTCTACCTTGGAACACCTGACGTACTATGAGGGCTATCCGTTCGACTACACGATAATGGCAGCTGAAGACGATTGGCAAACGGTGCACGGAACAGCACACTCGGGCGGCATTGCGCGTGTGCTGCTAACGTCGGGAATGCAGAAAGTGCTGGCGAACGAGAACCGGGAAGATGTCCTCATCAAGAAAGACAGCCAAGTATTGCTTGGCTTCTACGTGGACAGAAGAATCTATCGCAGTTGCATACCGGACAACCCGTTCTATGTGAGATGGCTGAATCATCTGGGCGGAGTCGACTACTTTATGTTCGGCAAGACGCAAAAGAAGACAAGATCCATAAAGTCTGTCAGTTCGTTCAATCCGTTCATCGACAACACGGAGACTGCTAAAACCAACAGGCAAGTCTATTCAATGAACACGGAATCCAGTGTAGTGGCAGGCACTTCCCTGCTGGGACGCAAAGACTACGAGGCGGTAAGCCTCATTCCGTTCAGCCCAATCATCGAATGGTACAACGAGGAGACAGGGAAATGGGTAAGGCTCACAGTAGAGAAATTTGACGGAGATACCGACACCAGAGGGGAAATGTCTTCTGCAGAGATTACATTCACGATGCCTACAATTAACGTTCAGTATTAAGCCTATGACAGAGCAGATTTACATCAATGATGTCCTTATGGACAGGACTGACGGGAAAGCGATGTCTCTGGTCTTTCAAAGCCAGCTCTTCACTGACATTGACTCGATAGTCAGCAACAGGACTAACGCGGTAGAGTTCCCTGCTACAAAGAGGAATCTTTCGGCGATAGGAAATCCTCAGATGGCCGGAAGCAATTCAGAGTTCGCCTACAGGAAGCACAGGGCCGTTTACTTGCGTGACGGAGTGCAGATCTTCAGCGGATTTGGAACGCTGCTTTCCGTATCTGGGACCTCGATAAAGTTCTCGTTCACTTGGGGGAACGTGTCGGTGTTCAAGAAACTCCTCGACTACAAACTGAGGGAGATTCGCAAGCAGTTGAACGAGGAAGACATCCATTTGCCTTGGAACGACTCGGCCGTAACGTCAAATGCCTATTATCCTGCGAATGTCGAGACCGGTGCATACAAACATCCTGCAATGAAGGTGTCAACTATTCTGAGCGAAATTACGCGCCTCTGCGGGGTTGTTTTCGAGGGCAAAGAAAGGTTGACAGACTATCGTATTCCGGTAACTGGAAAGACGGCCGACGATTTTGCTAAAAGACAGCAGGGTGTCATTCTCGGCGGCAATCTTTCCTCAAGAATACAGACATATCAGTACCACTACAGCCTTGCAGTAGGAAGCGGGGACAAGGATGTGAGAAAACTCTACAAGGAGAACGGCATCTTTGATATAAGCGGCATAAAGACTCTGAAGATAGAGTTCGGCGCTGGCTTCCGCTACTCGATGCCTGCGTATTCAGGAAACAGCGAGCAGCAGATTTCCATCTATGCCGTCACAGAAGACGGCAAGTTCGCAAGCCAGCTCTCGCACCTCAAGTTGTATAAAACCACCACTGGCGCAAGGTTCGTCTATTCCACGTCAAGCGGACTGGATGAAAAGAAAGAGATTACGCTGAACGTGGAAGACTATACGCACTTGCGTATTGAGATTTGTGTTGTCGGGACATCTCAATCTTCGACCACTCCGTCTGTAATCAGTGGCTCGGTGAACATCATCCCGGACTACGACGAGGAGCAGGAACTTATATACGGAGGAGTCTATCCGATATTCCAGAACCTGCCGGACTGGACGGTAAGCCAGCTTCTGAAGAACCTGATGAAGATGGAGGGACTCTTCGCTGTTTGCCCTGACGAAAACACAATCCGGTTTATCAGCGTAGATGACGTATATAGCAACAGGGTCAAAGCCATAGACGTCACATCGAGGCTGATATTCAAGGACGGCTCTCCGACGGAAAGAAGCTTTGCTTACGGCCAGTACGCCAAACGAAACTACTTTAGATATGCAGAGGATGAAACGGTCAAGACAAATGGAGATGGAGTAATGATTATATCGGACGAGAATCTGGATGCCGAGAAAGAAGTACTCAAGCTGAACTTCGCCGCAAGCGATATGAGTTCACAAGTGGTCCAGATTCCGCTTTACACCAAGGATGACAGCGGAGAAGTAACATACAACGATGTTAAGCCAAGAGTGTTGAGGCTTGAAGGAATCGCGCCAAACGGACAGGAGATGCTTACGTTCAAAGGCCTGGAATGGACTTCTTTGATTAACGCAAACTACTCCGGATTCTCAAGGTGTTTAAGTAATGCAAAGATCATCAAATCCTCGATTCTGACTGATTCTATCGAGTTGTCAAAATTAGACTTGACGGTTCCTGTTTATGCGTTTTCTCTCGGCCACTATTATGTCATACTCAAGATGACAACCAAAGACAGCGGAGCTGCTGACATTGAGATGCTCCAGTTGAACGAAAGTGCGATAATTCCAGATAGCGGAGCTGCTCCTGAACTCGCTGTGGTCTCTAACGGAACAGGCGGTTATTGCGCCACTCTGACCAACAAGACCCAGGCGGAAATCCAGTCGTACATCTCCGATGAAAGGTATAAGGTGTGCCTTGTAAGATATGGATACGCGAGAAGAGGAAAGTTTTTCAAGTACAAAGACAAGACAGGCAAAGAGACCAACTCGAAGACTTGCCGGACGGCCAAAAGAAACCTTGAAGCGCCAGAGTTCGGCGGATGGAGGAGCGTACGTCGGGAAAAGGGAGGAGGTACTCCTTGCTGGCGCATCATCGGTGACGAACTGCTGAGAACGGGAAAGATTGCGCAAAACTCTCAGACACTGAAGAAATATGGCAGCGCAAGCCTTGTATTTGATTTGGGAGACGCAATGACACTTCCGGCCATTCCGTTGAGAGCAAAAACAAAGAGCGGACGAATCAGCAATCGGGCAAGCGATGGCATATCAGAGCTGTCCATAGCGATGTACCGCAACGAGGGCAATGGTAAATGGAAGAGGGTTTCAAACATCTGTCCAGTGAGGAGCAGAACAGACTCCAAGCAGGAGTACTGGGATTTTGAACCGAGAAACGCAAGGTCATTATAGAAAGAGAAATAAGCCGCCACTCAGAGACCAAGTGCACAGACCTCACGGCTTTCTCTGATGGCAAAGGTAACAAATTTTTAAGAAAAGCAATATGGGAGAGAATAAAAGTGTGCTCTTTACGCTGGGGATTGATGCCAGCAAGAGCATCCAGACGATGGCGCAGCTGGAAAAGTCACTCGCAAGCGTCAATGAAGAAATAGCCGAGTATCAGAAGAAGCAGAAAGAAGGCAAGGCTCTGACCGAGGAGGAGACTGCGGAACTGATAAGGCTCAAGGAAACCAAGAAAGCCCTTCAGCGCGAATACAGCGAGCAAAGCCGCTCTGTTCAAAACGAGATAGTCTCTGAACAGTTATACAAGGACACGCTGAAAGGGTTGTGTGCTGAGTTGTCTTCAGCCAAGGATAAACTGAGGGCGATGAAAGATGCCGGCAGTCCTGAGTGGCAGAAGCAGGCGGCTGAAGTCAACGAACTGAACGAGAAAATAAAGGATATGGAGGCCCAGTATGGCGTCCATACAAGGAATGTCGGCAATTATGCCGAAGGCTTTATATCTGCCTTCAGTCAGATGGGAGGTTCGGCATCCAAGATCATCAACCCGCTCAAGAATGTCACAACCGGACTGAAGGCGATGAGTGCTACACCTGTAATAGCAATACTCGGTCTTCTCGCCAACGTCATCACGACTATCATTTCCAAACTGAAGAGTAGCGAAGACAACCTGAACGCAGTGACGAAGTCAATGAGTGCTTTTGGTGTCATTACCGACGGCATCACTGCATTGTGCCAGGGATTAGGCAAAGCCATTGCTTGGATTGCCGACGGGCTTGTCGGTCTGCTGGACAAGTTAGGTCTGGTAAGCGATGCGATGAAGCAAAGGCAGGCTATTGCGGAAGCGGAAATCGAGTTGGCAAGACAACAAAGGGAGACCATCACTGAGAATGCGGATGCGGAATTGAAGTCGGCGCAACTTCGTGCAAAGGCGACCGAGAAGAACAAATACACAGAGAAAGAACGTCTGGAATTTCTCAAGGAGGCAGGGAAGGTCGAGAGCGAAATTGCGGACAGAGCCTATCAGGACGCCAAGCTCGAATATGAGATTATCAAGGCAAAGAACTCCCTCACTGACAGTTCGGCCGAAGAGAAGAAACAAGAGGCTGAGGCCTACACCAAAATGATTCAGACGCAGACTGCTTATTTCAACAAGACCAGAGAACTGAACGAGCAGATAATTGAGGCTCAGAGGTCTGTTGCGGATAAGGCATACTCCCACTGGGAAAAGACGTTCACTGCTATAAGCAAGCTTCAGAAAACGATGCTTAATAGGCGTTCCGATTATCTGAAGGACTGGAGCAAAACAGATGAAGAGAACTCGATTGCAGAATTTGAGTGGAGACAAAAAGCGGCCGCTGAAGCTTTGGTTCTTGAACAGAAGCAGCAGAAGGCTAAACTAAAGGAACAGCTCAAATATGGCAAGATTACGGCGTCTGAATACCAGCAGGAGCTTCGTGTGCTCAAAGCAGAGATGGACGGCTTCCTGGCTCAGCAGGCCAACGAACTTTTTGATTTCCAGAAAGAGCAAGTCAAGAACGCCATAAGCCTTGCCGGAGGAGAGATTCTCGAACAGAAGCTTGACGACATTCGTGCAAAATTCAAAGTAGCAGAAGATGCGATAAAGAATGACGCACAAATGAGCGAGGAGGAAAAGGTCTTCTACCTGCGAAGCCTTTACGAGGAACAGGAAAGGCAGATAAGGCAAACCAGGAAAGACTACAACGAGAAGGCCAACTCCGAAATTGCCGAGGCTGTCGAAGAGCTGTATCGCAAAGATCTGCGTCAATTCTCAAGTGACGAAGAGGAAAAATTGCGGCTGGCAGTTGACAAGCAGAAGAAACTGATTGAATCGAAGAAAGCGGCCGGGCAAGAGACCTTGAAAGAAGAGTCGGAACTTGCCCAGATGGAATACAGCCTGCGAGAATCGACAGCCAACAAGGAGTTGTCACTGGCTTGGAAAAATGCAGATGAGCAGTATCGCATACGCAAGGAGTTCCTCGAAAAGGAACTTGAAGCAGAAACTTTGACTGCACATCAAAGAGCGGAACTTGAGAAGGAACTTGCAGAGTTGGCTGTAGAACACAATCAGCAGAAGATTGATTCTGTCAGCAACTATGCGATGCAGATGACAGAGATTCTCAGTTCGATGAACGAGGTTATGGGTAATCTTGGTGACGCTCAAGTCCAAAGAGCCGAGGCTGAAAACAACGAGAAGAAATCCGCCCTGGACAAGAGGCTGAAAGCAGGCTTGATAAGCCAAAAGGATTACGACAAGCAAGTTGAAAAGCTTGATTCGGATCTCGACAAGAAGAAGGCCGAAATTGAGAGAAAGGCAGCCATCAGGCAAAAGGCTATGAGTGCAATGCAGATAGCAATCAACACGGCCACTGCCATTATGAAAATATGGGCGGACGTCCCGAAAGTGGATTTCGGTGTGAGCACAGGAATCCTCACAGCATTGGCCGCAGCGACAGGAGCGGCGCAGTTGGCAGCAGTGGTCTCCGCTCCCCTGCCTCAGGCAAGAAAAGGAGGCCGCATACAAGGCCCTACCCACGAGGGAGGTGGAGTTCTCGTCGAGACTGAAGGAGACGAGAGGATAGTAAGCGCCAAGCCGTCAAAAGTTTTCCCTGAATTGCTGAATTTGATTAGTTACATTGGGAAGAACTCGTCTGTCCCTAACACAGGGTTCGGCACCTCTATAACGTCACTGTCCGGAAGCCAGGAAGCAAGGGAATTGGACTACGATATTCTGTCCGACAAGATTGCGTCGAAATTAAGTGGCGTGATTGAAAATATCAAGATATACGCCGCGATTACAGATATACGTGAAGCGGATAGCAATTATACAAGAATCGAAGAATCGGCAAAGATATGACCACATACGAACTCGCAAAAACACTGACTCACGAACAAGTGGAGTCACTCACGAAAGCAGGGCTGCTCAAGTCCAATGTCAGCAGATATATCTACATCTACGAGATGTGGATCACCCTTCTCGGGGAAGGGTTCTCAAAGATGTTGGCATACGAGGAAATAGGTAAAAAATGCTTCACTTGCGAAGAGAATGTCAGGAAGATTGTGGGTTATATGCAGAAGGAATGGTAAGAAAGTTTCCCATACGGATTCTTTTCAAGTTTCTTTATCTTTGCGGAAGTGAGTACAATATACGCTGTTTATGATAAATATCAGACTTTATAATCCAATAGCAAACAAGCATAACGCCTGGTGGTATAGTTGGGATGGAGAGGATGGAGTATTCTCTCTTGACTTCGTCCAGAAGGTTTTCTCCGACAATCCTAACGAAACGGATTTCCGCTTCAACATCCATTGTGCTGGAGGTGAAGTAGAAGAAGGTCTGGCCATCTATGACTGGCTAAGAACCTCAGGCAAAAACATCTATATGAACATCGAGGGAGGATGTCACTCAATGGCTGTCACGCTGCTGCTTGCAGCCCCAGCAGAAAACAGAAGCTGCAACCCGAATGCTGTCGCTCTCATACACGAAGTGCAGGGCTATGCGGCTGGATCTGCAACGGCTGTTAGCGCTGAAGCCCATAATATGCAAGTTCTCCAAGACAGGATACTTGACATCTATGCAGAAAGAACCGGAGGCGACAGGGCGTCGCTGGAGGCAATTATGAAAGAGGGCAAGGAGCACAACGCCAAGGAGTTGCTCGCTCTCGGGTTCGTTTCGAAAATCAACGCTTATAACACAAATTTCAAGTTAAACAATTTCAATATGGCAGAGAAAACACTTTTGTCCAAGGCCGCCAATTGTTTGAGTCAGATTAAGAATCTGCTCGGCGGCAAGATTGTCGACTACGACTTCGTAGACGACGAGGGAAACGTCCTCTTCTCGACAGAGGGCGAGGATGACACTCTGGAGGTAGGAATGGCTGCGTCTCCAGACGGAACTTTCACGATTGCGGATGGCAGGACAGTCACCATTGCAGACGGAGTAATCACAGAGATTACCGAGGCTGAACCGGAGGAACAACCTGAACCTGAAGAGGAGGGAACGGATAGCAACTCGGCTGAGGAGAGGCTGGCCATTTGCGAGAATGCCCTGGCTGAGGCGTACGCAGTTATCCGCGACCTCAAGAAACAAGTGAAGTCCAACTACGTTCCTGCAGGACGTGTAAAGACTCCAGGAAAAAAGACCAACGCAGCCCCTTCCCGTGAGGATAGGAAAGCGGAGTTGAGGGAAAATGTAAAACTTACAAAGAGCAAGTAACGATGGGAAAGTTAATTGATTTCAGCAAATTCACGTTTACTGCAGAGCAGATTCGTGACATCAACGAGCTTATCTTCGATGACATCCTGCACGCCCCGGATATGGAGTTCCTGCATACCATCTATGACGGGATTCTGTACGACAAGGAAGTCGGATTCATCACAGAAAGCGGTCTCGTAGGAAAGAAGGCCCAGGGATGCGACCCGACAGCGCAGGACTGGAGCATTGGCACAAGAAAGGTACTCTGGAAGCCAAAGGCCTGGGAGGTCATTATAGACCAATGCGCGACAGAACTTGAGAGCACAATGGCTATCTATTGTATGAACAAGGGTGTACGCAGAAACGACCTTACTGATACGGATTATATGGCCATTGCTGCATCCGTTCTGGGTAAGGCTATTAAAGATGCTCTCTTTAGGATCATCTGGTTCTCCGACAGTGATGCGAAGAATGTGGCAGACGGAGGTATCATCACAGCTGGTGTTGACGTAGATTACTTCAACGTCATTGATGCCGGATTCTTCAAGCACCTGCAGAGCGCGGTGACAACTCACCCGGAACTTCTGGTGACTGTCGACGCCAACAAGAAGGCATCAAAGAAAGAGCAGATGGACGCAATGACTCCGGACGCAGCATACAACGTCTTGACCAAGATGTATTACGCTGCGCCTATCGAAATGAGGGCAAGCGGCAATATGAGATTCTATGTTACCCAGTCTATCGCAGACGCATACCAGCAGTATCTGACGAATATGAATCTGGAGAGCACGTACAAGAATCTCACAGAGGGGATCAAGGCATTGAGCCTCTTGGGTGTTGACGTGATTCCAATTCCTATCTGGGACAGGATGATTCAGAGCTACAACGACCTTGGCGCCAAATTCCAGGCACCTCACAGAGCGGCTCTCATCGAGAAGGCAAACCTTGGTGTCGGTACTCCTTCCAACGGAGCAATTGAGGATATTGACATCTTCTACGACAAGAAGAGCAGAATCAATAGGATGGAGGCATCAGACCAGATTGACGCTGAACTTCTCAATGATGCAAGGCTCATCTTTGCTCAGTAAAAGGCATTCTTAGCGACTTTCGGGCACTGGTAAACCAATCACATTACCAGCGTCCGAAAAACGCCTAAAACAGGGTTATTATGACAAATTGCGGAAAGATATCCAAGAGTCTTGTTCTTGCCGGGTGCAAGAGCTCGACACCGGCCATCGAGCCGGAAATGATACTTCTCAACTTTGAGGACTATCAGAAAGCTACCAAGGAAGAGGCAGATGGAGTTATCTCCGCCCTCACTCTTGCTGCTGGAGCGAACGGCGTCAGGTACAGCGGTGCCAAGAACTCGTTTGAGAGAAGTTGCACTCTGTCAAAGGGGACGTATGTAAACACTTTCGACCATAAGGTGCTGTGTCGCGTATTCAAGAAGACGCAGGCAGTCAAGGACGAGATGAACAAACTCAAAGAGTCCAAGGTTGTGGCAATCGTAAAGAACGTTGACAAGGGAGAGGACTCTGTTGCTTGGGAATTGCTCGGTGCGGACAACGGACTGGAGATGTCGGAATTCACTGAAGATGCGACGGCGAGCGACGGCATCATCTACCAGTTCTCGTTGGCTTCCGGAGACAACTTCAAGGAGAGCGAATTGCCGAAGACTATCGACGCAGGAACAGCAGACACGACTGAGGCGCTCATCGAGTCACTCGTAAAACAGGCGTAGTATGGTCACGATTGCTGAATACAAGAAAAAGTATGGCAAGCTTTCCAAAGACGAGGTAAGGGAGAGAGCCAAGTCCGACTCTGATTTCAGAGCCGAAACGGAAGCCCTCTACAAGTTGGGATTCAAAGAGGAACTCAACAAGTCCTGCTCGGAGTGTTGGTTTGATGCCTACGTGCTGCTTATGAAGTCTGACGAAGAGGCTTTCATTCGAAAAGAAGAGAGCCTGTTTGAATTGAGAGCCGGAGCCCTCCTGCTGGACAGAAAAGGCGGCGACAGCCAAAAGATGTGCACGAGAATCAATTTGACCGACGAACTGGCGCTCTATCACCTGAAGGCCAATCCGCTTTACATAGAGTACTTCAGCAGGTATCCGACAAACTGGAAAGAGCTTGCGGAGGCTTACAAGCCGAAGAAAAAGTAGCCGCAGTCGGCAACTGATTGCCGGAAGTTCAATCGGTTGCAATGGGAAACCACCGCAACCGATTTTTTCATAGAAAGAGTATGCGAGTAGAAACATTTAAGACAGAAAAAAGTTACGTCAGCGTCAACAACAGGTCGCTGAAGGTTCAGTCATACGGAGAGAAGAACGACTTGCCGCAGAAGATAATGGAGATTGTCTCGGCCTCGGTCACAGGAGCGTCTTGTCTCGACACCTACCGCAAGTTCATTGTCGGACGAGGATTCAATGACGAGGAATTTGCGAAGGCAATAGTGAACGGGCGAGGTGACACTGCCGATATGGTTCTCAAGGCTGTGGCAGGCGACTACGCGGAGTTTGGCGGCTTCGCCATCCACGTCAATTATAACGCTCTTGGCGAGATTGTCAGCGTCAGCCACGTTCCTTTTGAGAACGTTAGGTTCGAGAGCCTCGATGACGACTACAGGTTCAATCGCGTGGCCGTGCATCCGGATTGGGGAAGGAGAAGCACTTCTCTGAGACGGTTCAGGAACAGCGACATTGAGTTCTTCCATCTTTTCAATCCTGACATCACCGAGATTCTCTCGGAAGTCCAAGAAGCCGGAGGGTGGGCTGGTTACAAGGGGCAGATCTTCTATTTCTCCAACGCAGGAGATAGGGTTTACCCTATGCCAATTTACGAAGCGGCATTGACGGATATGAGCAATGAAGAGGGACTAAGCAATATCACCCACAGAAACGTGAGGCATAACTTCCTGCCTGCTGGTATGCTCATAGACAAGAACAATCCAAGCAACAGCGAGGAACAGGACAACGAGACTAAAGAGGAATTGTCAGCATTCCAGGGTGATATGAACGCTGGCAAAATATTGTACATCAATCTTCAGGAGGGTGACGTTGCGCCTGAGTTCGAACCATTTGAAGCCAATAATACTGACAAGGATTTTGAAAGAGCAGAGACGAAGACTCCTGGCATTATCGGCAGGTCTTTTTGCCAGCCGCCTATTCTCCGTTCAGAGGATGTGGGCAGCAACTTTGGCAGCGACTTGATGAGAAATGCCTACGACTTCTACAATGCACAGACTGAAAGCGAAAGACAGGACATAGAAGGCGTGTTCGCAAAGCTGTTCGCGCTTTGGTATGACAAGAGTCTTAATGTCGAGATGGATTTCTCTATAAGCCCAAAGGTTTATAGGGTAAATCAGACGCTTGCAGAGAGACTTGGCAGCAATACGGATAAGGTCCTGGAACTCATTTTCGACAAGACGAAGTCAAGTATGGAGAAAAGGACTGTGCTGGAGTGCGTTTTTGGACTTGACGATGAGGACATAACCAGAATTATGGAGGGACTTGGAAATGCTAATTAAGGTGGACGACATACGCAAAGTAAGGCAGATTGCCAAGAATGTCAGCGACGAGCGGGTAGAAATCTATATCAGAGAGGCGGAGAGCCTTGACATTATTCCGAGAATAGGTGCAGACTTCTATCAGAAGTTGGATAACCTGGGAGACATTATTCTGGGACAGACGGAAGACAAGCTGAAAACACAGGACGATTGCGTGATAGCTGTTGAAAACGAGGGCGACCTGCCTGTCAATGAATGGAAGTTCCTTTTTGGCGGCTACTACAAAGACGGATGCGGGGTATTGAGAAGAATGGAAGGAGTGAGAAAAGCGCTCTGCTATTTCGCATACGCAAGGTTCGTGTTGCAACACAGCACAAACGTCACCCCTTTTGGCGTTGTGAGCAAAATGGGGGACGACAGTTCTGCTGTAGATCTGAGAGCGCTTACGTCGCTGAGTTCAGAAGCGAGGAAAATTGGAGAGGAGTATCTCTCTGGTACACTCGCCTACTGGAACGAAGTGAGAGCGGTCAACGATTTCAATCCTGGACCCAAGAAGGCAAAGAGAAGATTTCTTGCAATAGGTGATTAGTAAACATTTTAACGGGTAATAATTATGGGAAAGAGATTTCCGGAAGAATTTCAAAGAATTGACAAGGTGAAGAGCAACGACAAGCTCCTCATCCACGATTCAGAAGACGGAATTGACAAGTATGCAACTCCGTCTCAGTTCAATGCGTCCCTGGACGAACTATCGGTGCACTACGAGGATGCAATCGCCGCAAAGGAAGAGGCTGTGGCTGCTCAAAGGGCTGCTGAAACCGCTGAAAGCGGAGCGAAGACTGCCGTCGCAGAGGCTACCAAAGACGCAGTCGCTGCGGCAACAGCTCAGGCCGTCAATGCTCAAGCGTCTGCTGGGAAATCCGCGTCTTCTGCGGGAGAATCAGCTTCTTCTGCAGCATCGGCAAAAGAGTATTCTGACAGCATCAAAAATAGCGTAGACGACCTGAACAACATCAAGGTATTGGATGACAGGCTGACTACCCTACTCGGCTACTGCGAGAAGCGGGCTGTCGTAAATCTCGAACTTGGAGTGAGCAGCAAATATGTGCAGTGCGGATCCCGTTCAGCAGTTGCGAATGCAGCGTTCGCAATAAGCAAGCCGTTCGATGTGGATGCTTGCAGTGAGCTGCTCATCAAGACAGGCTTCAATCCTTCTGATGCGCAGCACAAAGGTCTCGACCTTTCCGTCATCGCCATCTACGAGCAGATTGAGAGGCAGCGCACGGTACAGAAGAAGAACCCTGACGGACAGCTGCTCTATTACGTGGTCACGACTGACGCGGAGACAGGCAATCAGACGGTAACACAGGACGAGACTACGGAGGACACTGGCTATCCTGTCTATACGGTCGAGACATACACAGAGACGAGATACCTGCCGAACAACGAGGACAGGTTTGTGGCCATTCCGGACAGCGGTTATTACGTTGCGAACATTCCTCAGTCCTGCAAGGTGGTTATTTCGTACAAGCCGGGAGTCAGTGACACGGCGGTGATTGTCGAAAAGCACGGAGCGATTGCGAACCTTATCTCTCAGGTCTTCGGCATTTACGAACACAGGACAATGGTCGAGTGTATGGTCAGTCTCGAAGAGAGAATCAAGGCCATCGAGCAGAGCCGCGGGCTCCTCGGCAATGCGACTGCCGGCACGCTCGACGTGAGTGAACTCACAAAGTGCAAGTATCCGATGACGCTATTCGGGCACGGAGTTCCGGCGGAGGCTACCAAGCCTACGAATCTTCCGGAAGGCTTGCCGTGGGACGGTTGCCCTATGTTCAAGGGACAGATGTACATCAATCTCGACGCTGCGTCTGGCGGCTTGTACTATGCTGTTTCAGTGGATTCGGTAAATGGTTGGAGACAGGCTTAAAAATGATTGGATATGATAAAGTATTATGAGAATGAAGCGGTTTACGAGGCCGCGGTTAAGAGCGCATTTGAGAGCCAGGTTTCCCTCATCGGCGCAAGCAACGAGTGTAAGTACGACGGCCGGAATGTGGTGGTGGGATTGAACTCCGCCACTACCGGAAGTATTGCGGTTCTCGATGGTCTGCACGCATTGAGGTTCATAGCTCCTCAGACGTTCAGCTCGAAGAGTTTTATGAGCAACTACGAAATCGTGGGTGTGGTGGCCATCGGTGTGGATCATCCGGACTTCAGAGGCGAAGTGGCCGTAATGAGCCACCAGTTCGCTGGTGCCGCATTGTCCACCAGATACTACTTCAAGCTGTCAGGTTATACGCTTGACGGAGCAGAGCACACGGGAGTTCTGAGCATCAGAAGCGCTTCCGATAATTGGGCAGCCAATCAGGACTACACGATTACGTACAAGGCGGACAATATCGTCGCCCTGGTATCGCAGCTCAATGCCTATTTCAAGGCAAACGAGCCGTTCATCGCACAAGACTGGGTAGCGATAGCAGACACCAATGGCGACGTCCTTCTGCATTTCAAGTACACGACCTGGCAGCAGGCTGCGTATAACACGGCCAAGTCCGGTTTCTCTGTTGTCTCAGCGACTGCTCCGCAGTGGAAGTCCACTTCAAGAATGTTCAGAATGAATGGCCAAAGAAATGGCGAGGGAACCATCACGAATATGCCGCGAGCATTGGCATACTTCAGGGAGGATAATTCTACTACGGCTTATAATCCGGCCACAGACGTTACTACGGCCAAGTTGTCATATCCGATATGCCTGCCTGGTTATCTCGGCAAGTCAAAATACCAAAGCGACCACTGCGCATACTTGAGAGGAATCTACGGAGAGGGCGAGGAAGGCTGGCTCAAGTTTATGCGGAGCTTTCTTCCTGTGCTTCCGTCGGAGTATGGAATATTTGACGACAGTACATACGGCACAGAGAAGCAGAACACCTACTATCTGGCCAGTCTCAAGTATGTCGGACAAGACGGCGTAGAAAAGTATGTCAGTCCGGCTGCGAGATTGGCGGCTGAGCGTGGTTTCGGCCACGAACTGCTCAAGCGCGGTGAATGGGTAATCGGCAAGATGTCACGCATATTCAGCATCGTAGGCCAGTTGCGCTATCCGACGACACCGGACAAATTCGCGGACAAGGTGAATGCGGCTCTCGCTGCAATAGGCTCTCCCGCTCTCGGTAATAACAGCTACGTTTGGTCTTGTTCCCGGTACAGCGAGAACGGCGGTTGGATTGCGAATGGCGCCTTCGGTTTTGCCGGCAACTACAGCTTGTGCTACTCGAACCTGGCTGTTCCGCTCGTGCTTTTGAAAGTTACCGCTTAAAGCGTGGCTTAGTCTTAATCTTTCGGGCGAGGAGCGTCCCCGCTCCCGCCCCTGCAAATTACAAGTGAGTTATGCCAAAGTCAGAATATTACGAACCGAAAAAGTTGCCCGGAGAGAGGCCTTATCCCCAGATTCTCAACGATGCGGAGGAATTGTACGGACTTCTGCTCACAGCCGAGACTATGATGACGAAAGTTGACAAAATCAGGTACAACAATAGGGCTGTAGACCAGATTCTTGACGTAATCAAGGAGTTCGTTCTTGCTTACGACTTCGAGGACGACAGGGAGATTCATCTGAAGAGGATGTGCGCGAATGTGACAGTATTTATCAGGACAATGAGGATCATCAATGACCGCAATATCATCCACGTCTTCAATCCTCTCGAAACCGAGAAGCCGGACTCCGTCAAGATGAAGATAATGGAGCATCTCGGCAAACTTGACGAAGGTGCGACCCGCTGGAAAAATTCAATTATCAACTCAAGGAACAAGGGCACGTCCGGCATTGCGAAGCAATGAACCGGCAGTCCCGAAAAATCATAAAGGAGGCCCTCCTTCCGCATAGCGGCAGGTAAGAGTAAGGTATGGGCCTCGAACAGCAACGTTTGGTCTTGTTCCCGGTACAACGAGAACAACGGTTGGATTGCGAATGGCAACAACGGTTTTGCCGGCAACAACAACTTGTACAACTCGAACCTGGCTGTTCCGCTCGTGAATTATGGTTGTACGCAATGGAACTCGAGACACTAAAAGATGACTACTACGGCTGTCGCTCGAACAAGAAGCGAAGCCTTGACAGCATTCATTTTTCGCTGCATTGGGAGAGAGACCTGATGCGGCTGCTTAGGGATTTCGAGGACCGCTCCCTTGTTCCTTTTTTATATGGATTCATCAATCCCAACCCCCGAGACAGAGAAGTCATAGCGTGTCTGATGGAGATGAAGACGCTCCAGTATCACTTCGATTTGCACGTGCGTCCGCTCGTCGAGGAAAGACTGACTGACAGCACGTTCAACAATCGCATAGGCTTCGGCTGCGATAGGGCTATACTGAAAGTTCGTGACGACATCCGTAAAGTCTCGAAGAACTACACAAGGGATTGCTATATAATAAAGAGAGATATCAAGTCGTACTTTCCGTCAACGGATCTGGACCGCTCCTACGAGAGCTATCGTGCCCTCATAGAAGAGTGTATCGAGGATAAAGACGAGAAGGACGACTTGTTGTATATTCTTCAAAGAGTCAATTATGCCTATCCTCAGGAGCACGCGCGTCTGAGGTCTCCGCGATTCAGATGGGACGACATCATAGCCGCCGGGAAAAGCGTTATCTTCAATAACGACCCGAAACACGGAGCCTGCCTCGGCAACCAGTTCTGGCAGGTGGAGAAGAACTTTGCACTGGCGGAGTTTGACAGGTTTCAGGTGGACACCTGCGGACTTCATTACACAAGATTTGTGGATGATATGGTCTGGGTGGTGGAGAATCTCCAGGCCGGGCTTGCCCACGTCGCCACCAGCGAAAAGATGCTGCTGGAGGAGTTCGGCTATCAGATGCACCCTCGCAAGAGGTATCAGCAGCACTACAGTAAGGGTGTCACTTTCCTGGGCGCGAAAATCAAGTTCAACAGAATCTATGCAAGCGACAGGGCCGTAAGGAACTGCAAGATGGCCATCAGGAAATGGAACAGGCTTGTGTATCCGTCAATGCTCGGCCACTTCCTGGACAGCATCAACAGCTATCTGGGGAACTTCAAGCACAAGAACGCCTATGGCATCATCAGAGACCTTGTCGATGAGGTCAGTCCGAAATGGGAGAAATACTGCCATTATAACGATGACCGCAGATGCTTCGAAGCGAATGAGGGATATAAGCACAATGACATACTGAAGAGGAAATATCATTTCAAGTTCAATAAAGACAAAAGGAAGAAAAATGACAAGACAAGAAATCGAGGACAGAAAAAACGTCCTGTTCTCCCTCGTCAGAGACAGGGAGGCGAAGCTTAGGGAAACCGACTATGTTGCCGCCAAGATTGGAGAGGGCTCTGCTGCCCCGGAGGAGTACGCCGAAGTCCTCGTAAAGAGACAGCAGGAGCGGAATGACATCAATGCCGCACAGGCGGAGCTGGAGAAACTTGACAAGGAGGAACCGGAAGATAAGGAGGAAAAAGTATGGATGAGATAATCACAACGCTCAATCTCCCAGATGGATTGAGTCGAGGGATAATGATAGCCTTCCTGCTCTGCGTGCTTGTCTGCGCTGCTGCGCTAATTGATATGTGGACCGGGATAGACGCGGCAAAAACGAACAGGGAAAAGATAATGAGCCACGGACTTCGTAAGACTGTGAGGAAGATTATAGACTATCTGAGGATAGTATATTTCTTCCTGCTCATTGACATACTCGGAGCTGTGTTTACGTGGTATAGCCTGCCTTATTGTGCGATTTTAGCGACTTTAGGAGTACTGCTTATAGAAGGGCGTTCCGTTATCGAGAACTCAAAGAAAAAGAAGAGCGCGGCAGGCAGGGTAGTTGACGTCGTTCAGGAGATTATCTCCTGTGTGGACAGCGAGAAGGCACAGAAAGTTATCGAGATGATTAAGGAAGAGCCGAAGCACGGCATCAAAGGAGAGTGAGATGGGAACAATAAGCAAAGACTTCAGTTATCGGGAGTTCGAGAGAAGTGAAGTCGCGGAGGCAAAGCATATCTGCAATGTCATCACTTCTTTCGAGGTCCGCGACAATATCCTGGCACTGACAGAGAACGTCCTCCAGCCGCTGCGCGATGCGTGGGGGAAGCCGTTAAAAGTCAACTCCGGATACAGGTGCAAGGCGCTCAATGCGGCCGTGGGCGGAGTGCCTACGAGCCAGCACGTGAAAGGTGAAGCGGCAGACATAGCGACAGGTGATCCGGTGAAGCTCGCAAGGCTTGCTGTGAAGCTGAGGCTGCCTTTCGACCAGATGATACTCTATCCCACGTTCGTTCATTTCAGTCACAAACTGAATGGCGAACAAAGAGGGCAAATTTGCTACAACTGGCGCTATACGGGAGAAAAGGTATGAGAAGGATGTTAATATGGGCGGCTGCCTTCCTTGCCGTATCGTGCGGAACGCAAAGGAAAGCGCTTGATACGGAGACAAGAGACAGTACGAGAGTCGCAGTGAGGACAGAACTCATCGAGACCATTGATACGGTGTACGTGGAGCTTCCGCGGCAGTCGGAGAATGTGGTGGTCAAGGACACGTCCTCTCATCTGGAGAATGACGTGGCGGTATCGGATGCAAGCGTAGATGAGCTCGGATTCCTGCATCATTCCCTAAAGACGAAGCCGCGCGGTATTCCGGTCCCGAGTAAGAACACAAAGGAAAGGAGGGACAGCATCGTCTATCGAGACAAGTACGTCTATATCGAAAAGCCTGTCTATGTCGAGGCTGAATTGAATGCCTGGCAGAAGTTCCGGCTTAAAAGCTGGTGGTGGCTCGCAGGACTGCTTGCGCTGGTGCTCGCAAAGAAAATCTATCCGATAGTGCGCAGATTCATCTGAGTTCACTATCTTTGCATTGTCCTATGCGGATGCTTGCTGGCTCAATCAATAGAGTACGTCCTACACATTTCGAGTTGTTTTTGTTGTTGGTTTGTTACTCGTTGAAGCAAGCTGTTTTATAAAGTGCTATTTGTCAGCGTGTTACGCACACTTCGTGACATTCTGCATCGGGAAGTAAAAACCGCATATATTCCGTAGATATCCATTACAAACCGTGATATCTTTTTTGATAATTTACGTATAATCGCAAAACCAACCATCAGTATCCGATGGTTGGTTTTGGTTATTTTGGCGATTTTTCTACCACATTTCTACCACGCGTGGTACAAGTTTTTGAGGTCTGATGCCAAAGTTTATAGTTTTACAGTTTTTTACATAGATTTACAAACATAACCCCATTAGGTAGGGCAAATGGCATCTCGGAGGTCTTGAGAATCATTTTTGACGGATAAATGTAAAAAGTGTAAACTAATTTTCATTTGTTGAAGTGCCGGTAGTCAACTAAAGCGTATCGCTTACCTCCGTCTTCTTTGCGTGCTTGAAGTTGATTGTGGTTTTGCCAAAGCGCCAGGTCAGGCCCAAGCGGAACTGACGAGGATTGTACCAAGATTCGTTGTGCTGATTGTATGTAGCCGTATAGGTGTCACGGACGGGAGCGGCATAACGGTTCTGGAAGGGCATAATGGCCGAAACCGACAGGATAAGCCGGTTCTGAAGGAAGCCTTGCCGCAGGCCGAGTGAATACTCATAATCCACGCCGTGGTAAGTGCGCTGCAAGGTGATTTCGCCACCTCTCACATCTGCAGACGCATACGCCATTGCTCCTTTCCACAGGAATACATTGCCGCTCAGGCTGACATTCCAGTTGATGCCGTCGTTCTTTTGATCCAAGGTGGGAGCGTAATAATAGTCATAGCCAGCCATGGCAGATGCCTGGAGACTGAACTTGTCGGAGGCTTTCCAATTGAAACTGAGCATCTGGTCGATATGATTGTATCTTACTGCATTCTCGTAAGTTGAAACCTTGACGCCATCCGGACCGACCACGGACAGATATTCAATCTTGTTGCCCGTAAGACTTCCGTAAGTGCGTGCCGTCAGGTCCCATTTGTCCCCGCCGGTGCGATACGTGAGTGTAAGGGCATCGGAGACAACGGTCCGCAAATCGGGATTCCCATGCGACCGGCTGTAAGGTGATTCCTCGATGATATAGGGATTGAGGTAGCTCACGCTGGGCCTGCCCAGGCGGCGGGTATAGGATAGCGTCAGGGAGTTCTTCGCGTCAATCTGCCAGGCGGCATTGAGGTACGGGACGATATTGAAGTTGCTGTTGTCAAAGGTGATGTCCCCGGAGGCGCTTTTGGAGAGTCCCCGGTTCAAGGTGTGTTCCAGTCGGGTGCCGGCCTTTAAGGTGAGCTTGCTGAACTTGTACCCATAGCTGGCATAGGCCGCAAAAATGTGCTGCTTGTAGTCCAGGTCGTTGACGTTGGAATTGTCAATGTACCATTCATTCTTGGCGTAGTCCCATAACTCATCCTTGGAATCGGCCACGTGGCTGCGCAGCGTGTATTTGCCTCCGGCTTCAATCTGGTGCTTCTTCCGCAGGGTGGCGAAGTAGTCGATCTGTCCGATCTGCTGGATGGTGTGCTCCGTATTGAAGGAATGCCGGTGATAGTCCGGATAGTTCAGGACAGGCTTCACGATAATGTTGTTGTCCGTGCTGTTCGGATTACCGTCGATGGAATAGCTGAAGGTCAGGATTCCACCATCATTCCGGAAAGTCTTCTGATAAGCCAGTTCGCCGGAGAAGGTATTATATCGGTTTGTTCGTACTGTCGGTTCCAGCATTTCAACGGTCTTGACATGGCCGCTATTCCAAAAAGTCTCCGCGATGTCGTAATCAGCCAGTATCTTCTGGAAATTCGTCCATCCTGATAGCGTAATGAGGTTCAATGAATCCGGCTCATAACTGGCTTCCAGGGATAATGAACCAATGCGGTAGATGTTATTGTTGTCAAACTCCAACTTATGATAGTGGTTTGCCTCACTGGTATAATTCTCTATTTCGGTTACACCATGAACCGTTGGATTCGGAAAATACATCCCGCTGGCATTCGCACTGAAAGTAAATATACCCAGCTGGGCATTCAAATAGCCGTTTCCGCTTACGCTCCCCATGGTGCTTGCATTGGTTCCCAATGAACCGCTGTAGCCTGATTTCAGGCGCCTGGCCATCACGATATTGATAATGCCGCCGATGCCTTCCGCATCGTATTTCACCGGCGGATTGGCGATGACCTGTATTTCCTTTATGGATGACGCTGGAATGGTCTTGATGAGTTGGTTGAAGTTCCGGGCAAGCATCCCAGTGGACCGGCCGTTCACGAGCACCTTGTAATCATTGCTTCCGTTCAGCAGCACCTCCTCGTCACCATTGATGCTGAGCATAGGAACGGCGCGGAGAATGTCAATGAGGTTGCTCCCTTCTGCTTTAGGATCAGCCTGGACATTATAAGTCAGCTTATCCGCATCAGCCGTCACAAGATCACGCCGAACAGTGACAGCAGCCGCCTTCAAGGTGTCTCTTCTTTCAGAATACCTTCCCGTCGTGTCCATCTGCTGGGCACCAGCAATCGCTGCCTGAAACACGGCAGCAAGGATAAATATAAATTTCTTCATTGCTTGATTGCACATTTTTCAGCGCAAACTTACAATGAAGGAGCAAAAGGCTTGTCAGGAACTCCCTGACATTTGTCTGACAATTGTCTGTCAGCGTTTTTTCAGGCGATACCCGAAGCCGCGGCTGGTCTCAATTTCATAACCACTGCCTTCCAGGGAAGTCTTCAGATGCCGGATGAGCGAGTACATGGCATCGTCCGTCATCGGCTTTCCTGGCCATAGGGTACGACAGATTTCTTCCTTGGAAAGTTCGCCTTCAGGAGCCGCTTCGAACAGGTCAAGGAGCTGCCGCTGCATGGGGGTAAGTTGGAGCGCCGGTGCCATCCGCTTCTTCCGGGTAAGCATCGCCGAGCCGATGAGCCAGAATACGGCCATCAGGCTGAATGCGGCGGGAAGCCGCTTGTCGGCAAGACCGAAAACCGAAGCCATGGAGACATCGGCATATCCACGGATGGTGGCATCCTCCAAATGCATAATGTCGCTGCAGATCCCTTTAGGCTTGTCTCCGGGAAAGCAATAGGCGATATAGGTGCTGTCCTTGAGGACTGGCAGGGTGAGCTTGTCGCGCATCAGTGCGACGGTGTCAGGTGTGATGATTTCGTCCTGCGAACTTGCCAGCGTGGACGACAGCGCCTGGTTCAAGTCACTGACAATGATGTGCCGGGCATTTTTATAGCTTCGCTCGCCGGAAAACATCGCGGAGAGGAAAAGCAGAATTACGATGATGGATGATAGATGATGCTTCATTTATACCTATTTTCTACAAAGTTAACCCAAAATCCCGATTTCTTGCATCTGTTGGCCGTTATATTCATCCTTCAGTGATTCCACCGGATTCTCGTGGGCAATCCAGCGCCTTGTCAGCCATCCTTTTAGCTTCAGATTGATCTATCTGCGAGGAAGCATCCTGCCATCCGACAGGGGGGGGTATATAGGGAATATCAAAACTTCAGGCACAATGATGCAAACCTGAAAGGGACTATTGATATCGGCCGACATATTGCCAAGAATGTAACTTTCGTGGGAAATATCGCTTACTCGACACGAGAATACAGCCATGACAATGATCTGTCGGAACTGATACGGCATACCATTGAATTTATGAAGACCAAACGGTATGGACAGTTAGTCCTGAATATTGACCGCGAAACAATAGAGGATGTAAAGCTCATCGTCGAGCACACCTCTTCATATAATAGGAATGAACGGAACAGCATTATTTGCAAAAATCTCCGAGCAAAGGTTCACCCATACTATACTGAGTATCGCTCACTCCAGACGCTCTGCCTCCAGATTCTCAGAATGGAAGAGGTTAAATATGGTGAAAACAGCGACGAAATCTGCGGAATCCTATTTGATGGGGCGTGACTTTGGGAAGAATATGTCAACACCACCTTGAGTAACCATGCTTTCAAGCACCCCGAGAATAAATTTCATAAGGGAGGAATCTATCTGTTCGACGACCATAGTGGCATACGCTATCCTGACTTATACAAGGACGATATGGTGCTCGATGCCAAATATAAGCGGCTTGGCAGTTACGACAAGGTCTCAAAGTTGGATCGCAATGACGTCCATCAGGTCATAGCATATATGACGACACTTAAAGTGAATCGAGGTGGCTTTGTCGCATAGGCAAGGTAATGAAATACGCCGCCACAGGACACCGAATCAAAGATGAGAACATAGGTGGCAGAGTCAACTGAATGCACTCTATTATGAAGCGCAAAGGCGGACTTCCTCAGAATTGGGAACTCACTCAGTGCCTATTCGGAGAACATCTGCTACCCAATTGCCCCGGACGCACCGTCGCTCTGGTCGAATCAGAAAAGACTGCTGTAATCTGCTCAGCTCTAATGCCTGAATATGTCTGGCTCGCCACAGGAGACAAATCGCAGCTCGGCGACAAACTCAACGTCCTACACCAGCGTACTATCGTCGCATTTCCCGACGTGGATGGCTACGAACTCTGGAAGCAGAAGGCAGGAGAACTCAGTTCGCTACGCATCACAGTTTCTGACTATCTGGAATCAACAGCCACGCCGGAAGAACGCGAAGCGCACATCGACATCGCAGACAGACTGATTGCTCAGCTCCGGGACGGTACGCTCGTTCCTCCAGCTGACTGTCCCACCGCATCATCACCATCGTCCCAATATGGGACACCGCTAGAAAATCCGGACTTTTTGCAGATTGCGCAGTACATTTCCCCTGAATATCAGGGCAATGTCGCCATCATGATGGATGAACTCGGACTAGTCCCAATCGACGTCTGTCCCTTGTCCCAAAGTCAGGGACAATAAGCCGTAAAACCCAATTTTTGTCCCACATGTCCACACTGTCCCAATGCTTGGGACGTGGGACAAAAGGACAGCAAACAACCAAAGAATTATGACAAATCAGATACAGCAGGTCGTTAAACTGCTTCTTTCATATCCCCAGATGCTCGCTTGCTGGAGCGCCACTTCATTCGTATTTCTTTCCGATGAATGTTTCGGTTTCAAGGTCAGCACGTCAATCTACAACGGCATTGTCCTTATCTCCTGGCAGGACAACACCTTCTACTCCATCCAGTTCCGTGATATGGAACTCAAGATTCTGGGAATCTCCAATGCAGAGAAAGTTCTGGATGCAGTCAAGGATTATGTGGAGAATGGAGAGGTGTGGGTGTAACGATATTTGGGAGCATCATAATTGCGACACGTAACAAATAAAGAACTATATTTGCAAAATAAAAGAGACAAAATATGAGTAAATTAATAAATGTCGACAGCGATTATAGCCTCTGGATAAATCAACTTATTGAACGTTACAGCAGTTGTCAAATACGTGCAACTGTAAAGGCATACGAGGAGTTACTTCGATTCTATTGGTCAACTGGAGAAGACATTATAAAGAAGAAGGCCGAAAGCAGGTGGGGTGAAGGAGTCATCAACTCAATCAGTCAAGATCTAACTGCGGCACTGCCAGGGGTCAAAGGTCTGTCGCCGACTAATCTTGGCTATGCGAAAAGATTCTACTCCCTTTATTCTCAACTAGATACATTTTACCCACAACTTGTGGGCAAAACTGAATATGAACAGCTGAAGTCCATCATCTTCCGCATCCCGTGGGGCCATCAGCGCTATCTCATTGACAAATTTTACAACAAAAGGCCTTGAAATTCCTGCCGTGTGATGTAGGACAACTTGGCACGTATGTGTCCGCTGTCAACCATATTTTAAAGACTGCGGCAGACAATCCGACAATAGGATTGCTAACGTAAGCATTCGGTGAACCGCGTATAGCTATTTCGGAGACTTTGAAGTTGATAGTTTTCGTCATTTAATAATGAATATCCTCCCATAAATTGAATTATACTTCAATAAATAGGAGGTATATGACGAAATATGAAATCTCTACTTGCCTCGTCCTGTACGTCTCAACATTATTTCACGGTGAATTGGAGCCAAGATTGACATAGGAGCAGGAAACCTCACATCGTATTTACACTTTAGCATATCGTCGACATATTTCCTATCCGATAATCTCGAGACATCGAATATCATGGCACGAGGAGTAAAACCATCACCCACTTGCTCAACGACTATAGATACACCTTTGCTGTTTCCTATACGTTTGCCATATGGCAGGTTGTGATTCTTGAAATCATCGTATGTGTACGCCTCGTGGATGAGTACAACGTATTTGATTTCATCTGATACAACCTGCTTCGCAATATTGTTGACCATGCGATAAGCTGTAGTCCTGATGGTTGAGTCAAAAGAGACTACTCGGCACATGTTCTGCTTATTCACTATAAAGACGGTTGGCATCAGATTATCTTTTTGCATCAGGAAAATCTTTAGATGAGAAGATGCAATCAGTTTCATGAATTCCTTGGGGTCATCCGTAGGAAAACGTGCACCAAATGTTTTTGCCAACTCTCGCACTGGCCGTTGCTCAGGGAAAGATGGAACAAATCGCTGGCCACGTTCAAATCTATCGCCATCTCCGTAAAAGACATAATCATCAATGAAAATAAGCTGCTCTTGCAGTACTTCCGCTGCGAGAGACTCAATCTTTGACTTAAGATCTTCACATAAATCTGTTGTCTCGCCAATCTTTTCATACATGTCAAATAGGAATGACTTCATAGTCATAATGGCAGAAGATATGTCGGAACTCAAATCAGTGTCATCATCAGCTTTCTTGAACTTGAATTCTAACGAGAAGTGAACCTCAATTGAATTAATTGCCTTTAGATAATCCTTGAGCGAATTGACAAGAGTACAGTACTCAACATCATTTACTACGGTAAAAACATCGCTCTTGAGGATTAATGCCGACACAGGTGAATAGACAGTCACGAAGACTTGCTTGTTGAGATCAAACGGATGTTGCTTTTCGATTTCATTACGAGTCTCAATCATCCATTTACAAATCGAATTGGGTTTGAGACGTTCCTCACACATACCTTCATAGATACTCTTGTGGTCAGTATGTGCAACAGAACACTGAAGAACAAATGTTGTAGACCTGAATGCAGAAAAGAAGTTGTCAAGGCTGGTGATATTGTCTATAAGATTGTTGTCTACAGAGAACTTCTGCAGATTCTGCAATGCTCCATAAAACCTATGGAAAGCAGCATACATTATTCCTTTCTCGTCCATAATATCAATTTCTTTATGTAAAGATAGTGACTCTCAATGAAATAATAACAGTTTATGGTACACAATGATCATATAATCACACATAATGGTAAGCTGCGGTGAGTAGCCTCCGCTCCCTTGCGGTCCCAGACTCACATCCTGTAATGCCCCCAACCCCACAGGGGCCATAACCGACTCCGCTGGCATCAACGCAGCGTGAGACGGTTTCCTCTCATCCCACAGCATAACATAATCTCGAGATTGCGTAACAAACCTCCACGTCAGCCCATCACATTCAAATTAAAACGGAAGACCGCATATTATCCGCAGCCTACCGTCTTCAGCAATATATATTCAATGTTATTTTACAAAAAACAACTTCTTGTTCCGATAAGACAGAATCGTCTTCTGCCGTGACAGAATCTCATATCCGATGAGACCGTCAATTCTCTCGTTATTGTTCCTGTTGAAGTGGCTGACATCATTGAACACAGTTCGAGTGTTCCGGAAAGTCCTTCCGCCAATCTTGATCCTCTTCAATTTCCCGACATGGACCTCCGACCCCTCGTCATTGCTGATGCCTCTCAGCTTTGTAGTCTTCACTCTGCTCAGCATATTCTCGAACTCATCTCTTCGTTTGGAGTCAAGAAGATTATTTCCTGCTCCGCAGTCAATTCCTAATGTGAGGCTGACCGTATCTATCAGGGCATTGATGAGCGGAATATGACGCATAGTCTTGCTCATCACAAAAGGGACTTCATCATATTCATACTTGCGCTCCTTCAGGAAAGTCTCCGTATAATCCGGATCAATCAGCGTCAGAGTCCTTTTCTTGTAGTCGAACATCAGATCATAGTCCTTGTAAACATCATATCCGATCAGTCCATAAACATCAGTCCCTTTCTCCAGATGAGAAAGGTCCGATGCCATAACCTTTATCTCGTTTGCCCGTATTCCGTTGAAATCAAAGGAATCAACAGTAATGACATCCTGGCCGCCGCTGATTTTTCCATTGACATCCTCGGATGAACTCATGCGCGTTCCCTCTTCTTCATCATTCCCGCCGCAATACTTGCTGTTCAGATAAAGCACAGGACAGCCGCTGTCAATGATGAAATTACGTCTTTCCCCATTGATTATGGCCTGGGTGACAATCATATTGTCCTTTGACAATGTTATAGGAACTGTGATTACCTTGGCCTGAGGCGTCTCAAACTTGAACCCCTTGTCAGCCGACTTGACCATTACAGAAAACAGATCGAGACGTTTAATCTTGTTATCCTTGTCGAACACAAAAGTAGTCCTGCTTTTTGCATGTTTTGAATATATGAATGTATAATCCAGCATCAGCATGTCGCCGTTTCTCTCATCCGAAATCTTCTCATATTTTTCAATGCGGTCATTCGACTGGGCAAGCATCCCGATAATTGCATTCAGCACTTGATCTGCGACATCACCTTTCTGCCCTGAGCACTCAAAATCCGAAGCCAGATACCGGTGAAGTGTCTCGACAGAATAGCCGTTGATAGCATTGACAGTTTCTTTTACGACATTCTCGCAATCAGTCAATGACTGCGCCTTCAAGCAAACGGCGCTGAACAGAAGAAGCGCCGCAAAACAAATCCTTTTCATTCCGTTTTCCTCATTTACGACCTTCCAGATAGTCAATAATATGGCAGGCAATTTTGAAGATCATTCTTATCAATGATAACGCACCGCAAAAAATATGCGCAATTGACTGTCATCAGAAAGATGACAAAATGTCAATTGAAATAAACCTCCGGCCTTACAAACTCGCTCCGCTCGATTATACAGTAGCGGTGTCGAGACTTCAGTCTTTCTCCGCTTACTCCGAAAGCCGGAAGACTCGACCCTCTTATCCCCCACCGCCCCACAGGGGCCATAACCGACACCGCTCCTAAAGTGCAAAAACAACCCTTGTTCCTCGAATACCGCAGCATAACATAATCTATCGAGATTGTGTAACTTTCGGGGCCCCTTCCCCAAAAGTTTTCGCTTCGCACACAATCTAGATTATGTTAACTGGCTCTGTTCGTGCATATTAGAGTCTTACTCCGTTGTGCCCGCGGAGTCGAGGCGGCTGGCAACAGAGGGCGGGCTTCAGGGACTAACGCGCTCCAAGTCCGTCAGCCCGCCCAGGACTTTTGGCGAGCAGTGCAAGTGTGCGTCACTTCGCAGGAAGTATCGTACCCGTAAGAACGATAGAAGCCCGTATCAGGGCCAAAAGTCCGAAGGGAGTTGCCAGCCTTAGCAGCGAAGCTGCGGGCCTTCTCCGTGTCTTTCTTCAAGCCGTCGGACGAGCCGCAGCTTCAAGAAAGACACTGCGCAGGCAAGGTAAGGCTTCGCCTTGTGTCTATTGACTGGCCGCTTCCTCCGTCTTTGAGATGATGGAAAACGAGTTCCCATCCTCTCAAAGCCGCGCGTCCAGGAACGCGAGACAATGTCAGTCAGTGTTCCGTTGCACTCCACACCGCCAGCCAAAGACTCGCAGAGTGGAATCGCTCCGTTACACTCCGCTCCCTATTTATGTCGGGCCGGCGGAGGGCAGTCCCTGCCTCCAGTTCCGTCTCCGCAGGTTTCCGCCGAGTCTGCCGAGCCCTTCGGTCTCGTCATCCTTGCCGGCTCCAACCTGCTCAGCCTACACTTCCGGCAGCGACTGCCCTCCGCCGGCCCGACTCACACGTGCAAATGACAGAGCAACACTGCATTACTCGCAGGACAGTGCCAGAGCCGGAAAAAGCATTATCTCTCGCTCCAGCTTCTGTGCGTCCGGCTCCTGCCGCGGCCTACGGCCTTGCCCCCTATGCCATTTGTGTCCGGCTACAGACACGGCTAACGCCGTCGCTGCATCCGGCCCCAAACAGCATAGGCCATCTGATGAACGCCCGCTTCAGCGTCGGTTCGAACATCAACGTCATCACCCGCCCGAAGGACGGTTCAAGGTATATATATATTTGTTCTTTGGGCGCAGTCGTGCTGACGCACGCCCGCTTTCTTATGTGATACATTAAGTGGTCCTTGATATGTTATTGATAATCTGCTGCTTTTTAAGTATCTTTACATTTGTTTTGAAGGAACTGTAACGCATTGAATGTTTGCCTCATCATCCTACAATACACCTCTAAATTACCTATGTGCTTAAGACTTGCAGCCCCAATACCCTCCTGATATGCCCAAGTATATTCCAAATACGCAGTTCTCCGATTGCTGGTCTTCGGTCGGCAATGTGACCTTCTATCACCGGAATGGCATCTGCTATTTCCGGAGCAAGGCGTATTCGGACTTTGCTGGGACTGCAGAACAGATGGAGCGGGCTGAACTGCACAAGAGAGCAATCAAGGCTTGGCAGGGACTTCCTCACGGGACTCAGATGATCTGGAGAAAGATGGCCAGAGGTGTCGTTTCGCATCGTCCACCGTTCGGGCAGAAGAACAGCATCAGCGGGTACAATCTCTTTGTGTCGGCTTATCACGGATTTGCTCAGTTGGGTAATGAGCATATTCCGGAGCCAGTGATGTTCGAGCCGTTTCCGATATTCAGTATGGACTATCTGGATTGTTCAACAGCTGATGGAGGACAGCTCAGGTTGCGTTTCAGGCTGACTCTTTGTGGGGCTGGTGAGCCTGGGCGATACCGAGTGCTGGGCAAATTCCAGATTGGAGAGCCAGGATGCGGGCGTAATCCCGGACTGATGAGGAATTACCTGTCGGAGTCAGTCCCTTCCGCAGAGTGCTCAGTGGTTGAGTTTCTGGCCCCGGATTCAGTGCCAGCATTGGAGATTAAGCAGCTGCATCTGAGGTATCTGCTGCTGGATTGTAAGACCGGATACAGGTCGCAGTATCATTCGTTATCAGATATTATCTGACACTGCGGTAATCATTCTCGGCACAAAATTTGAAAAAAAATTGACAAATATTAGTAAATATCAAATTAATTGTTGATATTTGCAGTGCTCATCTGATGACAGAAGGAGTTTCGGGACTCGCATGACTTGGATTCATCGCGAGCCCTGTTTTTATATTACCTCCGGTTCTTTCTTTTTCATCTTTTTCTTAAGTGCCTTTTCGGCGTATGGAGCATCCAGGTAGTAAGCAGTAAGCAAATAAAAATCTTTTTGAGCTCGTCTATCAAAGATTATCACATACTTTCCTACCCTATCGTAGATATAGGTATGCTTAACGTCTTGCCGTTTTTTCTTGTCCCATTCAACAACTGTAAAGATATCTATATTTGCCGGAGTCTTCTCGTGGACATGATGATTGATCCAATGCAAACGTTTTGAACGTTGAATATCAAATTCACGGTGCTTTTCGTCGAGTTCATTACCTTCAGCATCAAACGAAGCATACTCTTTCGTTGTAAGATGCGTGAATGTCCTGTCCATATCAAGTTGTCCTTCTTCTGATTTCAATGGGTGGATTTGTATGCCGCGAAACTTAAAGTCAGGATTGTTCTCAATATCTCTGTCATATATTCTACGAAGAGATTGTTTCATTTCGTAGATACTTCCAAACAATTCAAGAAGGTCAGGATACTTCTTCGTCAAATTATATGGCATAGTTATTTCAGCTTAATAAAGAACAGATTGAATTTTTCCTCGTCTTTACTTGTTTGCTTGACAAGCGACAAGTTGGAATATTTCTTAACCGTCTCAATAATCTTTTTCTTCGATTGAGATTGTCCTGGAAGATCGCCCTCTTGCATTCGCAAATTATAGTTTACAGCCCCCATTAAAACATCCGTCAATTGGATAAATTGGCTCTCATGGGATTTCATGAACTGGAAGTTTCTGATGTTTGAGCCATGCATAAGCATTTCCCTAAGTCTACGAAGTTTCAAATGACTACACGTGTCCTTAATGTCAAAATATACATTATAAACACTTTCTGCATCTGTCGTTGGATAGTGCAAAAGCTGATAATACATCCTGAAATAGAAGTCATTGAAAGTATATTCGGGACGAGTTTCATCTATCTCTGATTTCTTAACAACAATTGCTCTAAATTTCAAGTTTGATCGGAAAAAGTACTCAATTAGTTCAAGGTACATTGGTTCTGTCTTGCGATTAATACCAGACCATTTCATTTCTCCGGCAAAACCATATTTATCCTTTATGTCATTAATTGCGAGCTTTGCCTCTTTCATAAGAGGATAAGGGACACAAGTATATCCAAGCAACATATAAGGACGGCCATCATTGGGGAGATGGGTACTTTCATCGCAATATATATTATACGTCTTTACCATATATCATTATTATATCTCCACAAATTTACTCATTCGTTCAGTACTTTCAATATCTTGCAACACATATTTGAATGATTTGCGCAATTTAACGCAACATAAAGCAGCAGAAACCAATTCTGTTTCAATAGTTTAGATATGTGATATCTTTGCTTTCAGAATTCAAAAAGAATAATGAAAGCACTGCCATCAATTGCATTCAATGACTTTTCAGGCTCCGCAAAGGATGTCACCGCCCGAAGCACATCTGGCGGGACTATCCTATCTGTTCGTTCATACCCATCAAAAGTGTATTCACCCGGTCAGAATGTGCAACGAAATAGTTTGTCCAAGATCTCCCGGGCATATAAGCAGCTCACCGATTCCCAAATGCAATCCTGGGAGGTTTTGGCCAAGCATCTCAAAGGTGTCTCCACCTTCGGCAAGGCTGCCGAGCTCACTGCACACAATGCATTCGTACGCATTAACACCAACCGCCAAATGGCCGGTGAGGATTTGCTTGTCGATGCTCCTTCCTATCTGTCTGATATTCCGGAGGTGGATTGCGAATCAATTTGGGTTACGCCATCAAGAGTTCTTCTCACTGGGGTTGCCAATCCTACCGGAACTTATAAGCTGGTAGCCAAGATGTCGGCCGGCCAGGGCACAGGAGTTACAAGCGGCTGGAACAAGACCGTAGTAATCACTCCGGGTATGGAGGATGACTGGGGCGATGCCGGCCTGACGGAGCTCTACACCGAAAAAATCGGCTATATGCCTTCCATTGGAGAGAAGGTATTCATCGAACTGTACTGGCTCGACCCTGCAAACGGACTGGTAGGAGAAACTATGCGCACGACAGCCATCTGTATGTCTGAGGCTCAGGCAAAGGAGGAAGGATTCACGCCACGTGTTCAGTTCTTCAATGATATGTTCGAAGATCCAAAGGCGCACCTTGTATCCGCCGATGTCGAGATGCCGGGAGGAACTTCCCAGATGGTAGTTGAAGGCGTCACGGACATTAAGGGATTCGGTTCTTACTTTACCCTGTATTCAGAAGATACTCCGGAAGAGTTCTTTGAGGGTGACACTATGGTCTTCAGCCGCTCTACTACCAGACCGGATTTCAAGCCGGGTATATTCTCTGTATCATTCCGCAAGGAGTATAAATCCGGGAAATATCGTCAGGTTATGTCATTCTCCCACAGGGCCGGTGGATATGACAAGAAGAGTGAAGTATTCGGCTCCAACCCTATAATGCGCTGAAAATTATGACAAGTATAACTGCAACAGGAAACAACTTCGGAGCCGGTGATATCCGCTTTCAGGCTTTCATTGAAGAGAATTACCTGATTCTCAATTCAGAAGTATCCTTCGATCCTTCCAATGCCCAATATCAAGCCGTTTCTCAGCTGGAAATCTATGTCCCGGATCTGCCTATCGGGAAGAGTGCCATCACCGGTATGCTGATGTTCGGAACTCTCAACGGAGAGAAGAACGGCACGGCCATCAAGGCGTGTATTCAAGACAAGAACACCATAGCAGTGGAAAAGGTCACAGCCTGGGATGACAATGAGACAATTACGCTGGTATTCTCAAACTCATTTGTACCGAGGAATGTCAAGGGCAGCATTGGAGTACTCAAGTGGAATTATATCTCACTTCTGGATAAGGTCGGCAATATCAGTACCTATCAGAGCTATTGGACATTCACCGATGATTGGGTGTTTATGGCCATCACTTTCTCCAGCATCGAGCAGACTGACGCAGAGACAAAAGTTTCGTTCAGAATCAAGGATCTGCCCGAGGTTGAAGACTTTGACGGAATTATTATGGATGACCAGGCGGTTTCACCGTCAGTCGGCACAAAGATGTTCCGCTTTGAGATTCGGGACAATGTGTTCACCGTTGAAATCATCAATCCGGGATACTCCTGGCATTCATCCCAGTACTGCGGATTCATCTGCTACGTTCCAAGAAAAGTAACCACTACAGAAGCATAACTACCTATGAAAAACTTCACCATCATCCTTGCTTCCCTGTTGTGTGTGGCCTGCGCATCCGCTAGGCAGGTCACACCTTCAGAGAACACCCGCGTGGAAGTGCGCACGGAAACGGTCTTCCAAAAGGACACGGTCTATCTTGAACTGCCGCTCCTCGTGGAGAAAGTTCAAACTCTTGATACGATGTCCGTACTGGAGAACAGATACGCGAAATCCGAGGCCATTGTCACTGATGGAGTTCTGGTCCACTCACTCGCCACAAAGCCTGTCAAAGAGCCAGTACCGGTCGAAACAAAAGTCGTTTACCGCGACTCTCTCGTCTATGTGGACAAGATAGTCAGGGAGACTGTTGAAGTAGCCAAACCTCTTTCCGGCCCGAACAGATTCTTCCTAGAATTCGGCAAATGGGCCTTCGTAATCCTGCTCGGATTCGGCTTCTGGAAGTTGTTCAAACTCACAAGACTCAGCAAATGAGATATTTATATTCCTTATTGTTTCACACCTAAAAATCTTCAAGCTATGAAGTGCATTCCATCAATCGCCTTTGAGGAGATGTCAGGCTCCGCCAAAGGAGAGACCGCAGCCAAGGTGCGCGGTCGCAAGTACATCCGTAACCGTGGCTACGGCGGCGGATTCAAGTCCAGCGCCCAGGGCGCAGTCAAAGCCATCTTCAAGCAGCTCAGCCAGAACTGGAGGTCGCTCACCAATGCCCAAATCCTCGCCTGGAATGCCCTCGCAGGCACCCAGAAGGGAAAGAGCGTGCTCGGAACTTCTTCCAAGATTTCCGGGGCGAACCTCTATTCGAGGCTGAATTACTGGATCGTGAAATGCGGTGGAGCCGCACTCAGTGCTCCTCCTACCCTCGTCGGAGTGGAAGCTCCGTGCGAAGCGGACCTCTCCCTCACCGCCGACAGCTTCACCTTCCAGCTGCCTGATCCACCGGCAGAGACCGCAGACCTCAAGCTCGTCATTATGGCATCCGCTCCGCAGAGCAACGGTGTCACAAAGGCCTATTCGAAGGCTGTGATGATTGGCTCTCCACGAACTATCGTGGAAGAGGCCATCAACATCAAGGCTGACTACGAGGCAGTCCACGGTGCAGTCACCACCGCCGCTCCAAAGGTATTCCTCAGCTACTTCTTCGTCAGCACGAAGACTGGCGAGAAATCCGGAGAAATGCTCGGGCAGATCAGCCTGTAGGCAATGTTTCATATCCCCGCCTGCATCAAGCTGACGGGGATTTGTTTCAATCGTTATGAAAGCATCAGTAGACGCATACGAACTCATCAAACAGTTCGAAGGACTTAGACTTGAAGCATACCTCTGTCCTGCTGGAATTTGGACAATTGGATACGGACATACTTCCGGTGTATCACCTAATTCCTTCATTACAATTCAAGAAGCAGATGAATACCTACATAGAGATGTAGCGGCCATTGAAATGCAACTGAATAAGTTGAATCTCAGCCTCAGACAATGCCAGTGGGACGCTATTGTCTCATTCGTCTTTAATGTAGGAATTGGCAATTTCAAGGCTTCCACTTTACTTGTAAAGATTCGCATTAACCCGGATGATAATTCAATAATAGATGAATTCCTCAGATGGGTTTATGCTAACGGCAAAGTGATGCGAGGATTACAAAAACGCAGACTGACAGAAATGAAACTATACTTCTCAGACATGCTAAAGTAATGCTGTTATATGATGAGTTCAAACAAATAGATATCAGGCATATGGAACCCAATGAAATCATTACTAATATCGGAACATTTGTTCTTCCCCTTGTCACAGCGGCTGCTGGTTGGATCGCAGGACGGCGTAAACAAAAGAACGACTTCCTGCACGACTTGCAATCTTCTATAAACCTGCTCTCCTCAGAGAACAAGAGGTTGCTTGAAGAAATCACTTCAGCAAACAATGAAATAATCGCCCTGAGGAAGGAGAACGAAGAGCTTAAAGCCTCCGTGGATCATCTCTGCAGCGAAAACACAGTACTCAAAGATGAAATAAGACAATTGAAAATTTCTCTCAAACATTAAAAGACAATGGACTCTAGAATTAAGAAAGCCCTGATTGTTTCAGGCATCACATTATGCTGTATTGCCGTTTCCTTTTGCACACCGTTCGGCAGAGAAATGCTGAGCGTCGCTGCCACAATTATTGCAGCCGTCACCTTCCCGATTTTGATGATAGCTGGAATCATTGGCGGCTTAATTGCCAACTTCTGGTTATGGCGCAAGTTCGCAGAATGGCTTGACAAAATATTCAACTGATTTCTCAGGACATCAAATCCGCTATCTTCTCTATTCCGAGGATAGCGGACAAGAATACCGAAAATGAAGTCTTGAGAAAAAAGTCCATTACATTCCGGAAGTCAATTACTGAAGCAGAAAATAAGCCAGAAAAAGACATTAAAAATCATAGGAAAATCACTACATTTGTAGAACGGAGATAAGACTGAAAACATTTAGTTTTTGCTGCTTTACATTCGATAACATCACAAAAGCCGTACCCTATTTGTACCGCTTAAATGTTAAACAGTTGATATTCAATAATAACTAATTCCTGCATCGGGAAATAGTCGCTCGCAACTAATTGATTGTCAATGAATTGCTAAGTTCTGCAAGCGACAAGTTCAACACGGTTTTCACATCGTTTATCAAATATTATTTAGCGAATTGCGATAAATTTCTAGGACAAGACATAGGAATTATGGCCATATTTGAACCACATTTGAACCACGATTGATAACGAAGATTCATTTATCGTTGGAGTGTTTGGCTTGTAATCACTTGATTTATTGTTATTTATATTTTACAACATCAAATTGTCCTTGCAGAACCCCAAAAAAATGTTTTCCAGTGGTTTATAAGGCATGTTTTGCGGACTTCTCTTCTTCTTTTTGTAGCGTTATTTTCAACATTCCGCTCCATATTTGGCCGAATAAAAACCAAATATTATGAAACGGAAACAATCTTTGATTGGCGGACTGGACAGGATACTGTCTGCCCGTGAAGCATCCGATCTGCTGTCAATATCAGTAGATGAGTTACTGAAGTACTATGCCGGCCAGCGTGAAATATCGCTGCGTAATCTTCTGAAAAGGATCTGTCGATCCAATCCCATCTACCACTTCCCCATCATCGGCGAACCGACTTATACCCTAAAGGGGCGTCATGGAAGCAACGGGGAAAGGCCGTTCATGGTCGTTTGTCTTTTTGGAGAGGAACTGTGTCCGGACCTGGTGTCTGGGTGTCCACCATCTCTACGCCATGCCTGACGTCGACAGCGCTTGGAGAAAAGAATCTATCATGTGGGACGAATGGATTCCACTCCTCCAGGTTCCAGGAGTTTATGGGTTAGATATCCGGTTAGTTCTGCAGCAGATTGCTAATGGAGTCGTCCAAGTCCGTCCCGGACAGAGAGAACAGCTTGTTTCACGTAAAGACATCAAGATGCTATGGAAGAGAATGGCAGAGTAATCGTCAAGAGAGTTGAGAGACCTGACGGTATGACTGAGTATTCGCTCGAATACATGCCTCCTACCATGATTTCTGATGGCAAATACTTGAAAGAGGAGCATTTGAATCTCACCACTTATACCAAACCTTGCAATGATGTCGAGCAGCGTTTCAATCAGACTGTAGAGTTGATGGTGGAGGAGATCCGCTGCTTCCGGTACATCCAATCCGTTAAGAAGGATTTCTCTTTCCTTTCGCTGAACAAGGATGTTGATGTTATCGGTTATTTTGAAAGTCACGGTGCCTATAAAAGGAAGGAGTGCTATGCGGCCGTTAAGGCATTCAAAGAGTTTTGCAACAACTCATGCCGGTTCGGAGACGTCTCCGTCGCTTTCATGACGGCATATAGGGAGTATCTCCTGAAGTCAACGAAAGCAGATGGCCGCCGCCGTTATTCGACCAATACGGCCTCCGGTTATCTAAAGAACATCAAGAGGCTATTGCGAATCGCTTACACAGACCACATGATAGATTTCGATCCTACTGATGAGATTGAAGGAATCAAATGGGATCATAAGTGCAAACGCGAGAGGCTGACCAGCAAAGAGATAGAGGCTATCAAATATGCTCCATTCAAAGATGAAGAAGTCAAAAAGGCTGTTCGCTTCGATATTGCTTGTGGTCTTAGGCGAGCCGATTTGCTGGCTCTTAGATGGGAGAATCTAGAAAGAGAGAAGCGGCGCTATTATATGTGCATTACCATCAAGAAAACAGGGAATAACGTCCGCATACCACTTTCCAAGGAGGCAGTTTCCATTTTGAGGCCGATCAGGAGGAAGGGTGCCATCTTCCCTACCCTTTCGCCGTACATTCTCAATCGCAAAGTCCCGCTTTTGATAGAGGCGGCCGGTATCGACAAGCACATCACCTTCCACTGCTTCAGGCACACCTTCGCCATGCAGTTGCTGGACAAAGGTGTCAATATCCCGACCATCGCATTTTTCCTTGGGCACAAGTTCCTGGGCAGTTCGTTGACTTATCTCCATTGCACTAAAGAGCATCTGGAGGAGGCCATTGCGAAACTGGAAAGATAAAAGTATTAGGACTGCCGCCACCTCAAATGAGATGACGGCAGTTGTAATTGCACCCTGTATACATATTCTTCAATAACTGACGATTCGCACCCGTATTTTTGCATTTCTTTGCGATTATTATTCTTTTATTTACCTTTCAACTGATTGAATATCTTTATCTTCCCTGCTCAGGCACTGCGCCGCTTTTTCACCGCTGATAGGGGTCACTCGCTTGGGCGTATGCCAAATCTGCCTTACATTTTCCCAATAGCCTCATCAATTCTATTGGCAATGCGGATAGTATTCTCCTTATCTATCAGTTTCTGTCGCTTAGCCTTTGACTTCAATAGATTTGCTATTTTTTCCAGAGGCTCTTTATCCTGTTTTATCTCTTGTCTGATTTCACCCAAGCAGCTAGAACCCTTCAAATAATACCTCTCAACCAAAAAAATGACAGAACTCCATTTTAGCTCCATTCGAAAGGCACGCAAGTTTATTCGCCATAAACGTCGGTGATACTTGAACGAATATCGCCTCCATTGAGTAAGCGCAACGTCTGGTAGGCGTAGATTGCTCAAACTTATCATACAGCCAACCATACGTCATGTTATCATCCATGCTTTCCCAGACTGTTGCAACATAATCTGTCTCCTGTTTCTTGATGCATTTGTGATTCAATTCCCCTAAGTAAGATACTATTTCCCTCATCTCATCGGTATTATGCTCGTGAAATTCATAGCCCTGGCTGTTTAGATGATTCCTGACTGTGTCATCTGGGTATTTCTCGCTGATTGCTTTTATGTTGCTTTTTGCCGTCCTAATCACATTCTTCCTACTCAATTTCACAAGCCCTCTCCGTTCCAATGAAAGGAGTATTCCGGCTAAATGAACTACTTCGAAAGCATACCCTAATTCTTTGTTATAAAAGCGTCTCTTCTCTGTTTCCAACAAATTGATAAACTCATCATTAGATAGTTGGGAGCAATTCCATAACTTTTCCCAATTACTCAGATTCCTAGAACGCAGCATTCTGCATTCGGACACCAAATAATCAGGTGAAATCAGAAAACCCGTCCGTACAAAAGCAACAAGGTATTTAAATGGGATGGTATATACAGAATTGCACAGCCCATGACTCTCTAATAATCCATTATATTTCACACTAACCTCATGGACTAACTTTTTATCCTCTTCCGATAAAGAAAATGATTGGCAGTATTCAATATAATTGTTCCCGAATCTGTCTTCAAGTGAAGCTATTGTAAGATAGGCCACCACATTGGTTACGAAGCTATCATAGTTCGGATTATCTTCAATCGATTTAGGCAACTGTTCAAAGAAACGCCTTATATCTATGAGACAATGGCGGAGAAGCCTAAGATTTTCACATTTTGAGGCAATAAACAATTCGGTTATCAGGTTTCGATTATTTCTAAGGAGTATATTTCCTGAAGCATCTATAAACTCTCTGGTAATATCGGCATAGTCTGCCTCTAACAAGAAAGTCTGTCCTACAAGTTTTTCTTTGAAATCCTTGTATTCTACAGCAAGGTTTTCTTTCTTGGCCACCTCTATAAGCTTATTCTCATCGCATACCAGAATAACTTTAGAATTTGAATGTTCTACGATACCATTAACAAACCCAAACAACTCATCCAATGGGATCTTGCTACGTTCAATATCATCCAGCACCAAGACTTTATTCCCCTTTACTGCCGCAGAATCGCTCATGAAGATCTCAAGAATTCCCTCTGCATCTAGCAAGTTGCCTAATTCCTCTCCTGTTCCATCACCGTCAATATCAATATTCGATTTTACAGCAATACTCATTACCCCAAAGGCGATTTTCTTGGCAACTTTAGCGCCTTTTGAGTACAGTATCGGATGTAGTGCTGTTTTTATCTTGCGCACAACGGTGCTTACCGAATTCAGGCCGTTGACACTCACGTAGATAGGCTTCAAGACAACGGATTCACTGTCTGTCCTCTCCTTCTTTTTTGCCCATTCTTCTATCCGTTTCTCGATGTAGTACGTTTTACCGCATCCCCATTTACCGCTTATCATCACGGCGAACTGAGGTTTATCCATTTTCAAGTACTCATCAAGATATGTTGTCAGTTCTTTATTGTCGTTCATACTTCATTATTTTTGTTCAACTTACTTCTTGGTTATTTTCAACCTTATCACCTCTGTGTTCATGCTATACTTCGCCACAAGTCTTGGGTCAACTGTAATTCTTACAGTAGCCCACCCTTTTTCTCTGTGTGGCTCATTCAAAACAGTTACTTCTGGCCTATTATCTTCAGCGACAGGCTCCAGCACCGGTAGGTCTGCAAACTTCATGAGTAAAACCGTCTTGTTAAACGATTCTGCCAACGGCAAGTCACGTAGGTTAAACAGAGTTCCAAAGCCGGTATTGTAATAATATGCTCCTTTATAATACCTATGAAAAGACCATTTTTGTCCTTTTGGCAAAGGATCCATCTTAACCATCGCGTCCACAGAACAATCAGTGTCCATAATGACATACTTATCTCCCTTCTCTCCTACATACTTATTAAACAGTTTCTCAAACTCGCCCCACTTCATTTCTACATTCCTAACCTTCATCTGTGAAACGGCCTCAAACACAATGTATATATACCTTGAGCGGAACACCTGTAACATATCATTAAACAAACTGGGATGCCTCCATATCTCTTTGTTCAATACAATCTCTTTAGTTGTCAGGAAGGTGTATGCGCCCAAAGAAAGAGTGTCATTCTTTTCTTCATACCAATCTCCATTCAAACCATCCGTTATACTATCCCTATTGTTGTATAGAACCGAATCAAACAATTCCCTCACCGGTTCTTTATCCTGTTCTGATAGTTGCAAGTCAAACAGGGTTTGTATTTGCTCTTTTCCTTTCTTACCCCTCTTTGGCTTCTCTTGTATTACCCCGTTTGTAAGCTTGGTCATTGCCCGTTCTATTATATCCTCTATCTTTCTGCCTTGTATCGTAGGGTAAAGGTGTAAAAGAACAGCATGTTGCGTCCAAAGGCGCCCATATTTTACGAGTTCTTCCTTCTTATCCTCTATTAGCTTGCGTTTCTTGTCATCCAGTAGATACTCTTCCTCCCCATCAGGCTCCACAGAAAGCAATAGCATCATAGCTGTGAACTTCTCCAGCATTTCAAGGTCATATTTATGACCAATCACCTTGTCTATCGACATGCTCTGAGTCATACGGAAGAATGAGCCAGTCTTTTCGTCTTGTTTTTCTTTGCAGTTGGCATAATTCTTTAGTATCAGCGCCGCAGTCGTAGGGAGAAAAGTGCTGCTGTTTCCTGCACTTTTTCTCAGCTCACCTGCCACCTCATAATGGCCAGTTGTGAACAGATGCGCCACAGCCAAGTAGTGGACTTCCCTTAACTCCTGCCATGTATCAAGACACTCTTCTTCAGTTTTTTTCAGAGCTTCCACATTATCGCCTTTGGCATAGCTTACTTTGGGTATTTCATTGATATAGTCATATCTCAACTTGCAGTTTTCCATAAACACCTCAAACAAGCTAAACCTTCCGCGTTTGACAGCCTCAACCATTTTGCCAAGCATACTATATATAATTCCCGTATATGGCAACTCGTCATGCCTGAATGTACGTGACCAGTTCCAAAGCAAATTACGCTCTTCTTCGCTGTCGTGAGGTGATTGAATATAGCTATCTACAATGCTCTCATAAAAGCTTTTAGTATAGAATGGAGTGTTCTTGTTTGTTGCCAATCTCTCAGCCTTATCCAGTTCGTTCACCCTGTTCATCACAATCGCTGACAGATTTGCATTTTGTGTCCTATCAGCATACAGGCACAGGTCTGTCAACCTTTGGGTTCGGATGTTTAGTGCATGCGTTTTTGACATTTCTTTTTTGTAACGCGCCTCTATAAGTCCCAACATCTTCTGATGGTCATCATAGTTTAAACATGTATGCACAAACCAAAGAATGATGGCTGCGTATCCCCCGGCGACAAACAGGCTTGTCCAGTTCATCACAACCATAAATAACTCGAGAGTTTCTCCTCTTAAAACCAGCGATAGGATGCCCATCAAGATAATGTATCCCACACTAAAGGCAGAGCCAAGCATATAGCAGCGGTAAGGCACACTGGTCTTAAACATTCCGCTGATGTGCTCCGAATTATACTTCTCGTTGATTCGGGTTATTACGGAGAACAAGTATGTAAATGCAAAAGCAAACAGGGCAATGATAAGCGGTATAGCAATTATCGCCGCTGTATCGCTGTAACCAGTTCCATAATCTACAATCTGTTGCAAATTTGTTTGAATAGAATCCATTTTGCAATAAACTGCTTCTTGTCCGTCTGCAAGGCGGGCGATAATCTCACTGATAGAATCTTTTTTTGCTGACCGAATCTGCTGGATGTTCGCGTTGATTTCAGTCAACATAGTCAGTGAATCTATCTTTTGAGACAATTGTAAATATGGTGAAATTGCCAACATCATTATCTCTACAGGTTTTAATAATCCCTTAGCCTTCTCTACAGCACAAACAAATACGAGCAAAAAACCAGCATGATCAAAGGCGTGATGAGCTTAGCAAGAAGCGTTATATATTCAAAGGCCATGTTAGATCCCCATTGGGCAAAATAATTACATATCATCCATTGAAAGGCAGGAGAGTACTATCTTGTTCTTTCTGGACTGCTTCTCTTTGGAAGAGAAATAAGCCGTCTTCTCTTCAAGAAGCCCCTTGTTGAACTTGTCCGGATTGCGCTTTACTTCTATTACGTCGAGGACATTCTCCTTCAGGCGCAGGGCGACGATATCCAGTTCGGCCTGCTGATGATGTCCTTCCATATCAATATACCCCTTAGGGTCCCACCAACCGCCGATATCACGGTATTCCATACTTTCCACTAATTTCAACTTGAAGTATCGTTCAAGGACGTCGCCAGAATAGGTTTCATAATCATCTTCCATGAATTTGCGGAGCACCGGGTACTGTCCGATTTCAATGAGCCGCTGGTTCTTCTCCACATAACGGAACCAAAAACGAAGAAAGATATCGCTGATCTCGTACCTTACAGTTTGAGTCTTGGGCTTTGCCCAGATAGGACGAATCTTCCGGATAAGGTCATACGTATCTTCCAGTTTCAACAGTTGTCCGCCTAGACTCTTCCCTCCCAAGTAGTCTTCAATGGAAGCCTGGGTATTAAAGCCCATCGATATAGCCTGTAGGATGGAGAAGTAGGTTGCATATTTTCTTCCGAATTCCTGTACGAGAAGTTTCCTTCCCTCTTCGATCAACGGGGAGTCCTCCTTGCAGATTTTGGAGATCATCTTCTTGCCGGTGGTTGCCTTAACATCCATGAATAGTTCCACATATTTTGGGATTCCACCCGTGAAAGTATACAGTGCGAGAAGGTCATCGTTGGAATAGCCTGGAGCGTTGTCTTCCATGATCTGCTTAAGGATGGAAGTGGGGAAAGCCTGTAGTTTAATGGTTGAATCCTGTCTCCCGTAAAGGGGCTCCTTTCTGTCTTTGAAGAGTTTCTCCATCAGAGAATACACGGAGCCGCTGACAACCATATTCACATAGCTCTCCTTCTGGTATTTGTCCCACCAATTCTGAATATCGCCGTATATGGATGGATTGACTTCCAGGAAATTCTGGAATTCGTCAAAAATGAGCGTGTATTTCCGACGCTTCCCTTCCTCCATCAGGAAACGGAAGACATCACGAAAAGCATTCATCGGAGGGACGAATGCCCCCGTCTTCTCCTGATACTCCTCACAGAATTCCCCGCACAAAACGGATTCGCTTTTCCTGCTCACGAACAGATAAACATATGGTTCGTCTTTGTAGGCTTCTTTGATAAGTGTGGTCTTCCCGATACGTCTCTGGCCGGTAACAACCGTTAATCGGGAATATCCATTGTATGAAAGCTCCCTCATTTCACGCAGCATCGCCAGCTGCTCTTCCCTGTCATAAAACTTCATATCGCCAAAATTTTACAGTCGTAAATTTTACGACTGTTGCAAAGTTAGCAAATAGAAATGAATCTGCAAGGGTGAACGCAGAAATAGAGACAGTATAGAAGTGCAATTATCATAAATGTTTTCTCCATTAAATGCTTATCCTTAGAACTCTACTCTCCAACTGATATTTGTATAGGACAGAGCTATTCAATATCCTTTCTGTCTTTTCCTGATTTAGGTTGACTTTTTTGGCGTATTAACCCTGCAGAAAATATAACCGCATAACCTATTGTTAATCAATTAGTTATATGCACATCAGGTGCACAGCCTTCTGCAATTAAGCTGAGGGCTTTTTTGTTGATAATCAAATGCTTATAAATATACGAGAATTCTAAATAATAACATACCTTGGTCACCAGTTGTACACCTTTTTGGACGTATGTTACATCGAGGGTGAATTTGTGGACATTGTGTGACACCGTGATACACCGTGTGACATACTGTGACAATGCGTGACATCATTTGAGGCATCAACCAATCAAGCATAGAAGGTATGAACAAGATCACTTACACGAAACATTGTGAGTCCTGCGGGACAGAGTTCACAACACCTATTCATTTGCGCCGCTACTGCAGCAAGAGTTGCGTACGAGCCGCCTACAAGATGAGGCTTAAGGAGAAGAGGAAATCCGATGCTGTCAAGACATTGGAGAGAAGCCATGGGCTCATGCCCGAGGTCTGCTATTTCAGCGTGACACAGACCGCATCAATCTTGGGCCTGTCCCGGATGTCTGTCTATCGGATGATATACGACGGGCGCCTGAAGGCCACGAGGCTATCATTCAGGGCCACAAGAATCAGTCGAGAAGACATTGAATCCACCATGATTGCGCAGAGGTTGTTCTCCCCTGCCGATTTCTACACATTGAACGACATCCTGAAGATGACCGGGCGCTCCAGATCCTGGACTTTCAATTTTCTCAGGAGAAACGGAATCACTCACACCTGCCATTCCGGCATCAGGCACTATGACAAGATCCTCTTTGACAAAGTTTGGGCACAGATCTCGGTAACACTGCCTGAGAAAGGATGGATAACCATAGAGCAGGTCTGTAATGAATTTCATATGAACAGGTCCTTTGCGCGGCTTCAGCTGGCGGTTCACCAGATTACACGGAGGACGTCGGGCAACACGACATACTACTCAAGGCAGGAAATCATAAATGTAAAAGGAACTTCCGGAGGCAGCTATTTCTGCTCCGTGCAGGAAGCCATGAATGATTACGGAATGAGTTACGATCAGGTACGGCATTACCTCAAACAGGGGAAGATTCAATCGCAAGTCATCAGCGGCGACCTGAAATTTGAACGGGACCGCTTCGAAGAAGCGGCGCACATCAACGACAGGACACTCGAAACCGCAGAATTATGAAAGCAACAAGAATAAATATCCGCAAGCGTCAGATTTCCAATGGACGGTCGAGCAATTACCTTGACTACTATCCCGGCGTTTTTGACCGGATAAAGAAAAGAATGGTCCGACATGAGACACTCTACCTGTATGTTTACGACCGGCCGGAAACGCTTGCAGACAGGCAGCACAATGATGAGATGATGGAACTCGCACGCCAGATAAGGACGAAAAGAATGATTGACATCAGCTCCGCATATTATGGAATCACAAAAAAGGCTGCCTTGATCAAAGGAGATTTCCTGCAATACTTCGAAGAGCGATGCATGATTAACAACAGCAAATACCATGGAGTGTTCAAACACTTTTATGAATTCTGCAACGGATACTGCACGTTCGAGCAACTGTCGGCAACGATGTGCGAGCAGTTCAGGCATTACCTGCTGCATGTCGCACTGAGCAGAACCACAGGCAAACCGCTCCGGAGGACTACGGCCGCGGCATATTATGACCTCTTCCTGTATATCCTGAAGATTGCTTACAACGACAATGCAATCAGCAGCAACCTTGCCGAATGTGTTTCAGGAATCAGGGCGGAAGGTACAATAAACACACCTATGCCACCCTCCTTCACGAGAATGGCAACAGCCTGCACACTATCCAGAATCTGATGATTCATCTGCATCCGGGAACGACTGCGCAATACATCTGCAATTCCGATGCACTGGCCAGAAAGGCGGCGGACAGTCTGCATCTCCAACCGTCCAGATTAAAGAGGCTGCTATCCATAGTCAGAAAATTCTTCAAGTAAAACAGGATTATTCCAATCAGTCGGGAGCGTGGTTACATGTGGATGGAATACTCGCTTCTGACTCTGTCAAAATCCATTTTCGTCGGTTTTTCGTAAAATAAATGCAGTACCTATGAATTATTTCTTTATATTTGCATAGGTATATTTGACAAAGTTTGAGAGATATTCTCTCAAAACAAAAATTCGTTAGTTTTTAATTCTACGAAAAATGGACGAAAAGCAAAAACTGCAAAGACCGATGGTCACTGTCGCTACTGTTGAGAAGTGCAAGAATCTCAAGTTCCTCGGATACTTCCTGAATGCGACGGGAGCGACTCTGGAGCTAGTGCCGGAGGTGAGGGAAGTAAGATAGTCAGGATGATACCGTATTTTACCGTAATATCCCCTGAGGATATCGAAAGTGATAGGCTCTGGTTCCTAAAACAGGATTAGCCCCGGCAATCGCCGGGGCTAATCCTGTTTTAGGACGAATTATCGCCGTAATAATGTCTTTATAGGATTTGATACCCCTGAATTATAACACAACTCTATGTCTACCGAACTTATATTAAACACATCGTAATTATATACTATTTACACCAAAATAGGAATTTCATTTGAAAATTCCAAATCGACATAATAGTTATTTCAATAAAAATAACTAACTTTGCAATCGAATAAAAGTGCTTGCACTCTATTCGGACATACAGCCTAATCGTCGTCGAACTACCACAAAAGACCATAAAGGCTGATAATCAACTTACCCAATGGGTGAAGTGTGTCCTGCGTCATAGACGTAGAACCGCTCCTATGGGTAAGTTGGCTGTGGTAGGCCACGACGACGTTAGGCAGTGGTACTACGTCTTTTTCGTTTTTTACCGTTGCCGTTTTACAGATTATTGTCTAACATAAATAAAATGTAGAATGGAAACAGCTTTAAGAATTGTAGCCGCATTATCTCTCGTGGCATTTGTAGTGGGTATGTTTAGCCCTAAAACCGTCAAGTGTTCCTCTCGTGGAAAGGTTGCCTTGATTTTCATTGCGATATTCCTTGTCAGTGGGTTTATCGGGGCTTCGCTATCGGAAGAAACAAATCCCGTTACGAACGAAGAAGTAAGCACAACCTCAAAAGAGCAAGAAAAGCCCAAAGAAATTCCTGTACTCGGAAAAGGCTCTGTGTACACAATGTCTTATGCAAACAATGACGTGCAAATCACTTTTGCCGACATTAAGGTAAACAGAATACCCAACAATGGGCTTAACCTTGTTTTTACCTTGCGCATAAAGAACAACTCAAACGAAGAGTTCTTTATCAGCGATTCGGGCTGGAAACTTTTGGATTCTGAAAAGGTGGAAGTAGAGGAATCCGGCATATATGAACCCATGTTTGGAGATTTTATGCCCGGAACATTTTTCTTCACCATTGTAGAACCCAATATAGGCAAAGAGGAAAAGGTAGGCTACTCCGTGAAAGAGGAAACCTATTATCTGAGCATTGACGGAAAGATTATTGCCAAGATACCCCTTGACGCACACAAGAAATAAACAGACAGATACGGAGCTTCGGCTCCGTATTATTTTTTGTGCAAAGGTGGAGTCTCAATGCCTAAATCAATAAGAGATTTCATCACAACAATATCATCTAAATACTCCTCTAAATCAGTAAAAGAAAGTTTCGTACTACATAAGGAAGCTAAAATCATTTCCTTCGTTAGTGTAGGAAGATTGGGAATCCTAACGTAACCATCCTCTTTTGAAAGTTCTATGACATCAAACATTTTCATTTTACCTAAGTATCCGTTGGTCATTAAAAAGTCCATAAATACTTCGGTGGGTATTTCAAATTGTTTTTTCGGCTTCTGGAAGTTCGACATCTACGGTAATTATTATGGGTTCTTTAATCGTTACTTCAAATATTCGTTCCGTTTCGGAAACTAAATACTCATCTGCAAAGATAGGTGGTTTTGCCGAATTTTCAGATACTTCCCATCCATAGTTTTTCATATTTACATAAGCAAGCCTGTTTTGCAAGTTCCTTATTAGCATACTTTTGAACTTATCAACCACTTCGGAAACGCTCTTACCGTGTGCGCAAAAATCTTTCGTTGCAGGGCAATAACTTGCATAAGTGTCCCATCTCGCAGGTTCTGGATGTTTGAACACCACGAGTTTCACATAAACTTTCTCCATAATGTCTAATTGATTTTATGTGCCGACTATATCCGTATAACCGACACGGATTAAATTCTTGTTTATTATTTGATTGAATTTTGCCAGTGGCGTTTTCTTTCGAGTATTGTACGTAAACTCAAACTCCGCACAGTATTTGGAGAGGTGTTCCTTACTCGGTCTGTGGTATGTACCCATCATCGACCTTTTCAAATGCGACCAAGCACCCTCAATAGTGTTGGTGTAAACATCTCCACGCACATACTCCTTGCGCTTGTGTTTCACCACACTATGTTTATAGTCCTTATCCAGTTTAGTGTAAGCCCACCATTCATCGCTCATTATATGAGAACCGCCTTTTATCCGTTCATGGATTATCGGCTCTAATGTTATGCGTTTGGTGTTCTCCACTGGTGTGATAGACAAGCGACCCTTGCGTTGTACCGCCCCGAACACTGGTGTTTTGTTTTCTGAGCCACGACCACGTTTACCCTTTTTCTTACCACCGACATAAGTTTCATCTATTTCAACCGTTCCCCGTAATTGGTTATCGGAATTACGATGCTCTAACATATAGCGTATCTTGTGCAACAAGTGCCAAGCCGACTTTTGCGTCACACCGATAGCCTTTGACAGCTCAATGGAACTGATACCTTTCTTGGATAACGAAATCAGATAGAAAGTCAGAAACCATTTCTGCAAAGGTATGTTGGAGTTCTCGTAGATTGTGCCGGTAGTGACCTTGAACTGTTTACCACAGTGTGCGCACTTGAAAGTCTTTCCGTTTTTATAGAGGTAAATCTTTTGTGCGTTGCCGCAATGCGGACAGACAGGAGTATTGCCCCACCTGCGTTTTTCAAGATACTTCCTGCAAGCGTCCTCATCGGGAAACTGTTTGAAGAAGTAGAAAAGGTTGTAGTTTTCACTCATTTTTCACCGATTTATACATAAAGTTACGAAAAAACGGTGAATTAGCCAAATGGCTATAAAACAATTTCTTACGTTATTTTTATAATGATAATTACTAAAATCAAAGCCATATAAAGGTCTTATGAGTGTCTGCAAGTATGATTTTCGGTGTAGGAAAATCCACTCACAGACCTAAATACTGACTTTGGTTAGGATTGTATATAATTACGTTCTTTATAAAGTCATTCCCGGAAATCAGTTCGTGGTACATATTCCTGAACAAATCGTTTTTCTCGGGATTAACCGGATCAACGAATAGGATAGCCAAATTTTCAGGGTCACTTTGAACCTCCATTTCTATCCTTCGAAGGATATCCTGAAAGTGAAATCTTAGGATTGTTTCTTCTGAATGAGACACAATCCTATTATCTGTAAAAGTGATGATTATGGTTGCATATTCCAATTGCGAAAGCAAATCAATCGAAGCTTTTACGAAATCCATGAGTTTGTCTTTTCCGATTTGTGAAAAGAATTTCAAGGATGCATCTTTCTCAAGAAAATGTTGTTGTGAGAGCATCCAAAGATGGCACCATTTAAATTCCGTATCTTGAGGTATCCCATATTGAACCTTCAGTGCCTTAAAATTGGCACTTAACTTTTTCCATTCGTCGGCTTTTATCATAATCGTTGACCTTACATAGTATGGCTGACGACTTAATTCCTTCTCTGACATATGTGACTTGTGATATCCACACTCATCACTAAAACAAAAATAAATTGCCATAAATAACGTGCTTGCAATCAAAATTAATCAAAGTTTTTCGAATGATTTGCAACGCATTAAAGAACTTATATTTCTTTACCTCAAAATGACATATTTATGTCTTAATCTTCGCCAGAAACGAGTGTCAACAATCATAATTGACGGCCTCATACAATGAAATAAAAAAGGGGCATTAAGCAGCGTCAATGAAACTCAGACATAGGAAGCAATCAAAGCAATTGTTATGACACATAGGGATGTAATTGGGTGCTAAATTTTACATCATGTAATCAGTCCTGTGAAATAATGTAGTATATTTGTGTGAACTATATCTGATATTGGGGAATGGATAAATACGCACAATTTAAACACATTCTGGAGTATTTCGTTGCTCATCTTGAATGGATTCAGAACAACGACACCTTTGGGCCCGGTTATGCTCAATATATCGCACCTATTGTAAAATCTCCAAATTTCAGGACAACTGGCCGCGGTTATAATGGAGACAATATCCAAAATGGAATTTCTCAATGGGAAAAGTTTTCTGAAGGAGTAGTCTGCGTTAATGTTCAGGACCAATTTGGCAAAAAACAATTCACCACAAAAAAATGCTATCTTAATTGGAGAGGCACTGGGGTAAATGTTATTGCACACTGGAAGGGCGGGCATATTGAATCGCTTGAAGTAATAAATTTCATATACTGGGAAGATCCTACACGTTGGGATCCAGGCGTTATCAGAACCAGCATTAAAGCACTTGGCCTATTCGATGGTAAAGAATCTGCGAATAGTGACCTTGAAGCATTTTATATTTCATTCAGCAACCTCTTAAAACAGAATACCGACATGGCCAAAAATCAGACCTTCATTGACGCACTTTACGCAAACCATAATATCATCCTCAATGGAGCTCCGGGTACCGGTAAGACGTATCTTGCGAAGAACATAGCTGCGCAGGTGATAACTGGGAAAATCTTCACGCCAGAACTTGAGGATGATGACGTTTTTAAGACGCACTGTCAATTTGTGCAGTTCCATCCTTCATATGACTATACGGACTTCGTAGAAGGTTTGAGGCCGAAAAAAGTTGAAATGGGTGACATCACATTTGAGAGAAAGAATGGCATTTTCAAGGACTTCTGCGAGAAAGCCATTATATCTCTGAGGAATAATGAGGTTGATAACTTTAACGAGGCTTGGCAAGCTTTAATTGATGATCTTGACAACAAAGGGCAGTTATCAATTCCTTCCCTTTCTGGAGGCCGTCCAATCATAATTGAGCTCAACACATTAGGTGATGGCCTCGCAGAACGCACTTACGATGATACGCTTGATGGTGGCAAGGGCTGGATTCACGGTAAATCCAAATTCTTCAACAAGGAGCAAGTATATAACGTATATCGTGGACTGCCGGGAGTTCCATCAGGCGGACATGATAATTACCGTAAGGCAATAGTGAAGGAAATGAAGAAGTCATACGGCTTAAAGGACTATTCAAAAGGCGTTGAAGGCATCGACGACAACGGACTTCCTTATGTATTCATTATCGATGAGATTAACCGTGGAGAAATGTCTAAAATCTTCGGAGAGCTATTCTTCTCGATAGATCCAGGGTATCGCGGTAAGGCCGGAATGGTAAAAACACAGTATCAGAATCTTATTGAACCAACTGACACATTCTATGATGGCTTCTACGTTCCGAAGAACGTTTACATTATCGGAACAATGAATGACATCGACAGGAGTGTAGAAAGTATGGACTTTGCTATGCGCCGAAGATTTGCGTTCGAAGAGATTCTAGCGGAGAAAAATACTTCTATGCTTGATGGTATCAAAGAAAAAGATGTAGTTATTGCAAGGATGGCGGACATAAACCATGTTATCTCATCTGAAGAAGAATTAGGTTCATCCTACCATATAGGAGGCGCATACTTCAAAAATGTGGAATTGTGCCGTAATAAAGACAAGGAGATTGACTGGAAACTATTCTGGGACAGATACCTATACAGGCTAGTATTCGAATATGTACGCGGATTTCAGAACAGGACAAGCCTTCTCAAAAAGATGGAAGATGCTATAGTTATCGACAAGACGGCAAAAGACAAACCTGCACAAAATTAACGTGGTTCATTTGACAGATAACAGCAATAAGACAATTCGCATCACACAAGATTGCGAAGATATTCGTCTGCTCGCCAATCAAACCATTGAGTCCCTCGTCAACAACAATCCAGGGCTGTTGGTATATCCCCAGTGCCTGAAGAATTGCGAAGACGACTTGAAAAGACAGTATATTCTGTCGGAGTATGAGCATGTGGACCAAGACCAGCAGAGATATATGAACATATCTACCGGGAATATCATTGGATTTATCGGAACTTCTTCTACTGATGTTTCTATATGTTCCAGATTCACAGGAAATGACGGTCTTGGACAGGATTTCTTCCTGCATTACATGCTTCAGCGTGTGTTGTCAATTAACCTATTCAATCTGAATCACAGCATTTCAACTGAAGACCAGGCATTTGACTTTCTTATTCTGCTGTTCCCAACATTTCTGAAAGATGCTGTTGCACAAGGAATATACAAAGAATATGTTTCAGTTCAACGCAATGACTCAAATGTTAAGGGCGTAATTGACATCAACAGACACTTAAACCGAAATGTCCCTTTCAATGGCTGTATTGCGTACAGGTCGCGAGAAATAAGCTACGACAATAGCGTAACACAAATCATCCGACACACCATAGAGTGCATTTTTGCCTCTCAATTTGGCAAAGCCGTACTATCATCCGATAAAGAAACTATAGAAGCAATCAACCAGATCAAAGCGGCAACGCCTACATACGCGAGAAATGACAGGCAAGCAATAATCAGGGAAAACTCGAAACCAGTCAGCCATCCATTCTTTACCAGATACCAAGATCTGCAAAAGATATGTTTAAGGATTCTGAGACATCAGAAGATAAAGTATGGTGCCAATGATAGCAGAATTAACGGCATCCTGTTTGACGCCTCGTGGCTTTGGGAGGAATACATAGCCAAATTGCTTCCATCATTCCAACATCCTCAAAACAGGAAAAGTACTGGAGGAATTTGTCTCGCCAAGAATCATGCATTACAGAGATATCCCGATTTTTACAAAGGAAAAAGCAACGGTATTGTCCTCGATGCCAAATATAAGCACGACATTTCAAGGGATGACGAACATCAGGTTATTTCATACATGTATCGTCTAAAAAGTCGGCTCGGTGGATTCTTGCTGCCAAGGGAATCATGCACATCAAAGATATCATACTCTTTACTCGGCTACGGGAATGAATTAAATATTTACTATCTGCAGATTCCTCAAGACGCACAATCATACAAAGATTTCTCTGATAAAATGCACGCTTTTGAGGAAGCATTTATCAATGAGCTTACCTCCTTATCGGTAACCGCAGCAAATATAATATAATCAAAGCGGTCAAGGTCGTGTTACTCCGCTAAATCTCCGTCACACCACCTTGGTTCCAGCCACTCCGGCACTCCGCGCCTGCGTGACTTCCATTCTATTGAGTTCCGCCCGGCAGACATTCACGTCCGCCATTCTGCCAGCCGTGAAAGACTGCATCGGGCTACACGTCAACTGTGCCTCCGGCTTCGTTGGCAAAGGACAAATAGGTGTCGGTCGATTGTCCGCCACGGGTGGCGTCCAAACCACCGACCTGGTTCATTGGCTCCAGGAGGGCAAGACTGTGGACGTTGTCCGCCGCGTGTCCAAGATCCACAGACTTACTTCCGCCTTCAGATCTGCCTCGGTCGCTCCCCCCTGTGGCTTCCCCCCCCATCACGCCCTCCCGCCGCAGGGCGGGAAGCATTCGGTGAACCACGTATAGTTATTTCGGAAACTTTGAAGTCTCCTCAAGGGTTTTCGGAGATTCTCCGAAAGATGTTGGAGACTCTCTGAAGATTATCGGAGGTTCTCCGATGTCTTTAAAAGACCTTTGGAGACCAGGCTGGACGGCAGGAAGTCGGCAATGTCAAGGCTGTAGTCGTTGTCGTACTCGTGGACGTGGTCAAGGAAGTACGTCAGCCATGCCTCGACATTGACTCCGGCAAGTTTGCAGCAGCCCATCATCGTGTACATCACGGCCGCATCCTCTGCCGCATCGTAGTTCTTGCGCGTTTATGTTGGCAACACCATTATGTTGGCATTGAAGGATATGTTATTGTATCTCAGCGTGTTGACCTTCTTGTACACAACATAATGTTTGGTATATTGCGAAAGGCCCTCAAATGGGCCGGAACAATATATGATAGATACACTATTCCAAATCAAGAGAAATGTACAGGGGGACCTCATGGCAGATTCAGTTATTTCCAAAATGGAAACAACTGCCACTGACGCAAAAACATACGAGACATCGTACTATTCTCTGGATGCCATCATTGCCGTTGGTTACCGTGTTTCTTCTCTCAAGGCCATTCGTTTCCGTCAATAGGCGACAAAGATTCTCAATGAATATATCCGCAAAGGCTTCGCAATGGATGACGAGCGTCTGAAGCAAGGTACAGCCCTATTCGGGAAAGACTATTTCCTGAATTGCTCGAAAGAGTTCGCACTATCAGAGCTAGCGAACGCAGCATCTGGCAGCAGATTACGGACATCTATGCTGAGTGCAGCATTGACTATGACTGCAACGCAAAGACAACACGAGATTCCGGCGACCATTCTGCAATAGTGGAAATCGCTTGATATTGCTTAGAGCCTGAAGCGAGCATTACCCACCCGCGCATTCGTATTCCCACGACAGTTCGTATATAGAACCTTCTTCCTGACAACCCATTAAATTTCAATAAACTTGGCCGGATCAAATCCGTTCATCAGGTGTTCATCCTCAAAAACATAGCCCATTTGATTGCTGATTATACGGGTACCGCCAATCTCAGTGTCAATGTTGGTGTGCGAATGCCCGTAAATCCAGGCAT
>OGRF01000085.1_pt1 | contig 91628 bp, 76 predicted proteins | sample 1553381 | NCBI WGS metagenome assembly OGRF01 (sample SAMEA2580060, study PRJEB22360) | human gut metagenome | biome: human gut; feature: human-associated habitat; material: faeces | place: Denmark | collected 2008/2010
GTGAATGGGTGGCAGGCGGCAGCCTGACGGGATGAGCGAAGCGAACCTCCAGAGGTGCCACCCCCGCCGGGGCGTGCTTACTTCGACACGTCGACCTTCTTGTGGGAGAGGCGGCTCTTCTCGGCACGGAAGCCCATTACATGGCTTTCGATGGAAGCATCGATGGTGCTGGTAAGTTTGTCCGGATCCTGCCATGAGACAGATTCGAGGAAATCACATACCAGTGCCATGTCTCCGCCGCCATGTCCGGAACCCTTGTACTCAGGGATATCGGAAAGCTTCTTGTTCCAGAGATATTTCTTGTTGCTGCGGAACTCGTATACCGTGAACTCGGAGCCGTTGCCTTCGATGTAGCCGGTCGTACCCATGATACGTGTGCGGCGACCGCCGAACGGTGTGAACGCTTCCATGGAGAACGCTGCCGTAGTGCCGTCTTCGAACACCATCTCGCTCACGAAATGATCCGGCTGGTTATTGTCGCAATGATAGACACATCTTCCCCAGAGATTGTCCGGGTCAGAAATCTTGCTCATGATTTCCGCCTCATCCCTGGAATTCTTCAGGTCGAACACACCGAGATGTTGCTTCCTTCTCACATAGACATCAATCGCCGAGAACGGGCATGTGCTTTCATGAGGACATCCGTCCGTGCAACGCATCGGAGCTCCCTCCGGGGCATTTTCAGCCTTGAACCAAGTGAGAGAACCATCAGCCACGATGCTCTTGCATGGTTTCCCTACGAACCAACGCAGAATATCCAGGTCATGGCAGCTCTTGGCCAGAATAATAGGCGTGGTCTTGTTCGAATCACGCCAGTTTCCGCGCACGTATGAATGCGCCATGTGGCGACACTCGATAGGTTCCATATGCTGGATACTGATGACCTTGCCGATCATGCCGGCATTGAGCGCGGAATACATTGCCCTGAAATATGGGCTGTAGCGAAGTACATGGCAGACAGCTACGATGCGGCCGTATTTGTGAGCCTGCTTCGCAATGTCGGTACACTCCTTCTCCGTCTGTGCCACAGGCTTCTCAAGAAGGCAGTCATATCCCCATTCCAATGCCTTCATACATGGAGCGTGATGGACATCGTCAGGTGTCGAAATCACCACCGCGTCAGCGAATTTAGGAACAGTGAACACCTCGCTCCAGTCACCGAAACGATGTTCTTCAGGAATGTCGAACTTGTCGCCCATGGCATTTTTCCTACTTTCGCGGATATCGGACACGCCTACAATCTGCATACATTCAGGGAACATCTTGGCATACTTGGCATAAGTGCGGCCACGGTTGCCGGCGCCGATGATGATAACCTTTACAGGTCCGTTCTTGACATTCGCCTTGAGCCCTTTTACAGGGAAATCAAGTTCTGCATCTGTAGATGCCGGCGATTCAGATCCAAGTCCGATAGCCTTGCCGGCAGCTTTTACAGTCTCGCCGGTTCCGAGAAATGTAGCTCCGGCAGTAATGAAGCCGAGACTCTTGAGAAATTCCTTTCGATTCATAGTTCCAGTTTATGTTTATGAAAATTTTCCAAGCCGTTCCGTAAAAGAAACTTACTACTTAACCTTTATCGAGTTCAGCAGATCAAGCTTGCCTTCATCGATGAGGTGGAGAATCAGCTCACCGAAAAGGGTGTTGGCCCAGGCGAACCAAGAACGTGTGAAGTTTTCAGGATTGTCCTTGTGGAAAGTCTCATGGATGAAGCCGGTGCCGGCATCGGTTTTCATCAATGTCTCGATGCACCATTTGATTTCCTTGTCATCGTTGGAAGTGAAAGCCTTCATCATGATACTCATCGGCCAAACCATGTCATAGCCCACATGAGGACCGCCGATACCCTCACCGGCCTTGCCCTTGAAGAAATACGGGTTGCTGCTGCTCCAGACGAACTTCCTGGTATTCTGCCAGATAGGGTCATCAATGGACACGTCACCGAGATATGGGAGTGCAAGAAGGCTAGGCACATTGGCATCATCCATAAGGAACCTGTTGCCCATGCCATCCACCTCGAACGCATAAATCTTGCCGAACTCAGGATGTTCCACGACTGCATATTTCTTGATGGCGGCTTCCACCTCATCAGCAAGAGCGCGGCATTCCTTGGCAGTCTTCTTGTCTTTGTCCACGGTCTCCAGAATCTCGGCAGCCTTGCGCAATGACGTAACAGCGAAGAAGTTGGAAGGAATCAGGAAATCAAATGTAGTGGCATCGTCAGAAGGTCTGAAAGAAGAAACGATCAGGCCGACAGGCTTCACCGGATTGCCATAGCCCATGCAGCATTTGGTATCAAGCTGACGCTCTGTCTCACGCATGAAACTATATGAGCCGAGACCGTTCTTGCGCTGCTGCTCCTTCATGACTTTCAATATCTTGCCGATGGCCTCTTTCCATGTGGCATCGAAGATGGAGTCATCGCCGGTAACCTTCCAATACTGGTAGGCCAGACGGATAGGATAGCATTGCGAGTCAATTTCCCATTTGCGCTCGAAAACATTGGGATTCATCTCGGTAATGTCATTGACAGCGCCGTCGCCGGTAGGACCGTCATTGAAAGCATTGGCATAAGGGTCAATGCAGATGAGCGAGAACTGGCAGCGGATCACGCCTTCAAGCATCTGCCTGAGATGCTCGTCCTCGTTGGCGAAACGCACGTACGGCCAGACCTGCGCTCCGGAATCGCGAAGCCACATGGCATGGATATCTCCCGTGTATACGAATGTCCTGAAGTTTCCGTTTTCGTCTTTGCCGAAGTGCACCGTAGTGTCAAGAGTATTGGAAAAACAGTTGCCGAACATCCATCTCAGATATGGGTTCTTCAGCTGCGACTGCACTTCAACTATTTTATTTTCAATAACTTCCGAAGAGAACAGGCGATTTTCTTTGGCCGGACGCTGCGATGTATAGTCTGTGGCGCCAAGGGAAAGTGATGCACTTGCGACTGCAAGAGACAGTAGGATTTTCTTCATAATATATTTCAAGTTCAATGTTATTAAACAAACATGCAATATTACGAAAAAATCAGTTCTGCATCAAGACCCGGGGCATGTACAACCGAGAAAACCCGCATCGTTTATACCGATGCGGGTTTCATGTAGCCCCGACAGGAATCGAACCTGTATTTAAAGTTTAGGAAACTTCCGTTCTATCCGTTGAACTACAGGGCCATTATTGAGAAAGAAGCTTATTCAGCGACTTTCTTCTCGATGATCTGACGGCCTCTATAGAAGCCACACTCAGGACATACTCTGTGATACATTACTGTAGCACCGCAATTAGGGCATGTTGCGAGAGTCGGAACAGCAGCGAAGTCGTGTGTTCTTCTCTTGTCCCTTCTTTGCTTTGAAAGTTTGTGTTTCGGATGTGCCATTGTTATATAACTTTTAAAATTTTATTCAATTACGTGCTCTCTCAATCCAATTTCAACCCCTTGAGCACTGCAAAAGGATTGTAAGTGTCATCCTTGTCTTCAACCGGACTGTCCGGGATTTCCACCGCTTCACCGTTCAGATACCTGAGGGCCGCCGGATTACATTCCCCGTCTTCATGAATTCTCTGCATAGGCAGCGCCAGATAAGCAAAATCGTATACCGTCTGGCTCAATTCCATGTCGGAACCGTCTTCCGGAAGATAAATCACTTCCCTCTCATCGTCCCCGACAACAGTTTCTTCGGACGAAACCGGTTCATCACCGAATTTCACGCTGAGCCTCGCTTCTGCCGAAACAGGCAGCGTCACATCTTCCATACATCTGTCGCACGGCACCGTGAGGTTTCCCTCAATTTCGCAGTCAATCCCGAGATAACTCCCGGACTTTTCCACTTCCGCCCTGACAACGATGTCAGCATCAATGATTTCAGCGTTTCCGAACTTCTTGAAGAACTCCATCCCCGCGTGCCATGAAAAGGATGTCCTTCCTGGCTTCAATCCATTCAAAGGTATGATAAATTCGTCTGTCATTCTCCTATAAACAGATTTGGGGTTGCAAAGGTAATAAAAACTTTTGGAATATCAATCCTCATCTCCGCTTTTTCTTTTCCTTTCTATAGGATCAAGCAAAATCTTGCGGATTCTGAGGTGGTGAGGTGTTACCTCAACCAGTTCATCTTCATTGATATACTCAAGCATTTCCTCCAATGACATCTTGATTGCCGGAGGCAGGACAATCTTCTCGTCACTACCTGCCGCACGCACGTTCGTCAGTTTTTTGGTCTTGCAGATGTTCACGTTCAGGTCACGGTCACGGGTATGCTCGCCGACAACCTCGCCTGCATAGATTTCCTCACCCGGATCAACGAAGAACTTACCTCTGTCCAAAAGTTTGTTCATGGAGTATGCGATAGCCTCGCCTGTCTCCAACGATACGAGCGAACCATTGGTACGGTGCTCAATATCACCCTTGTACGGCTGGTAATCTTTGAATCTGTGGGCCACGACAGCCTCTCCCTGGGATGCGGTCAGAAGGTTGCTCCTGAGTCCCATGAGACCACGTGTAGGAATCTCGAATTCCAGAAGCGTCCTGTCCCCCCTAGGCTCCATGTGGATGAGAGCAGCCTTGCGTCTTGTGGAAATCTCGATGGCCGCACCGACGAACTGCTCCGGAACCTCGATGCTGAGTTCCTCGATAGGCTCACATCTCTGGCCGTTGATGGTCTTGTCCAGCACCTTAGGCTGACCGACCTGAAGCTCGAAGCCTTCCCTTCTCATCTCTTCAATGAGCACTGACAGATGAAGGACACCACGTCCGAATACCACAAAGGAATCCGCATTGAGACCCGGTTTTACGCGGAGCGCGAGATTCTTCTCAAGTTCCTTGTCCAGACGCTCCTTGATATGTCTTGAGGTAACGAACTTGCCGTCTTTTCCGAAGAACGGGGAATTGTTGATAGTGAAGAGCATGCTCATCGTAGGCTCGTCAATGGAGATCGGAGGAAGAGCTTCAGGATTCTCGAAATCAGCAATCGTATCGCCGATCTCGAAGCCGTCTATTCCTACTACCGCGCAGATATCACCGCACTGTACTTCCTGAACTTCCTTCTTTCCAAGTCCGTCGAACACCAGAAGCTGCTTGATCTTCTTTTTCTCAATGCGGTCATACCTCTTGCAAAGGCTCACGTTCATGCCGGTCACAAGTTTACCCCTGGTAATCCTGCCGACAGCGATACGGCCCACGTATGGAGAATATTCAAGTGAAGATATCAGCATCTGCGGAGTGCCTTCCACCTCTGCAGGAGCAGGTATCTCGTCCAGGATGGCGTCCAGAAGCGGGGTGATGTTGTCAGTCGGTTTTTTCCAGTCGGTAGACATCCATCCCTGCTTGGCACTGCCGAAAATCGTGCGGAAATCAAGCTGGTCCTCATTGGCATTGAGGGAAAACATGAGGTCGAAAACCTCTTCCTGGACCTCGTCCGGACGGCAGTTCGGCTTGTCGACCTTATTCACTACGACAATCGGCTTCTTGCCCATGCTGAGTGCCTTCTGGAGCACGAACCTCGTCTGAGGCATACATCCCTCGAATGCGTCCACGAGAAGCAGGACACCGTCAGCCATATTCAGCACACGTTCCACCTCTCCACCGAAATCACTATGGCCCGGAGTATCTATAATATTGATTTTTACACCCTTGTAAACTACAGAGACATTCTTCGCGAGGATGGTAATACCTCTTTCCCTTTCAATGTCATTGTTGTCGAGAATCAATTCACCGAGATTTTCAGGCTGCCTGACGAGGTTTGCCTGGTAAATCATGCGGTCCACGATGGTTGTCTTGCCGTGGTCGACATGCGCGATAATCGCAATGTTCCTAACGTCCATAAACTTACTTCTTTTTTTCCTCTAATACAGAAATGCAAAATTACGCAATTCTTCGGTTTTAATGAACTTTTTATATTATTTTTGCAATAGAAAAGACTCATTATGGAAAAAATCATCATTCTGGATGCAGGTTCTCAGGTGACGCAGCTTATCGGCCGGCGTCTGAGGGAACTGAATGTCTTCTGTGAAATCTACCCTTACAACAAGATGCCGGCTCTTGATCCGACCATCAAGGGTGTGATCATTTCAGGAAGCCCATGTTCTGTAAGAGACGCAAATGCGCCTCAGATTAATCTGGACGGAATCAAAGGAAAACTCCCGCTTCTCGGAATTTGCTATGGTTCCCAATATCTTGCAGCCAAGTTCGGCGGTAAGGTAGAGGGCTCATTGGCAAGAGAATACGGAAGGGCAATGCTGAACATTGTCAATCCTGATTCGCCGCTGCTTCAGGGCGTGTCCGTTCATTCACAGGTCTGGATGTCACATGGCGACACCATCTCCCAGCTTCCGGAAGGGGCTGAAGTGATAGCTTCAACTGACGATGTGGTCAATGCGGCTTTCCATTTCAAGGGAGAGAACACTTACGCCGTGCAGTTCCACCCGGAGGTGTTCCATTCCACCGAGGGCAGCAAGATGCTTGAGAACTTCGCTTTCAACATCTGCGGCTGCAAGGGTGACTGGACCCCGACGTCATTCATTGACGCGACAGTGGACGAGATTCGCGCACAGGTCGGCGACGACAAGGTTATTCTGGGATTGAGCGGTGGCGTGGATTCGACCGTGGCTGCCGTGCTGCTGAACAAGGCCATCGGCCACAACCTCACTTGTATCTTCGTGAACAACGGACTTCTCCGCAAGAACGAGTTCGAAGATGTGATGGAGTCCTATAAAGATATGGGACTCAATGTGATAGGCGCAGATGCTTCCAAGGAATTCCTCAACGCTCTTGCAGGTGTAACAGATCCTGAGGAGAAGAGAAAAATCATCGGCAGACTCTTCGTGGAGACTTTCGACAAGTACGCCCACACCATCGAGAATGCCAAGTGGCTGGCACAGGGCACGATTTATCCTGACGTCATAGAGTCAGCCGGCATACCTGGCATCGCTTCCAAGATCAAGTCACATCACAATGTGGGTGGTCTCCCTGAAAAGATGAACCTGAAGATTGTGGAGCCGCTACGCATGCTTTTCAAGGATGAAGTGCGCAGAGTAGGACGTTCCCTCGGCATCAAGGAGGAGCTCGTAGGCCGCCATCCGTTCCCTGGACCGTCACTTGCAATCCGTATCATCGGCGACGTGACAGAGGAGAAACTCCGCGTCCTGCGTGAAGCAGATGACATCTTCATCAAGAAATTGCGCAGTTATGACTGTACCGGCATGGGATTCCCTTCAGCATCCGACCCGCGCATCATGGCCACCAATCTTTATGATGCCGTATGGCAGGCAGGCGTAGTGCTTCTGCCGATCAAGAGCGTAGGCGTGATGGGTGACGAGAGAACATACGAGAATCCAGTGGCAATCCGCGCAGTGGTTTCAACTGATGCCATGACTGCCGACTGGTTCCACTTCCCATACGATTTCCTCGCGAAAGTAAGCGACGACATCATCAACAAGGTGAGGGGCGTGAACCGCGTAGTGTACGACATCTCGTCAAAACCGCCTGCAACGATCGAATGGGAATAGCCAATGACACGATGAAGATAACATTTCTAGATGCGGCGACAGTCGGAGAGACATCTCTGTCGCCGATTGCTGCATGCGGAGAGCTGACAGCATGGCCGACATCCAGTCCTGAAGAGGCCAAAGAGCGGGTAAAGGATTGCGAAGTGCTGATAGTCAATAAAGTAAAAATTACGGAAGACCTTCTGGGCATCGCACCTGAAGTCAAGCTGGTATGCGAAGCGGGGACAGGTATCAACAACATTGATGTAAAAGCCTGCGAAAAACGCGGCATCATAGTCAGGAACGTGGCCGGTTACTCGACGGAGCCGGTCGTCCAGCAGACGTTCATGCACATATTGTCGTTGCTTGGAAACGGCCCGTACTTCGATGATGCTGTCAAATCGGGAGGTTATTCGTCAAGCGGCATGTTCACCAATGTCATCAAGCCGTTCGTGGAAGTGTACGGAAAACAGATCGGAATCATCGGCATGGGGACAATCGGAAGCCGTGTGGCTGAAGTGGCTGAGGCATTCGGCATGAAGGTCGTATATTACTCGACATCAGGGACCGGACACTGCACGAAATACCCGAGCATTCCACTAGAAGAACTGATGCGCACGTCAGACGTGATTTCCATCCATGCGCCATACAATGACCGCACGGCCGGACTGATAGGCGAAAAAGAGCTCCGGATGATGAAGCCTACAGCCATCATCGTCAACATGGGACGCGGCGGAATCATCGAAGAAGCAGCATTGGCAAAAGTCATTGACGACGACGCCATCGGCGGTGCCGCACTGGATGTATTTGTCAATGAGCCGATTCCATTCGACAATCCGATTCTCCACACACGCCATCCCGAAAAGTTCCACTTCACCCCGCACATAGGATGGGCAAGTGTAGAAGCGAGGGACCGCCTGGTGGCAGCCATTGCCGACAACATCAAGAAAGGCTGGTAAGACGCCAAATTTGCAAAATTCTGCAAGTCATGACAACGACAAACGGAACAATCGATTAGGACTGTTCCGTTTTTCGTTGTGCGCGAGATGAGAGTCGAACTCACACGTCGCAATTGACACTAGCTCCTGAAACTAGCGCGTCTACCATTTCGCCACCCGCGCAACTTTTTAGGACTACAAAGATACGAATTGTTTTTGAAACGGCAATAGTTTTTCTTGTTTTTGACATTGCCTTTATGCAGAGCGGTCATAACAGCTCCCCGCATATCATATCACAACTTCAAATTGCGTGGTATGTTCCCAAGCACCTATTCTGAAAGTAACGTCAGTCCTGGCATAGTCGATATCCAGCGTAATATCCTTCAAATCCATTGAATCCCAATCATATCCGCTCGCCTCGATATAGTTGCCGATGGCGAAAGTGCGACGCCTGTCATCATCGGATATGATATCCAGAAGCAGGGAATTGTCGATCTGGCGGGGCAGCACCACATGCGCCTCCATTGCACCGGAATCCCCGGAATCATCCGTATAATCGGCCGGAGCTATGAAATTCCCTTCCGAAGGAGTGCCGTCCATCAGATATCCGTCCACATTGCCGCGCACCTCCAGACGATACGGAAAGTCTCCACCTGACACATCCCTAATGAAAATCGTAAGCTCACAATAGGATTTGTGAAGCATCAGCGGCACCGTGACATGTTCAGCCTTGGTGGACAGCACCCTGCAATCCATCCAGACACGTGGGCATTCACGACCGGGATCTATCTCCAGCCATTTGTCCGGCGGAAGCCGCAGCACGGTACTGACATCGGCAGGCCAGACGGCACCAAGACACATTTTCCCGCGAGGCACCATTGAAACCCACCTTTCCCCCATCCTGTCCTCCAGCAAGAACCCGTCAGCGGCAGCGGACGCCCCGGCAAGAGACAGAGATATACTGTCGCCCGCATGTCTGTCCCCAGATGCATCCAATTCCAACACACATGGACATAAGTCCCTGTTTTCCTTGACGGAACAGCCCTGGCAGGTGATTATGAGCTGGAGGAACGCCAGGAAAACAAGGACATGAGGAAATCTCTTATCAGAACACATAGCTCAATGCAACCATTATATCTGAAGGCAATATGAAGAACTTGGCCCCGGACGAAGAAGTCACACCGCATACCGGACATTCATAGACGGAATATTTGTCCATGCCTCCCCACAATCCTATTCCGAAATCAAGGTTGAGATGCCGTCCGAGCATATAGGAATAGCCTCCGGCCACTCCTGCGCCATATCTGTCGCCTTCCCTCGTCTTGCGCGAGAATATACCGCCTGTATTGTACTCCTGGTATTGCATCTTGCCTCCCAGCCACCAACCGGAATAGACATTCCATGGCCACCAACGGACTCCGGCCAAATATGTCTGCTGCCTGTTACGGGCATCCTCTTTTCCTTCTCCGAGATCAAAAGTAAAGGGATTATATTTCACACCGGCATTTATGCTCCAATGCCTGGAAACCGGGTAGGAAGCATCCAGATTCATAGTCACGAAATTGGCATAACCGAGCAGGTCGGTGGACAATGACGCTTTCTGCGCATTAAGATTCGTGGAGCCGCACAGGAATCCCACTGCTGCAACCACATAAAAAAGCATCCGTCTCATCATATCAGTCCGCATAACGTTCAAACACTTGTCTGATTATTGCGGACTTGCCGGGATAAAGCGTCAGCAATTTCTTCTTCAGGTCAGCCCTCGAATGGATATCCGGCTGCAAGGCCGCGAACAGCTGCGACTTGGTGATGCCGCGTTCTTCCAGATACCTGAAAATCTGCGGATGGAACCAATACGACATTCCGGAATTGGGCATGGAGCCGCCATAGCGGTCGTGATACATTGAATTCTGCATGAAATACCCCCACATTTCACCGACTTCGCAATACCCCGCCAACGGTTCCGTGCCATTACCGTAAGTCTTTCCACCGGTAGCAACGTAAGACTTCATGATAAACTCTATATACTTGTCCCAATAAGACTTGCCCACCTGTGCAAAATGACTCGCATGGGCCAGTTCATGACATGTTTCCGAATATATCGAGGCATATTCCGTCGTACCGGACAGGCCGAGCGTAATATCAGGCAAGAAAATCTTTATGAGTGAAGCGTATTCTCCGAGGAAGCCACGTATCAGCGCATTGTCGATGAACGCCCCCTGCCTCATCATGACGGCACTGCTGGACTTCATCTTCTGGAACAGCCAGATTCTCAGGTTCTTGGCAGGCCTTGTGACATTCATATCATCGGCATCACAACGGCAGATATAATCATAGGCCGCATTGTTCACCACGCTCCTGCACCATAGTTTCCGGTCAGATTTTTTCGTTATCGTGACATCCATCCCCGCCGGGTCTCCCTTGCCCAACGCGGAAGATGAAGCCGTTACCAGCACCTTGTTCAGGCCGATTGCAAAGCCCTTCCTGTTCTTGAAACGCAAGCGATAACGAGGACGTGAAGAATACTTCTTCGGAATGCTGTAATACCCGTCCCTGTCCGTATATGTCGTCGAGAACTTCACGAAGACATTGCACACGACTTTCACCTCGGACACGCCGAAAGGCTGGCCGCCGTTGGCATCATCGTCCACGATGGTGATTCTACCTGCCGGTTTGGTCGCGCCTGCCTTGGTGACCGGAGCCAGCAATTCCTCATTGCCGGTCAAGCGGAACGACTCCCGTTCCACTGCATCCCAGTCAATGCCATCCACGGACTTGGTATTGACATCCGGTATGAAGCAATCGTCCAGCACTTCATGATAAATGTCATGAGGGAGTTCGGTACCATGCGGCAGAACCGCATACTGCCATGTAATATCTTCCTCCGAGACTTCCGGGTCATGATAATAATCCCCATCCCGGACAATCTGATAATCAAGCGGATGATCCATCAGATCGTACCCGAGCGAAATCAGTTTCTGATATTCCTCGTCAGTTTTCGGCAGGAACCGCACATAAATATCCGTGGGTTTCACATCCACCCTCCCGGCCTTGGTAGGATAAAGGCTGGCCAATGCCTTGGTGACATTGTTCACAGAATAAGGGTCATCGAGCTTTTTGCCGAGCTCAATCATTTCATGTGCTACGGTCTCGACATCGGATTCATCTTCATGGAAATTATCCAGTCCCTTTTCGGAACACGCCGACAGCCACAAGAGAACAAGGAATGCCGGCAAACAGTTAAATTTTTTCATGGCTCTTTTCATTTCTGGTTTGACAGGACAAAATTATGTAAAGCAAACCGTGTTCAGAAAATGAAAACGCTTTATTTATTTTTCGGCCTCCTACGGCATTGCAAGGCTGGTTGAGTATCGCGACATGCAAGAAAAATCTTCAAAGAAAATGACCCCTTGTAACATTATTTTAACATTTCCGTAACATAATCCCGACGCGCACAAAAAACGCCCGGCAGAAAATCTGTCAGGCGCCATAATATTCAATCCCGAAACTGTCCTGGGAAGACTAGAAGAAAGTAACGGTCTTCTGCTCAATAGCGGAAATCAAACTGTTCGCAAGACGGCTCACTCCGAAACGGAACAAATCCTTGTTCAACCACTCTTTTCCGAGAATCGCGGAAACGATGGAGTAATAGCAGACGGCATCCATCACTGTGGAAACGCCGCCGGCAGCCTTGAAACCGACCTTGCGGCCTGTCTTCTCATAGAACTTGCGGATGCACTCACACATCACATAGGCAGCCATCGGGGTAGCATTGACCTCGACCTTGCCGGTAGATGTCTTGATGAAATCGGCACCGGCCTCCATTGCGAGGAACGACGCATCTGCGATTCTCTCAGGTGTAGAAAGCACGCCACTCTCGATGATCACCTTGAGCACGACCTTACGGCCGACACGCTCACCTGCAGCATCAACAGCCTTTCTGCATGCACGGATTTCCTCCGCAGCGGTCTCATAGTCTCCCACCATGAAAGCATTGAGAGCCAACACGATATCAATCTCGTCAGCACCGGCCTCCACAGCCATTTCACATTCCTTGGTCTTCACTTCGATAAAGCTCTGCGATGTCGGGAAGCAGCCTGCAACGGCTGTAACATGTACGGCCTCTTCCTTACGGCACTCCTTGACCACGTGAGCGAGATTAGGATAAACGCAAACAGAAGCAGGAAGCGGATAACCAGGATAGATATCCCTGTAGGTGTTGACCTTTTCCATCAACTTGGTAATGGAATCCACGCTATCCGCGTTATGCAGAGAGGTAAGGTCCATGAGTGAGAAGCATTCCTTTATAACAGAATCAGATACGAGATTCTCGAGATTTGACGCGATCAACTCAAGACTTCTGTCGATAGCTTCTTTGTCTGGGGTATACCCGTAGTTCAAATATAATTCTTTCATATCAATATAGTGTTTCAATTATAATCAGCCTTTAATCTGGACTGTAAAGCCTTCATCCACAAGAGGTTTCACGGCTTCGCGCATTTCATCCACGGTGAATTTCACAAGCCCCTGCGCCGGTGCCTCCCTGTCCAGGGTATAAACCATCACCTCACGCGGCTTCGTCTCGCGGACAATGTCCATCCACGCTTTCAAATTCTCCGGGTCTGCCGTATTGAAGCCCGGGAATCTGAGGAACATGGTCTGCATGATGAAGTTGCCTCCGAACAATTTCATGTCCTGCACAATATCATGCACCGAATAATCGCAAGCCGGCTGGTTGATGAGTTCCACCATCCTGTCTGACGCAGCGTCGAGTTTCAGGATAGGATTATCCACCTTCATCAATGCCTCCCTGACCTCCTTGCGGCAGATACGGGTCGCATTCGTCAGCACCGAAATCACCGAATCAGGAAAGTACTTGTCCCTGAGTTCCAGCGTAATATCTATCATCTCCGGAAAATGCGGGTTCAATGTCGGTTCCCCGTCACCGGAAAATGTTATCGAGTCAATGCCTGTGCCTGCGGACTTGCATTCGGAAAGTTTAGCTTCCAGCTCCCTCCTGAGTTCTTCTGGGAGAGGCAATCTGGAATCACCACGTCCATCCTTGTTCCATCCACATTCGCAATATACGCAATCGAAATTGCAAATCTTGCCGTTTTCCGGCAGAAGATTGATTCCCAATGACGAGCCGAGTCTCCTGCTGAAAATAGGTCCGAATACGAGTTTTTCCCGAAGCATGATCGATATTTAAATTATTCTTCTAGAGGCACTTGCAACAGTAAGCCTGCCGTCCTCCGAAAGATGGTCAATATAAACAAGGCCAGGACGCATGCCCTCCTTGATCTGTCCCAGTTCATTCTCCTTGCCCAGGAACTCCGCGCCATTCTTGGATGCCCAGACTACAAGCTCTCCAAACGGGATGTCAGGGAAATTCTCCTGGAGGCAGAACATTTCCTTCACCATATCCAGGTCATCATTGCTGGACAGCGAGTCCGTTCCGACGGTCAGCTTGATTCCGGATGAACGCATCAGCTCCACCGGAGGCAAAGCGTTGTGTATAAATATATTGGAGCAAGGGCACAATGCGATGAACGGATGACGCATCACCTTCTTCACCGCCTCGATTCCTTCCTCATTCATGCAGCATTCATGGACAAGCAGAATGTGCTCGTCAAATGGTGCCGGATGCGCCTTTTCAAGTCTGTCAATGAAATACAGCAACGAAGATTTCCCGGTGACAGGCGGCATGCTCATGCCGGCCTTCTTACGGTTCTCAAACATTGCACCGGAGCCGGAAATCATCATATCTTCCTCTTCCTGAGTCTCTTCACTATGGAACGACAGGTAACCTGATTTCAATCCCTCTCTGGAAACGGCCGTAAGAAGTTCCGGGCTCATGGTATAACAAGCATGAGGTCCCGGAGCGGCATCCAGGCCGAAGCTGTCCGCCACTTTCTTGAGTTCCAGCACACCGCTCATGACATTGTCACAATCCTGCGGCTCCGTACCGAACACCTCCAGAAAAGACCTCGTATACATCGGCGACTTGGACTTGCATTCGAAGGAATCACTGCAATTGCTGATATCCCCCATCGCAGATACTCCCCTGTCCCACAATGTCTTCATCCAGAATTCAATGTCCGCTTTCTTCTTCTCCATCGAGGAAGTGTCGCGCATTTCATTGATCTGGTCGATGAATCCAGCCATACCGGTCCCTTTTCTGAACTTCTTGTGCAGGTAGGACAATTCCATGTGACAATGCGTGTTCACAAGTCCCGGTACGACAGCGCCGTCATAGTACTCCGGTTCAGCGTCCTTGTCGGTAAAGACTCCGGTACGCAGGACATTGCCGTTCTCATCGACCTCCACAAAGCCGTTTTCCACAGGCTGTGAAGATTCATTGGTATAAAGATATTTTGCCGATATTCTTCTCATTTGCAATTATTTCCTTGTAAGTTCCTTGCTCATCATCACGGAAGTTTCATCCAATTTCCGGGTTTTAAGCGGCACGGGAAGCTTCTTTTGCAACCCCGCGTCCTTCACCGGGACCGGCTTGTCCACCTCCTTCGCCTTGACTGTCTCCGTCGCTTTCGCAAGGGTATCTGCCACCGCGACCGTATCCGCCTTCGCCCTCAGCCTGTACACAGGGCCGTCATACAATGTATCCGGAACGAATCTACGCCAAGAATATATACCCAGCGAGTCAATGCTTACTGCCACGGTATCAATGCGTACCGTATCGCACTCGATATCCATGTAAATCGGCGCACGCAAGAAAGTCTTAGCTTCAATGGCATTCCTCAAACTGTCTGCCTTCTGCCTGGCCCTCTCGGCCGCCTTCAACTCCTTGATATGACTGTCAAGAATTTCTCTGGTGTCCTTGAATATCTTCCCGAACGCCTCCGGATCTTTCATATAACGGGCAACGCTTTTCGCATAATCTTTCGCCGAATATCCGTATTTGTTCAGAATCGGCTCATAGACCAATGTGGTGTCAGCCGTCGATGCCAACTGAGGATTGTTCCTGATCCGCTGGTCCAGGACGAGCATTTCCGCGTAAATCTTCGAAAGCTTGTGTGCAGGAATCACCCTGCCATTCCTTCCGCAGGAAATGACAAGGAGAGTCGCTGCCGCAAGCACGCATATTCTACGCAAACAGGTCATGCAATTTATCTCAATGTTGCTCCGAAGGAGTTCTGATATGTAGCCAGAAGTCTGGACATAGCCTTCTCCACTTCATTGTCCGTCAATGTCTTCTCAGGATCCTGGAGCACGAAATTGAGAGCATATTGTTTCTTTCCTTCCGGAATCTTGTCACCTCTGTAGACATCGAACAATGTCACCTGTTTCAGAATCTTCTTCACAGCCTTAAATGCGGCATTGGAAAGGTCCGCAAAAGACACGGACTCATCCACCAGCAGTGCAAGGTCTCTCCTGACTTCAGGGAACTTAGGCATTTCCTGGAACTTGACCTTCACCCTGCTTATAAGTTTCAGGAGTACAGGCCATACGATTTCCGCTGCAAATACAGGCTGACGCACGTCGAATTTCTTCGCAAGGGCAGGAGAAACCGTTCCCAATGTAGCGAATACCTCATGCGTACCCGGCAGTCTGTAGACAATTCCCTCACTGAAGATATCAGATGGCGCCGCTTCCGTTTCCATCGCATGAAGATCGATGGCGTAACGGCTGCAAAGCTGCTCAAAATATCCCTTCAGCTGGTAATAGCTGCCTTTCTGCTCACCCAGACGCCATGACTTGGCACCAGGTCCGGAGATGAACATGGCGAAGCATTGATGCTCCTCATAAGAAGCCAACGTCTTGCCGTCAGTTTCCGGAAGGCGCTGATATACAGAACCATACTCGAATGTGCGGATAGAATTGATTTGCCTGTTGGCATTGTATGCGACAACTTCGAGACCGTTCAGGATGAGGGTCTGCCTCATGACATTCAGGTCGGAGCTCAACGGATTCACGATCTTCACGCATCTTTCTTCCGGGAAAGTCTGCAAGCCGGCATAGTATGCGCTCTTGGTCAATGAGTTGTTCATTGTCTCGACAAACCCGTCCGCAACGAGGAAGTTGGAAATATAGTTCCTGGTAGCCTCCGGATCCGGAGAAGGAGTCGTGCCGACAGACATCTTCATGTGCTGCGGAAGCTCGATATTGTTATAGCTGTAGATTCGCAGAATCTCCTCCACGACGTCGCACTCGCGATAAACGTCAATCATATACGACGGAGCGGCGACCTTCGCACCACCCTCACGTTTTTCAATGAACTCGTAAGTGAGATATGTCAGGATATTTTCAATGACATCGTGTCCGATCTTCTTGCCGATGAATGCCTCAATCCTGTCATAATCCAGATCAATGATTTTCTTTTCAATCGGAGAAGGGTAGGATATCTGAGTCCTGCCCTCGATATGTCCGCCTGCAAGTTCAAGAATGAGCAGTGCCGCCCTCTTGGCTGCAAACGGGATGATTCCAGGGTCCGCGCCTCTTTCGTACCTGAATGAAGCATCTGTCTGAAGGCCCTGGGTCTTGGCTGTCTTCCTAATGGAATGAGGATCGAAATATGCGCTCTCGACGAAGACATTGACAGTATTTTCGGTCACGCCGGATTTCTCGCCGCCGAAAACGCCGGCGATACACATCGGTCCGTCAGCATTGGCAATGACCATGTCGCAGTCGTGAAGCTGTCTTTCGATGCCGTCGAGGGTGACGATCTTCTCGCCTTCGGCCGCCCTTCTGACAATGACTTTGCCGCCGCTGATCTGGTCGGCGTCAAACGTGTGGAGAGGCTGTCCGACTTCGAAAAGCACGAAATTGGAGATGTCCACGATATTGTTTATAGGGTGCAGTCCAATGGCGAACAACTTCTTCTGAAGCCATTCCGGAGACGGTCCCACTTTCACTCCCTTAATGGTAATTCCCTCATATTCAGGAGCTCCGTCCGTATCGAGCACCTCTACAGGAATCGCACCTTCTCCCTCGCCTTCCTTGAATGCAGAGACATCAGGATAAGCGAAACGGCAAGGGATGTTGTTCAATTTCATATACGCATACAGGTCACGTGCTACGCCGATATGTGACGCTGCATCCACCCTGTTCGCCGTAATTTCATATTCGATGACAGCATCGGACTTCAGATGGAGATATTCCTTGGCGCTGGTGCCGACCACGGCGTCTGCCGGAAGGACCTTGATGCCGTCATGGCTGTTTCCGATACCGAGTTCATCTTCCGCGCAAATCATACCGAAAGATTCCACGCCGCGTATCTTGGATTTCTTTATCTTGAAATCACCCGGAAGAACGGCTCCGAGTCTGGCAAACAGGACTTTCTGTCCGGCAGCCACGTTAGGTGCACCGCAAACTACGGTAAGCGGCTCGCCCGTACCATCATTGACCTTGGTAATATGGAGATGGTCGGAATTCGGATGAGCCTCACACTCAAGCACTTCCGCCACTACAACGCCGGCAAGGCCGCCGGGGATCTCTTCTTCCTCCGATACGGAATCGACTTCAATTCCGATGGATGTCATGGCATCAGCAATCTGCTGCGGCGCAAGGTCGCACTCAAGATATTCTTTAAGCCAGCTATATGAAAGTTTCATATCTAAGAAAATTTATTTCAATGTGTTATTTATCAATGTCTTCCGGGTTGAACAGAGACGACACGAATTCACGTTTGTCGAATACTTTCAGGTCGTCAATGCCTTCTCCGATACCGATAAACTTGATAGGAATCTTCAATTGGTCGACAATGCCGATGACCACTCCGCCCTTGGCTGAGCCGTCGAGTTTCGTGACGGCGAGTGACGTGACATCAGTCGCTTTGGAAAACTCTCTGGCCTGATGGTAAGCATTCTGTCCGGTGGAGCCGTCAAGCACCAGCATGACTTCATGCGGAGCATCCGGAATCACCTTGCGTATCACGTTCCTGATTTTCGTAAGTTCGTTCATCAGGTTCACGCGATTATGAAGCCTGCCTGCCGTGTCAATGAGGACCACATCCGCTCCCTTGGCTACGGCTGAGCTTACCGTGTCATAAGCTACGGAAGCCGGGTCCGAGCCCATCTCCTGCTTCACGATGCTTACGCCTGCCCTGTCCGCCCATATCTGGAGCTGTTCCACGGCGGCTGCACGGAATGTATCGGCCGCGCCCAGAACCACGTTCTTGCCTTCCGCCTTCAGTTTGGCTGCGAGCTTGCCGATAGTCGTGGTCTTGCCGACGCCGTTCACGCCTACGACCAGAATCACATAAGGCTTCTTCGAGAAATCGTATGGAAGGGAATCGTGACTTACTTCCTCACTGCCTTCCACGTCCAGCAGTTTCGCGATTTCTTCGCGGAGCATCTCAGTGAGTTCCTTCATTGACATGAACTTGTCCTTCTCCACGCGCTCTTCCAGATTATCAATGATTTGCAGCGTCGTGTCCACGCCCATATCTGAAGAAATCAATGCTTCTTCAATGGCATCCAGAACACTGTCATCGACTTTGGACTTGCCGACGATTGCCCTGGAAAGCTTCTGGAAAAAGCCTTCATTCGTCTTTTTTACACCTTTATCAAAAATTCCCATACCAATGTCAAACTAGCAGACAAAGTTAATGAAAATACATACCAAATACAAAAAAGTGGCGCAGCACTTTTCAGGTACTGCGCCACTCTGTTATCTTGGATTCTCCGTTACTTTTTCTCGAAGAATTCTTTCTCTTTGCCTGCATCAACGAACTGCTCAACAAAGACGTATGCTCCAGTCTTTGGAGATTTGTCCATACGGATGCACTTTACAATGCTTCTTGCACCAGCCTTAGCTGCGAAGGTTGCGACTGCTTTCTTTGCCATAAACCGTTCTCCTTATTATTTAATCTCACGATGAAGAGTCACCTTGTGGAGGTATGGGTTATATTTCATACGCTCAAGACGCTCTGTTGTGTTCTTCTTGTTCTTGGTAGTAATGTACCTGGAAATTCCCGGTACACCGCTTTCTTTCTGCTCGGTGCACTCCAAGATGACCTGCACCCTGTTTCCTTTAGCTTTCTTTGCCATAATGCGATGAATTAAACAAGGTTAATAAATCCTTTCTTCTGGGCATCTCTGAGAACGCTTTCGAGACCGTTCTTCTCGATATGCCTGATACCTTTGCAGGTCACTTTCAATGTGACGAACCTCTGCTCTGACTCAAGCCAGAACTTCTTATTCTTGAGGTTGAGAGAGAACTCTCTCTTGGTGCGGAGCTTAGAGTGAGCGACATTGTTGCCGATCATTCTCTTTCTTCCTGTTACTTGACAAACCTTTGCCATATTATTGTACTTTTTTAATTTTCTCTAACAAATAGTCTATGCGGGGCTGCAAATATCGCGTTTAATTTTCTGAAATCCAAAAATTCTACACAAATTTGAAGAATCGCCTCCAGCGAATATTCGCCGGGAATGATCTGTTGATATCCGTTGAAAGCCAAATCAATGCGGGTCTTCCGACGATGTGGTCTTCAGGGACGAATCCCCAATATCTTGAATCCAGTGAATTGTGGCGATTATCACCCATCATAAAGTAATAATCCTGCTTGAAAGTGTACTCGTCCGTAACGTTTCCGTTGATGATTATACTACCTTCCGGAGTGACATCCAACTGATTCTTCTCATATACTCTGATGATTCTTTCATAAAGAGGAAGATTCTCCATATTCAGTTTCACCGTTGCTCCCGCTTCAGGAATCCAAATCGGACCGTAGTTGTCGCGTGTCCATCTGAACGACTCCCTATATGGAAAGAGCATGAGGTAAGAGTCAGGATAATCCGGAGGATAAACATCCACCTGCTCTTCTACGCTTACGACATTGGCACAGCCTTTTACTTCTTTCAGCATTGCTGCCGTGAGAGGCATCTGGGGATATCCCGGCAGTGCGTCGTCGTACATGAGCTCGGAAATATTGAGTCCGAGTTTTTCAAGGGTTTTCAAATTAATCCTGGAGCCGTCCGTCACTACAGTGTATGTAGACTGGACACCTGGCCAAACCTCCTGGGCTGCGGAATTGATATATACCTGTCCATCGACTACGGAAAGTGTGTCACCATGGATTGCGACGCATCTTTTCACATAATGGTCCTTCTTGTCTGACGGACGGACAATGACCGGTCCGTATGACTTGACGGCATAATCTTTTCCATAGAACCTGCAGACTGTATAATAATCGTCTGCCGGAGCCTTCGTCAGTACCGTATCCCCGTCAGGGAAGCCGAACACGACATAATCACCACGTTCTACGTTTCTGAAGCCCTTCAAACGCCGGTATTCGTTCTGAATCAATGTTGAATAGGATTCTTTTCCGAATATGACATTGTGAGTGAACGGAATCGTCAGAGGGGTCTCCGGGATTCGCGGGCCGAATGTCAACTTGCTTACGAAGAGATGGTCTCCTGTAAGAAGCGAACTCTCCATCGATGATGAAGGAATCTTGAACGCCTGGAAGAAAAAGATATTGATGAATGTTACGAACACGACTGCGAAGATGATGGCATCAAGCCAGTCCAGCAATGCATTCCTCTTTTCGCCTTCCTTATAGTCCTTTTTCCAGAACAGCCATTTCACCTTCCTGGTGATATGGTGGTCGAAAATGACCAGAAGACCGAAAAGCCACCAATAATTTCCCAGCCAGATCACCCACAGCAGATAGAGGACTGACCAGAAGGTCATCCGTGCCCACTTGTTATGGTATAGATCCTTCACGCTCATCAGTATAGTTTATTTTACCTGATTTACGATAGCTTCGAAAGCCTTAGGATTATTCATAGCGAGGTCTGCAAGCACTTTACGGTTAAGACCGACATTCTGCTTGGCAAGTTTACCCATGAACTGTGAGTATGAAATGCCGTACTGGCGAGCGGCAGCATTGATTCTCTGAATCCAAAGTGCACGGAACTCACGTTTCTTGTTCTTACGGTCACGGTAAGCGTAGGTAAGACCTTTCTCATAGGTGTTCTTCGCTACCGTCCAAACATTTTTCCTTGAAAGGAAATAGCCGCGGGTCTTCTTGAGAATCTTCTTGCGGCGAGCCCTAGAGGCTACTGAATTAACTGATCTTGGCATAAATTTTACAATTTCGGGATACAGTGACCACCTTGAATGGTACTTTATGACTGCATTCCAAGTTCAACATTTGAGAATAATTACATTACCAGAAGCTCTTTAACCCTCTTCTCGTCTACTGGATGAACCAGTGCGAAGTGGTCAAGATTTCTTTTCTGCTTCTTGGTTTTCTTGGTGAGAATGTGGCTGTGATAAGCGTGTTTTCTCTTGATTTTTCCCGTTCCGGTAAGCGCGAAACGCTTTTTGGCACCGGAGTTGGTTTTAAGCTTTGCCATTTTACAAAAAGTTTTTAATTAATTATATCCGGACTTCCGGAGGCTCGCACCTCCGAAAGTCCAGGTCTTTATTTCTTCTTAATCGGAGCAATCATCATTATCATACGCTTTCCCTCAAGCTGAGGCATGTGCTCTGCACGTCCGAACTCCTCAAGTTCCACAGCGAAACGGAGAAGAAGTTTCTCTCCCTGGTCCGCGAACTGGATGGAACGGCCTCTGAAGAACACTGAAGCCTTCACCTTGGAACCCTCGTTAAGGAACTCCTGGGCATGTTTGAGCTTGAACTGGAAGTCATGCTCATCAGTGTTAGGCCCGAAGCGGATCTCCTTGATCACGATCTTGGTGGAGTTCTGCTTCATTTCCTTAGCCTTTTTCTTCTGCTGGTACAGATACTTCTGATAATCAAGAATCTTGCATACCGGAGGATCAGCCTTGGCAGAGATTTCCACCAGATCGAGTTCCATTTCATCGGCCATTTTCATAGCCTGTGCAATGGAATATACTCCCGGTTCAGCGATATTGTCACCTACCAGACGTACCTGAGTAGCCCTGATCTCATCATTGATGTTCAGTTCATTCTCATCCTTATGTCTCGGAGGAGCCATGCGGGCTCCCGCTGGTTTTGGACCTGCAGGTCTTGGTGCTCCTGCCGGTCTGTTACCTGATGGCCTAGGGCCACCGAAGTGAGGTTTAAAAGGCGTTGCGATAAATTTGCCCTCCTAAATAATTAAATTAATACTAGCTGTTAAAGTTCTGAACTATAAGAACTTTCAGCAGCCTTGAACTTCGCGATAAAGTCCTCTACATGCATAGAACCCTTATCTGCGCCTTCATGACGAACGGAGACCATATTCTCTGCTGCCTCCTTCTCGCCGACAATCACAAGAACAGGAACCCTGAGGAGCGAAATTTCCCGGATTCTCTTGCCCAAGGTCTCGTTTCGGTCGTCTATTGAAGCGCGAATATCGGATTTTTTCATCAAATCACAAACTTTTTTTGCATAATCAGTGTATTTTTCACTGACAGGCAGGACTTTTACCTGATCCGGCGCGAGCCAGAGTGGCAGATGTCCGGCAGTATGCTCAAGCAGGACTGCGGTAAATCTTTCGATGGATCCGAACGGTGCCCTATGTATCATGACAGGACGTTTCTTGGATCCGTCCTTGTCGGTATATTCAAGCTGGAAGCGCTCAGGGAGGTTATAATCCACCTGTACGGTTCCGAGCTGCCATTTTCTTCCGAGAGCATCCTTCACCATGAAGTCGAGTTTCGGGCCATAGAATGCAGCCTCGCCATACTCGACGACAGTCTTGAGTCCCTTCTCGGCAGCAGCCTCGATGATTCCCTGCTCGGCTTTGTCCCAGTTTTCATCCGTTCCGATGTATTTCTCCTTGTGATTAGGGTCGCGGAGCGAAACCTGAGCCGTGAAGTTCTTGAAATTGAAAGTACCGAATACATATAATATAAGGTCGATCACTTTCTCGAATTCTTCCTTCAGCTGGTCAGGACGCACGAACAGATGGGCGTCATCCTGAGTGAAGCAGCGGACACGGGTAAGTCCGTGGAGTTCACCGCTCTGCTCATATCTATATACCGTACCGAACTCTGCAAATCTCAAAGGAAGATCCTTATATGATCTAGGTGAAGAACGGAAAATCTCGCAGTGATGAGGGCAGTTCATCGGTTTCAGCATATATTCCTCACCCTCCTGAGGGGTATGGATAGGCTGGAATGAATCCTTGCCGTATTTTGCATAGTGACCGGATGTCACGTAAAGCTGTTTGCTTCCGATATGAGGAGTAACGACAGGAAGATATCCGAACTCGTCGAGTTTCTTGCGGAGGAAGTTCTCCAGCTGAAGTCTCATGACAGCACCTCTAGGCAGCCACATAGGCAATCCGAGGCCCACGCGTGACGAGAACATGAAGAGTTCCATTTCCTTGCCCAGCTTTCTGTGGTCACGTTTCTTCGCTTCCTCGAGAAGTACAAGATATTCATCCAAAAGAGATTTCTTAGGGAATGTGATACCATATACACGGGTAAGCTGAGGACGTTTCTCGTCACCTCTCCAATATGCACCTGCGATGGATGTCACCTTCACGGCCTTGATGAGTTCCGTATTTCTGAGGTGAGGTCCACGGCAGAGATCGGTAAAATTGCCGTTCTTGTAGAATGTAATCTTGCCGTCCTCGAGTTCGCTGATAAGTTCGAGCTTGTACTCGTCGCCTTTCTCCGTGAAATATTTTATTGCATCTTCCTTGGAGACATGGGAGCATTTGAACTCCTCCTTGCCGCGTGCAAATTCCAGCATCTTCTTCTCGATAGCCGGGAAATCAGCGTCGGTAAGCTGCTTTCCGCCAAGGTCAATGTCATAATAGAATCCGTTTTCGATAGCCGGTCCGATACCGAACTTCACACCAGGATAAAGAGCTTCGAGAGCCTGTGCCATAAGATGGGCCGAAGAGTGCCAGAAAACATGTTTTCCTTCCTCGTCTTCCCATTTCAGCAGCCTTACGGTGCTGTTTTCCTCAATCGGTGTATCCAATCCGATTACCGTGCCTTTTCCGACTGATGTATCACCTTCGGCTTTCACTGAAACAGCCAAAACCTCTGCTGCCAGCCTCGGGCTGATACTTTCTGCAATCTGATAACCTGTCACGCCTTTCTCAAAGGCTTTGACGCTTCCGTCAGGGAATGTAATGTTAATCATAACTAAATCTGTGTAATAATTAAATTGGACTAACCAGTATTTACAAACCAAGTACTTGAACTTGATTAGCCATATTATTAGCCAAGACTGCAAAATTAGCAAAAATTCCGCAGATTATGAACACATTTCCCTAAAAGAATCAGAACTCTTCCTTGATGTTGTATTTGTTCCTTTCCGTGGATGTACGGGAAATCATTTCGCAGATGAATCCCGCAAGGAACAGCATCACGCCGAGCACGACTGCAAGCAGCGCCAGATAGAACAGAGGCTGGTCCGTGACAGGGCGGAAATGCATCCCCCCCGCCTGATGTATAAGTTTGGCGACAATCAGCCAGACCGCTATCACGAATCCCGCAAGGAACATGAGAATTCCGGTAAAGCCGAAAAAGTGCATCGGTTTCTTGCCGAACGTGCTCAGGAACCACAGTGAAAGCAGGTCCAGAAATCCGTTCACGAAACGCTCCAGGCCGAACTTGCTCTTGCCGTACTTTCTCTTCTGATGATGGACAGGTTTCTCCGTAATCCTCTCGAACCCTGCATTTTTCGCCAGATAAGGGATATAGCGGTGCATCTCGCCATAGACCTCGATATTTTTCACCACCTCGTTGCGGTATGCCTTCAATCCGCAGTTCATGTCATGCAGATGAATGCCGGTAATCCAACGTGCGGTAGCATTGTACAGCTTGGAAGGCAGATTCTTGGTAAGCTTGTTGTCCTGCCGATGCTGTTTCCAGCCTGAGACGACATCCCATCCGTCCTCGGTCACCATCCTGTACATTTCCGGAATTTCCTCCGGCGAATCCTGAAGGTCGGCATCCATTGTCACTACAACATTGCCCCCGGCAGCCTTGAAACCGTGGTAGAGGGCCGCTGACTTGCCGTAGTTGCGTCTGAAACGGATTCCGTGAATGCGCCCGTCAGCCTCCGCAAGTTCCCGCACGACCTTCCAGGAGCCGTCGGTGCTGCCGTCGTCCACCATGATGATTTCGTATTCCCAGCCGCGCCCGTCCAACGTCCGATTGATCCAGCGGACAAGTTCCGGCAGAGACTCAGCCTCGTTAAAAAGTGGGACAATGATTGTGAGGTCCAATGTTTTATCCATAATTTTCTATATCAATGTCTATTTCAAATCGTCCTGCTCATCGACGGTGTCTCCGAAAATATCCCTCGGAGGAATGGACATCGAGAAAATCTTGGATGCGATCACGCCGTACAGGAAGCAGTAGACCAATGTCACGAAAAATGATATCTGAGGCAGCTTGCTCATCGTCCGTTCCAACGCCACGCGATCGCTGTCGCCCAATGCCATTGTCGATGAATATGCCTGCATATATGTGTCAATCATCTGGCTCATGCTGTCCGGAGAAATCACCGTGAGGTTTATCAGGTTCACGCCTGCCACAATGATTGCAGATGTCAATGCCGTAAACATTCCGAAGCGGAATGATGATTTCGGCGTAAGCTCGGGATGGTTCACGGCGAATTTCAGCATGAAGAACCGCAGCAGCCACAGGCACCCCACGAATTTCACAAGCCACAATGCCACGCTTATCAGCGACCCGGCCAATCTCGCTCCGAATCCTCCTGACGCCAGTCCCGCCGTCAATATTCCCGTAAACATGAATACGGCTGTGAAAATGCCCAGGACAAGTCCGGACTTGGCAGCCTCGTTCCAAATGGTTCTCAAATCAATATCCTGTCTCATGTAAAATCTCGATTAGACTGGCAAATATACATATTTTTCGCAAGAAAAAGCGCCCGGAGGAGATGCCCCGGGCGCTGAAATATAGATTGTCTTGTGAATACTTGTTCTAGTACCTGTTCAGCGGACGTCCGCCGGTCATCATGTGTACTTTTCTCTTCACTTCCTCGAGAACGGCATTGTGCTCTTCGAGGGATGCGAGCTGCTCAGGGGTCTTTTCGCCCTTGGCAGTGATGGCATCAAGATGCTCGGAAGCTGAAGCCAAAACGCTGTCAACAAGTTCCACGATATCTTCCATATCCTTCTCCACGAAACCTCTGGAGGTTACGGCAGGAGTACCGATTCTGATTCCTGATGTCTGGAATGCTGAACGGCTGTCGAACGGGACCATGTTCTTGTTCACGGTGATGTCAGCCTTGACAAGCTCGGTCTCGGCCACTCTTCCGTTCACTTCAGGGAAACGGGTACGGAGGTCGATAAGCATCAAGTGGTTGTCCGTGCCGCCTGAAACCACCTTGTAGCCCTTGGAAATGAATTTCGCGCACATTGCCTGGGCATTGGCTACGACCTGCTTCTGATACTCCACGTATTCAGGCTGCATCGCCTCGTAGAATGCCACTGCCTTGGCAGCGATGACGTGTTCGAGAGGTCCGCCCTGGATGCCCGGGAACACGCTTGAATTCAAGATCTGGGACATCTTCTTGATTTCGCCCTTAGGAGTCTTGCGGCCCTGAGGATCATCGAAATCCTTACCCATGAGGATGACGCCTCCGCGAGGTCCCCTCAATGTCTTGTGGGTAGTGGATGTCACGATATGAGCATATTTGACAGGATTTTCAAGCAAGCCTGCGGCAATCAGTCCGGCAGTATGAGCCATGTCAATCCACAAAATTGCTCCTACTTCATCAGCGATCTTTCTCATGCGGGCATAATCCCACTCTCTTGAGTAGGCAGATGCACCGCCGATGATAAGTTTCGGATGACATTCGCGGGCAATTTCTTCCATCTTGTCATAGTCGACTCTTCCGGTCTCGGGATCAAGGCCGTAAGCAACTGCATGATAGAGGATTCCTGACGCATTGACTGGAGAACCGTGAGTAAGGTGTCCTCCCTGAGAAAGGTCGAGGCCCATGAAAGTATCACCAGGATTCAGCAATGCAATTTCAACGGCAAGGTTCGCCTGCGCTCCTGAATGCGGCTGGACATTGGCATACTCGGCACCATATATAGCGCAGAGTCTGTCGATTGCCAGTTGCTCAATCTGGTCCACCACCTCGCAGCCACCATAATAACGCTTGCCCGGATAACCCTCTGCATATTTGTTCGTGCAGATGGAACCCATGGCATCCATAACCTGGTCACTGACATAGTTTTCTGAGGCTATAAGCTCCAAGCCTTGAGACTGTCTCTCTTTTTCTTTCTTGATTAGATCAAAAATCTGTAGGTCCTGTTTCATAAAATCTAGTGTTTATCACTGGTAAGTAATCCTTAAAAACCAGTTATCGCAAATATAACATTAATAATCGATTTTTGATTTATATTTGCAACATATTATTTGCGTTCACTTATTATTTAGTAACATTCAAAAAATAACATGCATCATCTAAGGGAATCTTTTCGGTCTATATTCCTTTTCTCATCAGTCGTGTACGTCCAGTACACTCCTTCTTCGAAAAGAAATCTATCCTCGAAAATCTTCTCCTAATCTGAAGCAGGTTATTTTTTTCACGTTACTTAAAAGCGAATCGCTGATATACAATGTTTTACGGATAACGACAAAATCATGAAAAACAGGAAACTTCTCAATATAGAGCTGGGACGCGTCACCCCGGAACAATACAAGGCACTGCCGGAATCAGGCATCAACATCGTCTTGGACAACATCAGGAGCGCCCACAACGTAGGCTCGGTATTCCGCAGCGGGGATTCGTTCAAGGCCGACAAGATATGGCTTTGCGGAATATGCGCCACCCCTCCGTCTGCCGAAATCCACAAATCCGCCCTCGGCGCAGAATTCAGTGTGGAGTGGGAGTATGCACCTGATACACTGGAACTTGTAAAGCGCCTGCACGAGCAGGGATATATAGTCCTGAGCGTGGAGCAGGCAGTGAATTCCATAAGCCTGGACAAGTTCGTCCCGGAAAAAGGCAAGAAATACGCACTCGTTTTCGGCAATGAGGTGGACGGGGTCCAGCAGGAAGTCGTGGACGCATCTGACGGCGTTCTGGAGATTCCTCAGTACGGGACCAAGCATTCGCTGAACATCTCCGTCACAGCAGGCATTGTACTGTGGCATTGCCATTGCGCAAAAAAATAAGCCCCTCCCCCGAAAAGGGAAGGGACTTGACATCATCATGCGGGCTCTGGAAAAGCCCACATATCCGAGAAATTATTTTACCGGTCTGATAACCACATTGAATTCATACTCGGCAGGCTTGACGCGGTAAGGTTCAAGCGGCCACGAGTACCATGAGTCAATGCCGCCCACACCCATTTCCTTGAGGTCGAAATTCACGTAAGTCGTTCCGAGCGAACGCGCATCATTGTGTGCAAGCGGAAGCAGCTCAAGTGAATGAGTAGCATTTCCCTGCTGGGTGTTGGTAGGATTCGGCCTAGGCATAGGGTTCGTCAATGCTGAATCCATTTCCTTCTGGCTGAACGGAAGAGCCGAACCGCTGAAGAGTACGTCAGAGGTAATCTCCAGACCTGTGCCGGCAGGATTGACAACCTTCAGCCATCTCAAGTCTGACTTGGTGCCGCAAGACTGTGTACGCACATATCCGTACCAATACTGGTCCTGAACGCGCTGGGTATAATGTCCCACAAGCGCACCTGACTTCCTGTCGCAATAGTTGTCCCAAGGACCGCGTCCGTAGAAATCAAGGGTAGAGTACTCACCCGGCATAGCCAGTTTCATACCGAAACGGAAAAGATACGGTGCCTTGGAAAGTTCACCGGCATCATTCAATTTCTCTGATACACGGATGGAACCGTCAGCATGAACCTGATAAGACATTGTCACGAAACAATACTTTCCGAACGGAGCATATTTCACGTCAACGGTATAATAACCGGCATTTTTCGCCACGTCGAAAGCTGCTACGCTATACTCAGGATATCTCCACATCTTGAGCTTGTCATGCATGACAGCACCCATGTCATTTTCAAGCGGCGCCCTTCCGAATGACGGCATAAGCGCCTCTTTCAGGATTTCCTGACCTTCAATCATATAGCTTGACAATGCACCTGTAGCCTTGTCGAACACGGCTTTCCATTCAGCGATTCTGTCGCCTTCCGGCATTTCAGCATATATGAATCTTCCGGAGAACACGGCATTGCCGTCAACATCTGCATAAGACGGGAGCGCGTCAACGGAAGCAGAGCCTGCAGCGAAAGCATTGACAGGAGCCTCATATATCGGGAGCTGGTCGTAAGCGACCTCGTAGCCGGCAGGCAACAGGCCGTCCTGTGCTTTGAGCAACCAGCTTACTTTCAGATAGATATCGGTATCGCGACCGTCCTCGCCATTGAACCTGACGCATGAGTCAGAGGTAGCAAGAGTCTTCACGGCTGCAGCGAGCATATCGCGTTTGGTAAGGCCGAGGCCTACGGAAACCGTCTCGCCAGGAGCGGCAACGACGTTCTCGATTACGCCTGACAATGCATTTTCACCGCCGACAACGACAGTCCAAACCATACGGTAACGTGAAAGATCAATGAAGAAGTTCTCATTGTAGACATTGACCTTGAACTCGGTATTGTCGTCCATGAGTTTGTCATTGGAAGCATTGTCTGCCGCAGATGTCAGGATAGAGCGGTGCTGGTAGCCGATTTCATAAGCCTGAGGATGCAATGAGCGGTCAGCGGCGATGAAGCCGTTGCAGTTGAACGATCCGTCAGATGCGTCATAATCATTGCTGTCGCCACCGTAGATGAAGATGTGGTCAGTACCATATTTGGCAGGATCGACCTTCTTGCAGATTGCCTGGTCCACGAAATCCCAGATGAAACCTCCCTGATACAGAGGATATTTGCGGATAAGGTCCCAATACTCCTTGAAGTTACCGTTGGAGTTGCCCATCGCATGAGAGTACTCGCACTGGATAAGCGGTCTGTCAGGATTGGACTTCAGGTATTTCTCGCAATCCTTAGGAGAGATGTACATCGGGCAATAAATATCTGTATTGCGGTTCAGCAATGCTCTTTCATACTGTACCGGACGGGTCGGGTCATAAGCCTTGATCCAATCATATACCCTCTCGAAGTTGATGCCGTTGCCGGCCTCATTTCCCATACTCCAGATAATCACGGAAGGATGGTTGTAGTCACGGTAAACCATGCGCCTGTTACGGTCCATGTGGGCAGCGAAGTAATCCTCGCGACGTGCAAGGGATTTCTCCTCATAGCCCATGCCATGGGACTCGATGTTCGCCTCGTCCACGACATAAATACCATATTTGTCACAGAGAGCGTACCAGATAGGGTCATTCGGATAGTGCGAAGTTCTTACAGCATTGATATTCAACTTCTTCATTATCCTGATATCTTCGATCATCTCCTCCTCGGAAACCACGTAGCCGCCGTAAGGGCTCATCTCGTGACGGTCGGTACCCTTGATGAGGATAGGCTTGCCGTTCACAAGAAGTTGCTTGTTGCGGATTTCCACGGTCCTGAAGCCGAAAGGCACGGAAGCGCTCTCGACTACGCCCTTCTTGTCGGCAACCTTGACCTTCAATGTATAAAGGACCGGAGTCTCGGCCGACCAGAGCTGCGGATTCTCCACGTTTCCGGTAGAGCTTACGACAATGTTGCCGTCCTGTGCCTTCTCACGGCCTTTGCCGACATTCTCGGTGAAAGAGGCCACGCTGTTGCCGCAAGGGTCGATCACCTCGTACGAAACGGTGGTGATGCCAGGTGTTACGATTGATTTCAATGTCAGTTTACCATCCATGCCGCCGCTTACGTTCACGTCCTCAAGTCTCTTCTGCTCACGGGTATATACATACACGCCGCGTGCGATTCCGGAGAATCTCCAGAAGTCCTGGTCCTCAAGATAAGTGCCGTCGCACCATCTGAAAATTTCCAGGGCAATGCTGTTTTCACCAGGATGCACATAAGATGTGATGTCGAAACGTGCTTCGAGCTTGCTGTCTTCGCTGTAGCCGACTTCCTTGCCGTTCACCCATACACGGACATTGGATGTGGCGGAACCGATGGCCAGGCACACCTGATGTCCTTTCCAATCAGCAGGAATATCGAAAGTACGTCTGTACTGTCCTACGTGATTGTTCTCCTCCGGTATGTAAGGAGGGTTGTTTTCGAAGTGGCCGCGCCATGCGTAACCTACGTTCACATAGAGGGGATCACCGTATCCGTTCAATTCCCACATTCCGGGAACAGGCATCGTCCCCCACTTGGAATCATCGAAAGACAAGGCCTGGAATCCGATAGTTCTTTCTGCGACCGTACCATAGAACGCGAATTTCCAGTCTCCGTTCAGAGACAATGTCTTCTGCTGTTCTGTTACGAAAGTCGCTCTCATAGGCAAGCGGTTGACCGCAAATACTCCGGGGTCTTGCCAATCCTTCATTTTCTCAGAAGGAACACCGGCAGCTGCCGCTGACAACGCACAAAACGCTGCGCCGGCAAAAAGGATGTTTCTTTTAAAATTCATTATAATTTATTATTGGTTATTTTGTTTTCTATTTGATATACAACTAGTTAGATCATCTCCATGTCGGATTCCTCTATCCAGCCCTGACGTCCGTCTGAAAGGGAAATATTCTTCCACTCCCCTACGGTATCCAGAACCGTGACCTTGGTTCCCTCATGAAGGACGAACAAATCCTTGGACGAATCCCTGGACGGCGAACTTTTCACGGAAGCCACCGGCTTCATGACAATCGCCCCGTCTGCCCTCAAATAAGAATTCCTCTGCCACCGCGCCATGCCGAAAGATGATGCCGACAATATCAGGGCGACAATGCTGCAATAAAAACCGGTCCTCCGGAGGCCTCTGGACGTTCCCAGTCTGAAAACCAGGAACAATGCCAGGGCAGCAGCAAACAGCACGATGGAAATGACTGCCCAAAAATCCGACGGCATCAGATAGCACACTTTCCTGGCCCAGCTTTTCAAAACGAATTCCGGCACGGCATCTATCTTGTCGCGTATCAAGCTGTTGGCGAAGTCCAGATTGATTCTGGCATCTTCAAATGACGGCGAAATCTTCAATGTCCGCTCATAATACAGTATGGCATGAGGATAATCCCCCGACTTGAAATAAGCATTGCCGAGGTTGTAGTACAATTCCGGGGAAACGACGCCGACAGATTCCAGCGCCTTCAGGCTTTCAGTGCACTCTGACCAACGCCCGTCGGTATATGCCTGCACTCCCTTGCTCCAGAGCGAATCCAGATATGCCGTATTCTCCGCATGCGTAAGGCCCGGAATCATCAGCATTGACATGATCAGAATCATTGCCTTGGCCGCGGACGTATTTTTCTTATGTGTCTTCATGACAGAATCAATGGATGAAATCACCTTTACAGCTTCATTGTAATGAGTATTCATGGCCTCGTTGCCGCCGTCCGGAGAGTAGCGGGCGAACTCGCAGGCATCCAGAAGAGCCACGAACTGCGCGGAAAGATCCTCGGCGACTCCGGCCTCCTTCAACATTGCCGAAATATTTTCCTTGCTGAGGTCTTCGGCTCCGATGTTCATCTTGTCGGATGCAAATCCGAGCAACGCCTTGTGAAGTTCCTCATAGAAAGCAGAATACAGATTCTTCTGGAGATATCCGGCTGCCATTTTCAGACGTCCGAGCGCCATTTTGGTCGCTTTCCTGTTCTTGTTCCCGACGACATCGGCACGACGCGCCTCCATACCTTTCATGAGATACCACAACAGTCCTGCGACAAGCAGTATCAATGCTGCCGTAACCCAGTACCACAATGAATCCACGAAGAATACCGTTCTGAACTTATATGACGGCTGGCGGGTGCGGATAAAGCGGATATCCTCGCCAAGATTCTTCACACTCTTGCGGTCAGGCATGACCAACTGTGACGTAGAAGCCTGAGTTTCAGCAACATCCCCTTTCTCGACATTGAAAGTGATCGGGCCGGTCGAGATGGTTTCATATTTACCGGCATTGACATCGTAGTAAGAGTATTCTATCGGGGCGATGGTGAACTCACCGTGGCTTCTCGGGATGAACGGATATTCGAACACCTTGCTTCCTGACGTGCCGCCTGTAGTCTTGTCGGTATTTTCCGTAGTCTTGGTATCATAGACATCCATGTCAGTCGGGAAATTGACCTTCGGAGCTTCCAGCAGCGACACGTTTCCACGTCCGGAGACAGTGACTGTCAATGATGTAGCCTCATGCATCTTCAACTGGTCCTTGCTCAGGCTTGCCGAGATACGGAAACTGCCCACGCCGCCACCGAACGTGGCAGGCGCTCCGGAAGGAAGAGGATTGACATGCACATGCACGGCCGGAGTGGTCACGCGCTTGCGCACCGTCATGGTATTGTCATCGAAAAAGCTGTCGAAAATGCTGTTTCCGCGCGACGGCCTCCTGACATTGACCAGGCATACCAGTTCGGCAGGGTCGATTACAAGGTTTCCAACCTGCTGAGGAATAAGCACATAGCGACGGAGCAATGCCGAGTTGTACAGTCTTCCGTCCACTTCTTCCCTCTGGAAGTTGATATTGTTCGGTGCAGCTGTTTCCTGACTCCAGAAGCCGTTGAATGCCGGGAATTTCGCACCTTCGAACCCGGCGATATCCACGTTCTGATACAGTTTCAATTCTGCCGTAAGCGGCTGTCCTACAACTGCCGAGGTGCGGCTCACCGTAAATTTCAGGAACAAATCCTTGGATGAAATCGTTCCGGACGGCTTGGTCTGCTGCGTGTTCCCCGAAGATGCGCCCGACTGTGCGGATGCAGAGGAATCACTTGCCAGCACTTCGACGGCTGCCGGGACAGAAGTTATCGTCTCGCCCTTCATCTTGGCCGTAGCAGCCGGCAACTCGAATTTTCCGGTTTTCTTCGGAGCCAAGATGTACGTATAGGTAAACTGCGATGACTTGGAACGCTTGCCATTGATGACACGGATGCTGGTCGACTCTCCCCTCTGCGGGCCCCAGACCAGAGTGAAATCATCTCCAGGATTCCAATTGAAATTCGACGGACGATCCTCACCCTCAATGATGAAGGTCACATTGAACTGTTCGTCAGAACCCACAATGTTAGGCGCTTCCACCGCTATCTTCGTCTGCGCAGCCGCCACGAAGCCGACTGCCGCCATCACTAATGCCAATGCAATTTTTCTTGTCAATGATTTCATAATAAATCCTTTAACAGCTTACCAGTTCTTGTCCTTCTGTCTTGATTTCAGGGCTTCTGCCTTCTCTTTGTTCACCTTGTCCTGTGTCTCTTTCTCCTTCGCCTGGATGGCTTTCAGCATCTGCTGGGCCTGCTGAGGGGAAATCTTCACAGGCTGCTGGCCGCTCTGACCATCCTGCGGATTGTTCTGTCCCTGATTATTCCGGTTCTGATTGTTGTTCTGATTGTTGTCTTGATTCTGCTGGTCCTTGTTCTGGTCCTGATTCTGATCTCCCTGACCATTCTTGTCATCATTCTGCTGATTCTGGTCATTGTTCTGATCATTGTTCTGTCCGCCTCCGCCATTTTTCTGATTCTCCAGCATCTTCTTGGCATATATGTAATTCTCCTTCGCATCCATGTCTGCCGGATTGCGGAGAAGCGCCTCCTTGAAAGCATTGACAGCACCCTGCCAATCTTTTTTCTCTATCGCGATATCACCCGTATTGTAGTAATAATCAGCAGCATTGGCAGTAGCAGGTGCGGTTTCCTTGATCTTTTCCATCACCTTGGCCGCCTCATCGAAATTGCCCTGACGGTAGAGATTGGACGCAAGGTTGTAATTCGCGGCAATCGACGTGGAATCCTTCACGAGCGCCTTCCTGTAATCAATGTCAGCCTCGCGCCAGTTTTCCTTGCGGAACTGCCTGTTGCCGGCACGGACGTCGCGCCTGTCCACCTGGGCAGACATTGACAATGCCCCCAGCAGGAGCGCGGTGGCGACAGCAATTATATGTTTCAATCTTATTGACATAATTACCTATTTATCAAATATATGACGCAATACTTTCCGTTCGCCGACAAGCATCTGCAGGACCAGGAGTCCGAGCGCAATGGCGAAGAAATACATATATTGCTCGTCATATTCTTCGAAAACTATGGATTTGAATTCCTCGTCATTGAGCTTGCGGATATTGTCAATGACGGGATTCAGTCCGAATTCATTGTTGCCGGCATGCACGTACGCACCGTTGCCAGCCTTCGCGACTTCTTTCAATGTCGCCTCGTCCAGTTTCGTGACGACGATATTGCCCTGGGAATCTTTCAGCAGCCCTCCTTTCATCGGAATCGGCTGTCCCTGAGCGGATCCCACGCCGATAGTGTATACGGAAATGCCCATCGAAGCCGCCGTTTTCGCCGCCTCCACGGGATTGTCCTCATGGTTCTCGCCATCAGTTATGACAATGATGGCGCGACTGTTTTCGCTCTGGGCGCTGAAACTCTTGATACACGTGTTGATGGCATCGCCGATAGCAGTTCCCTGGACAGGGACCGACTCCGTGGAAATATTACCCAGGAACATCTTGGCGGACACATAATCGGTCGTGATAGGCAGCTGGACAAATGACGTTCCGGCGAAAAGAACCAGTCCGATGCGGTCACCGTTCAGTTTGTCCACCAGTCTGGAAATCGCCAGCTTGGCTCTCTGGAGACGGTCCGGGGAATAGTCCTGCGCAAGCATTGAATTGGACACGTCCAGCGCAATCATCACCTCGGCGCCCTTGCTCTGGTGTTCCTTCAGCTTGGCGCCTATCTGAGGCCGTGCCAATCCGATGCTGAAGAACATGAAGGCCAATGAGAAAAGTATCATCCCCACCCAGCCTTTCGTCTTCGAATATGAAGGCATCAACTGCTTCACCAGCGCCTCGTCACCGAATTTCCTGATGCGTCTGGTGCGGCCATATTGCACCAACCCGTACACTATCAGGAAAACAGGTACAAGCAGAAGCAACAAGAGATATTGAGCCTGTGCAAAATATATCATAATCCAATCCTCGTTTTATGGCAATCTCCTCAAAATGAAACTGATAAGCACTTCCAGCAGCAGACAGGCCAGGGCGATGAGCGCAAATCCGGTGAACAGTTCCTTGTAGATAGGGAAACTGTCGATCGTGGTACGCGCCTTCTCCATCTTGTTGATTTCGCTGTAGATTTCCGAAAGCTTGGTATTGTCCGTAGCACGGAAATATCTGCCGCCTGTGGTTTCGGCTATGTTCTTGAGAAGATTCTCGTCAATTTCCACCTCGACATTCTGCATCTGGACACCCCAAGGGGTCATCACAGGATATGGCGCGGTACCATTGGCCCCGACACCTATCGTATATACGCGGATGCCGTAGGTCTTGGCGATGTCCGCCGCGGTCTGCGGGGTGATTTCACCGCTGTTGTTCACACCGTCGGTCAGAAGGATGACCACGCGGCTCTTCGCATCGGAGTTCTGCATCCTGGCCACGGCTGTCGCCAGACCGTTTCCGATCGCGGTTCCGTCTTCGATAAGGCCGGTCTCGATTTCCTTCATCAGGTTTATCAATGTCGCCCTGTCGGTCGTCAACGGGCACTGCGTGTAGCTCTCCCCCGCGAAGACCACGATTCCCATCCTGTCGGAAGGGCGCTGCGATATGAATTCTATGGCAATGTCTTTCGCCGCACTGATTCTGTCCGGCGTGAAATCGCGTGCCAACATACTGGTGGACACGTCCATAGCAAGCACTATGTCGATGCCTTCCGTGTCAATCTTGTCCATCTTGGTGGACGATCTCGGCCTGGCAATGGCGATTATTATTATGACCAGGGCAATGGTCCTGAGCAAGAAAGGCAGGTGTCGTATCACACCCAGTACAGAACGTCCTCCGGCCTTCCAGAATTTGACATCCGGAACACGCAGGTGCGGCCGTCTTCCGCTGAGTTCAATATAGACATAATGAACCAGCATGAGCGCCGGAATGACCAGCAGCCACAACAATGCAGGATACTCAAAGAACATTTCCTTCCTCCTCTTCTTCTGATTTCCATGTAGATGTCACGAACCTTATCGCCGACGGCAATGCCTTGGCATTTTCCTCATCCGACACAGTCATCTTGGCGAATTTCACAAAGTCAGAGGTGACGAACAGGTTTTTGGCTTCTTCCATGAGCGGCTCCGGTATCTCCTTGTCTTTCAAGCCCTCGAAGATTTCCGCAGTGGTCATTTCCATGGCGCTGACACCGAAACGGCCGACAATATATTCCCTGAGGACATCAGTGATGCCGCTGTAGAACTGCTTCTGCTTTTCAGGCACCCAGAGTTTGTTCCCGCGGAACCTGTCCAGTTTCCTGAGGGCCACGATGTACGGAGGCTCGTTCGTATGTCCTTCTCCCGCCAGGTTCTCCTTTCTCTTCTTGTACAGGTAAACACAAAGTGCCACCAACGAGGCAAACAGCAGCACGCCAAGAATATACGGCAACACTTCCTTGAAGGTCACGGGATAGCGTATCTGTCCTTTTATGTCGTGAGGCTTGTAAGTGGCCGTATCCACAGGCATTGACATTATCTGAAGGTCCATTCCCTTGAATACCAATGTGTCGACAGTTCCGTCAGGGGCCATTCTGCCGACAGCGATATCCGGAAGCCTGTAGTTTCCTTCATCAAATGAGGTGATGACGAAACTTCCCTCCAGGTCCATCTCATTTTTCTTTTTGCGGAACTTCAATGTATCCAGTTTCCAGTCACTTACGACTTCTATGCTGTCCATCACGCCATGCGACAGGTCTGGAAGCCCGAGTGCGGTACCGGCTTTCACATTTTCCAACCGGAATCCGTATCGGAGCTGGTCGGCGATCAGCACTGAATCCCGTTTCTGAAGCTGCTCCAGAAAAGCATCCCCGGCAGGGACAATGCCTTTATGCCCGGCTGAAGGTGACTGGGCTCCAGACGCCACAGCCATAACCACAGCCGGCACTATGCATGCAATCTTCAGTAATCCTTTCATTTTCATTATCTTCTGTCGAAAAACGCCATCAATCCTTTAACATAATCCGAACCGGTGGAGATGTCCACGCTGTCAATCTGGTATTGGCGCATCAGCTTGGTAGCCTTCATATCAGCGTCCTGTGCAGCTTTCGCGTAGGCTTCCCTTACTTTCGAGCTGGATGTGTTTATCCAGGCGGTTTCGCCGGTCTCGGAATCCTTGACATTGACAAGACCTATGTCGGGTATTGTCCTTTCCCTCGGGTCGAAGACCTTGATGACCGACAGGTCATGTCTGCCGGCAGCCACCTTGATGGCGTCTTCGTATCTCGGGGCACCGCTCGCATCCGTGTCCATCATATCGGAGAGCAGGAACGCGGTGCATTTCTGTTTTATGGCATTGGTCAGAAACCTGAGCGCTCCGCCGATGTCGGTGCCGGAGGATTCGGGTTTCAGTTCAATGATTTCCCTGATGATGCGGAGGAGATGGCTGCGTCCCTTGCGGGGCGGTATGAATTTCTCTATCTTGTCGCTGAAGAACAGGGCTCCGACCTTGTCATTGTTGATGATGGCGGAGAATGACAAGACAGCGGCAATTTCCGCGAGCATGTCGCGTTTGGTGCTGCCTACTGTGCCGAAAAAGCCTGAACGGCTGATGTCGACCAGCAGCATGACCGTCATTTCACGCTCCTCTTCGAATACCTTCACGTATGGGGCACGAAGACGGGCCGTGACGTTCCAGTCCATGTTTCTGACGTCGTCACCATATTGATACTCACGCACTTCGCTGAAGGCCATTCCCCGTCCCTTGAACGCAGAATGGTACTCTCCCGCGAATATCTGATGCGAGAGAGCCCTTGTCTTTATCTCTATCTTCCTGACCTTCTTCAGCAGGTCGCTTGCGGAGTTATCCATGATTATGGCACTATGACGGCGTTAAGAACCTGTGATATGATATTTTCTGTGGTAACGTTCTCAGCCTCAGCTTCGTATGTAAGGCCGATACGGTGACGCAAGACTTCGTTGCAGACGGCGCGCACGTCTTCCGGAATCACATATCCTCTTCTCTTTATGAAGGCATAGGCTTTGGCAGCCATTGCGAGGGATATGCTGGCACGTGGTGAAGCGCCATAGGAGATGAGTCCGGAAAGGTCCTTGAGGTTATAGTCCTCAGGGGTTCTGGTGGCATAGACGATGTCCACAATATATTTCTCGATTTTCTCGTCCATGTAGACGTCGCGGACTACCTGGCGTGCCCTCACGATGTCTTCAGGTGAGACAACAGGCTGGGCCTTAGGGAATTCGCCGGTATTGTTCATGCGGATAATCTGGCGTTCCTCGTCCTTTTTAGGATAGGACACCACGACTTTCAGCATGAAACGGTCCACCTGTGCTTCCGGGAGCGGATAAGTTCCTTCCTGTTCGATAGGGTTCTGTGTAGCCATGACCAGGAACGGCTCATGGAGCTTGAATGTCTGTTCTCCGATGGTCACCTGTCTTTCCTGCATCGCTTCGAGGAGGGCCGACTGTACCTTTGCAGGAGAACGGTTGATTTCATCCGCAAGTACGAAATTGGCGAAGATAGGGCCTTTGTGCACTTCGAACTGTTCGTTCTTCTGAGAGTATATGAGTGTTCCCAAAACGTCGGCAGGCAGAAGGTCCGGGGTGAACTGGATTCTGCTGAATTTAGCGCTGACAGCTTGTGCCAATGTATTTATAGCCAATGTTTTAGCAAGTCCAGGGACGCCTTCGAGGAGAATATGGCCGTTAGCGAGGAGGCCTATGAGCAGGTTCTCCACCAGCTGTTTCTGTCCGACAATGACCTTTCCCATTTCCATGGAGAGAAGGTCCACGAAGGAGCTTTCCCGCTGGATGCGGTCATTTAACTCTTTGATATTAACACTATCCATCATCTATGTTATTTAATTTCTTACGTTTCCAATGTTTTACCTTCGTTCGGGCTGTTACCGTGAATTGGCAGGGCCCGCGCGCACTTCTCACGTTACCCCCTCCCTAAATCCCTCCCCTCGGGGTGAGGGACTTACCATCGCCTTTCAGGCTCTACGTCGGTAACAATGATGCATTATATGTTTAAATTTCTTACGTTTCCACTATATTTGCGGATAAAATATCCGGAAATGAAATATCGTTTACGCTTGTCATATAATGGGGCAGCCTTTTCCGGCTGGCAAATTCAGCCAAACGCCCCCTCCGTCCAGGAATGTATTCAACATGTTCTGAGCATTCTCCTGAACGAGGAAATCACGGTTACAGGTGCCGGACGGACTGACACTAAAGTTAATGCGATAAATTATGTCGCACACTTCGCAACGACGTCGTCTGAAGCAGTCAAAACCGATTGGCTTAGCTACAAATTAAATGCCATGTTACCGAAAGGAATAACCATCCACGAGGTAGCCTGCGCCGATGAAAACTTCCATGCAAGGTTCGATGCGAGAAGCCGGGAATATAAGTACTTTCTACACAGGAAGAAAGACCCGTTCGTAGAACAATTTTCTTATTTCTGTCCCTTCAGCCTGGATATTGATGCGATGAACAAAGCCGCGGCTTTTCTGCCTGGCACCCATGATTTCCGGTGCTTCGAGAAAATCGGCGGCAACAACAAGACATCCATCTGCACGATAACGGATGCCCGATGGGAAATCTGGACTCCCGACCATGTCCGGATGATGGGCTACCCATGCTCCGAAGGCGACTATCTCGTGTTCACCGTCAAGGCAGACCGTTTCCTCAGGAACATGGTGCGCGCAATAGTCGGGACAATGCTGGATGTCGGCCGCGGCAAACATTCCCCTGAATGGGTTCAGGAACTGATAGATACCGGAACCCGTTCAGATGCCGGACAATCCGTCCCGGGACACGCGCTGTTCCTTTCCAATGTCGAGTACGACGATTGTCGGGACGCGGCCACGCCATAATTTTGGAGGCGCTGACTTTCAACTAGTTACAAAACAGAGCGTGGAAACGTGGCCAAAAAAAGGCTGCGTTTCCACGCTCTGTTTAGAATAATATCTGATTATCAATCAGTTACGAAACCCACCGTGGCCGCGTCCCGCCGGTATTGGGGTAACCATGGAGACGCTCACCGGCGAAGTGGCGACGTACAGTACCGGCCACCACGGAGACACGCACCTAGATACCGTACTGCTTGAAGAAATCATTGCCCTTGTCATCCACGAGGATGAATGCAGGGAAGTTCTCGACACGGATTTTCCAGATAGCCTCCATTCCGAGGTCAGGATACTCTACGCACTCGATTGACTTGATGCTTTCGTAAGAGAGCACTGCTGCAGGACCGCCGATGGAACCAAGGTAGAAGCCGCCATGTTTCTTGCAGGCGTCTGTAACCTGCTGTGTACGGTTACCTTTGGCAATCATCACCATGCTGCCGCCATGAGACTGGAAGAGATCCACGTACGGATCCATACGGTTGGCCGTGGTAGGGCCCATTGAGCCGCAAGGCAATCCTTCCGGAGTCTTGGCAGGACCTGCATAGAATACAGGATGATCCTTGAAATACTGAGGAAGATCCTCACCATTGTCCAGACGCTCCTTCAGACGGGCGTGAGCGATGTCACGTGCCACGATGATGGTGCCGTTCAGGCTCAGACGTGTGGAAACAGGGTATTTGGTGAGTTCTTTAAGTACCTCAGACATAGGCTGATCCAGGTCTATCTTCACTGCATCGCCTTCACCTGCCTCACGGAGTTCTGCAGGGATGAGACGTCCCGGATTGTCATCGAGCTTCTCAATCCATACACCATCTTTATTGATCTTCGCCTTGATGTTGCGGTCAGCAGAGCAGCTTACGCCAAGTCCGATAGGGCAGCTTGCTCCGTGGCGTGGAAGACGGATGATGCGGATATCGTGAGCGAAATATTTTCCGCCGAACTGTGCACCGAGACCGATCTTATATGCCTCTTCAAGTACCTGTTTCTCAAGTTCCACATCACGGAAAGCGCGTCCGGTTTCATCACCTGTCGTAGGCAATGCATCATAATAATGTGTGGAAGCGAGTTTCACGGTGAGGAGGTTCTTCTCTGCTGAAGTACCGCCGATTACGAATGCGATATGGTATGGAGGACATGCAGCCGTACCGAGGGTCTTCATCTTCTCCACGAGGAACGGAACGAGTGTAGCCGGGTTCAGCACAGCCTTGGTCATCTGGTACAGATATGTCTTGTTGGCTGAGCCGCCGCCCTTTACGACACAGAGGAATTTATATTCCATGCCTTCCTCTGCCTCGATGTCGATCTGCGCAGGGAGATTGCACTTGGTATTGACTTCCTTGTACATTGTAAGAGGAGCATTCTGGCTGTAACGGAGATTTTCCTCGGTATAGGTCTTGAATACACCTTTCGAGAGTGCCTCCGCATCGTCGAAACCGGTCCAGACCTGCTGGCCTTTTTCACCATGGATAATGGCGGTACCGGTGTCCTGGCAGAACGGAAGCTGGCCTTTCGCTGAAACTTCAGCATTGCGAAGGAAACGCAGAGCCACATATTTGTCATTTGAAGAAGCCTCAGGGTCGCTGAGAATCTTGGCTACCTGCTCATTGTGCGCAGGACGAAGGAGGAAGTTCACGTCGCGGAAAGCGGCATTGGCAAGCATCGTAAGAGCCTCAGGCTCAACTTTCAACATGTCATGTCCTTCAAAATTGCCTACTGACACGTACTTGTCGGTCAGACGGTAATACTCGGTAGTGTCTTCTCCGAGCTGAAACATTGGAGCGTATTTAAATTCTACCATGTCGTTAAAAAATATGTTATTATATATTATTATATCCTCTCATTATTCACCTTTCTCGCTCGCGAGTCGACGGCCAGCGCGCTTTTCATACGTTACCCCCTCCCTAAATCCCTCCCCTCGGGGGGGGGGAGGGACTTACCATCGCCCTCCGGGCTCTAAGTTTACTTGGCAAGTAAGCTTTATACACTACGTTATCAGCCACTTACGCATATTTCCACGTACAAGTTCAACGGGTCTCATCGAAACTCCGGCGAGTCGGCGCTAATCAATATCTTCCACAGGGCCGGACTCGGCTCCGCCTCCCTGCTGCATAAGGTACGCTTTCATAAATCCGTCCAGGTCTCCGTCCAGAACTCCCTGAGTGTCAGCGGTGGAAAGACCAGTGCGCAAATCCTTCACCATCTTGTAAGGATGCAGGACATAAGACCGGATCTGCGAGCCCCACTCGATTCTCTTCTTGCTGCCCTCCAGTTCCGCCTGCTTCTCCTGACGTTTTTTCAGTTCAATGTCGTACAGTCGCGAGCGCAAGATACGGAGCGCATTCTGCCTGTTGTCCTGCTGCGAACGCGTCTCGGTATTCTCGACCATGATCCCCGTAGGAATATGACGCACACGCACGCCCGTCTCCACCTTGTTCACATTCTGCCCGCCGTGCCCGCCGGAGCGGAAGGTATCCCATTCGAGATCCGAAGGATTTATTTCAATGTTGATGGTATCATCGACAAGCGGATAGACGAAAACCGATGAAAAAGTCGTCTGGCGCTTTCCCTGTGCATTGAACGGAGATATGCGCACAAGCCTGTGCACGCCGTTTTCCGCCTTCAGATAACCGAATGCGTAATCACCGTCCACCTGGATCGTGACAGATTTGATTCCCACCTCATCACCTTCCATAAGGTCGGTAACCGTGGTCTTGTAGCCGTTACGCTCGCACCAGCGCATATACATACGCATGAGCATGGCGGACCAGTCGTTCGCCTCAGTACCGCCGGCACCGGAATTTATAGTGAGGATCGCACCGAGATTGTCACCCTCCTCACCGAGCATATTCTTCAGTTCCAAAGCTTCCACGGCCTTTTCTGCCTCTGAATACGCAGCCTCGAGTTCTTGCACCTCGTCCGACTCGGCCGCTTCATCCTCTGTCCCGTCCATACTCGCTTCGGCAAATTCATACAGCACATCCAGGTCGTCTGTCAATGTAGATGCCTTGTCGAAGTCCGTAACCCAGATTTTCACGGCATTCATATTCTTCATGAACGTCTCGGCCGCCTTGGGGTCGCTCCAGAAATCAGGCGCTTCCGTCTGTTTCTGAAGTTCTCCGACCTTCTTGCGCTTGGACTCGATGTCGAGACATTCTTTCAATGTCCCGAGACGTCCGTGAAGTTCCTTTATCTGTTCTTGAGTTATCATCAACCCGCAAATTTAGCAATAATTTAATATCCCCTTGTAATCTTGAGGACCCTGTCAGGGTAATTGGTGATGATGGCCTCCACGTGGAGATCCAGTATTCTCCTGATGTCAGCCTCATTGTCCACAGTCCAAGGCACGAGTCTGATGCCTGCCTTGCGGCAGTTGTCCACCATAGTCTGGTCCACAATCACGAATTCAGGGCTGAGCCAGTCAGGCGTGAAATTCAGTTTCCCCATATAGGTATCCCAGTCTGTATCCTTCTTGCTTATAAGATAGGAAAGCTTTACCTGCGGATACTTCTCGTGCATATAGTTCAGGGCCCTGGCATCGAAACACTGGACTACCAGTCTGTCGCCGAGATTCTTGGACAGAAGCAATTCCATACATTTGTCCACAAACTCATGGTATTCAGGCCAGTTCTTGCCTTCGTCCTTGCCTTTCCTGCACTTGATCTCGATATTGTACCTCATCGGGTCCAGACCGTTGGCCTTCACGTAATTCTCTACAGAATCGATCAGTTCCGTAGCGAGCGGCTTGATGGCAGGAGACTGCTCCTTGCCCGGCCAGACAGTGCTTGGACGTTTGCCTACATCGTATTTGGCGATGGTGCTGTACGGCATCGTGTAGAGATATTCCTTAGGATCCTCGCTCTTCACCTCGCTCCCGTCCGGGCGGGTAGCATAGCGTGAATGGAAATATGCATCGTGAGAAACGACCACCTTTCCGTCCTGACTAATCTGAAGGTCCAGCTCGAGAGTGTTCACGCCCATCTCAGTAGCCTTGGTCATGGACGTGAAAGTGTTTTCAGGCCAGAGGCCCGCACCTCCCCGGTGAGCCTGGACGTCCACATAGTCGCTCAGTTTCACGTCGAATTTCCACTCCTTGCCGAAACGGCTGCGGACATTGACAGTCACCACCTTGGCATACTGGTCCGGAGTTGCGGCGAAATAATGGATATTCTTCTTAAGCTTCTTGAATGAAGGGATGTCCTTGCCTTCCTTGGCGTAGAATTCCTCGATTTTCTTGACATAGGTAGGAGAGCAGTCCTGGACCATGGTCATCGGGCCCATATCCTTGCCGTCCTGCGACCAGGTTACTGTCCACTCAGAGTCATGGCCCCATACACAGGCGATTACTGAATTCGGATGGTATTTGCTCTGGCCCGGTGCAATGATCTCCACCTGGTAGTCGTCGCTTTTGCCGACAGAATGGTAGAACCAGCTGATGTTCTTGCCTTTGACATTGAAAATCTCATAACCGGAAGGCACACCGTCGCGGCACCAGTCTGCTGACCACCAAGAACCGCAGATGCTCGGAGCATTGTGGTCCATCACGGTAGCGGAAATGGTGTAGTTGTTCATGATGTGGCTGTGTCCGGAAAGGATGTCCACCTTTCTTCCGTCAAGCAGAGCGAGCATCCGGTCAGCATTGATGATGGACTTATTCTTGCTCCAGTTTGATATCGGACTGTGCTGGGCAATGAAGATATGGGTATCCTTCGGAATGTATCTGAGCAACTGCTCCACGAACTCCAGCACTTGCCCGGAATAACCCTCCTTGTATTGCTTTTCCTTAATGTACATGATGTTGTTCAGACAGATGTACAGGTCCTTGCCCATAAAGAAAGCGTAGTTGTGAGGACCGAAATTCTGGAAATAGTCCTTGGAATAATCGCTGAACTGACGCTCTTTGTTGTAATCGTGATTTCCAGTCACTGAATATACAGGGAAACCGATTTCCGCCATTTTCTTCTTGTACTCGGCGAAGCGGTCCGGCAGGTTCTTATCCCAGCCGAGATCGCCCAGAACGACTCCTACTACCGGTCCGTTCTCCTTGTATTTTGCTCCCTGGGCCTTCAGGTCATCGAACGGAGCGCCGCAGAACTGCCCGAACTGCTCCTTGTTCCTGATCTGAGGGTCAGAAATGGAGAACATCGTGTATCTGGACTGGCTGCCGGTCTTCTTCAAGTCGAAATCGTACTTGGAAGCGTCTGCCTTATGGTAGAACACAGGTGTTCCGGAAGAATAGTCAGCCACGTATCCTGCAGGAGTGACAATGTGAACGAATTCAGCATTGTCGCTGATGTCGAATGAGAATTCTCCCTTCGAATCAGTCCTGGTGAAAGAACTGCCGTCCGTGACGAGGACTCCGCGAAGGCCCTTGCCTCCGCAATGAACTGTGCCGCTCACCCATTTCGCATCCGCATTCGCGAACACGACAGCGAGCATCATCATTGACAATAGAAACTTTTTCATAATTTAATTTATTTTGGTTTTTTTCACTCTTGATCAACATTGCGCAGAGCACGACTCCGATACCTGCTCCGGCCTAATCATTGTCAATAAAAATTAGACTACCCGAAGTTTTTCCGGATAGTCTGCAAAGATAACTAAAATAGTTAAACAATTGGCACCCTCACTATTTCATCCTCAGCCACATGTAGCCGAAGCGCTCACATGCAGCGCGCTCCAGTTCCTCGCGGTCATCAGGATGAGCAATAGAAATCAAAGCCTTTGCCCTTTCCGCCAAGTTCTTGTTTCTCAGGTAGACACAGCCGTATTCCGTAACCACATACTGGGTCTGGAAACGAGTCGTCACGACTCCGGCTCCAGGTGCAAGATGAGATACAATCTTGCCTTTTCCCTTCATTGTCCTGGACGGAAGAGCGATGAAGGTCTTGCCGCCTTCGGACAATGCCGCGCCGTACATGAAGTCATGCTGGCCTCCTACGCTGGAGAAAATCATGTCGCCGATACTGTCGGCGCAAACCTGTCCGGTAATGTCCACCTCGATGGCGGAATTGACAGCCATTGCCTTAGGATTCTGACGGATGCGCTGCGGGTCATTGGTCCACGCAACATCGTAGAACACAGCATCTTTATTATGGTCCAGATATTCATACATGTGGCGGGAACCGAGGGCAAGACAAGCCACGCTGCGTCCCGGTTCGACCTTCTTGCAGGAATTGTCAATGACTCCAGACTGCATGAGACGGAAAACACCGTCTGTCATGGCTTCGGTATGGAGTCCCAGGTGCTTATGGTCTTTCAATCCGTTCAGAATCGCATTTGGAATGCCTCCGACTCCGATCTGCAATGTCGCACCGTCAGGAATTTCCTCGGCAATGTATGATCCGATGGCTGCTTCTATCGGGGTCGGCGCACCGAACTGCATGTCCACAGGTGCATCGTCGCATTCCACAGCCGCGTCAATTTCCGAAACATGGATCATTGCCGTACCGTAAAGATATGGTATACTCTTGTTGATCTGCGCAATGACAATCTTCGCGGATTCCACTGCCGACAGAGCCAAGTCTGCGGAAATACCGTAGCTGCAATATCCGTTTTCATCCGGCAACGAGCAGTTTATACATGCCACGTCAATCGGGATTTCTCCCCTGCGGAACAGGCTCGGAATTTCTCCGAGGAAGCCCGGAATAAGGCTTCCGTAGCCGTCAGCGACATATTTGCGCTGGTCTGCACACAGGAAAACGCTATTTACAATGAATGAGTCCCGATATTCCGGCTTGCAGAAAGGTGCCACTCCTTTGGTGACATTGAATCCGGATACGACTTTCACGTCACGCAGTTCATCGGCGCGTCTCGCCATGGCTTCCTGCAAAATGACAGGTACGGCGGTGCTGCCCTGAAAATAGACCCAGTCTCCGGATTTGACGAGTTTCATTGCCTCGTCGGCGCTCACATATTTCATAACATTTCAATTATTTATAAATCTCGCGGAACAGTTTCAAGCCATGTTCCAGGCGGGCGTAGTCGTCTTCGGTCTTCATCAGGGATACGCAGACGCGGATACCTTCCCTCGTGCTTTTTGCCGAGGACAATGTTATCGCACAAATTCCACATCTGAGAAGTCCGAGCAGAAGTTCACTTCCGGTTTTTCCCGGATAGCCGACCGTGAAGAAGAAGCCGTCGCTGACATCCTCGTCCAGGTCCTTGTCATATACCAGATGGAATCCGTTTTCGATGAATGCAGCCTTGACACGGGCAGACCTGCGGCCATATTCCCTCATGTTCTCCACGAAGTTGTACAGGCCGTCAGCAGCCGCGCCCAGCATTGCCGCGAACGCACATTGAGCTGAATGTGAACAACTTGAAGAATTCACATAGATATATGTCAATGAGAAATTGTCACCGAACCGGCCGATGCCGTAACGCGACCTCAACTCAGGATATTCCCTGTGATACAGCTTGTCGGAAATCGCCACCATGGCAATTCGCTCTCCGGCATAACTGAATATCTTGGAGGCGGATATGAGCATCACCCAATTGTCGGTATACCTCGCCACTGTCGGCTGATAAGGCGCCGCATACGGAACCGATCTGTCCTTCCTGAAATCCATGCACATATAAGCCATGTCTTCCAGAGCGATGACATCATATTTCGTACACATTTCGCCGATTATCCGGAGTTCTTCCTCCGTCAGGCACACCCATGAAGGGTTGTTCGGATTCGAGTAGACCATCGCGCAGACTTTCCCGTCACTGAACAATGTTTCCAGTTTCTCACGGAGAGCCTCGCCTCGGCAGTCATAGATATCGAACATGCGGGTCGGAAGCCCGATGACATTGGCCTGGACATAGTGGGACGGGAAGCCCGGATTCAGATAGACGACGGTGTTTTTTTCCGGAACGAGCTGCGAGCACTCCAGAAGAAGGTTGTAGCAGCCCTGCATTGACCCGACCGTCGGAACGATTCCCTCGGGGTGAATGTCAATGCCGGTGAACGCCTTGACGAACCTGGCGCCGTGCTGTTTCAGCTCCGGGGTGCCGGATGCCGGCGGATAAATCGAAGCCATGCCCTCGTCGAGCGCCTTTTTCTGTGCCTCGACACCGACTTCACAGGCATTGATACCCGGAATTCCGAATTCCAGATGGACGAATTTGTCCCCGGAAATATGCTCCAGCTCATGCGCCACGTTCACGCATTGGCGTATCGTCGCATGATTTATATCGGAAATGTCCATGTCTTTCAGGACATTCTGAAGATCTTTTTCTGAGATAGGTAGCATCAATTCAGTGTTTTTTACTTCTTCGACGCCTCAAGTCCGGCGTTGAATGCAGCAATGTTCATTTCCACGATTTTCTCTCCCTTGCGGGCAAACACTTCCGCGATTCCTTCGCGAAGTTTCTCAGGGTCAATGATTTCCATCACAGATGCAGAGGCACCGAGCAACACCATGTTGGCGCTCTTCGGCGAGCCTGCGTCTTTGGCGATGGCGTCGCAATCCACAGAGACTACCCTGCCTACGGATGCAAGTTCCTTATGGATATCGTCCATTTCCGGATAGTTCGGAATGTTTACGAACGGTGTGGTATTGGTAACGATCCATCCGTCAGGAGCAAGCCAAGGAAGGTATCTGAGCGCTTCCATCGGTTCAAGCGACAGGATAAGGTCGCATCCGCCCTTAGGTATCAGGTCACTCCAGATACGTTCGCGGCTGAGTCGCAGGTTGCTCTGCACATCCCCTCCGCGCTGGCTCATGCCGTGAACCTCGGCCTGTTTCAGATGAAGATTCTGGTCCAATGCTGCCCAGCCGATGACTGTAGCGATGGAGAGGATTCCCTGTCCTCCCACGCCTGCGAGAATAATGTCTTTCTTGTCCATATTATTTCTCCTGTTTTTTAGCGGCCGCTGCTGCATGACGTCTGGCTGTCTGGATGCATTCCCTGCGGCAGATTATAACTGAAACTCCGTGATAGTTTATTTCTTCTTCAATGACTTTTTCCATGTCCGGATAGTTCTTCGGAAGAGGTACGATGGTGCGGATATGTTCAGGCTCCACGCCGATTCCCTTGCAGATTTCCTCAAGTCGTCCGGTGCCTGCAGAGTCCTGTCCTCCGGTCATTCCGGTGGTCAGGTTATCTGAAATGCAGACTACGATGTCGGCTTTCGCATTGACGGCATCGAGCAGGCCGGTCATGCCGCTGTGGGTGAATGTCGAGTCACCTATCACAGCTACGGACGGCCAAACGCCCGAGCAGGCAGCGCCGATGGACATTGTAACGGACGCACCCATTTCGACGCAGGTATGGAATGCCTTGAACGGCGGAAGATATCCGAGCGTATAGCATCCGATGTCACTGAATACGCGCGCCTGCGGCTCATAACGCTCCAGGACCACGTTCAATGCCGTGTAGAAGTCTCTGTGACCGCAACCCTGGCATAGTGCCGGAGGACGCGGAACGGCTACCTGGGACGGTGCCTTGTTTCCTGTAGGTGCCAGGCCGACCGCTGCGCGTACGCAGTCCGGTGTGAGTTCTCCGGTACGAGGCAATGTTCCGTCAAGTCGTCCGCTGATGGTGAGGGCAGCATTGTCCCCGTCATAGAGGAGTCCTCTGAACCTTTCCTCGATGAGAGGCTGGCCTTCTTCCATCACGATTATGCGGCTGCACATCGAAGCGAGTTCGCGTGCCTGTTTTTTCGGGAACGGATATCTGGTGACTTTCAGCACCGGATAAGGGCATCCGTCAGGGAAATTCTCCATCAGATAGTTATATGCAATGCCGCAAGCGATGATGCCGACAGAATTGTCAGTTCCCTTCGCGAAAGCATTGTCCTGAGAATTTTCAGAATCTGCGGTAAACGCGAGCACATCTTCAGCGAGCTGGCGCACACGTTTTCTGGCATTGGCCGGCAGGGTCACCCAGTTGGACGCGAGCTGCGGCTCCGGGAATTTCACCTGGTTTTCTTCCAGAATTTCGCCGGTAGAAACGACGGCGCGGGAGTGCGCCATTCTGGTAGTCAATCTCATAAGTACCGGGATATGACGGGATTCCGAGTATTCAAACGCCTCACGGACCATATCATAAGCCTCCTGCTGGTCGGACGGTTCGAAGCATGGCACCATGGCAAAGTCGGCGTAGAACCTGGAGTCCTGCTCGTTCTGGGAAGAGTGCTGCGAAGGATCGTCGCATGCCACGACCACCAGTCCGCCGTTGGCTCCGGTGATGGCCGAGTTCACGAAAGCGTCCGCGCATACGTTCATGCCGACGTGTTTCATGCAGACCAATGTTCTTTTTCCGGAATACGACATACCGAGCGCCGATTCCATAGCGGTTTTTTCGTTGGAGCTCCATTCACAATGCAGACCGCGCTCCTTAGTGAGAGGATGCGCCTGAATGTATTCCGTAATTTCAGTCGATGGAGTTCCCGGATAAGCGAAGACGCCGGACAGCCCTGCGTGCAGCGCACCTAGGGCCAAGGCCTCGTCACCGAGAAGAAGAAATTTTTCAGCCATATCAGTAACTTTTAAAGATTGTCACATATTTTCCTCCCCTAAGTTACAAATAATTCGAATTAAACAAAAATTTCTTCGATTTCTAAATACTTTTTCGCGAAAATGGCAAAAACTGTCAAATACGCAGCTGCGTGGTGTTTGGGGGGCGCATTGCCAATTTACACTCATTGATGTCGAAAGTGGGTATCGGGGAAGTAGCATCAACAGCTCTTATCGTGTTTTATAGATTAATTTTGTCCCGTTTAGCTGTATAATCTGAAATTTATGTCTATTTTTGTGACAATATGGGACAGTTCGGTCAAATAGAGATACATGTTGTGGGACAAAAAGGCAACAACCCGCTCACTCCTGATAATTACGACATCAAGGAGATAATCTCGCTGTTGTCCAATATCGAACCTCTTCTTTATCCTGGAATGAAAGGAAACAGGCCGGATATTGCATATCAACTTGAGTCCGGCTCTGTCCGAAACATCTTCAAAGTGACCAAACAGGCGGAAGCCGCCTTTGTCGGGGTGATGACAATGGTCGCAGCGACAAAGTCAATCGACACGCTTGAACTGCCATCTGCCAAGGCAATAGAACAGATTCAGAATATGGCTGTCAAGTACAACTACGATTTTGAATTCAAGGCAGGAAATCACGAAGGCAATATTCTGAGTATAACCCCGACGACAAATTTCTATCGTTCTGAGGCATTGTGGGTTGATGCGGAGGTCTATTTCTATGGAACACTCGTGGATGCCGGAGGAAAGGACAAATCGAACATCCATCTTGAAACGAAGGATTACGGCACTATTGTGATTGCCGCAGATAGGGAGACATTGAAAAACGAAGAACGAAATCTTCTGTATAAAGAATACGGAATACAAGCTCAGGCCAAGCAGAATGTAATGACCGGGGAGATAGACAGGACATCTGTGAAACTGCTCAAAATCATTGACTACAAACCTGATTTCGACAAGGACTATCTTGACGGACTGATTGAAAAGGTTGGAAGCCGGTTTGACAACATGGATGTGGATGAATATGTCTCAAAGATAAGGGGGGCCTATGCTTAAAGAACAACCATTCAGTGTTTTGCTTGACACCAGCTTCCTCATCAGGCTTCTTTCCAAGAATGACCCTCTGCATCAGAATGCCGAGGATTATTATAGGTATTTTCTGGAGAATGGAACACCTATGTATGTTTCCACTATTACCGTTGCGGAGTATTGTGTGAACGGAGACATATCCGAACTTCCGCTACGCAGTGTGCGGATTATTCCTTTCAACATTCAGCATGCTCCAGTTGCCGGTGGCTTTGCGAATATACTATACTCGGCAAGAAGAGCAAAAGACATTTCTGTGGACAACCGGCTAATCATTCCGAATGACGTGAAGTTGTTTGCGCAGGCCGAGTGCAATCCGGATGTGAAGTACTTTGTAACCTCCGACTCCGAATCATCAAAACTTATCAAGAAAATTTCAGAGCAGAAGAGTGTTTCCTTTGAACACATGGATATTCATGTGCCATACACGGAACAATTCGGAATTCTGCCGATGACGGTGTAGAAACGGTTCTATCGTTCCGTAAAAAAAATTATCCTCAATTTATTGATAACCAAAGTTCCGGATATTTTTTTATCTACCTATGACGTGCGTCACCTGAGGCTTACTTTCTAAATACTTTTTCGTAAAAATGGCAAAAATTATCAAATAAGCAGCTGCGTGGTGTTTGGGACGTGGGAGACATTTTAACATGATACACTCTGCGTGGAGCATAAATCCCTATCCCATAATAAATTAGCCATTTTCAGAGTTGTCGTTTTGCTAACTCTGAAAATGGCGAACTATCTAATAACCAGCCGTTTATGCACCACACCTCAACATCGGTAAACTTTTTTCAGGACCAGACAATTTTTAAATTTTCGGTAAAAATTTACCGAAGTATTGCAATTACAAATCATCAATTTATCCGAAGATCTCCGAATGAATGACATTGGAGAAATCCGATGTTGCTACTATAATAGCTTGTCAACAAGGCGATCAAACTCTTGTGAAAAATGTAATAATTGGGATTCCTCATTTGCTTTTTGCAATTGCCAAATTTCTTCTTTTAGTGATTGAATTTCTTTGTTGTTCCTCCCAATGACATATCCTGCACCCCCTCTTAATGCCTCTTTTAACTGTTCGTTCTCAGTTAATAATGATGCAATTTCTTTGTTTTGTTGTTCAATTTGTAATTTTAATCCTTCACATTTTAACCTCATTGAGTCAATTAACCTGGCAGAAGTTCTTTGATTTGATTCGTTCTTTTTAAAGAAACGAATTAAAAATATATATCCAACTAAAAGAATAAAAACTACACCTTGCAAAATTATTTCTTTCATACCAAATTACGTTAATTTAGGATATTGCAGACTATTAAGAGCAACTGCAATCATATTGATTTTATATATTCAGTAACAAGTAATATTGCCGATTCAACATCCCGCATATCACACACCTCCACCGGCGTATGCATATATCGACATGGAATGCCCAACAAAACAGTACGTACTCCTTTCTGGACAGTTCGTATTCTTGATGCGTTCGTTCCTCCTGTCGCATAGGGACGTGCAGAGTATTGTATAGGAATAGCCTTACCAGAAGCTATTTTACGTAATTGTTCTACTATATGCATATCACTATCCAAACAGCATGTCACAACAACACCTCCACCTAAACGGATGTCTCCGTATTTCGTTTTGGAGCAACCGGGAACATCTGTTGCAAAATCCACATCAATGCTAATACTAACGTCTGGCATTATTATGCATCCACTAGCTATAGCACCCCTGCAACCTACTTCTTCTTGTACAGTTGCAACACCTTGAACGTTACATCGAAGAGAGTTTCGTTCATTTCCCAACCGTTTCATAACCTCAGCCACCACATAAACCCCAATTTTGTCATCTAATGCCTTGGATGTTATACGGTATTTACCTATCATCTCCGCGTCTTGTTTCAAGGCTACCACATCACCTACATGAACTTTCTCCTTTACTTCATCAGTATCAAGCCCAGTATCTATCCATAAATTTGACAATTCCAAAGTTTTCTCCCTTTCCTGATTACTTTGCAAATGAATTGGGGTTTTACCAATTACTCCATGTATCTCTTCTGAGTTTCCATAAATTATGACTTTACTCCCGGGAATGCACTGGATGTCTATGCCTCCATTCTTACGAACGTAAACACAACCGTCATCAGATATATACAACACTTGAAAACCAATTTCGTCAATGTGAGCTTCTATCATAACTCTGGGCCATTCTTTAGAAGTATTAAGAATCGCATAGGTGTTTCCCAAGATGTCGATTGAGCATTCGTCGACATGTTCCCTAAGATAGTTTTCATACAACTTACACCCTGCGGTTTCAAAACCTGACACTGTAGGGGTCGCTAATAAAGACATTAGAAATTCGTTGCACATATACATGTATATTGTTTTGAATATTGAAAAATCTCTTGCTATAGGAGAATTGTACTATGCTTTAGCAGTAGTATCATTTTGTTTAGCACCAAGAATGGCTAATAGTCCAGCGTGTGCAAAGGAAACATCATCAAGCCTTGCAGAACTAAGATATTTCTTAGATTAGAAATATAATCTTTAAATTCCATATGATTTTAAATTTATTATAGATTCATATAACATCAAAAAGGCATTTATCCTATCATTGTATTTAATTTGCACGTTTCAAAAAATGCAACTATTTCGAGAAATAAAGACTTTTTTTGCGGAATATCATAAGTATGTGGGCCATGTACGATAAGTAAAGCCACATCTTTCCTTAGCTTCAAAGCGTCATTATATGCTGCTACTGATTGTCCAACCCATGTGGTTGTATCATTCAGATGGTGTATAAATAATATAGGAACGTTCCAATTAGAGACAAAGGTCTTAGGAGAGATATCCTTTACGCGTTCTGAATACACAGACTTATCGGTGGTATTCCCATATGCCTTCATTGTTTCTTCCGGTATGCCTTGACAATGCCACGGATATATAGCTATATCATACACACCACAATGAGAAACAATAGCCTTGAACCTTTTATTTGAATTCGCTTTTCCTGCAATCAGTCCAACCACATATCCTCCGTAACTTCCACCATAAAGAAAGACATTCTTCGTATCAATCACATCACTATGATGCAACATTACGAAATCAGTAGCTGCAATAGTGTCTTCCACGTCGTATTCGCCGTAATGTCCTTCCAATGCCCGCTCCCATTCCTTACCCATTCCCGACACACCACGTCTAAGCGGTATTATCAGTGCAAAACCTTGTTTAATGAAATGGTAGTATATAGAGCTTTGGTCCAAGAAGTCAGGCATAGGGGCTATCGGTCCGCCAAGGCAGATCACAACAGCAGGGCAAGTTGCAGTATTTTTTTTCATAATGACAACAACTACAAGTCCACTACCATTTATGCTTTCGCTGAATTGAACGATTTCTTCATCCTGATTTGGCAATAGCTTACGCCCTAATTCGACATCCGCCCAGCTTTTTTTATAGAACACGCGACATGGCACTTTCTGTTCCAAGACCACTTCCTTGCCGCATGAACGCCAAAAGCCGTTCCCATCCTTAACCATGTATTGATCCAGCGAGCCAGTGTAGTCGTACTTGAACACATCATTCCTTATATTGTCACCACAATTGCTTTCTATATATACTCGTTTTCGCATAGTTTCTAATCATCATTTCTTTTTCGCGAGTCAAGCAGGGACGTTTTTATTGCATCATATAACAATGCTTTTTTATACAATTTCATTGAATAAGAAATAAGTCCGGCCCGAAATATTTTTTCTTTCTGCGTTACAGTTTCTTTCATATCCCATGCAGCTGTATGCTGACGAGGGCTGTAGAGATTGATGTTAATATGTTCGAATGCACAACGCCGAAGAGCATCCATGGTCATCAGGACATCATCAGAGACCTCTCCTGGAAACCCCACTATAATCTGAGTATGCTTGCTTACAGGATAATTATTCTTATTTATATCTTCCATGCAACGTATAAACGGCTCTATATCTGGGTTTCGGTTCATCCGCTTTAATACAGCGGGACTAGCAGACTGTATAGCACTGCAAAAATAATTCACAAATCCCGACGCAAAAAACTTTTTCATCTTGTCGTAAAGAGAAACCAATATATCAGGGTGGATATATCGAATAGAGACGACAGCTTTACCTTCCGACTTGTCGTACATCTGCTGTAGTAATTCAGGCAAAGTCGTACCTATATCACGGCCGTAGGCACCAATCTCATCACCCATAAGAATGAAATGGTCATATCCCATTTCCAGTCCTTCAGCAAACTGCTTCATAATGAAATCCTTATCCACACTACGGAAGTCCCCAATGCCCAGTTTAGTGGCGCAATAACTACATTTTCCAGGGCATCCATATGAAACTTTAATCTGGAATGTCTCGCTGTCGTCCCACATGTATTTTCGCAATGTAGACACATTCCAAGCCTGTTCGCAAAATCTGCCGCAGCTCAGCCGGTCAATCTTTCGCATAAGCTGAAGATCCGTATCTGTGTCGTATAAGGAATCGTTTTCGGACTTAAGCATTGGACGTGCATTGTAGTATACTGTCTCAAACGGCACATCTGCCGAAATAATACCATCAAGCTGTGCGAGTTCTGCGTATTTAAGTATAGTAGCCTGAGGTGAAACGCCAAGCACTCTCGCTTTGGCAAATGCCGGCATGCATCCTGACACAATTATGCGGCTGTCAGGAGCTCGCGCTTCTTCCAGTTTTCGCAATATACCAATTGCCTCATCTTCTTCATTATGCGTCACCCCGCAACAAGTCAGAATGATTATGTCCGCAACTTCTGGCGACATCTCCAAAGTCCAGCCGTTAAGCTTAAAATATCGTGCTATACGCTCCGTTTCGTGATGTAAAACGGCACACCCGTTGCTGTCAATATATATTTTGTTCATAGCTTGTATTTGTATGTAAGATAATTCGCAAGGAAAAGTCTCATAGATTCGCAGTATGCTTCATGTTCTTCCTCATTTAAGTGAAAGTGATCAGCATAACAACCGCCTGCGCAATGCAATCGCGCAGGACAATCCTCACAAGATGGGTTCCTATATACATCGTATGAAAGAATTGTCGCAAGTTTTTCGTTATCAATGGCCACTTTCCCTGTCTTTTCGTCGATATGTCCAAATATGAATTTGTCGTATAGTTCATCATGTTTCGATCCTACTGTATGACAAGAAGAAATGTCACCTTCGGAAGTAATGACAAATTTTCCATGACAATAACGATCTGTAAGAGTCATGCATGTATTCATATAAGAACAAGTAAGCCAAATGCCATAATCATCAGCTATTTTTTTTGCTTCAAAGAAATTCAAAATGAAAGATTCATAATAATTACAACGGCTTGCAAGGTCATAGAAATAATTATTAGCAATCAATGTTTTGAACGAAACTTTTTTCACTAAAGGATTATGAACATGAAGATGTTCAATCATTTCGGTCATTCGTGTGACATTTTCATTGCTAATGACTGTATTGAGTGCCACATCCATACCCGCTTCTGCAAAACGATTAATGTTAGCCGAAACCCTTTCCCAATGACCACGTTGCTTATTCTGGACATCCGGTAAAATATCGAACGAGACGCTCAAGCTTATGTTGTTATCTACACAAAATGAAATAATCTCATCCGAACATATTGAACCATTCGTAACAAGGGAAATCGGACAATCTTTTGTTCGTTTTTCATTCATAGCAAATGCGTATTCAAGTGCAGGTTTTAGTAGTTCCCATGATAATAACGGTTCTCCGCCTCCCAATACCGATATACTTAAACGCTCATCCTTCGCTCTTTGGGGATTCAAAAAATATGTAAGTCCTGCTTTCAGTATATTCGGAGATATTTCACCATTGGTACGTCCTTTAGCTGAATAGCAGTATGAACAATGAAAATTACATTTGTTATTTGGAAGCAGCATTAAACTGCGCATCCCGTCAATCGTACGTGGCGTTTTATAAAAATGCGGCTTGTTTTCTGTAATATTTTTAAGAATATTGTTCAATTTAGGATAATCTTTTCCTTCATTTTTAAGAGCTGATTCCAAATAAAAAACATCCTCAGAATCTACAATTTCAGCATAATTAGCAAATGGCAGATAAACTATAACCCCTTTGGTATTGGGGTTGGCAAGTAACGATATGTTGTTTTCTGTAAATATGTTCATGTTCTTTATGTTATAAAATAATGCCTCTCATGTCTTTACCAATGGATTCTGTAATGCGAGCCATCAGGAATGATCCAATTTTTAGCGGACGCTTGCTGTCCACTATAATTTTAGGGTCTGCCATTGGGGTGCTATGTTCTGTACGGCAATAATATTTCCCATTACTAAGACAGTCCACAATGACCTTCTGAACTGTCCCTACAAGGGAGGTGTTTAGTGAATGATATTTTTCTTTTTGTATGTTCATAAGTGTAAGCGCTCTTGATGTCTTTATACTTTCGGGGACTGTATCAATATAGTTTTTGTAACTATATGATTCTGTTTGGGCGGAATAACGGAAAACTCCCATTCTCTCAAAATCTTGTTCCTTGACAAACGTACAAAGTTCGTCGAACATTTCGTCGGTTTCTCCAGGAAAACCTACCATAAGCGTTGTTCGCAAATAGATGCCAGGAACCCTATCACGAATTTCAGAAAGTAGGGAGACAAGTTCCTCTTTTGACATGGTTCTGTGCATACGCTTAAGCATTTCCGGATTACAATGCTGCACTGCCATGTCAAGATATTTACACACATTGCTTCTTTCTCTCATTACATCCAACAGACTAGAAGGGAATCCGATAGGATAAGCATAATGAAGCCGGATCCATTCCACCCCAGGTATGTCAGAAATACGTTCTACAAGTTCGGTGATTTTTCGTTCTCCATACAAATCAACACCGTAGTCTGTAAGGTTTTGAGCCACCAACTGAAATTCACATACTCCCTGTTCAACAAGCCACTTTACTTCTTCTACCAATCGTTCCATAGGAATTGACTTTAAAGGGCCATTCAATATGGGTTTAATACAATAAGAACAGGGCCTGTTGCACCCTTCCGATATTTTCAGATAAGTATAGTGAGACGGCGTCGTGATATGTCGCCGAATATCAATGTCATTTGATCTAGCATGACCGAGCCGGATTAGAATATTATCCCAATCAAAATTTCCAAATACTAAATCAACTTCAGGTACATCTTTTTTCAACCTTTCTCCTATCTTCTGTCCATAACATCCCATCACCCACAGTTGCGAGATAATTCCTTGTGTTTTAAGTACGGCATATTGCCTAATGAGTACACTCGAGTCGATTTCGGCATCTTGAATGAATCCACAAGTGTTGATTATAGCAATATCAGCGAAATCAAGAAGCCTACCGAATGACACCTCGATTCCCATTTGTTCAATGGCAAAAAGCAAGCGTTCGGAATCCACAAGATTTTTGAAGCAACCAATATTTTCAATATGCACTTTCATAGGCAAACTTCTCCAAATATTTTATCACTTTCAACTCTTTTAATAATTATGTCGCATTGAGCCCCTTCATTCACCTCTGATACAGGAACAAAATAGATTGTCCTATGATTCATATCACGTCCGAACCAGCACTGGGAGTCCTTATCTTTAGACTCCACTATTATATGCCGCCTCGTTCCAACCAACTCACATTCCGTCTCTTTCTTGATTGTACGAATCAGAGAATGCACTCTTCGCTGCCGTTCCTCCTTAACACTTAAAGGAACATCATCGTTATAATTCCAGTACGCAGGAGTACCTTTTCTCATAGAGAATTTGAATACATTAACGCTGGTCAGGCGAACCTCTGCCAGCAAATTTAGAGTCGCCTCGAAATCCTTTTCTTTCTCCCCAGAAAATCCCACCATAATATCGGTAACAATGTTTATATCAGGAATAATCCTTCTTATCACATCAACCTTTTCAATGAACTGACTGACTGTATATTTTCTATTCATCATGTTAAGGATCCTATCTGAACCTGATTGCACTGGGAGATGGACAACCTTCATGATATTATTATGCCCAGCAATCACATTTGCTATTTGATCCGTGAATGTTAGAGGATGTGACGATATAAATTTTATGCGTTGTTCCGGACAGGATTCAGCTACGTCAGACAATAGTTGAGCAAAATTCTTAGAGATTCCATCATGTTCGCCTTGCCATAAATCCACAATATGTCCGAAAAGGGTAATTTCCCGATAACCTTTTTCTCGTATGTCCGCAATCTCTGCCATAATCCCCTCGTAACTACGATTCACCCGTCCACCTCGCGTATATGGCTCAATACAGTAGCTACAATAAAGATCGCAACCTTTCATTATTGTAACTGTTGCAGTAATATTATCTTCCAATAATCGTAGAGGTAACTGCCTGTCGTATATTTCATCTTTGTTGTTCCCGATTACAAGAAGATGTGTTGATTGTTTTCGAGTAAGTACGTTTATAGCCTCGAAAATATGTTTATAAGCTGTAGGATGTATAACAAGTTGTACACGAGGATAGGTCGTAAAAAAAGATTCATCAAGTTGTGTGGATATACACCCGGCGATAATGAGTATCACATGTGACTCAAGAGTTTTTTCTAACTCCTTAATGCGTTCAAATGTCTTTATATGTCCAATTTCACGGACAGAACAGCCATTGAGAATAACACAGTCAGCGTCAGCCAAGACATGAGTATATTCATATCCATGCCCTGATAATATACCAAGAATGATCTCGCTATCACAAAGATTCATCCTGCACCCATACGTCTCGATATATATTTTCTTCATTACATTCTATGTTGTTGTTTCAAGAACATTTCATACCGCATTTCCATTAGTTTCTCCATACTTGATTTTTCCGGACAGCAGTGATTTATATTCGTTCCCTCATATTTGTTACGCATACGCACCAGCGGACAACCACCACCACAAAGTGTAACAAACTCGCAGTCAAGACATTTCTTGTCTTGTGTATAATCGGCGCCAACAAGGTAACGAGAAAATTTGGCCATATCCATATACCCCGTATTTACGTTTCCTATTTCCTGTTGTTTATTACCAACCATACGCCAGCACTTGTAAAGTTCACCCTCCGGGCCTACCACAAATGCCCAATATTTACTTGCTACGCAACTGTGACGACGATATTTCGGAAGAAATGATTTAATTTCTATTCCGTAATTATTGAATATATCGAGAGCGAATTGTGCTTTATATCCTCCGGCACTGATATTATCCTCAGCCGATACGCATTCCGAAGATAATAGGTCGGATACAAAGCCAGGATATAGATTTACGCGCGAATCGTCTATTTCTGCTTTAAACTGTTGGTAGAAAGAATTGTAATCTTCCATGTTACGCCTATCTACATTCGTGCGTATATCTACAGTAATGGTCTTGTTGATGTTCAGGAGATGTTTCAAATTTTCCATTATGACACGATAAGTAGGCTGTCCACCTAAAAGCATACGCCGCTTGTCATGCACGGATTCTGATCCATCAAGTGTAATCTGTATATTACGGACAGCGAGTTGTTCTAATTTTTCGCTAACATCAGTGGTGAGCAAATAACCGTTGGTTACCATCTTGGCAGAATACTCTATATCCATTGCAAGGAATCCCTTTGACAGTCTTTCAATTGATGGAAAATTGATTAGCGGCTCACCTCCATACCAAACGACACTAAGTCGTTTAAGGTTCTTGTTGGATCTAACAAAAGCCATTATTGCTCTTTCTGTTTTCTCATTCATGTTAATCATCGGGCGATCCTGCTCATAACAATAGATACACCCGAAATTACATCCACGTGTCGGCAAAATTGTTAATGCCATATCAACCGGATTATATCTATTCTTTAAAATGTCAGCAAGATAAACATTTAGGTCGTCTTCTTGATTTTTTACTATAATATGTGCTTTAAGTAAAAAATCATGATTTTCAAATCTCTTATATGTGTCGGGATTATCTTTCAGTTCTAGCCATGTTGCAATATCTTCTTTATCAATTCGAATGAAAGCCAATGACATAGTATTGAATAGAAGATAGTCGTATTTTTCCGACTTTGATAATATGTTATATTTTGACCAATACATAATCACATTAATTTTATGATATAAAAAATGGACGAGGAAACCAGGTGTTCCTGTTAGCCTCGTCCTTCCGGTTTAAAGACTCAGGTCGCCCCAGCACATATCACACGGGCCACTCTCGCTAAAGTTACTGTACTCGAATACAGAATTTTCATTCTGCGCGGCAGCAACCACTTGGAAATTAAGAGTTTTCATATCTCTAAATATTTAATTATTTCCTACTCTATTAAGGCTTTTCGGAATCCGCCGTTTTTTATCGTTTATTCAGATATTTGATACTTGCATAACCATATCCGCTGCCATATTTGAATTTAGCATATCCATTAACGATATTATAAACCTGAACAGATTGCCCATTTTTTATAGTACCTATGACTTTGGCGTCTTTGTTGGGTGAGGATCGGATATTTAATACGTCACTTGCGGTGCAATAATATGTTGTAGTAACTTCCGTGTTGACTTTTGGAGCGACAACCACTGTCTTGGCACCGGACCTATTGTCAATCAATTCATTAATCCGTGGTCCAATAATAATACCTACAGCAATAAGGACAGCAAGAATGACTGTGTATATATTGTAGAACAAGTACCTGAATATGTAAAGAATGCAGCGGACAATAAAGCTTATGACAGTGCCTCCTATAAAAACAACATAATATCCGATACCCAAACCGAAAAATACCGCGACAATACCCCAGAATATGCTATCCGTAGAGATTGCGGCTGTAATAAGACCTATTGCACCGATAATGCCGATGATAATGGTCCATACGACTGGGTTAGATGCAGAATCAATGATGTCATCGATCCATTCTCCAAATCCTTGTATAGCATTATTCATTCTTCTCCACAGGCCACCAGAAAAACGTATTGAGGTTTTTGTTGTCGGGGTATAGTGAGGAAGAGGGATAGATGGAATTGTATCAGACGATTTCTTTGGCAATGACTCGTGAATGGTAAATTTGGACCTATAAATACACTTGCCTTTATAGTAAAACTCAATGTTATACTCACCCGGAGTACTGTATGCTGTCTTATTCTTATTTCCCCATCCCCCTAAACATTTGGTATAAGAGCCTTTAGCTGTCAGCTCCAGCACACCTTTGGTGTTAGTATTGGTGACAAGCACCCCGTTCGGGTCTATTATTTTATAGTAGATATCTACATTGCCGACATTGTTGAGGACAGTATATGATAAATAGGTCATGAGATAGGTTGTATCATTATATAGTTTACTTCCTGAACTGCGAATTTCATTGCCCTCATAGTCCTCATCTGAGAAGGTTACGTTCGTTATCTTGAGTGGAATACCGGCTGTGTCACGCTTGACAACAGATGGTCCGACTTTGATACCGCCTCTGATAATCTCGTGAAAAGTACGCCCCCACTCCTCCATCGTCGGACGTTTAGATGCCTGTGAACCAAAGGCGCGTTTGAAGAGTCCTTGAATCGTCGAAGGTAGATTATAAAAATTCTGCTGGAGATTGAATGCAGATGGCAAATCAATATATTTTTGCTTCTCGCCAAAGGCAAACAGCCCATTTGATATACAATCAGCAATTTCAGTGCAGTTGTCATATGGGGACTTAAGCACCGTGCCCGAGTACGGGTGAGTGCCAGTCAGAATCTGGTAGAAACAAATTGCCGCAGCAAAGTAGTCGCACTGAAGGGTAAATGGTCGGTTGAGTCTCTTAAGTTCCTTTCCTTCAGGAGCAAAATATTCAGGAGTAAATGCTGTTGCCGGGTAGAGAATTTTACCGTTTTCTGAAATTTGTATAGAGTCAGTGTCCATAATGGACACCTTGCCGGCTCCAGTGGCATCAATATTCTCAGGTTTCAGGTCAACAAGCACATAGCGACCTGTTGAATGTATAGTATGCAATGCAATAGCAATGTTGCAGAGCATCTTAACGCGATTGACAATACCCTCGCTGGTGTCAAGTTCATACTTGTTATGCCACTCAACATTGTCTTTAAATCGTTTGAGTTGAGAAAGAGGTTTGCTGCGATATACGGAAAGAATTGTAAGATCGTGTCCCTTCGGGAATGCCAGGGGCATCATATAACCGACAAACTCTTTCTTCGTATTATATGCAAGAGCAGTAGGCCAACATATACGGAAAGAAGTGTCACGAATGTTTTGTGGAGGATGAGTAACCATGTACTCAATCTTTTTGTGCATTTTCTCAGCATCGCGGATGTAAATCTTGATACAATAATCAGCACTATACTTTGAGGTGGTAATATTATGCACAGCTCCCTGTCCGCCTTTACCAAGCGGAGTATCGTTAATCTCAATGGTCTCAAAATTGGCCGTTGTCGATTTTTTGATGAGTATCGTCATTGACTTTTTATAATAGTTAGTAATTGTTAATCTTATTGAACGAGGTGTTATTTGAATACGCCAAACAACATGGTTCGGTCGTCGTGTTCGGCCTTGCCTGCTTTGGTGCCGACATTGACAATTTCAATAAGACGATCAATGCGTTGCTCCGGTTTAAGATCTCTGTTCATCTCCTCGAGCAGAGGCTCAAAGAAACCTGCAAATGGAATATTAGGATCGTAATAATAACCGGTCTGTTCATTGCTAGCATAGCAACTCCAGGCGATATTTTCACAACCGTCACTCATAAGTACCACAACCTCAGGCAACTCGTGGATAACCCTTACATCTGGCAGGTAAGCGTCAGACATAGTGAATGCGGGTACGTGATTCTGTTCCCAATCGTTAGGAATAAATACTGTTGACGATGCCTCGTCCCCCTTGTGTGGTGTCATCAAAGCCTTCCACTTCCCATCTTTACTCTTGTAGCCCATTCTTCCGTCACCGATATGGGCAGTGAGCATACCTTTAGGAGTTATAAGCATAAGGATGATAGTGGCATTGAAATCGCGCGCAGTAAGAGGCTTATTTATGTGTTCAATAAGATCCTGCTTCCTGCTCTCTAATTTATCAATCACAACCTTGTCCTCAGCCTTGGCAATCTCAGCCTCAAGTTCGGCAAGGGCAGCCTCCTTTGAAGCCTTGTATTGTGGCGCCTGCTTTGCTGCCTGAACGGTAATAATGCCCTTCATGGCAAGGAATATCTCACGAATCTCGACATACCACTCAAGTTCTGTAGGCATGTAGTTCTTTTCTATCCAGCCCTTTTGCACAAGCAATTGCTTGATGAAGTTAGTTGCCATGTCGCAGTTTGCCTTTGAACCACGAGCTGCTTCGCGTGCAGATCCAGCGCCATCAGAGGTTATAAGCAGTTTCCAGCCCGGTGCAATCTCAGTGTATGCATGATAATCCTCACAAGGAATTCCATCAGAGATGTGACTTCTTCCTTGAATAGAGAAACCTACAATATAACCATCTTTATCTGCAATAGTGGTAACCAGTCTACGCTCGGGATTATCCAAATCAACCCCCTTTGCAGGCTCCTTTGGCTCTGCTACAGGATCAATGTCGGGTGCTGGATTATCATCCTTTGGCTCAGCATCAGACGCATCTTGAGGGGATGCAGTATCCTTATCATCTTTAGGTTCATCCTTCGGCTCATCAGCAGGCGTAACATCTGCCTTAATGTCTGCATCGGCATCATCTGATTTAAGAATCTCAGCTATAGACCTTATTATAGCACGCAACTTACTCATATTTATTAGTGTAATTTTAGGGAGTCCATTTAGCCACCACAAAGGAGTATCCGCCTAAGCGGCTGCACCTCAATTGTGTAATTATGTTACTACAATTAAATTTCGAAAGAATTCATCCAAGAATCACTGCCTTCGCTAATATTAACCTTCTCGCCTTCTTTGCTCTTTGATACCATTGAAAGTGAATTGCTGAGCCACTTGAAAAACTCAGTAAACTTGGTTCCTGCCAAAGGAAGAGCCTTGCCGCACATCTTGCGAAGCAAATCCATATTAGCATCACCCACACCAATGCCCATGACAAAGTATTTCTTGCCTTCTGTCCCAACAGCTACTCGGCTTGAGATAGCATCTATATCCGCTGCTGTAGCACGATCCCCATAAGGTTCGCCATCTGTCATAACAACAATCCAAGGACGATAGTACTTTTGTCCCGTCTTTTTATACCACTCCTTGCGTTCCTCTACCATACGGATAGCCTCCTCCATTGCAATAACCGTTTCAGTAGTAGAACCTCGCTCTGCTAGTGTTGGTGGAACCTCATCCTCATCAAGCAGGGCAGGGTTGCGCAGAATCTGGGCCTCCTCATCATACTGAATGATTGCAACTTCAAGCTGGTCTATAAGTTTCTCAGATACACTGTTACCGGTCTGAATCTCACTATAGAAATCTCTCATACCCTGATTGAGGGCTTCAATTCTTGCTCCGCGCATAGATCCGGAAACATCCAAAACGAATACGCAAAGACACTTCATCTCTTGGTTAACAGCCGATTCTCCGGCAAATCTATTTTCCATAATTAATTTCCTTTTTTTATAGTTTCAACTTTGTATCACAATCACATTAAATCATTTAATCTGAAGGACCTACCTTGAAAGGTTAGGCAACGCGTATTTCTCTACATCGTCTTTATGGAGTTCGTATTTTGGTCCATACTCGTATTTTGCGCAGATGGTCATAAGAATCTCTGCCTTGCGGATAAGATCATCGTCCATACATAAACCATATTTGAAGGAATCGTATGCGCCTTTTATTTCGTAGTGGAGTTCGCCATTCTTAAGTTTTTTCTCAATTTTAATTGTTGCTTTCTCCGTCCAGACTTTTGTTGATTTATTCTCGGAAACAGGACCTGACAGGATATCATCTATATCTATCCGTTTCAACAAAGCGTCTCCTTGCCGGACATCAGCCATTACAACTTCTACGAACTGAACCAATTTTCCATTTTGTGAGAAGTACATTTCATTAAGAATGTTATCAAAAAGGACACTATACCAAACCGCATATTCCGGAAGATCGTTTCCGAATATTCGAGCAACAGTTTCATTTATTTCAGCAAGCTTTTTCGCACGATACCTCTCTGACAGCAAACCAGAAAAACTTCCCGCAAATCGCCCATCTTCCTTAGGAATGAACAGAGATCTGCATTTGTTGTAGCATTTAGTCAATTCTTCCCCATTTCTCCCCTGCATCAAATCGCGGAATTTTTCATCCCGGTCATCAAGGTCTTCCTGAGAAAGATCATTAAAAGTAATTTGAGATTTTACAGGTTCTTCAAAAGAAGAATTCTTGTCAGAAGTACTCTTCTTCATCAAGATAATAGCCAAGACAATAACGGCAAGAATAATTAGAAAACCCATCTTTATAAATTTATGATTAGTAATTTTAGTGATACAATTCTTTATACCTCATATCCTTTTCCTTGTAAGAAACGGATATAGAATATAACCGGTTGATATACAATCAATTTCTTCCGTTATGATTTAACTTTGCACATCAAAATTCGTTCTTTTGATGTGATTTTAGATAATATACCTGTTCGAATAGTTTGATATTCTAAAATATTATATACCTTTGTACGCTGCGTCCGTTTCTTACAAGGAAACGGATGTTTTTCACCACACATCTCCCTTTATAAATCTTTAATTATCAACTCATTCACCCGATCAATAACAGACGCATCTATTGAAGCAAGGTATATTTGCGTGGTTGCGACGGACTCATGCCCGAGCGCATCTGAAATGACATTGACAGGCACATTTTTCGACTTGGCTATGGTGGCCCAACTGTGTCGGGAGACATAAGTCGTAAGCGCAACCGGCAATTTTACCATATCGGCAATAATTTTCAAGGTGTTATTGATACGGCGCAAGGCTGTTTCGTATTGTTTGCGCTCATCCGCGACAGAACAATCTATAATAGGCAGCAGGTAAGGAGAACTCTTGTCCGAATAACGGTCAATCAATTCTTTGATAGGATTTATGATCTTTATGCGAAGCACTTGATTCGTCTTATGTCTCCGATAGGTCAGCACTCCGTTTCGAACATCTGTCTTTCTCAGGAATGCGGCATCTATAAAAGACATTCCACGACAAAAGAATAGAAACAGAAATATGTCACGGGCAAATTCGATGTTGGGCTTAAGAGACAGGTCAAGATTCTTGATGCGCTTGATGTCATTGATCGAAATTGCCCTTTTGAGAGTTTTTTCGGTTCCTGTGAAAACCATCCGGAAAGGCTTGCAATCCTTGGTCAATTCCTGTTCAACCGCCCGGTTATAGACTGCCCGAAGAATACGCATATAAAAGGATATGGAATTTGATGACAGACCTGTCGATTTCAGATATTCCTGATAATCTTCCATCATAATCTGATCGATAGCTTCCAATGTAATGTCTTCGTCACCCCGAAACCTTTTGAAACTGCCGAGTGCCGCATGGTAGTTTTTTGCCGTACCGATGTGTTCCAACTGATACAACCGCCCGATAATATCTTCCATGAATCCAAAGAGAGTTTTCACGTTTCCGGTATTCCTGAACTCCGAAATTATATCATCAGACGAATACTCATAACTCTTGCGATCGAAATTATCTATAATGCTGTTCAGCCTCTCCATATCCTGATGGATTCTCTGCGAAATTGTCCGGACAGTTTCTGCACGTCCAAATTTATGAATTGTCACAAGCCGTGACTGTTTCTCATCCCATTCATCGGAGAACACCCTGTACTCAGTTGTGATTTGCCTGACGGTTCGATGGTGAGTTATCAAATAGATGATCGTACCCGGACGGCCTGCGACCACTGACGGGCGAAATTTTAGTTTCACTGTTGCCATAACTGTACTTTTTATTATTCTATCTGTTCCTGTATTTGGATGACTTCGGCTTCCTTCAGATTCCGTCTCACGGCGGACACCCTCGCCTCTGGCTGTAACCTTCCCACTATCATGGCTGTTTAGGGACTTCACCCATTAGAGCATGCTCGTCAGGAGCTCGCTAAATCAGGACAAAATACTGCTATTAAGGCACAAAATCGAGTCAATTTGACCCGATTTCCCATAAGAAAACAGTATATTTGTCCCGATCAGCATTTTTGGATATGACGACAGAAATTGAAATATTACAATATCTGCACTATCATCCCCTTTCGAAGCGGACGGAAATTGGCAGTGCCGTCACAGCGAGTATAAGCGACCGCACTCTGAAACGCATCATTGCAGACTGTGTCGAGAAAGGGGCTGTTGAAGTAGTTGGCAAAGGACCGGCCACAAGATACAAACTCACTCCTCAGGCTCATGTCACCATGCCGCTCAATCTTGACACCTATTTCGATAACGATATAGACGAACGCAAAATACAGGAAAATTTCAACTTCAACCTGATACGTGAGATACTACCGAATGTTAGTTTGTTTACGGAAAACGAACTCAAATTGCTGCATGAAGCACAATCAAAATTCCGTCTGCACCTTTCTGAAATGACGGATACTGAATATCGCAAGGAAATGGAAAGGTTAGGCATAGACTTATCCTGGAAATCTTCGCAGATAGAAGGCAATACTTATTCATTGCTTGAAACAGAACGTCTGTTGAAAGAGAAACAGACTGCCAACGGAAAAACAAAAGAGGAAGCAGTGATGCTGCTCAACCATAAGGACGCACTCGACTTCATCCTCGACGAGCCAGATTATCTGAAAGCAATATCTTTAAGTCGGATAGAGGAGATTCACGCTCTGCTCATCAAGGAGCTGGGAGTCGAACGCAACATCCGTCATAGACGCGTCGGTATAACTGGAACAAATTATCAACCACTCGACAACGAATTTCAAATAAGGGAAGCTCTTGAAGACAGTTGTCTACTCATAAACGGCAAGAGTGAAGTGTTTGAAAAGGCCCTGCTGGCCCTTGTGCTTCTTTCATACATACAGGCATTTACTGACGGCAACAAGCGTGCAGCTCGCATCATAAGCAACGGAATTTTAATTGCATACGGATATTGCCCTATCTCCTTCCGAAGTGTGGATTCAATAGACTATAAAAAAGCAATGCTTATGTTCTATGAACAGAATAATATTGCCGCATTCAAACAGATTTTTATTGACCAATTTCTATTCGCCGTTAAAAATTATTTTTAAACTGAAGAAATCGGTTGGAGAAGACTGACCATGACCATCTTGGAAAAGTTATTACCTACCGCCCGCTTTACCTTGGGTGATTTCGGATAGTTATCTAGCTTCGATCTCTTCTGCTAGGCGTGGAGCACAAATCCCTGTCCCATAACAAATTAGCCATTTTCAGAGTTGTCGTTTCGCTAACTCTGAAAATGGCGAACTATTTGATAACCATTCGTTTACACTCCACGCCCTACAGCGAAATGAGCGACTGGCGCGGGGCGGTGTCGTGGCGGCGTCCTACGTTGAAGGAAATGCCGAAATTCAGGCCCAGGTGAAGCTGTCCGTATGGGTACGGAATGCCTTCGGCGGTCGCTTTGGCGTACTTGAATCCGATGGCGTCGGCACCCAGGAACATGTTGAATCCTGCGGTGTGGAAGCCCAGGGCGGCGCCCATTGTGGAGCCGTAGGACGAAATGGCGTAGTTTGTGGCCAGACTGAACCATTTGCATGGCTTCAGGTTGGCATAGAAACGGCCTTCAGACCAGGTATAAGGGCCATTGAAACGGGTCGAGCTCAGGAAACCGGCGGTGAGACCCTTGTAGAAAGGCATCACGTATTCGGCACCGAAATTCAGGGTCATTGTCAGCATCTTGAACTTGCTGACATCCTTGGCTGTCCTGTAGAACTTCGCAAGGTCCTGGAGATCATCGCCCAGCGTCTTGAACTGCTCTGAAAGCGAATTCTCCTTGCCCTCGCCCTCGTCGAACGAAATATTGTCGAAACCTTCGAACGACCAGCTGTCCTTCCTGGTCTTCGCCTCCGTGACGCTGTTCCATGAAATACCGCCAATGTCATTCAAAGCAAGGGAAAGCCTCAGGCCGGGAATCAGTTCCAGTTCCGCACCGAGGTCAATGGCAGCACCATAACCGCCTATTACCGAGCCGATATCGGAGCCGTTGAATTCCTTGAAACCGAACTTGTCCAGAAGGTCAGCATCCTCGGGAGAATCAATGTCTGCGCCGGTTTCCCCCTTCGTCTTGACGTCGAGAAGGCCGCAGGCTGCGGTCAATGTTCCACTGGAAGTGACGCTCCACTTGTCCTCGGTCATCCGGACACGCATCTTGTCAATACGGGCCTCGGCGCTTCCCTCGCCCATGAGGAACTTCACACGTGCACCGACATTGATCTTATCCGCGAACTGACGCGACCAGCCGAAGGAATATTCCATATAGGCATCAGCCTTGACAGCCATGTCAGAAATGTCGTAATACTGCGACTTGCCGGCATTCTTCATGAAGTCGAAGAGGCTGTAGGGAACGTTCAGTCCCGCATTGACACGCTGGCGGATACCGAAGGTGAAGAACGACTTCTTTCCCCAGATGCCGAGCGAGAAGATGGACATGTCCATGTTCACACCGAGCCTGTTGTTATTCTTCAGTTTTCCAAGGAAATCATCCGGGGAGACAGCTGAGCTCATGAATGTAGTCAGCTGACCGTCAACAGGATACAGGAACGTATTCACACCCATGTTACTTTGTGCGGACAATGCCGTGCCGCCAAGTGAGGGCATGGAAAAATAGCTTCTCTCCGCTGAAAATGCGGGGTTCAGGTCTCCCCTTCCGTTATATCCGCTCATGAAATAGGCGGAACGCAACATCGTCTGCTGTGCGAAAGCGCTTGCTGCCGCCAGCATTGACACCAATATCGTAAAAAGAATTTTTCTCATGATTTTCATAGATTAAAGACCGGAATCAATGTCCATTTTGGCCTGGAGCCTGATTTTCATGTTCTTGAACTGCACTCCCTGGTTCTTGTTCAGGCAGACGCCCTCCAACGTGCCGGGATCGCTTCCGGTAAGGTTCAGGCGAAGGCCGTCAAGCTTGCGCATCTGCTCCGCGCTACCTTCCAGATTCAGGGTCAATGCCGATGTAGATGGTTTTTCGACGGATCCTGCCGGTATATTTCCATCCAATGACACCTTTATCTCAGGAATGACATTGCCGTCCACATCGATGGCAGCGGCATCGAGAGAAATGGACAAAGGAATCATGTTTACGAAATCGAACTTCACGTCAGCATTACGGATTTCCAATGAAAAACTCTCATCCTTAGGGTTGAAAGTCTCATTCCAGCCTGTAAAATCAGTACTGTAAACTATCTTGACATCCTTTCCGAATGCCAGCGAGGCAGCCACTTCATAATCATAAACGATATTGTACCTGCCACCCGAGGTCAACGTCACGAACTCGTCAGCAGCCTCTACATCAATGTTTTCCATACCTATGCGGTCAGGTACAATGCTGATGAGCGAAGAGAACTCAGGCACTGTGACAGATGCAAATCCGGTCGGAACGCCTTCGCCGGTCCTGGAAACATATAGCTGATTCATCCCGGAAGGACTCAGCGTAACTACCGTGCCTCCATTGACATTGCCGATATGAGCAGAACGCCTGTCGGCGCCCTTGTATGACATGATATCGGCATTGAGGTTCAATGTAAGCGGGGTGCGGTTGTCAATATCTATCTTCAGCGCAGGATTGTACAGGTCGAGGACCACGTCATCGCCGCTCACGAAATCAGGCAAAGTGCCCACATTCGAAATGAAAGGCTCGATGACAATGCGCGGGTTCACCTTGACCAGCGCGGACTTCACAATCAATGATGAAATGGACATGTCGATATCGGCTGCAATTTCATTCGGAATCGCCGCTACAGTAGCTCCAAAGTCAGACAATACGGCATTCACATCGAAGGCCCCCAGTTTCACCTCATCGTTCAGCACAATCTTATGCTGCGACGGGAGGAATCCCTGCCCCGAAGGTATCTTGTCGAAATCAATGCCTACGATATTCAGATGATAGTTCTTGGCCGTCTTGGTAATCTGCGTACTCTTGACGGTCAGGACATTGCCGTTCGGAGTGAAGTTCATGCCGGCGTCTTTCACATCTGCAAATTCCAGATAATCAGGAAAATCAATGGTCAGGTCGGACAAAGTCGCCTTTCCTGCAGTCGTCTTCAAAGAGACGGTCACGACGCCTGAAACTTCAGCATCCTTTACAGCCAGGATTTCCGTCGGGACATTTTCATTGACCGTCATCGGTGTCGAAGAGGCCTTGAAATGCTTGGTGTATGGTGTAGACGGAACCGTTCCGCTTGACGGCAGCGGGAGTTCGCTCTTCTTGATCGTGGCACTGTATCCGCCGTCCGTCACCAGCTTGTCCGGGAACGAGAAAACCGGCAGCGTCACATCCGAAGATGTACCGCGTCCGGTTACAGAAATATAGTAATTTCCCGAAGCATCAGCTTTCAGGACATCCTTGTCATCACTACCAAGGTTAAGGAAGTCATCGACCAGAATAAGTTCGGAGTTTCCCAGCGGCGCGCTGATATCCCCGTCAATGCTTATATTCGTGTCAATGTCTTTCGTAAGATCGTAATCCTCATTGAAACATGAAGTTACGGATACTGCTGCAGAAAGCATTGCCGCGCCCGACAGCAGATGGGTCAAATTTCTTTGCAAAGACATAAAAAAAGGTTTTCGCAAAGTTACCCAATAATTCCGCAAATTCAATGTGCTTGGAGCATTTCCTTCAGCCGGTCCAACGACATTGATGTAAAATCATTGATCGCATAGTCGGACAGAGGCTCGACCACCTCCCGCGGGTTCGAAGTCACGAGTCCCACGACGGTGGCTCCGCTCGCGCGCGCAGCCTTCAGCCCATTGACGGAGTCCTCGAACACCACAGTATCTTCCGGCGTTCCCCCGAGTGCGCGCATCGCCATCAGGAAACATTCCGGATCAGGTTTCGAGCGCGTAAACGACTCACTTGTAAACACATGTCCGACGATATCCTTGAAATCTGGATAATGCCTGTAGACATTTTCCATCTTGGCCTTGTTCGAGCTTGTGACCACAGCCGTCGGGACGGAAGCCGCCTTCAGCTGTTTCATGAACTCCATCACTCCGGGAATCGGCGCATACGACATGTTCTGCTCGAATTCATACAATTCTTCGATGATATGTTTCTGCAGTTCCGTCTGTCCCTTGAAGTAAGTATCCAAGATATGGGTCAATGTCTGTCCTTTGCTCAATCTGCCGATTTCACCGACATCGCCGTACTTTTTACCAATGTTGTTCCAGAGCACGGTGTACTGCGACTCCGTGTCCAGAACAACACCATCCAAATCGAAAAGAACGACCATTATTTGGAGAGTCCTTTGTTGATTTCGTGAGCAAGATACTCGTAGTGAGTCTTGTCGACGCCCTTCGCAGAAGAAGCTCTCTTATCTACCACCTTCTTGATTTTCAGGAGAGTAGAGTAGAATGCAGCCTTGCCCTGGATCTTGATGTCAGATTCCTTGCGGGCTGCAGTGAGGCTGTTTTCCTCCGAATGAGCATGACCGCAGCCAATATGCTGGCATGGCCATGTGTCATCAATTGCCTCTACACCATGAGCGAAGATGTCATCAGCAGCGAAACCTTTCGCACTTACAGGGCTTTCAAGAAGACCGAGATTGCTGAACACAACGTAGACAAACGCATACTCCATATTCCTGTCAGAAAGCGTAAGCGGCTTGCCTGCAATGGTCTTGCCGAATACCAATGAATAAATGTCATCGATATACTCTTCTACGGTGTAAGGATTCTCAGCAAGTCTGGAAGTGTAACCCACCTTCGGATATGTGGAAATCAGGTTCCTGATATAAGCGGCCTGAAGGTCATTGACCAGAGGGTTGGAAGGCTCGAACTTGCGGAGCAGGTCAGGATTTTGGAGCCATTGCGGCATCTCTGCGGCTTTCGTATAGATGAACTCGAGAGCCTCTTTCTGCTTTTCTTTAGTAACAGGTTCAAATGCCTGCTTACCGTCACCGTGGACAGGATAGAGAAGGAAGTTTCCGCCGATGTACTTCATGACATGGCCCATGTAGCGGTTGAACTGCTTGAGGACCTCGCCATACATCTCGTGGGTATATTTGTAGTTCTCGCCGTCTTTTGCAGTCCACTCGTCCAGATGCGACATGATGATCTTAAGGTTGCGCATACCATACTCGCTGGCCTTGACAGCATCGTCACCGAGGGATTCTGTCTGTGCGGCCGGATCGATAGAAGTCAAGAATTCCTGCTCGCCGTACCAATACATAGGATCGTCGGCATGTGACTTGATCCACTCGTTCAGAACCGGTTTCTCATCTTCCGGAGTAGCGGCCTCATAGATAGGCTTGTAACCCCAACTGATTGCATAGTAATCATATACACCAAGCCTTGGAGGAAGAAGCCATGTTACGCCATCACCCGGCTGAGCCACATAATTGTAACGGGCATAGTCCATTACCGAAGGAGTGGTACCATATTCGTCGGTGAAGGTCTTGCTGCGGAGAGAATCCACAGGATAAGCATAAGAAGACCTCATGTTGTGCATAAGACCGAGAGTGTGTCCGATTTCATGAACCACAAGGTATCTGAGAAGCGGTCCCATCTGCTCTGCGGTATATACCTCCCTTCTGGATGCAGGCTCCACTGCAGAAGTCTGGATGAATGACCAGTTGTGCAGGAGTTTCAGCACGTCATGATAGAAATATACTGAACCGTTGATGATTTCGCCTGAACGAGGATCTGTCCATGAAGGGCCCATCGCATTGGCAGTCTGGATGGAAGCATATCGCAGGCAAGAATAGCGGATATCGTCCGGATTGAAGTCAGGATCGTCCTTAGGATAGTCCTTGGCTACGATTGCATTCTTGAAGCCGATGGCCTCGAATGCCTTCTGCCAATCCTCGATACCTTCCTTGAGGTAAGGACGCCATTCTGCAGGGAATGCATCGTCAATATAATAAACGATAGGTTTCTCCGGCTCTACCATTTCTCCGGCCTTGTATTTTTCCAGATCCTCAGGCTTAGGAGCAATGTTCCAGCGGTTTATATAGCTTACCATTTCGCTGCGGTCCTTTTTCTCCGTATACTCGACATGTCTGTCCTTGAAGTATCCGATACGGTAGTCTGCAAGTCTAGGACGCATCGGCTGGTCAGGAAGCTGGATCATTGAAACCGAAACTACAGCAGTAAACGGCTCTGATGCCACGGTATATACCATTCTGGTACGGAATACGATGTTCTTAGGGAAGGCCTTGAAATCAAGAATGGATGACATGTCCGACTTGAACGAGCCTTTCTTCCTGCTGATGCCGAACAGCCCGTCAAAAGGAGATGCAGGAATGAACGGCGACATATATGACTCATCGCTGCAGAAAAATTTGGTGACATCTATCACGACACCTGTGGAATCAGGATTGACAGCCTTGATAGGGAAAGCCTTCATGACAGGCTTGGCGTAGTTCAATGCAAGCCCTTTGGAAATGGACTCTGCGGTATCACATACTGCGCGGATAGTGCCGTCCAGAAGATAAACCTTGTCTTCATCGCAGCTCCACTCGACCAGTGTAGGCTCGCCAGGCATCTGACCTGCAATGACATCCGAATTGTCACTTGTGGATGATACCTTGGTAGCGAGCAGCATCGGTTTTCCCATCAGTTCGAAAGGAATCTCCAGATAATACGTGCTCTTTACCTTGTGGATGTCCATGACACCTTTGGCGGTCTCCGCTTCAGCAGTAATGACCTTGTCATAGCTTTTCTTGGACGAAGCCTCAGACTTCGTAGTGTCTGCGCTTTCTTTCTTCGCTCCTCCCTTCAGAAGACTCGCGAGAGACGGCTGCGCACCCATAACCGCTGTTCCGGCAAGCATTGCTACTGCCCCGACAGCCAGCATTTTCATCATTTTTGTTTCCATCTACCTTTTTATATTTAGCAAATTTTATTTGGCATATTTGTTTCCTATCGCCTGCAAATCCACTCCACAATTATCCTTTACGGCCTTTATCAATATGTCATATTTGATCCTGAGAATTTCGTAACCTTCCATAAGTTCCTGCATCTGTGCTGAAGAATGCGTCACGATTGTCTTGACGAAATCCGAGATATCCAACTCCTTCTTAGGGCAAATACAAGGATAAACTCCGTCAGGGTCATAACGCCAGAAACCGACCTTTCTCGGATAGTCCGGATCATTTTCATATTGCTTGTATTCATCCTGCGTGAAAGAGACTCCGTAATACTTTTCACTAGGAGAAAAGAATCCTTCAGGAATGGTCATCAGATTGTTCGAATAGATATAATTTCCCCAGAGATATCCGCTTACCTCTCCCCTGATATCAACCAACTTGTCCTCATCGGTAGGGATGTCTCCTTTATGAAGCCTTCCGATAGCGATATAACTCCTGCCGGAGCCGACCAGGAGGTCGTCACTCTTGCTGGTAGAAACGCTTATACTGTCGGCGAGAAGCACCTTCAGAGGAAAGTATTTTTTCGCGAATTCTTCCGGATAGACCTCGGTCAATACAGCTTTCACATATTCGATGGCATCATCCAACACCCCGTCCTTGATTCTTATCAAATCATTATTGGACTCCGAACCGACATTCCACTTGAAGTCCACGTCGGTATAATCGGAAAGGATATACACTCCCGTCTTCTGATTGTACTCGTAAATATAGTGGAGGGCAGGATTGTCGCTATCCTCTATCTTATAAGGAATCTCGCCCCTCTCAGAATGGAGATGGTCTTCCTTGTAACAAGCCGTCAGCATTGCCGGCAATACAACGGACGCCAATATCGTCTTTATGGTCAATGTTTTCATTTTCAATACGATTTCAATGTTTTACGCCATAGCCTGAGGATTTCTTACAGGCCTTTCAATATCAGTGAGTTCCGGTTCCATTTCCAGCACCTCCTTAGGGACAGGGAGCGTATACGCCGGATCATTTTCCTGGAGTACATAAGTCTCGGTCTCTTTTGGATTCTTAATGTCCGGAGTATAGGTATGGGTAATGGAAGGACGTCCCCATCTCCTGAGGTCGAACCATCTCAGACGTTCGAAGCACATTTCCCTTCTGCGCTCATCGCGGACAGCCTGGATTACATCTTCCTTGGAGGTCGCCGTAAGCGGCACCTATTTGTCAGGCTTAATCCTGTTCACCCTGATCCTTTCCACATCTTCGAGGGCATCAGCTGATTTTCCGTCCATGTGGGAATAAGCCTCAGCCCTGTTCAGGTAAGCCTCCACAGTCCTGATGGCCTGTCCGTATCTGGAAGTATATGAAGCCATATAGGACTTGAACGGTGCGTATTTCTTCACATTCAAGAAGCCGCCAAGCCATCTGATATACATGCCGGTCTTTCCTCCGCGAAGGTCGCCGTCGATGTACATTGCCCGAAGCTCGGCTGACGGGGGATAGCAACTTCCTGCACCCTCAGCAGAAAAGATTTCCGTAGCATATCCGAAGGTGAAGAGAATCTCAGGATTTCGTGAGGTAAAGAACCTGTCCATGTAAGAATATGAATCGACAGAAGCGTCATCCACCGCCTTCTGGTTCAAATCCCAGATATCAGCCTTGATGGAGAGTGCCGCATTGGCGTACTTGGCTGCATCTTCCCAATTCTGCATATAAAGACAGACGCGGGAAAGGAACACCTCAGCGGCAGCCTTGTTCCATCTGAACACAGAATTGCCGTCTCCGCAAATTTCGAATTGCTTCAATGCATTTTCACCGTTTGTGAGAATCTGGTCATAAATGGCAGCCACGCTCTCCCTCTTGAATTTCTTGTTTTCCACGCCGATAAGGCCATTGACCGGTACGCCGGCAGCCTTGTCCGCTGTCTTCGGGTCATAAGGCTCTCCATAGAGATTCACCAGCATATAGTAAGCATAAGCCCTGATCATGTAGGCCTCCGCCTTCACCTGTGCTTTCTCTTCCGGAGTTCCCTCCATGTCATCCACATCATTGAGAATCATGTTGCAAGTGAAAATCTGGTGATAATACAGTCCCCAGGCGCCATCGCTGTTCAGCACGCCTTCGCGCTGTCTTTCTGGCTCCTGCTGCCAGGTATAATAGCCGAAAGCGGCAATTCGCTTGTCAGGTGCGAAAGTCGAAGCCTTCTTCGCCAGTTCCTCGCAGTCATCCGTCATAGCGTCAAGCCATGCATTCTGCGGGCTATACTCGTTCATCTTGTAATATATCTCGCCGGCAATCAGTTCCTTGTAGTCACTGGCATTCTTCGGTCTGATCTGGTCCTGTGACGACTCCTTGAGGAAGTCCGAGCAAGAAGCCAGGGCCAATGCTGCCGAAGCGCATGCGAACACTTTGTATATTGTTTTCATTGTCATCATTATTAGAAAGTTATGTCGAGTCCGAAAGAGAATGAAGATACAGGAGGAGTAGTGATACCGATATTACCCATACCCAGCTGCTCAGGGTCCTGGCCGTTTAGTTTCTTCGAGCAGACTGTCCAGAGGTTGTTGCCTTCCAGACGGACATTGGCCGCACCCACATGGATCTTCTTGCAGAAGCTTTCAGGGATGGCATATCTGATGTAAGCCGTCCTGAGACGCAGGAAGTTGACCGATACGACACGCAGGTCGCTCTGGTTGTACATCTGCCATCTGTTGTCAGCGATAGTCAGTTCCCTGTCACTGAAGAAGCCTGTCATCGAAAGGCTTTCCGTCGACAATGCCGGTATTACAGCCCACGCCTCATCTCCCGGTTTGCGCCATCTGTTCACGAATTCTCCAGACATATTCTGCTGAGGGGTAGGAAGATACTGGCCGCTGTTGTTATAGAGGTTGTTCCTGCGGACCTTCGCTCCCAAACTGTAGGAGAAGAACAGGCCGAGCGTCAGTTGCTTGTATGTGAAGTTCGTGCTGAAACCGCCCTGCATGTCAGGAACACGGTTTCCGGAATAGGCGAAAGCCTTGGCATACATTTCTTCACGGGTGATGCCGTCGGTTTCTTCAATGTCCTTGAATGTCGGAAGTCCTTTTTCATTGAGCCCGGCAAACTTGTAGGAGAAGAAGGAGTTTATGGCATATCCCTTGAGCACTGCGGAACCGTCCACATATTGTGCATAAGTATATTCATCCTGCATACCGCCTCTCGTAATCTTATTGATGTTCTTGGCGGAGTTCAATGAAAGTGACCATCTGAAGTCACGTGTCTTTATAGGCACGGCATTGATGATGAGTTCATAACCCTTGTTCATGATGTCTCCGACATTGAGGCTCATGCTCGAAGTTCCGGTGGTAGGAGACACCTCGACGGAGACTATCTGGTCATTTCCCTGCTTGTAGTAGTACTCCACTGTACCGGAAATGCGGTTGTCAAGTACGGAGAAATCGAGGGCGAGGTTATATGAAGTCGTCTTCTCCCATTTCAGCAACGGGTTAGGCAGTTTGGACAATGTCGCCATGTAGTCACCTGTGGTCTGGTCCATTGAACCGAGCTTGATGATCATGCTTGGAGTCTGGTCGTCCGAAACGTTGCCCTGAATACCGTAAGAGCCCTTGACGGAGAGTTCATTGAGCCACATCACGTTTTCGAGGAAGGATTCGTTCATGATATTCCATCTTCCGGACACTGACCAGATAGGCAGGAACCTGGTACTCTTGTCACGACCGAACTTGTTGGAACCATCAGCACGGACATTGGCATTCAAGATATATCTTCCCTTATATGCGTATGAAAGCACACCGTAGACCGAGAGATAATTGGATACCCTGTCAGTAATGGAGTCCGGTGTGGATTTCTGCAATTTGTTGAACTGCGGCCACTGCACCGGATCAATGATTACCGAAGTCATACCGCGGTCCGGAAGATACCCCCACTGGGTGCTTGAGAGACCGGTATATTTGGAAGACCTTGCCTCAAATCCGCCTGCTGCGGAAATGTGGTGGCCCTTTATGTATTTGCTATAATCCAGCTGGAGACGTGCAGTGTAGCCGAAATTCCTGGTATTGGAAGAATAGAACTTGCCGCCGTAAGGAAGCTGGCAGAGAGTCTGCATGAAATTTTTGTCGTCAGGAAGCGCCACACCATAGTTCGTACGTCTCAATGTCGCTGCCATGTAGGTCTTGTCGCTGAACCATTCCTTGTCAGTGGTATTGGCCACGTTCATGGCGAATGTACCTGTAGCGCGGAGACCGTCCCAGATACCCCACTCGAGATTCGAATTGAAACTGAAAGAGTCGGAAGAAACCTTCTTGCCGGAGTTGTTCTTCTCGTTTACAATATTGTATTTCAACGGGTTGGCATTATAGCCCTGCTCGGCATTGTAATACGAGAGCGAACCGTCTTCGTTATAGGCAGGAATCGCACGGGAAGTATTGTAAGCATAGCTGTACGGAGAGATGCCTGAGTTCAGGTAATCCTTGTTCTGGACACTTCCCCTCACCTGTACTGTACCGGTAAGTTTCTTGGCAATCTTCACCTGCACCTTGCCCATCACATTGTAAGTCTGCATACCGGTTCCGCGAAGGTTCGCATTGTCATCGGTATAAGCGCCTGACACATAATAGTTCACGCGGTCATCCGCTCCTGAAATGGAGAGGTTGTGCTTGTGGGAAACGGAGGTGTGATAGAGGATATCGAACCAGTCAGTGTTGATTTCCTCGATTTTCTGTACGCTGTCAAGGAAGGTGTTATAGTCTATCTTCCTGTCATACAGGTCATAGAGCAATCCTTCATAACCTACGGCAGCCGGTTCGAACCTATATGCGAGACCTTTCTCGGCAATCTCCTTGGAGACATCGACACGTTCCTTGGAGTTCATGAGGTTCAGCTTGTTGTAGCTAGGTCTTTCGGTAACTGTGACAGTTCCGGAATAATTGATTCTCGGCGCACCTTTCTTACCGCGTTTGGTAGTCACGACAATGACGCCGTTGGCTGCCCTGACACCGTAAATTGCGGTAGCGGAAGCATCCTTCAACACGTCAATCTTTTCGATATCCATAGGGTTAAGGCCGGAAATGGCATTGCCGATAAGGTTCACATTGTCCAAGTCATTGAGCGCCTCGGTGGAGATGGAGACAGGGTCGTCCAAAATCACGCCGTCGACAACCCAGAGAGGCTCACGGTTTCCGGAAATGGTGGAAGTACCACGGATACGGATCTTTGTGGCGGCACCAGGGGTGGATGACGAGCTGAGGACAGTCATGCCCGGAATCTTTCCCTGGAGCATGTTGTCGAGTGTCGTGGCATTGCTCTGAAGCACTTCTTCACCGGAAACGGAGGCTACGGAAGACGCAGACATACGCCTGTCAATCTTCTGATAACCAGTGTTGATGACGGCCCCTATCAATGTCGCAAATTCATCCTTCATCTCGATTTTGAAGAAGTCCTTGTTGCACTTGTGTTCCTGCTGTTCTTTTCCAAGGCAAGAGAACACGAGCACAGGAGCCTCCTGGCCGCTGATGACACGTACTTACATTGAGAACTTGCCGTTCTCATCCGTCATTGTGCCATTCTGGGTTCCTTTGACCATGACGGCAACACCTGGCTCAGGAGAGCCGTCAGTGCCAGTCACGATACCTGAGACCTCTTTTTCTGTTACTTTCTGAGCTGCGGCGGGCTGACCGGAAAAGATCAGAAGACATATCGCCGTCAAGCAAAAAAGAGAAACAGCCATACGGCTGCGGTTAACGGGTCTTAACATAAACACAAAACTAGTTAGAAAAATATTGACTTTTTTCAAATGTAGGGAATTTGAAATCAAAAGTCAAGAGATAATCGACTTAAAACGATAACGGAGACGGCACTTGGAATGCCGTCTCCGCAAGAATATCCAATATCCAATGATTTGCTAGAAGCTGTATCTTACACTGATGAAGAGACGAACGAGAGGCACGTCTTCCCGGTCCATTTCCTCAGGGCCGAGATTGACCCAGCATCCTTGGAAGGCGTTGATATGTCCGAGGCAGTCCTTCAAAGCATTGAGATTGCCGCCCAAAGGGGAATCTTCATTGACAACCTTACATTCATTTGTCGTGATGCCGAGAAAGCCGTAACGGCGGCCGAGTTAATGATTCGATTGGCCAGGCTCAAAAAGATGTACGACCTGACAATGGTCGTCATTGCCCACACACCTAAGCGGGACAGCGGTTTTCCTCTGACGCAGAACGACCTGGACGAAATCCTGCAGGTCCTCGACCTGCAGGCCAACGGGAAGAGCGTCCGCGAGATTGCCCCCTTGCTGGATATATCATCCTCTAAGGTGCAGCGCCGCCTCAAAAAGGCAGGTAAACTCGGCATCACTGTTGAATCCTTCAAAACCTCTGCCGTATCGGCTGTGTCGCACCCGACACAGCCGACACACCCCGATACACCTAAACTCTTTTGAAGATTCAAACTGAAATCGTTAAATTTGTCATTGGCCAAATTAATGAGACTATGAGTTGGAAAGAAGACGCCATAAAGAACTTGCACAACAGCCTCCACCCCGTGAAGGTTGAACTGAATGAACTTGATTGGAAGAGCGGTCTCTCAGAAAAGTCGGAGAGGTTGGCTCAGCATATTTCCGCTTTCGCTAACCAGGTGGGCGGGGGAACCTTTGCCTTCGGCGTCAATGACGACGCCACCCTGTTTACGCCTTCAAGAGAGCAGGCCGAAGAGATCGTCAATCGGCTTGGCAGTATTGCCAGAAACAATTTGCATATCCCCATCAAGTTGGAACATGCTTCTGCAGAACATGAAGGGCATGGAATCCTATTCGTTCATGTCCCGGAACAAACTGACAAACCCGTTTATCTTCGTGGTGGGACCATTTACGATAGTTACTACCGTTCGGCCGGCCAAACACACAAAATGTCCCGCCAGCAGGTACACGACATGCTCGCCGCCAAAGAGGGGATTACCTTTGAGGATCGCATTGCCGCTTCCGGTCTTGCTGCCGACCAGATTCTTACTATGCTCGATTTCGGGGAGTTTTATAAGCTTACAGGTAAGCCGATTGCGACGGGAGCCGAAAGCATTGCCGAAGGCCTTGCCAACTATGGCTTCTGCAAGAAACAAGAGAATGGCTGGACCATTACCAATCTGGGTGCCGCACTCTTCGCAAGAGACCTAAGGAGTTTTCCTTCCTTGGAATTCAGGTATGTCGTTATCCGTCAATACAAGGGAACCAGTAACCTGGATATCTCGGCCGAAACCTTCTTCTACGAAGGATATGCCATTTCTCTGGACAAGATTGTGAAGTACGTCATGAGCCTGCTCGAGAAAACGGAAGACATCCTGCACCCAAAACGCGAGAATAGGTATCCTTATCCTGAGGTTTCCATCAGAGAACTAGTGGCCAACATGGTCCTCCATCAAAGCTTCGAGGTTCATGGGATGACCTTGGCTGTTGAAATCTTCACTAACCGTATCGTATTGACCAATCCGGGCGCCCCGCTCATCGATACCAATCGTTTCATTGACCTGCCGCCGAAGTCACGGAATGACAAGATGGCCCAGGCAATGTTCCTTTTCAACTTATGCGAAAAGCGTGGTAGCGGCATGGACCGCGCCGTTGCTGGAGTTGAGGCTATGCGCCTTCCCGCTATCACGATTGAGAAGGGTGAGAATTTCACCCGTGCTCGACTGTTTCCGCTGAAGAAGTACACAGAAATGTCCAAGGGCGAGAAGGTTATGGCTTGTTACCAGCATGCGTGCCTATTGTATGAGAACGGGGAGGCACTTACAAACCAGTCTCTGAGGGATAGGCTCTCTATCGGTAAGAACAATGCAGCTGTCGCTTCAAGGATTATTTCGGATACGATTGCCGCAGGACTTATCAAGGCACAAGAAGGCCAATCTGCCTCAACAAAGTTCTGGGGATACGTTCCTTATTACGTATAGTTTTTCTTTGCACAGAAAATTCCCCCTAATGATTAACTCGCTGATTACTAGCGAGTTTTTCTTTGCACGGAAAATCACTCTAGTTGTTTCGTTTCCCGACAATCCTGATCCGGTTTCAGGGGACATTATCGAAGAATTCCCGCAACAATAATAACGGATTACTAAAAAACGAAATGCCGCCATCTCCATATCATCGTGAATTTAACATATTTTTGTATAATTAACTATCAAGTTTGACGGTCTTTGCCTTTGCAGGGCGTCCGCGTCGTTTCTGGGAGACCTTTCTGGATTTGTATTCAGTTCCGCAACCTTCAGTGATGTCGAAGCCAAAGGCTTTGCAGATGTCTTTTTGGGCACCGACAAACGGAGTGATGAACTTAACCCGGCCATTATGCTCTATGCAGCGGATTGATCGCATTTCATCAAGGATATCCTGGGTTGAAGCGAACTGTTTCTTGAGTCCTGTCGTCTTCCAGATATGGCGCACGTATGAACTTATTATCAGGCTGACGAAGAGGATGAAGAGCCTGCCCGTCTTTCCTTCCTCCGACCCGTTACGCTGACGGTCGAAGCCCATCCGGGTCTTCATCTGACAGAAGTACTTTTCCTGTTCATCCCTGAGGCCATACGCATCAAGGGTCTGTAGGGCGGTATAGTCAAGGCCGAGGGTGATGTGTCCGAAGAAGCCGGATGTCTTCTTCACATTCTCTATCTTCTTCTCATCGAGGCTGAAGGAGAGCAACTTGCGGTCCTTCTTGTCATATGAGACCTCTTACCAGTTGTAGTTCTTCTTTACACTTTCATCATCGTCGACACTTCCGCCCGCATCGAGTATTGACTGGAGGCTTCTGCGCTGCATCTCGACGGCAACCTCAAGTACAGTCTGCTCTCCGGGTCGAAAAGCATGTCTCCAGGCTTTCCGCCGATGGTCCCAAACTCGGCAATCCTGTCAAGGACAATCTTCTGACGCATCTTGACGCACATTATCATCGGTTGACCGCGGATGATGTACTTCTCGAGGTTCTGCACCGACTCGTAGCCCCTGTCCGTCACTAGGATTACCCTCGGAAAACCGGCGTGGCTGATGTCGGTGAGGATGGTCTCCACGCTTCTGGAATCGGGGATGTTGCCAGGAAAGGTCCTGTAATAAACGGGCATATGGCTGTCGAGCGAATATACGACGACTTCGGAAGTCTGCGGCAGAGTGACGTGCTCCTTGTTCCGGCCCCATTTGATATCGGCGAGTGAACTGCCGCATGCAGATCTGGTCGTGGAGTCGACGGCACACAACTCGTCCTTGCCCAGCCTGTCGGCCCTGTACTTGAACAGGTTCATCCTTTCAGTCTCGGAGATGGACTGCGTAAGGCGGGTTATCGTCATCGGGGTAAGTTCCCTTGAGGACGGAGCCTTCTCCAACTTCTGCCATCTGGCCGCTCTGCTCCAACTATTTCCAGTTACGAAAGAGTAATAGGCAAGGGTGAGGACATCATTCACAATTTCTGCGTTTTCATGGAATGTCGCCATCAGGTCCGTACGAAGCCCTACTTTGTCTGCGACCCGCTCCATGAGCCAGACGTCGCCATAGAAACGATTGACGTCTGCACCCTCGTATGCTGGACGGCCTTGCCCGCGATTGCTTTGGAGTTTCTCTATTTCGCTGAGATCCCACTCTTCGGGAAAGATCAGCTTGGCCCGTTCCTCCGGAGAGGCATACAGGTACTGCTTGCCCGGGATAAACTTGAGCTCATCCGTCACGGTACCCCAATGTAGGCAGGAGTACTTCCTCTTGCCGTCCTCAGTCACAGTATATGGATGAGTTGTCGCGTACATATAACCTCCGTTCTTGTGAAGCGACATCCGATAAATGCTGTCCACTTTTGTGAGTCTTGCCATATCTATTGTATTACTTATACAATTTAATGTTAAACTCACGATATTATGAGGTGGCGGCAAAAGATTCGTTATCCCTATATAGGCTTTCCGGCTATTTCATCAATTCTAATAGAGGCCATTGAGCATCCAAAGAGAGTTGTTGAGGTTATCTGTCGCATTGTCTATATCATCATAGAAACTGCTGTCCTTCAACTCGATAAGCTTGTCATTCTTGAATTTCAAGTACTTGTATTTAACAATCTTGCTAACCTCTGCTCGGAAATTGTAGCCCAATGCTGAGCCCAACCCCAAAATTAGGTTCAACGCAGCTGCATTATCGCCCATCTCTTTGGCCATATATCTCTTGGCCATATCATAATCATACTCCCAGGTCTCGATTTTGTTATCGTTCCAATCTGTGGAGGTGGAAACACGATATACAGGTAATAAGACGTCATCGGTACTGAACGCATCAGTGACCATCGCCTTGGTCATCCCGAGTTCAACGGTGCCTTCAGCTATTTTGGGGCCGTAAGTCGAGCCATATTTTACAATCATCCTTTGACGGCGTGCTTCAATACGTATCTGAGTATCAAGTTCTTTGATAATGTCATCCCATTTCTCAGCGTCAGGTTTTATTTCTTTCGCGGCCAAGTAATATGACTTCGCCTCTTCATAGTGCTTACCTTGTTCTGCCTTTTTTGCAGCCGTCATGTATTTGTTATAGACCTGGTCGTTCTTGAATTCTATGGCTTGGTCACGGGCTTCCGTAGGGAAACGGAATGAAGATAGTTTTGCCCACTGATCCTCGGTAAATTTATAATCACTTAACCAGTTGCCCTCGGCTTTAGTGCCATCTTTGAAATAAGTTGTACCAGCGATGGGGAATCCGCAAGTGAATTCTTTCGACATATCACCCACGAAATAATCTCCATTAGAATACGTGAATTTACCTGTTGTAATGGTTTCTGAAATACTTTCTCCTTTTCCATCCTCAGCAGGAGTAATGACATATTTGGCATTGCCCACAAACGTGGTTCCGTCCCTATACTCCCAACGAATCTCACTCATGTTCTCCAGAAAAGCGGGCAATTCCCAATATGATTCTTCGTCAATCAAGTCTTTATTAGCTACCACGATGGTTTCCTTTTTCAACTTGCTTTCCGGATTGTCATTCATCTCCATGCAGAGTTTGCCGTTTTCTTCGTAAACCCTGATGGACTTTGGCCCACTCTTGAATCCCGTCTTATCGCCCGTCAAAAGCACAAATAATATCGAGCCATCGTCTTGTAACTTGGGAACGACCTCTCCTTTGAAATCTTTGTAATACCCATCTACCCAATGCATCATCGCGTTCTTGTTGGTAGATAAGATTAAGTCAACCACTTTGTTATATCCTAAACTGCTAATAGCTGACTCCATAAGTGGGGCAGAAAAATCATCATATCCACGCCCGCCACTCTTGCCGTCAATAGCAATCATACGAGACCCCCTGACCTTCACTGCCGTAGGGCATTTCAGATAATAACCCAAATAATACTCAATATCTGAATCTGTGATTTTTAATTCTTGAGCTTTCTTGGGCTTGTAAATCATGAGGTTGTCTGGGCTGTTAGAGACATAAAATGACCCGTAAGTACAGCACTCTCCTTGTTCGGCATAATCATACTTGATACCTTTAACTAACAGTCTGTTAGCCAAATATGATACTTTGCCCCGCAGAATTAACACCGGATTGGATTCGGTGTTATAGATCTCCACTATCTGGCCTTCAGTGAGAACCCCCTTAGAGAAGAATCCCGTGATGCAGTAATGAAGCTGTGGATAATCTACAGTCTTATTCTTTGCACCTTTGGGCAACACCTCTTCGGAAACAGCTGAGCCATACCATCTGTCCGCTTGTGTCTTGATTTTGTTGTACTCTACCTGCCCCCAAGATGTCATGTAAGAGCAGAGAAACAGTAAAAGGAAAAGGGCTTTTTTCATTATGAGATGTTTTTATTCTTCAACAGATGTGTTAATTCGTACCGCTCTTCTTCGCCCGTTTTGCAAGATTTGCATCAGTAACGGTATCGCTCTCTGTGGTTATTCTCCATTCCGAGTCAACATATGTTACAATTAAATAGGACGGATAGCTCTTATACTCATCATCTGAATAATCGGTCCACACTCTCTTATCAAACTCAATTCTATAGGTGCCGTCTTCATTAGGGTAGAGGTGCACATTGACACTTTCCTGATGAAACAACGGATTCTTTTCAAAGAGCCTCTGCTTGCTGGCAATAACCTTCGAAAAAGTGTACGAACTTTGGTAATAATAAACCGTATCGGCATATATTTCATTCAGCGCTGCATCATTCTTGGTGTTGTGAGCGATGTCCCATTTCTCGATTATCTCATTGGTGGGAGCTGGATATGTCTGTTTTGGCACGGTCCTATCCGTGTTCTCAACCTTGGCAGGAGATGAATAGTTGCGAGAAACAGGCTCATCGTTACCATTCAAATCGTTCAATATGTAGTATACCAGTCCACCAATAAGAAGGAGTAACAGAATCCAAATCCACCAGGTGCTCTTTTTCTTCTGAGGTTCTTCATGCGCTGGTTCTTCGACGGGTGTGCTCGCAGGCTTAAGCGTCTCTCCACATTCTGGACAGATGACAGAATCTGCAGGGATGTCCTCATCGCAAATAGGACATCTTATCGTTGCGGGAGAAGGCTTGAGGGCATCTTCATCCAACCATTGGCCACAATGCTTGCATTTTTTCGCAACGGCCAGTATTTCGCCTCCGCAATGAGGGCAAATCTTCATCTCTGCCATATAGAATTAGTTAAGGAGTCCAGATAATACGTTAAGGAGTCCAGATAATACGCCGCCAATTGCGCCAAGGATAGCGACGATAATAATGATGTCGATAATAGAAATCAGGAAACCGACAACGGCCAATCCACGGGGGCGCTTGAACATTCCAATAAAGGACAATAATAGGCCGATGAACCAAAGGAATACATTCACTCCAGGCAACCAACTCAGGCAAGCGCAGATTAACGCAATGACAAAACCGGCCGTTCCGACGCCATTGGATCTGTGCTCCACTTGAGTAACCACGACTTGTTGTTGTGGGGCAGGTTGATATGCTGGCCTTTCAACTACTATCGGCTGCGGTGCTTCAGTTGTTCTTTGCAGTGGGACCGGTTTTTCAGTAAGCCATTCCCCGCAATGCTTGCACTTCTTGGCATTGACACTAATATCTTCGCCGCAATAAGGACACTGTTTTAGAAGACGTTCTTGTTCCATAGATAGTTGTAGTTCATTTATAAGGAATTATTCCTTTGTGGTTAAAAAATACAAAAACACGAGCGCTCCTTGCTCGTGTTGGGCCGTCGGATGACCATTAGCTAACAAGTCACGCCCGTGTAAATCACGGACGTTTACGACTTGTTCCAATAGCTAATCTCGTTAATTGAAATTTCCGACGTTTCAACACGATGGAACAAATTGCAAACGCATTTGTTGTATGTTCTGAAAAGTGTTCTCACACCTATCAACTTGCAAATATAGTATTATTTTCTTGCAAATCATTTTATTTAAAAAAATAATGGAACTTTGAAGGGGCTATGATTTATTATGAATAACATTTGTTCTGAAAGTTTGACACTTTAAAATCCAAAATAAGTTAAAAATATTTGATAGAGTTCGTTCAGAACTCTTTTTTTGTCAAATTTATTTTCTATCTCTGTAATGCCTTTGTGACGCTTATTAGGTTTTTACGGATATGATTTTAAAGACTTTGTCTATGGGCAAACAGCCCGTCTATTATGTTCAGAAGAGTTACCGCAACGAAAACGGTAAGCCTTCCACCAAGTATGTAGAGCGCCTCGGCACTCTTGAGGATCTGGAGGAGCGCTTCGGTGGAGAAGATCCCATCGGAGAAGCCAAAAAGTACGTTGCCGAGCTCACCGCCCAGGAAAAAGAGAACGGGCCTAACCCCATAGTCCAGATGGGGCTGTTTACCGATATGGACGGCGTTCCACTTGCGTTCTGTGTCAATTCCGGGAACACGGCCGAGACTACCACACTCAAGCCTTTGGAGGAGAAGCTCAAGGAGAAATTCGGTCTGTCAAAAGTA
>OGRF01000086.1_pt1 | contig 91331 bp, 95 predicted proteins | sample 1553381 | NCBI WGS metagenome assembly OGRF01 (sample SAMEA2580060, study PRJEB22360) | human gut metagenome | biome: human gut; feature: human-associated habitat; material: faeces | place: Denmark | collected 2008/2010
CCTTATTCAACGTCTACCAGAGCTTTGGCTCTAAATGGAAGACGAATAAGACCAATGCCGATGATCCGGCAGCTTTTTTTTAGGGGTTAGCAGTCAGGGGCTAGGGGTTAGTGGTTGTTAATTCATACTAACATTGAAATGTGGCTGTCGAGTCCTGTCAGGCCTAAAGAAAAACCCCCGGCGCGGGAGATGTCCGGGGGTTTTCCTTCGAACGACGCAGTTGTTATTTTGCCGTGAGCGGTATATGATAGAATTATTGTATTTCAACATTAATAGAAAGGAGTGCATTATGGCGACACGTGAACAGGAATGGGAAGAGCTGCTGGGGATTAAGACTTCTGGGCGCGATGACAGTCATTCGGATGGGGAACACCATCCCTACGAACCGACGGATTACTGCGTCCTTGAACGGTTGGCCAACAGCGGCCTGATCCGCAAAAAGAATACCCTCATCGATTACGGCAGCGGCAAGGGGAGGGTGAGTATTTTCCTGGCTTACCAGACGGGCTGCCATTCTCTCGGCATCGAATACGACGAACGGCTCTGGCAGAAAGCAATGCTCAACGCCAAGAGCCCGGCGGCACGGCAGCGCGTCTCCTTCGTCCTGGCCGATGCGGCGGCCTATGAGATCCCCGATGAAGCAGGCTGCTGCTTTTTCTTCAATCCTTTCGCCTTGCACACGCTGAAGCGGGTCCTCGGGAAAATCTTCGACTCTCTCGAACGCAAACCGCGGCCGCTGCGCCTCTTTTTCTACTATCCCTATGAAGATACGGAGCACTTCCTCAACCAGCACCTGCGCCTCATCGCCGAAGAGCCCATCGACTGCCGCGATCTCTTTGACGGTGACGACGAAAAAGAAAAGATATTAGTTTATCAGGTACGGAGTTTTTTATAAAAGAAAAGGTGATCATCATGGATTTAACGCGTATCAGCCGCTACCTCAGCCTCATCCTGCGCCATAAGCCCTGGGTGGCCGGCGTGACTTTGGACCGGCACGGCTGGGCTGATGTGGAAGAACTGCTGGCCGGCGTCAGCAGGAAGTATCCTATCAATAAAGAAATCTTGGAAGAAATCGTGCGCACCGACAACAAGCAGCGCTATTCCTTCAATGACGAGAAGACGAAGATCCGGGCCAATCAGGGCCATTCCATTCCCGTCGACGTCGAGCTGCCCGTGGTCACGCCGCCGCCCATCCTCTATCACGGTACGGGCGAGAAATACACGGCCTCTATCGAGCGCCAGGGCCTGCTGCCCAAGAGCCGCCTCTACGTCCACCTTTCGGGCGATGCCGTGACGGCCCGAAAGGTCGGCCAGCGCCACGGCAAACCCGTCATCTACACCGTCGCCAGCGGTAAAATGGTAAAAGAAGGCTTCACTTTCTACCGTTCCGTCAACGGCGTCTGGCTGACAAAAAAAGTGCCGCCCCGCTTCTTAACGCGGTATGCGGCACCTGATTCTGACCACGAGGGGAGATAAGAAATGCTGTTACTGGAAATCATTGAAGACATCCTGCCTATTATATTGCTGATGGTCCTGGGCTATTTTCTGCGTGAGAAAAAATTCATCGATGACGGTTTAAACAAGAACCTCGCCTTTTTAGTCATGAACATCGCCCTGCCGTCGTCCATCTTCGTTTCGGTAATCAAGACCCTCGACCTTTCCCAACTGGGCAACCTGACCGGGCCTCTCATTTCCGGGACGGTGATACTGGCCGTCCTCTATCTCATCAGCTTCGTTCTGGTAAAAGTCTGCCGTGTCCCGCACGGCCGCCGGGGCAGCTTCATCAACGGCATCGTCAATACGAACAGCCTTTTCATCGGCATGCCCCTGAACGCGGCTCTGTTTGGCGACCAGTCGATTACGTATTTCCTCGTCTTCTATGTACTGAGCCTGCTTTCCATCTGGACGGTTGGCGCCACTTTGGTGCTCAATGATCCGAGCACGCCGGACGCTGCGGCCGGGGGAGCCCGCTTCCAGCCGAAACGGCTGCTGCAGGCGCCGCTGGTCGGCTGCGTCGCTGCCTTTCTTGTCCTCTTCTTCGGCATTTCGATTCCTAAGCCCCTCTTTGCGACGCTGAACTATCTCGGCAATATGGTGACCGGCCTGTCACTCATTTATATCGGCATCAGCCTCTCCGTCGCCGGCCTTGCCAGCATCCGCTTCGATAAGGATACGGTCGTGGTCATGCTCGGCAAATTCGTCCTCAGCCCGGCCCTGACCGCTGCCGTCTTCGGCATCGCCGCCGGCCTTGGCGGCGTCCTGCCGGCCATTGCTAGCCAGACCTTCATCGTCCAGAGCGCCGTGCCGACCATCGCTGTCCTGCCGATTCTGGCGACCCAGGGCAAGGGCGACGTCACCTATGCGGCCAACTTAGTCACCATCGGCACGCTGCTCTTCGTCATCGTCGTCCCGGCAGTCATGCTGCTTATCTCTTAAGGACTTCTGGAAGGAGAAAACTGCCATGAATTTTCTTCCCTTAGGACTGTTTGCGGCCGGGCTGTTGTTCTGCCTGGTCTTTACGGCCTTTGGCTGTACGATTGTCGTGTCCCTCGCTTCCGTCGCCATTGCCTGCAACCAGACCTTGTCGTCCATCATGGTGCAGGAGCTCTGCCAGTCGCTTTATGACGACAAAGAGGAAATGGCCTTGGCCCTGGAAGACACGACCATCGTACTCGCGGCCCTCGTGCCCTGGAGTGTTGCTGCTGCCGTACCCCTGGCGGCCCTCGGTGCCTCATCCTGGGGCATTGCCGCTGCCGTCTACCTTTACTTGCAGCCACTCTGGAGCTGGCTGCGCACATCTTTTCGCAAACGTGAACAGGGGGCTTAGCAATGATTGACATCAAATCGATTCTTTCACTTCTCGAAGACGACGGGACACCGGAAAAGTGGGCGGCTGTGACGCCTGTGGCAGGCGACCAGACCTGAAATTTTTTGGCTCCGAATGTCACGATGGATGATGAAGAGAAACGAAAAAAGGGGCTTTCAAAGAGTGGCTGACAGCCCAAGGACTTCGTTGGGGTGGTGGCGACAATAGCATCGAAGAAGTCATCGAATACAACTTGCCTGACGACGAACTGAAAAAATTTAAAGCCTGCTGCGCGACGATTCGTCAGAACATCGCCAACGCAGAGGCTTTTTGGAAGAAATAGATTGAATTGAAATTACAATGCCTGCGGCAGAGTGAAGAACTAGATTTTAAGACCCTCGATAACGATGACAGTGCCAACTGGTGAGCTGCTCAGCTGACATATGGCAAAGCTGTAAAATCTCAGCCGGGTACCTGGAGCGCTTGGGTCGAATACCTCAATGTCGAAGATGGGGCTTATCTCGGTGGTTCGACGAATAGCTGGCGCTTTGACAGCGATGCCTTGAACAACATCAAGACCTGGGGCGTCGGCGGCAGCTATGTCGTAGCCAAGAATACCTTATTCAACGTCTACCAGAGCTTTGGCTCTAAATGGAAGACGAATAAGACCAACGCCGATGATCCGGAAGAACAGACGAGAGTTGAATTCGTATTCTCCTTCTAAGTACATCGGTTGCAAAAAAATCTCAAAAAGAGCTTGTGCGCTATTACGTGCACAAGCTCTTTTTGTTGATGGAGGGCGGGCTCAAATGGGAAAAATGTGCGGAACTCTGTTAGAATATAAGGAACGATGTCGTGGAATGGAGGCGAATATGATGAATGACCGTAATATATTACTTATTTTGTGAGTACCTATGACGCAGCTCACAAGGAAAGCTTTTATCATGGATTTTTCAGGTGTCCGGATTTACCCGGTGCTGCTGGAGTTTTTGGCGGTACATTAAGGTGTCGGCCTGGGTCAGGACGGCGTCGATGTCTTCGATAGGTGTTTCTGCCGTGGTGTATCCTAAGGCGATACTGATGTGACCTGCTTGAAAGTGTTCTTCCAGTTTTTTTAGCAAGGCCTGGGCTTCTTGAGGCTGCTGGATTTCTTCTATCATGAGGAATTCATCGCCGCCCATGCGAAAAATGAATCCTTCGTGTCCGACATGGAGAAAAATCTGAGCCGCTGTACAGAGCAGCTGGTCTCCGGCTTCGTGGCCTAGCGTATCGTTGGTTTCCTTGAGTTCGTTCAAATCGCCGAAGATGAAGGCGAAGCGCCGCCCTTCCGGCAGAGAGGCCAGACAGTCTTTGAAACCCCGGCGGTTCAGGAGCCCCGTCAGCTGATCCGATTTGCTCAGCCGTTCCAGGCGCTGCGTCATGTCCCGATTCCGGAGCAGGATGGTAAAGAAGCGTGTCAGGGCTGTAAGGAGTTCTTCGGCCTGGTGCAATTTTTCCGGTGCCGGATTGATGGCGTCGATGAAGCCATAAGGCTGTCCATCCAGCATCAGTCGGGCCAGGGCGACGCGCTGGAGTCCCGGGATGTGAGGGGCCAGCTCCGGATATTCCTGCCAATAAGCGGACATGTCGGGAATGGTGAAGCTGTTTCCTTGCGCGAACTGGTCGAACACGGGACGCAGTTCTATCCGGGGAATGGGCTGGAAATCCTCGCCCAGGGGCAGGATGCCGTCAGCTTCCCAGGTGTACGTCAAGATTACGGCATCGCCTTTTTCTTCGGCCAGTATGATGCGGTCTGCTTCCAGTTGACGGCCGATACGGCTCATCATCTGACGGATGCCACGGACGGGATCCGTTTCGTACATGCCCAGGCGGATGGCGTCGTTTACGGATGCTTCAAAGAAGAGCATTTGGTTGAAACGAGTATCTTTGGTCAGGTATTCGTCCAGATTCAGACAGGTGCAGAAGTGGCAGTTTTTGCCGTGCCAGGGGATGAGGATGTCCTGGAGGAGAAAATCCATGCCAGCTACGGGATTATGGAATACCCGTGATATAAAGCGGTCGCGGCTGAGCTGGGTGTGGCAGCAGTCTGGACAGGGGGCTGACAGGCCGGCCAGTATTTCGTAGCATTTCATGCCTTCCAGCGGTGTGTCCAAGGGGATTCCACTACGCTTGCGCATGGCTGGGTTGCAGTACAGCAGCTCATATGTTTCCGAATCGGAGACGACAGCACCCAAGTCGGAGTGGTCGAAGGCGGCCCGGTCGAAGATGAAGCGGTCACTGGTGTAAAGGGCCTGGCCATACTGGGCTTCTTCCGATTCGTGCATACGCTTGATCAAGAGTTGCAGGAGACTGTCCAGGCTGCGGGCTTCTGAACCCCGTACAATGGCGTAATGCATGTAAAGGGTGCAAGGGAAGCCGTCCACCTGCTGGATGGCGTGGATAGCGTTGGATATCTGGATATGGGCCTGCTGGAGCTGTGCGATATGAGCCGATTTCTGGAACAACAGGAAACAGCAGCTTCCGATATGGGAAATCGTAAGGGACGGTGGAAGATATTCCTTGAGGATAGCGGTGATTTTCTGGAGCAGGTGCTGGCGAAATTCTGGCCCATAGGTCAGGCCGATAGCGTCGAATTCGGGTACGTCGATGAGAGCGGCCGTGTAATCGTCCCCATACAGGCGATATGTGTCGGCGTAGCGCAGGCCGGCCATGACCATGCCCCGGTAGTTGAGGAAGCCTGTTTCTTCATCGGTAACGGCTGTATGTACCTCGTTTATCAGTGGGTGATGGTTGTCTTCTACATCGTGGAAGAAGAGGACGACGCACGTCATTTTGTCATTCTGATAAATTGGGAATTTGTCGGCTTGTACTAGATGGAGCTGTTGTTTTACGACGAAATGGAGGAAACAGTCGGATACTACCTGGCCGCTGCACATGGCTTTTTCGTCCGTTTCGTCGTCGGCTTGGCAATCTACGCAGAAGCCCAGCTCCTGGGTTGTTTTGCCGAGTAGTTCTTTTTCCGGGATGCCTAGCCATTCCACGAAGGTCCGGCTGGCTCCGCGGATGCGGTGGGAACGGTCTTTCCAGATGATTTTTTCCCGGCTGTGCTGGAGAAAGGCCTGCCAGAGCGCCTGGGACGTATTGGCTGTGTCCGTGGCAAAGGCTTCGGCTGTGACGCCGTAGCTGCGGAGCATTTCAAAGAGGATGGGACGCAGCTTTTTCTGGTCGTTAATGGGTGGTTTGGTAATGAAAAAGAGGATGTCCCGGCTGGGGGATTTGGGCAGGACCATGCCGATGATCATGAACCAGTCGAAATTGCCGTTGGAGCGGAGGATGCGGAACGGTTCGGTAATTATGGCGCTTTGCGAGGCAGCCGCCTGTCGATAGAACTGTTCCGGATCCATGAAATGAAGGAACCGTTCCCGGTCTTTGGGATGGACGAAGTATTCTGCAAAGTGGTGGAACGTGCCGTCAATGTCCGGATTCGTTTCACCTACCTGCTGGTCCGAAGTCAGGGGTTCGATGATTTCCAATACCTGGTTCTCCATATTGAGATACCAGATGCCTTCGTAGGTCAGGATGATGTTCCGGAGGATATTGTCGAGGCGGCGCGATTGTTTGTCCCGGGCAGCTTCGTCCAGACTGATGTTGTAGAGCTCTGCCCGGTGGATGCAGCGATGGCCGGCCCGGGCTACCGTCTTGAGGTTGACCCGCATGTACTGGCCGTTATCTACATAGGTCATGGTTTCTGGTTGTCCGCTTTTTCGGGCTTTGTCGGCAAAGTGACGGAATTTCTGGTGCATCGGGAAGTTGCGGGAGCGCAGGAACAGGTTGCTGTCCGTCACGTTTTTGGTCCCTATGCTCTGGAGCGACTTGAGGTAGGCGTCGTTAATCTGCAAGAACTGGACGTTCTGCGAATCATCCGCTACGATGGCTACGGGTGATGACTGGCTCACGTCGATGAGTCCGGCCCGGTTCAGCAGCACCGCTTCCTGGAGGGACTCGAAGGACAGGTCCCGGTCCTGGCAGAAGGGCAGGCACTCCTCGAGGGGCAAGGGCTTTCCGAAATAATAGCCCTGGAGTTTTTCACAGCCGATATCCCGGAGAAAATCGGCCTGCTCTTTCGTTTCTACCCCTTCGGCCAGGGTATGGATGCCCAGCTCCTTGGCCATGCGGACGATGGACGTCAGGATGATGCGGCTTTCCTTGGTGAAGGGATGGAGAAAGGCCATGTCCAGTTTCAGCGTGTGGAAGCGATAATCTTTCAGTACGTTCAGCGAGGAATAGCCGCTGCCGAAATCGTCGAGCCAGACTTCGAAACCGGCTTCCCAGAAACGGCGCAGTCCCTGGCGGATGGATTCATCCTGAAGGACCAGGGCATTTTCCGTGACTTCTGGGCAAAGAAAATCTCGGGGCAACTGGTATCGAGACAAGGTTTCTTCCAGCATCTGTTCCGGGTCCATGAGCTGGAAATCGAGGCGGGAAAAGTTGAGGGACACGGGCAGGGTCTGTTGGCCTCGTTTCATCTGATTGTGGAGAAATTGAGCTATCTGGTCTGCGACATAGCGGTCCAGCCGGTCGATGAGGCGGAACTCTTCCAGCGTAGGGATGAACAGGGCCGGCGAGAGCAGACCGTATTCCGGAGAATCCCAGCAGGCCAGGGCCTCGAAACTGCATACTTTGCCATTCAGGGAGCGGACGATGGGCTGACAGTACACCTTGATGTGATGGTTTTCAAGGGCTTTGTCCAGGTTTTCCCGCACATAGTTCTGCAGTTCGTGAAGACGTCCCATTTCTCGGGTGTAGACGGCATAATGACGGGTCGCATCCTTGGTGATGGATTTGCAGGCCAGAGCGGCGTCATTGTCGAAGGCCAGCGTCAAGGCTTCCGTATCCGGGCGTTCACTGAGATAACGGATGCCTGCTTTCATTTCAATGTTAGGATTGGCAATCAGTTCCTTTACGTCATGACAGGCTGCCTCGATGCGCGTGGTCACGTCTGCCGTGTCAGCCAGGACGGCGAAGTGATCGGCGCTCAGATGGGTCAAGAGCCGGCCTGGAAAATTTTTCTGGAGGATCTCGGCAATCTGCTGCAGGCAATGATCTCCCTGGTCGATGCCGCAAGACGCATTGTAAAGGCGGAAATTGGTAATATTGAAGAAAACCGGACAGGATTTCAAGCTTTTCCTAGCGTCCCATTCCCGTTCCAGTTCCTCCCGGGCTGCCCGATAGAAGGCCTGCATGGCAGGCATGGGATCGTTTGTTTTTTTTCATAATAGCCTCCCTATCCCATCTTGCCCGGTCGTGTCCCAAAGCGTGCGGGATGTAGATAACATTTTACTTTATTATACACTTTTTATGGCAAAGTTTGTATATTCTTTTGCAGCCTTGTACGTATCAAAAAAGTCAATCAGAACTATGCATCTCAGATAATGTGGTATAGTGCAGCCCTTATGATTTCCAATGTGGGATTATCCCATGTCTTGTACTTTCCTTTGACAGGAGGAGCCATTCTTTCCCATGCGAGTTTCTTCTGTTCTTCATCTTTTGTTACTCAATCTGCATCATCCTTTCTATGTTTCCAGTATAGCATACGGAAGTACAACAGCATCTATATTCAGAAAGGGGCTGTGAAAATGATGTGATATTTCCGCTTACAGACCTGGAAACGGACGCCCCTGATGGGGCATCCCTGCGCAACCCACGTACTGCACGATTCCGTAGGGTCTGCCCGTACGGGAAGACCGGTCCCCGGTCGCCCGGCGGGTTATTATCCTTCCTGCGACGGCTGTGACGAAGAGAATAGACTTGCTTGTCAAGATGTCTCATCTTCCTTTATTTCTACCAGACCACCGGTGAACTGGCCTATATGGGCGATATCTATTTCGTAGATGATGGAGAAATGCGGGCTTTTCTGATCCAGAAATATGGCATCTACGAGATACAACAGGTACTGCAGGATGTGTTTTTGGAATAACAGGGATGGACCATCAAGGACAGGGGCGATGATATGTTTTTATCGTGTTTTCTTCTTCACAGCAATAGGTAAAAGTGTACATGGGCAGAGAGGCGTGCGAACCCCCTACCCGCAAGCGGGCCCTTTCCCCCTTTTCCACAGGACTGGGAGACTCCTGTTTGTCGTCTCCGTCGCGGGGGACACAAGTGTCATAAAAAAGGTTGTAATTTCCCACATAATTATGATAAAATCTAAATAAATAATAATTCTTAAAATAAGGAGGACGGACCTGATGAAAAAATGGACAATTGTGGGTCTCACCACACTTTTGACGCTGGCTGCTTCAGGCGCATTGGCATCGGTACCTCAGAAATCCCTGTACCTGGGCGGCATCGGAATTGGCAGTGAGGGCTCCTATATCCGGCAGATATACGGTGCTCCAACAGAAACAGAACGGGAACATTCTGCTTCCCATCCATCGGGATCGGTGGTGGAATACGAATATGGGGATGGGGTCTCCATCCATCTGGCGGAAGGAGCCGTCTATCATATGGAAGTGTCTGCCAACAACGGCTGGGCAACTCCGGAAGGAATTCACGTGGGAATGGACGCTTCCCTCCTGGAGGGGACCTACGGAAAGCCGGACATGGTCCGTGGGGATAAATCCATCTACAGGGTGGAGGGTCTGCCCGGCGTGGGTCTGATCTTTGAAATCGAAAAGGGAAAAATCGACGAAATCGAAATCGGCCCCATCGAACCGTAACGAACATGTTTGGCCAAGGGATGTTGCAGAAGCAATGTCCCTTGTTTTTTTGACTGACTGGAAGAAATCAGGAGAGTGGAGTACAATGGACGGTAAGGAGGGGAAGCGCATGAACAAGAAAAAACAGGCCGGGCAGGCCCTTTTGCTTGCGGCGGCACTGGTCCTGCCCGCTGCCAGCATGATCAAAATCTTCATTCTGGCCAAAGCCTATGAGGATATCCAAAGCGGCAGTCTGCGCCGGAATGAAACGTTCACCCTCACTCCGGACAATGTGGTGGGAGGAGCCGGCATCCTCCAGGGGCGGGGGTACGGAACCCGTGTGTCCCTTCAGGAGGCCCTGAATCTGATGATCACGGAAAGCGACAACACAGCCGCCAACCTGCTCATCGACCGGCTGGGCATGGAACGGATCAATTCGTACATGCAGAGCCACGGGTATACCCACGGCGTCCTGCGTCGGAAAATGATGGATACGGAGACCATGAGAAAAGGACGGGAAAACCTGAACAGTACCCGGGATGTGGCGCTGCTCTTCAAGCGGCTGTACCGGGGAAATGGAAAAAGCTGCCGCGCACCTGGATTTGCTTAGCGGGAATGAGCCTTTTGCGCATCCTGGATCAGCTGGCGGCCTAATTGACAGGCTTTTTCTTCCATTTCTTTTCCATATTTGGCGTGGTAATCCCGTTTATCCTGTTCGGAAAAGATTGAGGATTCATATCGGCTGTAATCGGAGAACTGGAGGGTGTTGCAGTCATAGAACCGGTATGGTTCCACTCCCAACACATTGGCGGCAGCCCATTCATAGGCGGCCAGACTTTCCTTTAGATGGAACTGTTCCATTTGTTCTTCCGTGGCGTTCATGGTATAGAGAAACGCGGAGGGCATTTTCTTTCCCAGCACGGAGGGAATTTCACGGCTGTAAATGTACTGTGAGAAAAAGAACCGTTCCAGAAAGGCCTGCATCTGGGCTGTCAGGTTCATGAAATAAATGGGGGAACCAAAAATGATGGCATCCGCCGCTTTCACCCGTTCTAAGACCGGCGCCAGGTCATCCTTGACGATGCAGGTCCTGTGTTTTTTATCCTTGCGTTTCCATGCGCAGGGATTCCAGGGGCATGGCCATCGATACAGAGCCGTCTTCGTCGTGTTTGTCTTTTCCAAGTCAATTTACCATTCCTCAAAAATACTATGCCCAGGTGGGGTTTGGAAAAGAGGAAGAATGCCTCCTGACCCGGGATGCCATCGTTATCCGTCCCATTGCAGACAATCAGGGCGGAGAACTGGCGGAATCCATCCTGGCGGACCTGATAGCACAGGGACTGTCCGGCCAGGAACTCCTGGAAGCCTTCCGGAAAAAACAGGCCCAGGTGGCTCCTGCCGTAAAGGATATGCTTTCTGACGCCCGTAAAGTGGCAAAAGGAAACTCGGGAAAATTTTTATGAAGAATTGAAACGAGACCGTCGCCAGGTTGCCTGGCGGGCTCTTTCCACGGGGTTCGCCGAAGGAAAATTCGTTCCTACCGCCCAGACTGCTTCCTTCTGGGGAAGGGAGTTTTCCCGAAGGACAAAATAATCCCCCAGCCTGCCCATCCTCATTTTCTGTGCCATTATGCTCCTGTCTATGAGCTTGAAATCAAAGGCAAGGAAGGATCATACCGGGGTGAGAAAAATGGCAATGCCTGGCTGAAGAATCAGCCGTTTTTTGCAAAATTTTGTCCTGTTTTCTGTGGACGTGTGGAGCTTGCAAAACCGCATTAAATCGGCATATTTTGGCATAGAAGGGAGTTTCGTGTCCATGATCAAAATACTATTTATCTGCCACGGCACTACTTTCTGATTTTTTGACAAACCTCATGAAATCGGGCTTTGCGGCAGGTGAAAAAAGAAAACGTACTACCGTTTTACTACTAAGATACCGTATGTAGTATTTGGTGAAAATAAGATATACAATAAATAGTAAAAGACCTCGTACATATTCAGAAATATGTACGAGGTCTTTGCTATTTATCAAGCATTTCAAGAAAATTTCTACCTGACGGTTGGAGAGCTATGCATATTTTAAAAGGTCATCTGGGCCATCACACCTATACCTGGTTTTGTGATTGATGCCACTTTGGTCGCTCTGTTTATTTCCTATCTAATGCCCATCATCATATTGAAGTGCTGTTCCTGGTTCATGTATTTGAAAATCATTTTGAACGTATTCCGATACAACTGCACATCGAGAAAATCATCAGTATAGTTGATACCGTCGTTGACACCTGAATTATCGACAACGATGTAAGAAAGCAGAACCTTGGCCATCTCATACCGGTCCGGCGTTTCGGCTCCATTTTCATCATACATAAAATCATCTCTGTGGTCTTCCAGAATGCATTTACGAAGATCGTCACCTTCATAGCCGCACAGCTGCAGGAAATAATATTCCAAGATTCTCCGGATAATACTTTTAAGCGGGATGCCGCTTTTGACTTCTTTATAAGATTCCCACAAAGCGGCATAGGAGTTTTTGACCGGGTTGATATTCATCCTTTCGGAAGGACAGTCAGGATTTTGCTGGTCATACAAAGTTACGGATGATTTATTGTTGAATTTCCGCACAAGGTAGAAAGAAACAAAATCCCATCTATTTGCATATAGGTAGGTGACCTCGCGGTGGAAATAGGCATTATGCGTGAGAATAAAAATTTGCTTTATAAAATTACCATTTACAACGGGGTTCCTGTTGTCAACATTATTCCGGCAGATGTGGATCATCCTGCGAATTTGTGCACTTACAATAAAAAGGGTACCGCTGTCCATACTTGATACAGGGTCATCAATGACAACAATCTTTTTGCGGGGAATGTTTTCTGCATCTGTGCTGCCGAACACGCTCTGCTGAAAGTAAAGAAAAGCGATAAAATTTTTCTCCCCTTCGCTAAGGTTTTGTGCAATCTCCTTTTCTCCCGTAATTTCGTTGGTACGGACTACAGCGTAGTTACGAACCGGCGATGGGATTATCTTTTGCACGGAACCGTCAGGGGATATTTTTTCCTCCCAGTGGGGACAGACTTCGAATCCCTGGAATCCGGCATCTTTCAACATGAGATTGATGTTGTTCATGGCTGATTCGGTTTCTTTTGTTTGACTGTTCAGTATTCGAATAGAATTAGTGAGTTCGTTGATTTCAGCATTTTGTTTTGTAATGATGGCTTGCTGTTCTTTTATTTGCTTTTCGATACCGGCATAACTGTTCCTGTAGGCAGTCATGATATCCTTTGCAAAAAATGCCAGATAAGCAAAGACCTTATCTTTACACTCTTCTTTTTTCTTAGGGGCGTCATCAACGACGGCATTATTTTCCTCTATCAGTTTATTATACCCTTCAATGAGTGCCTGAAAATCTGATAATAGTGGTGCGGTATCATCTAACGTGACTATTTTAGCGGGTTTGGCTACTTTGGCATTAATCTGCTGGATGTTTGCAGCGATGATTCCTTTGAGAGCATCCAGCTTGTTTTTGTAGGGTTTCAGGTCAATTGCCGGGTAAACAGATTCTGGCATCTTTGATATGGGAATGAACAGAGTGTTGGCGGAATCTCTGTAGTCGCTCAGAAAGTTTTCAAGTCTGCCCCGGTTCTTTTTATATTGATCATCGAAGCTTTCCGTAAGCTTTTGTTCAAAATCGGGCGGCAAAGTCTGAGAGCAATAAGGACATTTCCCGCCGGCCTTTTGATGGTACTCTGCGTGACCAGTACGGACCCATTCAGCACTGCTGATATTTTTCCAGAATTCGGCAAGCTGAGTTTCAGATGCATTGACGATGGCAATAGAAAGGACATCGTTACCCTCGATATTATCAAGAACCGAAGAATCAGGAATCGTATGGAACAATTTATATTTTTTAGGAGCGGCAGCATACGCAGAACTGTACATACGCTTCAAATCATTGAGGTCGTACTCAGTCGGGGCGTATTCCATTACCTTTTCAGCGAGCTTCTTTTTAGAATTCGATACCCCTGTCTGAGTGTTGGGGAAATCCTTGGTTCTGAGCGTATCCGTTTTTTCCCATACTTCGTTATATAGGTTCTTGTCGAGCCGATTTTTTTTATCATATAGTTTAGCTTTTTCTGTCTCAGCGCCAGTGATTATTTTTTGGGCGGCGTCTATTTTTCTGCTGGCCTCATCAATCTGCTGCTGGATTTCTGCATTTTCTTCGGTCATCGTAAAGACGCCTGGAAGGTTGTGGAAGTTTTGCATATTACGGTCAATATATTCCTGGTTATAAATCAGGACCTGACAGTCATCTGCAGACACTCCGGGAGCATAAGTAACGCCCAGGCCAGACTGGATTGCCTTAGCAATAGTGGACTTACCAGTACCGTTATTTCCAAAGAAGTAGTTAATATACGTTGGCTCTATACATTCGCCGGTTCCTTTGAAAGTAGCGGCGTCAAGTTTGATTTGTGTTATTTCACTTTGAAATTTTTTATCCATAGGCAATTACCTCCATTGCGAAGGGAACGGAAGTTTTTCCAGTCCGGCTTCTTTAAAAGCTTCAAACAGGTTCACTTTATGAACAGACCAGGCACAGCAGTTTAGATCCGTGATAACGCAGTCCATGTTTAAATCGAAACAGACTGCATATTTTTTTTCACATAGCACCTTTTGAGGGATAGAAGCGATGGGGCAGAAAACGACTTTTATAGCTTGGCTTTCTTTTTTTATCTGTGTTATATACGCATATATTGCACATTGATTAGAGCCAGCAACCCCTCCCGGATTTTCGTTTTCCATACAGATGATGGCGGGAAATGTCTTTAGTTCAGCGACGCCTTCTTCTGACAGGGATGAACATCGTCCCAGTATTTCTGCGGGGACATAACGTCTGCTCAACGCATATTCTTTAGGCACGGTAACATAGTTATTTTTAAAGGCATCCTCCTCACCGGTAACGAGAAGCTGATAGTATTCCTTGCTGAAGTTTTCGATAGCTATCATCTGTGCCGCACTGTTACTTGCTCCTTGTGGGGGCAGCGCTATATTGAAAGTAACATTGCTGTGATTGATGTTATAGTTATCGTTGCTTTGATTTTCTATGTAGGTGCTGTTGCCCACGACAGGGATATGCGGGTCAACACGGGCAGGCATTTTCATTCGGGTGCTCCTTATTTGTTGAAAATGATGTTGCTGTCTTTAATATTATATGTCTTTGATTCGCTATGGGCGATGTTCGTTTGGTTCTGGATAATCGTGGTGTGGTTTTCACCCGGGGTGGCTTTTTTGTTGACATCTTCAACGACGATATCGAAGTCGATGATATATTGACACAGGCGTTCATGCAACTGTTTGCAAGCTTTCCTATCGGAATCTATCCGATTTCGAAGTTCTTCTTCTATTTTTTCGGCATCGCGAGATAAGTTTTTTTTTATGAACGAAACAATCAGTGGCAGATTCATACCACATATAGCAGCCCCAAAAATGAAAATAACAATACAAAGTTCCTAAGATATCTACCCTCAAGCTATTCAGTTCCTTGTTTTTAAAGTTTCTATCGGAATGTTCCCATTTCTTATATACATCGTCGAATTTATCCGAATAACTAGATGGCATAGGCATGATAGTTAAGTCGGTATCGCTGCCGAATTTCAATAGCTCATTGAAGTCCCTCATTAACTCAGCTAAAAGTTTAGTGTCACGGCGGGAAAGAGGGGGTTCTGAGGGTACTTCTTCGTTGGTTTTGGAATCCGTAGATACTGTCAGTTCTTTATCTTCGGATTCAGGACTTTCTGCTTCGCTATCGGCAGCTTTTGAAGAATCCTTTTCTACATCATCATGGATTTTTAAATCCATGATAACTTCTATCGGTTTTACGTCTTTACCAAGGTTTTGCTTTATTTCATTCTTTAATTTCCAGGCTGCGTTCGGGGAAGACTGGGTATACCAGGCCTTGAATGTATCGCGACCGGATTCACAGTCTGGGCAATTAACAACGACATAATGCAGAACACTGAGGAAAAAAGGCAAAAAGTATATGGCTTTGGCTTCATGAAGACAACTTACAGGTATACATTCTCCGAAGTTTATAGCAAGTTCTGTGCCCGGGGATATGGACTTATCTTTTTGCATAATATCAATCAATACCCGGACGAGCCACTTGCATTTTTCTGGATTTAAATATTGCTTTATAAATTCTGCTGTCCTTTCGAGGATAGCAGAATTTTTTTCGTTATAGCCTGTATTGAAAGTCGATTGGAGTGTTTCATCAGTAAAAGGAACATAATCCCCTTTGCTGTTTTCACATTTTTTATAGTTGGACACGCTTTTCTTTAATGCGGTGCCGCGAGACTTGGAAAGATTCTCCCCTGTGAGTATCTTTGCCAGACCGCAGTATATATCCGGTTCAGAAAGCCCATCTGCTTTGCTGTTAAACGTGTCACGTTGGCTGGTACGAAACCGACGTGCTTCCAGTAATAAATCAAAGAAGATTCCTCCGCACAGGTGAGGAATGTTCGATAAGGGCATGTTTTTTGTACCTCCTTAAAAAAGTAACGTTAGGCATCAAAAGTAACACAAGTAACGGTTGCTCGGAACGCTCGCTACAGTAAATTAGAGACAGATGAAATCAGTAAAGTGCAGTTCTCGACATACTTTTATTTAAGTATATCATACATGAACCGCACTTCCAATTTCAGCTGAAGCTTAAAAAAATCTAACATGTCCAAGTGCGCATCAGGACGATGAGATGTATAGACTGTCTTACCCGTTACCCGCTGGGTAGCAGGCAGGATGGAAATGCCCTCACCGTGTCATTTCATGCGCCGTTTTTGGATTGGTAAAGGCTCGTAGGGGTATTTTCCGACGGGCCTTATTTTGCATCTTTTCGTCCTCTGGCATGGGCAGAGAAAGGATGCAAAAAATGAAAATCAGAGTCAAATATTATGCCAACGACGAATCAAAGGCCCCCCTGACCATGGATGTCGAAGTCGCGGAGGGCGAATGCAAAATCATGATCGAGCGGGATTATCAGCAGAGAAAACAGGATGCCACAGACGGAGAACCCGTAATCCGGCGCAGCGCTCAGGAAATCATGAATGCGGAATTTAACAGACCGCTATATAACAACTGGCACAGGGAACATCGCAGACGGGCTGCGTTCCCGGATTACCAGCGCCGCGATGAACAAGATGGAGTTCTGGCTAATCCTATCGAAGATGCACCCGATACTTATAGCTGCGGAATTGCTGGGAGCGGATGTTGGCGCAATGGGAAACCCGTCCCGGATATGAATTTGGTCAGCCGGGATGAACTGGATTGGGAACGTAAAGTCGATGACGAAGCGGTTTGCCAGATTATACGTAGAGTTCTGGAAAAGAAACCAGAGTGGGCCGACGCGGTCATTGCTGTGTTCATCAATGGTGAATCTATTCGGGGGTACGCTGCCAGAATTGGAGCCAACGAAAACAATATCACACAGAAGCTCAAAAGGGCCAGAAAAAAATTGCAAAATTATTTTGCAAACCGTCAGATTGGAAGCCTTGTAGAGGCTAAAAAATAGGGGGGAACTCCGTACCGAATTTGAAGGAGGTCATTAACATGACGAACGTAGAAAACTTTATCTACAACGGAATGAATGTGCGTACGGCCATCGTGAACGGTGAGCCATGGTTTGTAGCTGCCGATGTGTGCCGGATTCTGGATATTTCCAATCCCAGCGATGCGCTGTCGAGGTTAGATGAAGACGAAAAAAATACCCTAGTTTTAATCGAGGGTATTCCGGGGAACCCGGAAAAGAAGGTCGTCAACGAACCAGGATTGTACACGCTGATTCTTGGAAGCCGTAAACCCGAAGCGAAGGCCTTTAAGAGATGGGTGACCCATGAAGTGATTCCGTCTATCCGCAGAACGGGGTTATATGCAACGGATGCTATCCTTAACAATCCGGATTTGGCTATTGCTGCACTTACCAGACTCAAGGAAGAACGAGAACATCGCAGATCCATGGAACTTCTTGCAGCCGCTCAACAGCAACAGATTGCTGAACTCCGGCCAAAGGCGTCTTACTATGATTTGGTCCTCCAGTGCAAAGACCTCGTCAAGACTTCGGTCATCGCCAAGGACTATGGATGGTCTGCTCAGCGCCTGAACAACTGGCTTCATGATCGGGGAATCCAGTACAAGCAGGGAAATATCTGGCTGCTTTATCAGGCATATGCGCCGTTGGGTTATACCAGCACGAAAACATTTAACGTTCCCGATGGAAACGGGGTTCCGCATAATCGGGTCTACACGTACTGGACTCAAAAAGGTCGGCTGTTCATTTATCAGCTGATGACCGCAGAAGGGAATCTCCCGCTTATTGAACAAGGGAGGTGTGGGTGTGACGACATTTAACCATGAACATTACAAAGATTTCACCCCGCATGAAGCACTCACTATTATCGACAAGGAACAGAAAACGGTCAGGGCATATCGGCCACTGGTGTATATCTGTTCGCCGTATTTAGGAAATATCGCCGGTAACGTAGAAAACGCCCGACGGTACTCCCGGTTTGCTTTTGAAAAGGGATATATTCCTATAGCCCCGCATCTCCTGTTTACACAATTCCTGGATGACACCAACCCAAAGGAACGGGAACTGGGGTTGCACTTTGGAAACGTACTGATGAGCTTGTGCCGGGAAGTCTGGGTATTCGGTGATGCCATATCAGCCGGAATGGAGATTGAAATCAAAAGAGCCAGATGGAAGAATTATCGATTGCGATATTTTAACAGTGATTTGGAGGAAATTCAAAAATGAATTTTACACTTTATAGGTCAGACTTTGCTGGCGTGGAAGCGAATTGCCGCTATCCCAGGCAGCAGAAAATCAGCTGTGCCGAGGACCTGAAGGCGGCAGCCGCCTTCGATCATGTCTGCGTAGCCTTCAAAGATTGTTATCGGAAGCGGGAGAATTTCCTCTCCGCCGACGTCCTGGTCATGGATTGTGACAACACCCACTCGGAGAATCCTGCTGACTGGATTTCCATGGAAAAGCTCCTGGCCATACTGCCGAAAGTCTCGGTGGCCGTCGTGCCATCAAGGAATCACATGAAACCCAAGGACGGGAAGTGCGCCAGACCGCGCTTCCATGCTTATTTCGGGATTCCGGATATTACGGATGAACAGCACTATACAGAACTGAAACGGGCGATTCATCACACCTATCCCTTCTTCGATGAAGCAGCTCTCGATGCGGCCCGGTTCATCTACGGCTGTCCCGTCGAGAAAGTGTTGTGGCAGGACGGGGAAACAACAATCGACCAGGTACTCAAAGTGAGAGATACCGAGTCACGCAGTATCCCGGCCGGACGCAGGAACAGCACCATGAGCCGCTTTGCCGGCCGCGTCATCAAACGTTACGGGGCGACGGAAAAGGCGTATCAGTTTTTCCTCGACGAAGCGGAAAAATGCGACCCGCCGCTTCCCGACGCCGGGCTGAACACTATCTGGGGCAGTGCTGTACGCTTCGGCAAGCGCATCGCAAAGCAGGAAGGGTATATCAGCCCAGATGAATACAACAACGACTTCGGCACCCGGGACTCCCTGCGGCCGGAGGATTACTCGGATATCGGCCAAGCCAAGGTCATCGCCAGAGAATACGGTAATGAACTGCGCTACACCGACAGCACGGACTTCATCCGCTACGACGGCATCTGCTGGGAAGAAGCGCGGCAGGCAGCGGTCGGTGCGGCAGAAGAATTCCTGGATTTGCAGCTGGCTGATGCCAATGAACAGTCCGAACAGGCACTCAAGGAATTAGCCGGGACAGGGCTTTCGGAAGACATCATCCGCAAGGGTGGACGGACGCTGGAAAAGTTGATTGAGGAAAAGCAGGTCACGGCCTATGCGGCCTATCTCGCTGCAGAAGCGTACCGGAAGTTCGTCCTGAAACGCCGCGATATGCGGTATATCCTGTCGGCCCTGCAGGCACTGAAACCCATGGTCCAGATGCCTATCCAGGCACTGGATGCAGATGAGTTTTTGCTGAACACCCCGTCTTATACATATGATCTGCGGAAAGGGATGCGGGGACGGCAGGAACACCGAGCGACGGACTTCATCACGAAATGTACCTCTGTAGACCCGGGCATCGAAGGGAAAGCTATTTGGGAACAGGCCGTCCGGCAGTTCTTTACCGGCGATACGGCGCTCATCGACTACGCCCAGGAAATCAGCGGTCTCATGGCTATCGGCAAAGTCTATGTAGAAGCCCTGGTCATCGCGTACGGCGACGGCCGCAATGGCAAGTCGACCTACTGGAATTCCCTGGCCCGCGTCCTTGGCAGCTACTGCGGCGGCATCTCTGCCGATGCCCTTACGGCAGGCTGCAAGCGGAACGTCCGTCCGGAAATGGCGGAGCTGAAGGGGAAGCGCATGATCATTGCCGCCGAAATGGAAGAAGGCGTCCGGCTTTCTACGTCCATCCTGAAACAGCTCTGCTCAACGGATGAAGTGAGCGGCGAAAAGAAGTATAAGGATCCTTTTAAGTTCGTACCGACACACACGCTGGTTCTCTACACGAACCACCTGCCCAGGGTGGGTGCCAATGACGAAGGGACATGGCGGCGTCTTATCGTCATGCCCTTCAAGGCCCAGTTCGAAGGGAAGAGCGACATCAAGAACTACGCAGACTACCTGGTGGAGAAAGCCGGTCCTGCCATCCTGCAATGGATCATCGAAGGGGCGGAGAGGGTCATTGCCAAAAACTATCACCTGGATACGCCTGATTGCGTCGCATCTGCCATCAATGAATACCGCGGGCAGAATGACTGGCTTCGGCATTTCCTGGATGACTGCTGTGAAGAAGATGCCTCTTTCAGCGAGAAGTCCGGGGAACTTTATACGGCCTATCGGCTGTACTGCCAGCAGATGAACGAGTATACCCGCAGTACGACGGATTTTTACGGAGCATTAGAGAAAACTGGGTTTGACAGGCGTAAGCGGAAAGCCGGGTATTTCATTTATGGGCTGAAGCTGAAAGTCACAGATTTCCTGTAAGAAAAAGGGAAGGGTGCAGGTCGGTGCAGGTCAATATATAAACCCCCTTTAGGGCTGAAAAATAGAAAAAATGTCTTTAAGGGAAGTTTATGAAACGACCTTCACCGACCTGCACCCCTATAAAAAAGAGGTGAGTAATATGCGAGAAAAAGTAATCGAACACCACCTGGTGATGGAAACGGAGAAGGCTGGCGGTAAGGCAGTGAAGCTTGTTTCGCCATCATTTGCAGGTATGCCGGACCGCTTGATTCTATTGGCTGATGGGAAGATGGGCTTTGTGGAAGTAAAGGCGCCGGGGCAGAAGCCAAGGCCACTGCAGCTGAAGCGCCATGCCATGTTGCGACGGCTGGGCTACCAGGTATTCGTCCTGGATGCCATGGAGGATATTCCCGCAGTCCTGAAGGCTATCGCCCACATGCCTGATGGGAAAGGGGGAGGAGGTGCATGAAGTTCATGCCGTATGATTATCAGAAATACGCCATCGAATATATCAAGTCTCATCCTGTTACGGCCTTATTTCTAGACATGGGCCTTGGCAAGACGGTGACGACGCTGACGGCCATCCGTGACCTGATGTATGACGCCTTTGAAGTTGAGCGGGTGCTGGTGGTAGCTCCGCTGCGGGTCGCGAGAGACACCTGGCCGGATGAACTCAGGAAGTGGGATCACCTGAAAGAGCTGACCTGCAGTGTGGTCGTGGGAACCATGGCAGAACGGCGGCGGGCTTTGCAGCAGCATGCGGATATCTATATCGTGAACCGCGAGAACCTGGCCTGGCTCTATGAGAACAGCCGCCTGGATTTCGATATGGTCGTCCTGGACGAGCTGTCGAGTTTCAAGAACCACCAGTCGAAGCGGTTCCGTGCCATGAAGGCCCTGCGTCCTAAAGTGAAACGCATCGTCGGCCTTACAGGGACGCCCAGCGGCAATGGCTTGATGGACCTCTGGGCTGAGTTCCGCATCCTGGATATGGGAGAGCGTCTGGGAAGATATATCAGCCAGTACCGGAACCTCTACTTCCGGCCAGACAAACGCAACGGCATGGTGGTGTATTCCTACAAGCCACTGCCGGGAGCGGAAGAAGCCATCTATCACCAGATTGCCGACATCACTGTGTCCATGAAGGCAACAGATTATCTGGAGATGCCGGAATTGGTGAGCGTAGCGAAGGAAGTCAGACTGAGTGAAAAGGAGAAGGAACGGTATGACGAACTGAAGAAGTCCCTGGTACTGGAGCTTCCAGGCGGCGAGGTCACCTCTGCCAATGCCGCGTCGCTTACCCTGAAGCTTTCGCAGATGGCGAATGGCGCGATTTATACCGATGGCAAGGACGTGGCGGCCATCCATGACCGGAAGCTGGATGTCCTGGAAGACCTGGTGGAAAGTGCCAACGGCAAGCCAGTCCTGGTGGCGTACTGGTTCAAGCATGATAAGGACCGCATCCGGGAGCGGATGGAAGCCAGGGAACTGAAGGAGCCGCAGGATTTCGCCGACTGGAACGCAGGAAAGATACCTGTGGCCCTCATCCATCCGGCCTCTGCCGGACACGGCCTGAACCTGCAGCAGGGCGGTTCCATCCTGATCTGGAGCCTGGAGCTGTACCAGCAGACCAACGCCCGGCTCTGGCGGCAGGGGCAGACGGACAAGACGGTCATCATACAGCACATCGTAGCCAAGAGCACGATTGATGAGCGCATCCTGAAAGTCTTGGAACACAAAGACGGAACCCAGTCTGCACTGATCGAGGCGGTGAAAGCTGACCTGGGGATAACGGATACGGGAAAGAATGGTATAATAAAATGAGCGAAGAAATCAAAGGGGAAATGGATTATATGCAAGTGAAAGCCTACCTGGAACAGGCAAGGAATATCAATATCCAGATCGACAGCAAGCTGGAACAGGTATCAGCACTACGGCAACTGGCGAGAAAAGCAACATCTACCTTAAGCTTGGTACCACCAAGTGGTACTCCCAATCCGCACCGCTTGGAAGATACGATTATCCGGATGATGGATCTGGAACGTGAAGTGGATGAAGAGATTGACAGGTTAGTGGATTTAAAGGCCGAAATTATGAAAACAATCGGTCAGGTGCCGAATGATCGGGAAAGGGTGGTGTTGGAGCTACGTTACTTGGCCTTTAAAGATTGGGCGTCGATTGCAGGAACATTGAAACTGAATGTACGGCAGGTATACCGGATGCATGAAGAAGCGTTAAAAAATATAGGCCATTTCTAAAATCGTGATAATATGGATTGAGGATAAGGAGAAACTATCATGAGTGTATTTGTTTTTCGAATCAATTATGATGAGGATTTTCAAAAAGTGCGTCAGGAAATTCTGCAGGGACGCCTCCACCAGGGCTGGGGGGCCGATGGCATGCGAATTGATGTGGAAGAAAAGGATTTTTTGCAGGCATGGAACAAGGTCTGGACAAATGACGGTTCAGATTCAGAAAAAAGCAGGCGCTATAGAAACCTTTGTATTATGCTGGAAATCAAACCTGATGATTTGATTATCGTGCCAAAAGTCAGTCTGCGTAAGGAAAAAAATAATCCGTGCCGTAGCTTTTCCATCTTAAAGTGTGTAAAGCCATATGATTTTAAAATTCCTGACGGTTGGGATGATTTCGGGAATTTCATTACAGTGAGACCGCTTTTCAGCTGTCCATATAATGCAAATAACGAGGCAAGAATTATTTCTACAAAATTTAAGGCCTATCAATCGCCCATTAATCATGTTTGGAATAATGATTTTATTGAAGCAGTGGGCGTTTTGATCAGCTTATTTAAAAAAGATCCTGATGCAATTGCTAATCCCAACACTTCATTGATTGATCATCTTAATACTGCAACAAAAAAGACAAGAGATGAATATTTAAATGATATAGTCAAACAAATGGTGAAGTGGGATTCACATACCTTTGAAGATATCATTGCAAAGCTGTTTGAGAAAAATGGTTATGCTGTTATCGCCAAGAATCAGCATGAAGATGGGGGCGATATTGATATTGTCCTATCTGCGGTTCAGAACAACTCTTTGCTGGATGCTATCAGCAATATCAATACAGGGAATGCAATCTTCCCCAGAATCTGTATCCAGGCGAAAAAGAAAGAAGGAACAGATGCAGATGATCTGCATGGTGTGAAACAGTTAATCCTTATGAAGGATAAGGAAGAATATCAGAACTCTATCTTTATTGTCATTAATTCTGAAAAAGAGTTTTCAAATGATGCTAAGGAAAAAGCAGGAAAAGCAAATATTATTTTGCTGAATGGATATCAATTCGCCAATTTGCTGGTTCGTTATGATGTCGAGCTTGGACTTTGATCTGGGCAATGCGTTTTTATCTAAAAAGGAAATACTGAAGGAATATATTACTGAAGGCCTGAACCGTAGATATGGATGTGATATTCCTGAGCAAATTAATTCCCGTCTGACGCTTGAGCGAAAGAAACTCGAGCAGAATTCTCAAAACATCGATATTTTTCTTGCGGCAAAGTGACTTCTCGAGAGATGTTAGCTGAAAATTTGGCAATATATCTTTCATGTCGCTGTGGGGAGTGTTCAGTTTGCTAATCTCCTTGGCTTTACGAAGCTAGATCCCCTTTGTATATGGCTTTGATGGCAGAAGGGGGCATTTAATAAGAAAATTGGGCTTCTAAAACAGAGTTTTTAGAGGCTCCTTATAGAAATTCCCAGTAATTGTCAGTAAGTGTCACGTAAACAGCACTAGATGTCAGTACTATCTGCGTGGTATAGTATAATCAGCAAGAAAAGAATGAGGGACCGTGGTTTAAAAGCCATCGGTCCTTTTTTGATGCCGGAGATGATACGAATGCCAAGAAGACCGCAGACACCGTGCAAGTATCCGGGATGCCCGAGACTGGTGCCATATGGAAGGAAGTATTGTGATGAACATGAACGGCAGTGCCGGGGCGAACGGAAGAGCGCGGTGCTGCGTGGCTACGGGAGAGAGTGGCAAAAAGCCAGGATGTTTTTCCTGAAACGTCATCCCTGGTGTGTTCGCTGCAAGGAAAAAGGACGGCTCGTCCCGGCAACCGTCGTGGATCATGTCAAGCCGCATCGCGGCGACCTGGATTTGTTTTGGGATGAGAAGAACTGGCAGCCCTTGTGCAAAAGCTGCCATGACCATAAGACGATGACCGAAGACCGGAATGTCGAGTACAAGTATTAGTCAGACCAAAGGCTATGGTAGACTGCTTCCGTAAATGAATTAATATGAATCGACAATCCTAGATTTGAACTTGTACTATAGTTATAGGTATATTTCATACGGTTATGGCTGTCATATTCATAAAGGCTTGTGAAATTATAAGTTTGGTCATCGTGATTCATTCGCATCTGGATGATTTTGTAATCCCCAGAAGGGAAAATAAGTTTAGTTACAACGAAAGCCTGATGCTGATTTTTAACAACGGAATCATTATCTACAAAGTAATTGACACCTTCGTTGTTTCCAATCCAATACCAGTTAGCAGCGAAGCAAGGTGTAATAAAACTGAAGATTAGGAACAAGGTGAATAAATACTTTTTCATCAGAACACATCCTTTCAAGGGAATCCGTAACTTAACGATAGCATAATTTTGTTTATATCATATCAGAAATTGAAGGGGGTGTGTTGGGGGGGGGGGGGGAGGATGTTAATCTCTGCAGCCCTTCCATCCATGACCGCCGCCCCCTCAAACGTGAAAAAACGCGAAATTCATAAGGGGGGATACCCTACGATTTTTCGCGGTTTTATAGAGAAACTGATTTATTCGATTTTACTGGTAATGGAGACGGCAGACAGTGTCAAATACAGACTGTAAAATTGGATATTGATAAACCAGATATACTTTCATATTATCAGTCTGACATTTCCATACGCCATCGTGTGATAATCTTTAAAATAGTGCAGGTGAGCTATTGTACCATTGCTACCATTAATTGTTACATTAAAAGTTGTATCATTTTTGGTAATCCATTCGATGGAATTGGTATCGACATAAATATTGACGCCATCTGCATCCGTATACGAATAAACATCCACTGCTGCTGCTTGATTCGGAATTCCGAACAGTAACAATCCCCCCAGAACCATGGAAGATAAGAGGGCTTTTACACTAATCTTCATATATATCGCTTCCTTTGTTATGGAAATGTTATGTGTTTAGTATACTATGACTAACTGTGTTGAACAAGGTTTAATTACACTGATTCTATATTATCGTTGATTATGAGAATATACACATCGAAAATTGAATCATCTGCTCCAGGCTTTCTGGCCCGGGGCTATTTTATTGTCAGGAAGAAGGGAACTTTCATGAATGATTGCCAGCGTAGGCAGATTGAAACCATGCGGAAACAGGGGATGGGCTACAAGGCCATCGCCCGGGAAACGAAGTTGTCACGGGACAGTGTACGGAATTACTGTCGCTGGCATCACCTGAACGGATACGGTGCCGCTGTTGCCGCGGCTTTCAGAAAGGAAACGACGTATGAAATCATTTGATATGGAATGGAAAGTCCTGCCCAGCGGCCAGCTGAAACCTGCGGCCTATAATCCCAGGAAACAGCTGAAACCCGGTGATAAGGAATACGAAAAAATCAAGAACTCCATTAAAGAGTTCGGCTATGTGGAACCTATCATTGTGAACTACGACATGACCGTCATCGGCAGGCATCAGCGTCTGACAGTGCTGAAAGAACTGGGCTATGAAGAAGTCCAGTGTGTGGTTGTCCATATCGAAGACGAACACAAGGTCAAGGCCCTCAATATCGCGCTCAATAAAATCACCGGCGCCTGGAACGAACAGCTCCTGGCCGACATCATCGTTGATTTGCAGAGCGTCGATTTCAATGTAGACCTGACGGGCTTCGAGGCGCCGGAAGTGGAACAGCTCTTTTCCAAAGTCCACAACAAGAAGGTGAAAGAAGATGACTTCGATGTGGATGGGGAACTGGAGAAGCCGACTTTTTCCCAAGCTGGTGACATCTGGCTTCTGGGGGAACACCGCGTCATCTGCGGCGATGCCATGCTACCGGAAAACTACACACGGCTGATGGACGGGAAGAAAGCCAAGCTGGTGTTGACGGATCCTCCGTACAATGTGGATGTGGAAGAAACAGCGGGGAAAATTAAAAACGACAATATGCCGGACGATAAATTCTATCAGTTCCTGTTCAGCGCCTTCGTCAACATGGAGCAGAATATGGAACAGGATGCATCCATTTATGTGTTCCATGCCGATACGCAGGGGCTGAACTTCCGCAAGGCATTCAAGGACGCAGGATTCTACCTGTCCAGCTGCTGCATCTGGAAGAAGAACGCCCTGGTCCTGGGCCGCAGCCCGTACCAGTGGCAGCACGAGCCGTGCCTGTTCGGCTGGAAGCTGAATGGGAAACACCAGTGGTATTCCGACCGCAAGCAGACGACCATCTGGGAATATGATCGGCCGAAAGCCAGCAAGGAACATCCGACCATGAAGCCCGTGGCGCTCATGGCCTATCCCATACAGAACTCGTCCATGAGCCACTGCATCGTTCTGGACCCGTTCCTGGGTTCCGGCTCAACGCTCATGGCTTGCCAGCAGACGAACCGTATCTGCTATGGCATCGAACTCGATGAAAAATTCGTCGATGTTATCGTGAAGCGATACATCGAACAGTCTGGAAGCGAAGGTGTGTTTGTACTGCGTGGAAATGAAAAAATTCCCTATGATAAAGTGCAGGAATGACTTGCTATTATCGGCGTTCAGAGTGATATATGTACTAGCAAAACAAGGAGGTACATAGACCATGACAATCCAGACGAACCTGAACGACCGCAAAGAACTGGCCAGACGGCTGATTCCCTTCAACCATAACGAAAAGCTTCATTACACCGGGACCCCGGCCTTTGCCTACGAAGGGCAGGGCTTCCGCATCCTTCGCAGCGGCGATATCGAATGCGATGATGAAAAAACAGAAGATGCCATCACGGCTTTCCTGCAGGAAGCCGGAATCCTTCCGCAGCCGGAACCGGAAGAAGGAACAAAAACCAAAGTAACGCAAGAACCGATACAGCAGGATGAAACGCCAGAATCGGAAGCACTGCCGCAGACGGAGCCGGACAGGATGGAAATCAAGGTCCCCATTAATGGCATGGACGGTGCGCAGCTCCGCAACCTGGTCTTCATGCTTCATGCCCAGCAGTACCTGCTGAACCGGGCCGCGGGGCACGAAAACATCCATGTGCCGGACAGGTTGGTGGAAGACCTGAAAGAAGAACCCGGTACAGACAGGACGTCCTTCTTTGCCATCTATCAGAACTACAGCAAGGAAGGACGGGGTTTCCTGATTGCCGTAGATACGGTGACGTTCTGCATTGTCGCTACGGGCAATGCCGTGAAGAACCGCGCCCTGATTGAACTGGCGGCCTTCATGGTCAGCGCAGCGAAAAAGGCGAAACGGGTCCAGTCCGCCACACGGAAACCGGAAAACGAGAAGTACTACCTGCGGATGTGGCTCCTGCGCATCGGAATGGGAACCAAAGCCAGCCACGAATCGCGCATGGCCCTGCTGAAAGGCCTGAACGGATGGAGCGCCTTCCGCACGGAAGAAGAAGCCATGGCTCATGCCAAAAAGCAGAAGGAACGCCGGCATCCGAACCTGTAAACTTTCGATTTAATTCATAATTATTCTCAATATGACTTGCTATTGTGTGCCTTTAGAGTGATATATAGTGTACCGAAAGAACACACGCACACATAGAAAGGACAGAGATGATTATGAAAACATTGCACTTTGGAATCGAAATGGAAATGACTGGGATTACGAGAAGCCGGGCTGCCAGCCTCATGGCCCGCTTCTTCGGAACGGAAAGCCGGCACGAAGGCGGAGCCTACGATACCTACACCGCAAGGGATGAACAGGGACGTAAATGGAAGGCTATGAACGACTCCAGCCTGATTTCTCAGAAGAAGGTGAACGGCAACATTACAGATGCATCCAGTTTCTACCGCACAGAAGTGGTCAGCCCCATCCTTTCCTACGAAGATATCCCGAAGCTGCAGGAACTGGTGCGGATGCTCCGCAAGGCCGGTGCCTTTGCCAACAAGTCCTGCGGCATCCACATCCATGTCGGGGCCGAACGGTTCACGGCAAAGACCCTGCGGAACCTGGTGAACATCATGGCGAGTAAGGAAGAGATGATTTACCGCGCCCTCCAGATCAACCCCTCACGGGAAAGCCGGTACTGCCGGAAGACAAACTCCACTTTCCTGAAGGACCTCAATCGGAAAAAGCCGGACACCCTGGACGGCATCGCCGACCTCTGGTATCAGGAAGCACCCTACGGACGGAATAACCATTATAACAGCACCCGCTATCACGGACTGAACCTGCATGCCACCTTCACCAAAGGGACCGTCGAGTTCCGGCTTTTCAACGGGACACTCCATGCCGGAGAAATCAAGGCATACATACAGTTCTGCCTGGCCGTCGCTCATCAGGCCCTCGCGCAGAAGAAAGCCTCGGCACGGAAAACCGAAACGGACAATGAGAAATACGCCTTCCGATGCTGGATGCTCCGGCTCGGACTCATCGGCGACGAATTCAAGACCTGCCGCCTCCACTTCCTCAAACACCTCACAGGCAACTCCGCATGGCGCAACGCCGCCGCTTGAAGGGGATAGCCTCACGGGCAGCTTCGGCTGCCCTTAAGGTGGTAGAAGGGCATTCCCTTCAGAAAGGATGAGAGCGATGAATAAAAAAATCTACATTGCCTACGGCAGCAACATGAGTGAAGCGCAGATGGCGCAGCGGTGTCCCGATGCCACCCTTGCGGGGACAGGACAGGTAAATGGGTATGAGCTGCTTTTCAAAGGCTCCCTGACCGGATGTTACGCCACTATCGAGAAAAAGGCGGATGCCTTCGTGCCGGTCGTCCTCTAGCGCATTTCGGCAGCAGATGAACGGCGACTTGATGCATATGAAGGCTTCCCACGGTTCTACTATAAGAAAACAATCCCTGTCGAAACGGACGGTAGCGCAATCCGCGGTCTGGTGTATATCATGCATGAGGAGAGGAGATTTGGGGAACCGGGCGATTGGTATTACCAGAACATGGAACGGGATTACCGCAAGTTCGGTTTCGACCCTGACATCCTGCGGAAAGGACTGGCGGAAAGCAGGAAACGGATGGAAGGCACACGGGTGCGGCTGATTTCCATGGATGATGTGCAGGCACCGCCTGCAGGTACCGAAGGCACGGTCCAGTACGTCGATGATGCCGGAACCATCCACGTGCAGTGGGACACGGGCGGCAGCCTCGGACTGGTACCCGGCGCCGATGAATGGGAAATTGTCTAATAAAATACATAAATAACCGAAAAATGACTTGCTATTATGTGCCTTTAGAGTGATATATATACATGACGAAGGGGGGAGCCCCAAAGAAAAAGCACATGAAAGCGAGGAATTTACCATGACAAACATTTACGCACTCCGCAACCATTTCGAACTCCACGAATACAAGACAGCCATTACAAGAGCTGATTTCGAAGCCCATTTCAAAGCCACGAAGGAAAAGGTGACCTTCACTTTTGGAGGCTGGGATGGCAAAAGCTACCACGGTGAAAGCCGCACCGCAAGGGTTTACCGGACAGATATAAAAGGCTACGAAGATGGCAGGTTTATCAAAGTGGGAAAAGGGCTTCATTACATCGAGGATGATCTCCCGATTCTTGAAGAAGCGACCGGGGAAACTCACCCTAGTGCCGAATGGCTGGTCGATGTCCTGAAAAGCCCGAAATAAGGAAAGCCTGGAGACGGGGCCGTGAGGCCCTGTTCCTTGTTAGATAATAAAATACATAAATATTTGAAAAATGACTTGCTATCATGTGCCTTCAGAGTGATATATATACACGCCGAAGAGGACAAGCCCCAACGGAAAGCATATGAAAGCGGGGAATTTACGATGACGAGATTTGAAAAAGACTGCCATGAAATGCTGAAAGGTGCAGGACGGTACATCTTGGAAGGCCGGATGGAAGAAATCAGGAAACTGGAGAACGAGCAGCGGGCCTGCAAGAACCGCTTCCGGCTCCAGTACATCTTGCCAGACCATCAGTCGATTGGAACAGGAATACGAAGCCCTCGAAGAACTTTACTGAGGCATCTGGAATTTTCTCACAGAGAAATAGGAGAAGACCGCAGCTGCGGTCTTCTCTGTCGTACAGCCCGCAAGGGCTTTTTTTATTGGGAGGTGAGCGCCATTGGCTGTACGAGGAAGGAAACCGAAACCGACAGCACTCAAGGTGCTGGAAGGAAATCCCGGCCATCGGCCGCTCAACAAGAAAGAGCCGCTTCCCAAGGGACGTCTGCCGCGCTGTCCGGACTGGCTGGAGGATGATGCCAAGAAAGAGTGGAAGCGGCTGGGAAAAGTCCTTGCTGAGATGGGGATGCTGACCCATCTGGATATGATGGCCTTCGCCGGATACTGTCAAGCGTACGCCCGATGGAAAGGGGCGGAAGAATTCATCACCCAGCACGGCGATATGGTGCGGACGCCGAACGGCTACCTGCAGCAGGTGCCGCAGGTGTCCATTGCCCAGACGAACCTCAAGATCATGCTGAAATTCTGTGAGCAGTTCGGCCTGACCCCGTCTGCCCGGAGCCGCATGGTCGGGGAAGAAAACGGGGTCGAAAAAGAAACGGATGAAATGGAACTGCTGCTAAGGGGGTGACAAATTTGGCGTTTGTATATAAGCCGGCAGCGTTCATGCTGCCGGATTCCCATTATGATGAAGAAAAGGCTGACCGTGCCGTCGCTTTCATCGAGAATCTCTGTCATACCAAAGGGAAATGGGCCGGGAAGCCTTTTCTTTTATTGCCCTGGCAGGAACAGATTGTGCGTGATCTGTTCGGCATCGTCAAGGAGAACGGGAAGCGGCAGTTCCTGACGGCCTATATAGAGATTCCAAAGAAGAACGGGAAGAGCGAGCTGGCCGCCGCTATCGCCCTGTACCTTCTGTATGCCGATAATGAACCCAGTGCGGAAGTGTACGGCGCAGCCTGCGACCGCAACCAGGCATCCATCGTCTTTGATGTGGCACGGCAGATGGTCGAGATGAGTCCGGCCCTGATGCGTCGTTCCAAGATACGGTCGGCCGGGAAGCGGATCATCAACTACCGCAATGCCGGGTTCTATCAGGTATTGTCAGCGGAAACAGGAACCAAGCACGGACTCAATGTGTCCGGTCTGGTCTTTGATGAAATCCACGCCCAGCCGAACCGGAAGCTTTATGATGTCCTGACCAAAGGCTCTGGTGATGCAAGGGAGCAGCCGCTCTTTTTCATCATCACCACGGCGGGCAATGACAAGAACAGCATCTGTTACGAATTGCATACCAAGGCCCTGGACCTGATGGCGGGCCGGAAGAAGGATGCCACCTTTTACCCCGTGGTCTATGGGTTGGAACATGAGGAAGACTGGACGGACGAAGCGAACTGGTACAAGGCGAACCCGTCCCTGGGCCATACCATACAAATCGACCGCGTCCGGGAAGCGTATCGGAATGCCGTCGAAAATCCGGCGGAAGAGAATGTCTTCAAGCAGCTCCGGCTCAATATCTGGACTTCGGCCAGCATCCGCTGGATACCGGAACAGGTCTACGACAAGGGGAATCTTCCCATTGACCGGGACTTCCTGCGGGGACGGATGTGCTACGGCGGGCTGGACTTGTCCAGTACGTCAGATATCACGGCCCTGGTTCTGGCTTTCCCGCCACGGAGCGATGACGAGAAATACATCCTGCTTCCTTTCTTCTGGCTGCCGGAAGATACGCTGGAACTGCGGTGCCGCCGGGACCATGTACTATACGACGTCTGGCAGAAGCAGGGCTTCATCCAGACGACGGAAGGGAACGTCATCCATTATGGTTTCATTGAGAAGTTCATCGAAAAGCTGGGTGAAACATACCATATACGGGAAATCGCCTACGACCGGTGGAATGCTACCCAGATGGTGCAGAACCTGGAAGACATGGGCTTTACCATGGTGCCTTTCGGCCAGGGATTCAAGGATATGTCGCCGCCGTCGAAGGAGCTGTTCAAGCTCCTGATGGAAGGGAACATCGTCCATGGGGGCAATCCCGTCCTCAAATGGATGGCCGGCAATGTGGTCATGCGGCAGGATCCGGCCGGGAACATCAAGCCGGACAAAGAAAAATCCGTCGAAAAGATCGACGGAATCGTAGCGTCCATCATGGCACTAGACCGCTGTATCCGCAACGGGACAGGCAGCGGCAGTGTCTATGACGAACGAGGTGTTATTGCATTTTAAAGGCATCTGTAAAAATGGCAGGGGCTTTTTTTGTGCCTGTTTTGGGAGGTGTTTTATGAGAATCCCCTTTTTATCCAGCCTGTTCCGTACCCGGGATAAGCCTCAGAGCTATTATATCGGCACGGATTTTCGTTACCTGTTCGGCCCTTCCGCCAGCGGCAAGACGGTGAATGAGTTCACGGCCATGCAGACGACAGCGGTGTATGCCTGCGTCCGTATCTTGGCGGAAACCCTGGCGGCCCTGCCGCTCCAGATGTACCGTTACACGCCCGGCGGCAAAGAACGGGTCTATGACCACCCGCTGTACCATCTGCTCCATGATGAGCCGAACCCGGAGATGACCTCGTTCATCTTCCGGGAAACGCTCATGAGCCATCTGCTCATCTGGGGCAATGCCTATGCCCAGATCATCCGGGACCGTCTGGGGCGGGTGCAGGGACTCTATCCGCTGCGGCCGGACAAGATGACCGTCTGTCGGGATGACCGGGGACAGATTTTCTATCTGTATACCAAGACGGGTGATGAGAATCCGAATGTCAAACCATACGGGCAGGTGGTCCTGCAGAAGGAAGAAGTGCTGCATATCCCCGGCCTTGGTTTTGACGGCCTGGTCGGCTATTCACCTATTGCCATGGCCCGCAATGCCGTGGGCATGACCATGGCCTGCGAGGAATACGGTGCGTCTTTCTTTGCCAACGGGGCCAGTCCCAGCGGGGTACTGGAACATCCAGGCATTCTGAAGGACCCGGCCAAAGTCCGGGATTCGTGGAATGCCGTCTACCGGGGAACGGGCAATGCCCACAAGGTAGCTGTGTTGGAAGAAGGCATGAAGTACCAGCAGATCGGCATCCCGCCGGAAGAAGCACAGTTCCTGGAAACGCGGAAGTTCCAGCTCGATGAGATTGCCCGGCTCTATCGCATCCCGCCGCACATGATTGGCGACCTGGAGAAAAGTTCCTTCAATAACATCGAGCAACAGTCCATGGAATTTGTGAAATACACTCTGGACCCATGGGTTATCCGCTGGGAGCAGGCCATGCAGAAAGCTCTGTTCCTGCCGGAAGAGAAGAAGCAGTATTTCCTGAAGTTCAACGTGAACGGCCTCTTGCGTGGCGACTACGAGAGCCGCATGACCGGGTACAGCATCGGTCGGCAGAACGGCTGGCTGTCCGCCAACGATATCCGGGAGATGGAAGACATGAACCCTGTGCCGGATGAGGAAGGCGGCAACCTGTACCTGGTGAACGGCAGCATGACCAAGCTCAAGGACGCCGGGGCCTTTGCCCAGAAGGGAGAAACGAATGAAACATAAATTTTGGAGATAGGTGACAAATGTTGCCCACGATGCCTTTGGCAGCGAACGGACGCTGTACCTGGACGGACAGATTTCGGACGAGACCTGGTGGGGCGATGAAGTGACCCCGAAGGCGTTCAAGGATGAACTGAACGCGGGCAGCGGAGATATCACCCTCTGGATCAACAGTCCGGGCGGTGACTGTTTTGCCGCTGCCCAGATCTATAACATGCTCATGGATTATCCCGGGAACGTCACCGTCAAGATTGACGGCCTGGCGGCTTCAGCGGCTTCCGTTATCGCCATGGCCGGGACGAAGGTCTGCATGTCGCCGGTGGCTATCCTGATGATCCACAATCCGGCGACCCTGGCTTATGGGGACAAAGCCGAGATGGAAAAGACCATCGGCATGCTGAGCGAAGTCAAGGAGAGCATCATCAATGCCTATGAAATCAAGAGCGGCCTGGCCCGTACGAAGATTTCGCACATGATGGATGACGAGACTTGGCTCAATGCCCGGAAGGCCGTGGAACTGGGCTTTGCCGATGAAATTCTTTTTGACCAGGAAGACGGAGAACAGCAGCCGGAAGCCATGCTGTACAGCCCGGTCATGGTGACGAATTCCTTTGTACAGAAACTGAAACCAAAGAAACCCTTGCAGAAAGTGCCAGCCGCTTCCTTAGAGAAACGGCTGGCATTGCTCATTCATTGACAGGAGGACAAATACAATGGATACGATTTTAGCACTGCGCGAGAAGCGCAAGAACCTCTGGGATGCGGCGAAAGCCTTCCTGGATATGGCCCGTGATGAGAACGGCATGGTATCGGCAGAAGACGCTGCCCGGTACGACAAGATGGAAGAAGATGTGGTGTGAACCTGGGCAAGGAAATCGACCGCCTGGAACGCCAGCAACAGCTCGATGCCCAGCTGGCCCAGCCGACATCTTCTCCCATCACGGAACAGCCCGGTGCAGGGAACCAGGTGCCGGAAAAGAAAGGCCGTGCATCCATGGCTTACCAGAAAGCCTTCTGGGACAGCATCCGCCATAAGAACTTTATCGATGTACAGAATGCCCTGAGCGTGGGCACGGATGCCGATAGCGGCTACCTGGTGCCGGATGAATTTGAGCATCAGCTCATCGACAAGCTCCAGGAAGAGAATTTCTTCCGCAGCCTGGCGACGGTCATCCATACCAGCGGCGACCGCAAGATTCCTGTCGTGACGGGACATGGCGAAGCATCCTGGATGGAAGAGAACGGCCTCTATCCGGACAGCCAGGATACCTTCGGCCAGCAGTCCATCGGGGCGTACAAGCTGGGGACGGCTATCCGTGTGTCGGAAGAACTCCTGAATGACAGCGTCTTCGACCTGGAAAGCTATATCGCCGGCGAATTTGCCCGCCGTATCGGCACGAAGGAAGAAGAAGCCTTCCTCATCGGCGATGGGAGGAACAAGCCGACCGGTGTATTTCCGTCTGCGGAACTGGGCGTGACGGCCAATGGCGCATCCATCACCTTTGATGATGTCATCGACCTGTATCACTCCCTGCGTATCCCGTACCGCCGCAAGGCCGTATGGCTCCTGAACGATGCTACGATCAAGGCCTTGCGCAAAATCATTTATGGATATCGATGGAAAGACGGAGAACTGGTTATCCAGAAAGAGGAAGCAGCGATAGTCCGAAAAGTCTTTTATAGCTATTTAGCCGGTAAGACGCGAAGAGCCATCCATCGAGAGCTTGCCAACACTGGAGTCCATACGATGTATGGCAACCTGTTTCAGGATTCTACTATAAAACAGATGCTGCAGAATCCTGCGTATAAAGGAACCCTGGTCATTCAAAAGACCTTCGTGATAGATCCAATTACGAAACATCAGGTTATAAACCGTGGAGAAAAGAATAAGTATGTGGTGGAAAATCATCATGAGGCCATTATTGATGCAGATACGTTCAATCAAGTTCAGGAAGAGATGGCGCGGCGTAAAGAGGCAGGAAGGCAGCATGGTGGATATGCCAGAAATTATCTGAATACATCCTGCTTTACAGGAATCATCAAGTGCGGTATCTGCGGAAAGAGCTATATACATAACATCAGAAAGTACAAAGGCAAACCGAGTGAATACTGGTCGTGCCTGTCAAATAAAGAAAAAGCGGAAAAACGATGCGGAGCCTATGGTGCCATTCCGCAGCCTGCTCTTGAACGTGCTTGTACGAGTGTACTTGGAATGGCTACTTTTGATGAAGATGAGTTCTTACAACGGGTAGAAAAAATAGGGGTACCAGCTTATCATTCCTTGATATTTTACTTAAAGGACGGGACGGTTATTAAGCAGCCATGGAAATCGACAGCATTAAAAGATATGTGGACAGAAAAACGCAAAAAAGAAATGCAACAAAGAATGGCCCAATACCGTAAAAGTGGACGGTCCAGCCGTTATAGTGCCTTTTCAGAACGTATCTTTTGCCCTACTTGTGATGTGAAATTTGTCCGTTGTTTGGAAACACGTAAAAATAGGAAAGTTGCTTATTGGCGGAGTCGGAACAAGCATAAATGTGTTCACATTAGCGGTATTCGGGAAGATTGGATGAAGGAAACAGCCGCAGCCCTTCTTGGCGAATCTACCTTTGATGAGCAAATATTTCGGGAGCAGGTAGAACGGATTGAAGTTCAGAAGAATCGGACTCTGGTGTTCCGGTTTTATTCTGGGAAAAATAAAGAGGTGAAGTTGCCATGAAAAAAGTACAGGTTATACCAGCTACACTACAAAATTACACAGAGAAGCCTCTTCATAGTCTGAAAAAAAGAAAGTTGGCAGGATATGCACGTGTTTCAACCGATCGGGATGAACAGCTTACCAGTTATGAAGCGCAAGTCGATTATTATACAAATTACATAAAGGGACGTAGTGACTGGGAATTCGCTGGGATGTATACGGATGAAGGAATTTCAGCGACAAACACCTTGCATAGGGAAGGATTTAAAAGCATGATCCATGATGCTATGGAAGGCAAGATTGACCTTATCATCACCAAATCAGTCAGCCGTTTTGCCCGGAATACAGTGGATAGCCTGACGACGGTACGTAAACTAAAAGATAAAGGAATTGAAATCTACTTTGAAAAAGAAAACATCTGGACGCTAGACGCCAAAGGTGAACTTCTTATTACCATCATGAGTTCCCTGGCACAGGAGGAAAGTAGGAGTATTTCGGAAAATGTTACCTGGGGGCATCGTAAACGGTTTGCTGACGGGAAAGTCAGTTTGGCATTCAGCCATTTTCTTGGTTACGACAGGGGGCCAGACGGCAATCTGGTAGTGAATAAAGAGCAGGCAGAAACGGTAAAGCTGATTTATCGTTTGTACCTTAGCGGCTATACCTTTCATTCCATAGCAAAAGAACTGACAGAGCGGAAGATTTCGACTCCTGCGGGGTGTAAAATATGGAGGCCCAATACGGTACGAAGTATTCTCATGAATGAAAAATATAAGGGAGATGCGCTGCTCCAGAAGAAATTCACAGTTGACTTTCTCACAAAGGAAAGTAAGAAGAACGAAGGAGAAGTACCGCAATACTATGTGCAAAATAACCATGAGGCTATTATTAGTCCACAAGTATTCGATTGCGTACAAGAAGAAATCAAGCGGAGGCGTAAAGGGAAGAAACGCTACAGTGGCATATCCATTTTCTCCAGTAAAATCCAGTGTGGCCAATGCGGTGGCTGGTATGGAGCTAAAGTCTGGCATTCAACAGACAAGTATAAACGAATCATCTACCGATGCAATGATAAGTTCGAGAAAGGGTGTACAACTCCTCATCTGACGGAAGAGAAAATAAAAGACATATTCGTTAAAGCTGTAAATCAGCTCATCGTAAACAAAGCAGAAATCATTAGCAATTTAGAGTTGGTGAAACAGGGGCTTGCCAATACTGCAAAATGGGAAAAAGAAAGAGATAGACTGGATACTGATTTACAGGTCCTGGTTAACAGATTACGAGATCTTATTGGCGAGAATGCCCATGTGGCCCAAAATCAGGACGAGTATAATAGAAAATACAATGAACTAGTTACCCAGTATGAAATCGTAAATGATCAGTATGATAGGGTTTGCCATAGTATTCAGCAATATAATATCAGGGCTGAACAGCTGGACGATTTTATTAAAGTACTACAAGAACAGGAACTCATCAAGGATTTTGATGAACGAATGTGGTGTAGCCTCGTTGACTTTATAACGGTTTACGGTACGGAAGATATCCGTGTAACGTTCAAAGACGGGACGGAAATAAAAGGATGAATGTTGACAGGAATTTGGCATGAATGCCTGCTAAGATACCTTAAAGAAAATATCGCAATGCATAAAAATTATCTGGCGGGAATACTCGTAATTGTGATAAAATAAAAAAAGATGGAATGATTAAAAATGTGGGAGGGAAAAATATGAAAAAGTATATTTCAGAGTTTATTGGCACGTTTGTACTGGTATTATTTGCTTGCGGCACGGCGGCTATTTCCGGTGACAAAGTAGTGAATGGAATGCTTACACCAGCTTATTTTACGACAGCATTCGCTTTTGGCCTTTCTATCGTGGCTATGGCTTATTCCATTGGTAATATATCTGGTTGCCATGTAAATCCGGCGGTATCTCTTGGTGTGCTTCTTTCCGGGAAGATGAGCGGACGGGATTTTATTGGCTATGTTATTGCTCAGTTCTTGGGCGCTATTTCAGGAGCTGCTGTTCTCTTTGCTCTGATTGGTACGACAGGGAACCTGGGTGCAAATGGATTGTATTTAAATGACATTGGATTATCACTAGTAGTGGAAGTCATTCTGACTTTTGTCTTTGTCCTGGCTGTACTGGGAGTTACTTCGAAAACAGAAAATAATGTGGTTGCCGGCTTGGTAATAGGCTTATCGTTGACGTTGGTTCATCTGCTGGGCATTTATTTTACGGGGACGTCCGTCAATCCGGCAAGGAGCTTTGGCCCGGCCATTTTGTGCGGAAATCCGGCCGCCTTATCTTGCGTATGGGTATTTATCGTAGCACCGCTTATTGGTGGAGCTCTAGCAGCATATGTGTATAAATTTATTTCGGAATAAGGGGCGGGTGGAATACCACCCATTTGTTGCCAGGCTTTATTATGGATTTTTGGGTGTATAGTTTTATCAGACAAAGTGACGAAACATGTTTGTTTGGTGGGATTATTTAAATAGGATAGAAACTCTCTCAATTTTATGAGGGAGTTTTTTTATATAAAATAACATATGGAATTTTATAGTCCCGGGCAATAGGAATAGTTGCTAGTGATGGTTGCAGAACAGGCTAGAGGGAAATTGTCCCCATGAGATAATCCTTCTCTCCGCATTGATTGAATGCCCTTATGTTATCATATCCGTTAAAATCAGTGGTCTTGATCTGCGGATGATACAGAAAAAGTTCATATTCCCTATTCCTTTGACAATGTAAGACTCGCCGCGTTTTACAAGAAGCAGTGTTTTCACGATACAGGCCTGTCTAACACTACCTTTGCTTTTTGGCAAGGCGATGTTTGGGGGATATGGCCAAATGGCATAGGGCTAAGCTTTCAACGGAAGAAAATCATAATTCATCAAAATGCCCGTAGTACTACAGGAAGACACTAAGGCAATTTATGGTATGTTCCAGGCTGTTCAGAAAACGCGGCAACCCCACACCCACACCGTCAGCACTGATGGGAATGATGTTGAATTGGTAGTCCAGGTGCGGTAAGGATACGGATTCTCATAATTCTACTATCTTGTTGCAGGAGCGAATCTTGAAAGGGCCTATACAGATGACTTTGGTCTGCCTTCAGTCGGAAAGGCTCATTGCGGTTGATTCTCTCTGACAGTTTATCAAATACATTCTTCGTGTATCCGATTCTGCCAGCACTGTTACTGAAATCGGTACATTTTGAAAGGACATAATGGTTGTCCACGTAGGCATCTAGAAGCTTCAATACATTCTTCCGCTCAAAGCCTGTAATGATGTGTACTTCTGTCAGAATCCGTTTTTTTTCGATTTAATCCACTCCTGTTATCATGTAGAACTGGCGCATTTTGATGTTGCCCTTTGTCTGTCCATTCATCAAGACCCTGTTCCCTTTGATGAGCAGGGATTACGGCCTTTAATTCGTCTCTACTGAGAGACGAATTGTCCAAGGTTTCTTAATTCTGGCGCACATCTGGTCTGTGGTTCTAACCATCTTTCCTACCGTTTGCTGGCTGCTATACAGCGGATTCAGTATAGCGGCCGCGCGGTAAACACTACCGATAGATACTTTGATTATCGAGTAAAGGATCATTGAGGAGTTGCCTTTGATACAATGTTAGCTCTAAAACTTGGTTCAACGGGTAAAAGGGGTTCTCTATTGAACACTGTACAATCCGATGGGCGAATGTGTCGGATCCAAACATACAAAGCTTGGTACGCCAATCTTTCTGCGGTACTTCTTGCTTTACTCCCCCCTCACTCGAATACTATTAGTGTATGAGTGTCTTGCTGGGGGGAAACTTTTATGCTAAAATTTAAGTAGATAAATCTGAATAATCAACTTTTTTAGCTATGGATGTATTTTGAGGAGGGATTTTTATACTAGTATTAAAATGAAATAAAGAGAAACAGGACAAAATTTTTTGAAGAAAAGAGGCTTAATGATGAAAAAGAATATGTCAAAGAAGCTGATTCTTGCCATTAGAATCGCTTGTATAGGATCTATAGTAGTGGGAATTGGTGGCATGAGGAACGTTTTGGCGTATGAACAACCTTTGCAGCCTATAGGATATCAAGCAGATGGAGGTTCGGTACCAGTCAGTTATTCTAATTCTGGTGTATATATTGATGCAGACGGTACGGCACATTGGAGAATGCCTTCAGCCTCAGACATACATTATGAAGATGCCGCACAGGCTTATGGGAATGTAGCTATAGGAAATTTTTCAATGGCCGGTTCTCAAGCAGATTTAGATGACTTTTTGGGGGTATATGTAGAGGTTTATAGGGAAGACACTGGTGGTTATTATACTTATGATGACGGTTCTAATGGAAAACGTTATAGTAGGGATTATTCAAGTGGCGGCTATGTTATAAAAAAAGGAGATCAATATTATCTACGGTCTGGACAGGATTATGCTACAGGAGAATACCTTTATTATGAAGTGAAAGAAAATCTTGAGAAAGTAGATGAAAATGAAGACCGCGTTACTGTTCCGGTACCATCGGGACTCACTAATAATGTTGCTATAGGAAATAACGCGACTACCACATCTCATAGCAGTGTGGCTATTGGGGATGGCAGTCAATCACAGGGATATCGTGGCATTGCTATCGGGGCAGACAGCCAGACTGGAGATACAACCGACAGTGCCGATTACAATGATGGCATTTCGGCTGTTGCTGTTGGTGATGGTGCCAAAGCGATGGGGAATGGCAGTATTGCCACGGGACAAGGTTCACATGCCTACGGGTATGCGTCCATCGCATCCGGTGTAAATGCCGGAGCCAATACAACTCGGTCGATTGCGATTGGGGAAAATGCCACGGTTTCTTATAATTCACAAGCAGCAGATGACCCGCAGCGGTTGGTAGCCGAACAAGCGATTGCCATTGGGTATAACAGTCAGGCAAATGGCAAAGACGCAACGGCGGTAGGCCGGCAGGCAGTAGCAGACCGGCGTAATTCTACGGCTTATGGCAATAATAGCCATGCCAATGCCTATAATTCAGTAGCCATCGGCAATAAAGCCATTGCAGGACTTAAAACAGAAACAGATTCTAATCCCGTTGCTGGTCAGTCTGCGGTAGCCATAGGGAATCGTGCTACGGCTACGCAGGAATATACGACAGCTGTAGGTGCCAGTACGTATGCTTCCGGCTGGCATGCAGTAGCCGTTGGTGATTCTAATAGGGCAACGGGCCGCTATAGCACGGCAATGGGGGCTGGGTATTCTACTTATACTGTGGATGAAACAGATAATGATAATACAGAGCGCGAACGAAACTATCAAACAATCGGAGCTAACCAGGCAACGGGCGATTATAGTACGAGTGTAGGATATGGAAATATTACTATGGGACAGAACAGCTCTGCTTTTGGTATGCAGAATGTGGCTTCTGGTATGGATTCGCTGGCATATGGCAGCGGTAATAGTATTGGACAGGAACGTCAGCCCGGAGCTACAACGATTCAACGTGATGCGGTCAATGCAGGGAATGTGACAGGATTTGCCGTAGGCCACAGCAATAAGATCGGTGGAAATCTGGGTGGAGCTTTTGGCGATGGTAATACTGTAGTGGCGGAAAGAAGTTATGCAATAGGGAACAGCAATCAGGTATCGGGCAAAGGTGGCTTTGCCGCAGGGAATCAGGCAACGGTGACAGCAGAAAATGGTATTGCTGTTGGTAATGATGCTCATGCAACTATCAGGGATTCTGTTGCCTTAGGTAATGGCGCTCGAACCAATGAAGTAGTCGGGACATCTGTTGTAGAAATCCCTGGCACAGGTACTACCTATAGCAATATTTCCGGTACTTCTCCTGTTGGCACGGTAAGTGTGGGTGATGTTGGAAAAGAACGCACTATCACGAATGTTGCTGCTGGACGTATAGGACCGGGAAGTACGGATGCAGTAAACGGTTCGGAATTATACGCAGTTAAGCAGCAGGTTGGGCTGAATTCGACGGCTATTCAAAACATTAATAATCGAATGGATAGTTTAGATAATAGAATTAACAAAGTAGGTGCTGGAGCAGCTGCGTTAGCTATGTTACACCCCTTAGATTTTGATCCAGATGAAAAATGGGATTTTGCAACTGGCTATGGGCATTATGGAAACGAGAACGCTGTCGCAGTAGGTGCTTTTTATCGTCCGAATGAAGATACAATGTTCTCTATTGGCGGAGTAGTTGGAGATGGGCACGATATGATAGGGGCCAGCATTTCATGGAAATTTGGACAAAAAAATCATGTGTCAGTGAACAGAGTGGCAGCAGCAAAGGAAATAATTGAATTGCGAAAAGAATTGAATGATCTTCGTTCTTTTGTAGCAGATGCTGTTAGTGGCAATGTCTTGGATTTGTCCAAAATTCAACTTTTCCCTGATGTCCCAGAAAACCATTGGGCTTATGATTATGTTTCTACTTTGGCAGGCAATGGCGTTATCGAAGGATATCCGGATGGTTATTTTGACGGACATCGTGCAATGACCAGATATGAAATGGCGGGAGTTCTCTATAGAGCTATGTTACGCGGTGTAAAATTAAAGGAAAGAGCATTAAAAGAATTTGCACCTGAACTAGACCGTATTCGTGTCGATACATTGACTAAACATAAAGATGGGTCGCCGGATATTCAACGTGTGCGTACGATTCCGGGCAAGGGATGTTAAAGGATGAGCAAAAGGAGGGAAATTATGAGTGCGAATAAATTGTTGGCAGTTGCCTTACTGGGCCTTGCTATTACAGGAAACGTCTTTGCTGCTAATCTTTCTGCGCAAGAAAAAGACCAGGAAACGACATTTATCGGGGAGATCTGTGAGTTTGAAATTGGGAATATATATAAAATGCGGGATGAAAACGGAAATATTACTCGCGTTGATTTAGGCAAGTATAGTGGTAGGATGCTGAACCGGACATCGTTTAGCGTTACTGGTAAAATGATGCAGGATGAAAAAGGACCATTTTTAAAAATGCGACATATGGATTACAAAGATCCAGATCCTTTTGTGGAATATTTTGAAGCACTACAGAAAACAAAAAATCCCCAAAAAGGTGGGCTTGAACTTGAACAAATCAGAGATAAGGCATTTGACCATGAGAATCCCGTGAGTGATGATCCAATAGTCTATAAAAATAATGTTAAGAAACTTTCAAATGCTCAGTTAGAAGAGTATAAAATGAATGATATAAGTGAGTTTACAAACTTGGATAGAGGGACGAAGGTCGCTTTTAAAGGTCGGGCAATTCAGACTGTGGTTGATAGACAAGTCATGCTTTTTTGGGATACGAAAGGCAATGCCGTCAATGTCAAGATGAATGGTGCATATTGTCCGCTAGGCCAGCGTTGCTTTGTTTATGGCACTTGGGAATCAGATGAAAAAGGTTCGTATATAAGCCTGGATTATATGGAAAGTGTAGAGCTGCCGACAGAAGCATATCAATAACATAAATAAAAGCTGGAGATTGCATATAATGTATAATCTCCAGCTTTTTTGTTAAAATAAAGCTGCTAAAGATGGAAGTATTATTGCATTTCTGGGACGAAAAAAACAGTAATTTATTGTATTATGTTAAGGCCGAGCTATAATTGACCTAAAGGAGGTGCGGACGAAAATATTCCGGCCTTGACATATTATACGAAAGTGAAATAAAAATAAGATAATGATAAATTAATAGAAAATCAAGAAAGCAAATCTTGAATTTAAAACCGCAGAATGTGTTTATAACCTTTTTATTCATCGGGATTCTGTTGTTTTAATCCTGTCTTCTAATAATTTGTGCATGTATATAATTATAAGCCCCCAACATGCCTTAAAATATATTGATTATTATTTTTTATTAAAACGAAAAATCCAGATTTGTTATTTACCCATAAGCCTTCATTTTTTCCATTACCGGCAATCCATGCTGGATCTATGGTTTTCACTGAATATGATATATCATAATAATTCTTATCCATTCCATCATTGTCCTTGATTTTTATTGGTCCGTCAATTCTATTAATTGTATAATCAAAAATTTTATTTTTATTGAACAATCTTTCGGATTTATAATGGTCAAATTCGTGAATTAATATTTTATTGACAATTTCTTTTTCTGATAATCCTTCTGCATCTGATACTGCTATACGATTGCATTGAATTGTTTCTACTAGTATGGAGTCATAAGAATAGAATATTAAATATACAACTCCTATTAGTATAATTGCTATATTTTTTATTTTCGTTTTCTTTGTCCTGATACATTTATAAAGGACAATTGCTGTCATGAAAAAAGTGAAAATATATAACATAAATAAAAAATCACTTATAAACATAATCATCTTAATTTCTCCTAATTATCAAAAGATAGAAATCCCGATAAATATAAACATTAAAATTATATGGAGCCTGGTAATCTATTTTTCTGCTAGTAAATAATATTAATCAAAATATGACAAAATTTATAGTTAAATTATAGCACAGCTCACATGTGAATATTAGGGTAATATTCCATGACCTGGATTTTCGTCGAGTGCCTCAAATGCTATCAATCAACTGATTAAAGCGAAGTTATCTAGGTCTTATAATATAAGTATTACCGATGGCTGAGAATTCAACAATAATTGAACCGGTGTTTAACTATGTAATTCTCATGCGAAATGAAATAGGTCATAATTTATTATTTTATATGACCGCATTAATGAGTTTTATTAGCAAACGATGTTTGAGTGGTGGCGTGCATCAGGATAGTGTTTTGAAGATTTTTTTGTTTATTAGTTATATTAGTGCGATGCGAACTCCTTGGAGATTAGTAGAATGATTAAGCATATGCCCAATTACTACTACATACCATAGATAACGTTAAATATTATCAATATTATGCAAAAAACAGAAGGAATTTATGAGCCAATGAGGGATACTGTAAAAAGCTAAAATGGAATATCGAGCGAGATAAGGAAGTCAATGACGAACTGACCGATATGGGCTGGCTCGTCCTGCGCTTCTGGGAGAGTGACATCAAGAAAGATTTGCAGAGATGCGTGGACTTGGTTTGCGAATACCGCGGAAAATAACTGAATATCATTTGCAATCAGCGGATGCTCATCATGGGCATCCGTATTTTTTTGCCTTCATAGTACTTAACGATAGCTGTTCTGGCCTATTACTCCTGAAGACCAAAATTTCAGGAGGTGTCCATCATGACGGACGAACAGAAACAGCAGATCATTGCCCTGCGCCGGGGTGGGGTATGGCAGGATAGCGGCACAGCTCCAGATTTCCATCAACACGGTGAAATCGTTCTGCCGGCGGCACAGCCTGGTGGCGAAAAAGACGGCATCAATCGGTATAGGATTAATAAAAAATCCTGTACCGATTTTTTTTGTAAGCCGTCAGATAAGTATCTTTCTCAAGGCTATAAAGTAGAGGAAATAAACAAAACAAACCTCGGGAAGGAGTGTGAACCAGGATGACGCAAAGAATGAGTATTGGTGTTGCATCTCAGGCTGATGACAAAAGCATTGCGGTTATTAGCTGTGTCTCTATCAGAGAACGCCTTCTACGGTTCCTGTTGGGACGGAAAGAAAAAATCACGATTATTGTGCCGGGTGATTCGGTAAAAGAACTGACAATCCATGAATCAATCGGGAAAGGAGCTTTACCATGACAAACGACGAAATGCAGAAACTGGCGGCAGGATTGGCCGACTGCGGAAAGGCACTTCTCCGTATGGCCGATGCCCTGATAGAGAAAAAGGAAGAAGCATCTGCCGCCGAAGACCAAAAGAAACTGACTTTGGAAGATGTCCGCAGAGTGGCTGCCGATAAGGCCCGACAGGGACACACGGACGAAGTACGACAGCTCACCTAGAAGTTCGGTGCTGATAACCTTTCTGGTGTGGATGCGGCCAAATATCCGGCCCTGATGGAAGAACTGGAGGCGATGGGCCATGCCGACTAAACACGCGGTCCTTTCCGCTTCCTCCAGTTATCGCTGGCTGGCCTGCCCGCCGTCTGCGAAAGAATGTGCCAAGCTGCCGGATACCTCCAGTGAATTCGCCCGACAGGGAACGGATGCCCATACGCTCTGCGAATTCAAGGTGAAGACAGCCCTGGGCCAGAAGCTGGAAGACCCGACGAAATCCCTCACGTACTTTGATGAGGAGATGGCGGAATGCACCGATGAATACGCGCAATTCGTCATGGAATGTCTGGCAGCGGCCAAAGTATCCTGCAAGGATCCGCTGATCATGATCGAACAGCGGCTGGACTTTTCCAAGTGGGTGCCAGGCGGATTTGGAACAGGCGACTGCCTCATCGTAGCTGACGATACTCTGACAGTCATCGATTACAAGCATGGCTTGGGAGTTCTGGTAGATGCCGAGAAGAATCCGCAGATGATGTGCTATGCCCTCGGTGCGCTGAACCTGTTTGATGGCATCTATGATATCCGCCAGGTGTCCATGACTATCTTCCAGCCCCGCCGGGACAACGTCAGCACCTGCACCATGAGCAAGGTAGAACTGCTCCAGTGGGCCGAAACGGTGCTGAAGCCTGCAGCGGAACTGGCGGCCAAAGGCGAAGGGGAGTACAAGGCCGGCGACCATTGCCGTTTCTGCAAGATTAAGGCGACCTGCCGCAAGCGGACCGAATACAACCTGGAATTGGCCCGGTATGATTTCGCCGTCCCGTCCACGCTGCAGGATGAAGAAATCGAAGCTGTCCTTTCTAAGGCCGACGAACTGGTGAACTGGGCCGGGGATGTCAAGGAATACGCTTTGCAGCAGGCCCTGTCCGGCAAGCAGTGGGACGGATGGAAACTGGTCGAAGGCCGGTCGAACCGCCGCTACGTAAGCGAAGAAGCAGTCGCCGCCAAAGTGGAAGAAGCAGGCTTCGACCCATATGAAAAGAAGCTGCTCGGCATCACGGCGATGACGAAACAACTCGGCAAGAAACGGTTCAAAGAACTGCTGTCAGATTTAGTGGAAAAGCCGCAGGGCAAGCCGGTCCTGGTGCCGGAATCGGATAAGCGTCCGGCCATGCACACCGCGACAGATGATTTCAATGATGAAAAATAAGGAGGAACTTGCTATGTCCAAGAATTATGTCAATCCGTGCAAAGTGATTACCGGGGTCAATACCAGATGGTCTTATGCCAACGTCTGGGAACCGAAGTCCATCAATGGCGGTACGCCGAAGTACAGCGTCAGCCTGATCATCCCCAAGTCGGATACGAAGACCGTAGAAAAGATCCGCGCCGCCATCAAGGCTGCCTACGAAGAAGGCGAAAGCAAGCTCAAGGGCAATGGCCGCGCTGTACCGGCTTTCGAAGCCATCAAGACGCCGCTCCGTGACGGCGACCTGGAACGCCCGGGCGATGACGCCTATAGAGACAGCTTCTTCGTCAATGCCAACTCGGCGACCAAGCCGGGCATCGTCGATGCCGACTGCCAGCATATCCTGGAACGCTCCGAAGTCTATTCTGGCGTCTATGGCCGTGCGTCCATCAGCTTCTATGCCTTCAACAGCAACGGCAATAAGGGCATTGCTTGTGGCCTGAACAACCTGCAGAAAATCCATGACGGTGAACCTCTGGGCGGTAAACCCCGTGCAGAAGATGACTTCGCGACAGCTGACGATGACGATTTCCTGGCATAAGGAAGGAGAATTTCAATGGAAACTACGATGCAAATGATTTTAGAGATGATGTATTGCCTGGTGGCACTGGCTGCAAGCGGTTTTTTTGTGGCTTTAATTTATACAGCCCTCAAGAAGGATCAGCGTGATGAAGAAATAGCACGGCACCGGGAAGAACGGGAAGCGGAATATCACCGCAAACAGATGGAATCTTTTCGGAAATAAGTATTGGTAAATGGTGGTGGCGGGGCCTTGTGTCTCGCCGCTTTTCTTGAGGTGAAGCGTATGAAAAGCATGAGTATAGATATTGAAACGTTCAGCGATGTCAACCTGGCCAAATGCGGCGTGTACAAATATGCTGAATCGCCGGCCTTTGAAATTCTCATCTTCGGATATGCCATAGATGGCGGCGAGGTGCAGGTCGTTGACCTGGCCCGGGGAGAAAATATCCCTGAAGATATTCTGGATGCCTTAACCAATGAAGACGTCACCAAGTGGGCCTTCAATGCCAGTTTCGAACGAATCTGCCTGTCGCGATATCTGAGTGATTTGGGGATAAGTCTGGACCCGTTCCATGACCATCATCCGCTTTCCCAGGACTGTGCAAGGTTCCTCAATCCGGTGGGATGGAAATGCTCCATGATCTGGTCGGCCTACATGGGTCTGCCCCTTTCACTGGAAGGCGTGGGCACTGTGCTGAATCTGGATAATCAGAAGATGAAGGAAGGCAAGGAACTGATTCGTTACTTTTGTGTACCATGCAAGGAAACCAAAACAAATGGTGGCAGGACGAGAAATCTTCCTCATCATGCCCCGGATAAATGGGCTCTGTTCAAGTCTTACAACAAACGAGACGTAGAAGTGGAAATGGCCATCCAGGAGCGGCTGAAGAAGTATCCCGTCCCGGAATCGATATGGGATGAATATCATCTTGACCAGGAAATCAATGACCGTGGCATTGCCATCGACCGGACGCTGGCTGAAAATGCCATCGTTATCGATGCCCGCAGCCGGGACAGCCTGATGGCTATGCTGAAGGAAAAGACGGGCCTGGAGAACCCGAACTCCGTCATCCAGATGATCGGCTGGCTGGAACAGCATGGGATGAAGACCGATTCCCTGGGCAAGAAGCAAGTACAAAAGCTGCTGAAGACAGCAGAAGAACCGCTTCGCAGTGTGTTGCTGCTCCGGCAGAAGCTGGCCAAATCATCAGTCCGTAAATACCAGTCCATGGAGATGACGGCCTGTGAGGATGGACGGGCCAGGGGAATGTTCCAGTTCTATGGGGCCAACCGGACCGGGCGGTTTGCCGGCCGGCACATCCAGCTGCAGAATCTGCCCCAGAATCATCTGCCGGATCTCTCGGAAGCCCGGGAGCTGGTACGCCAGGGAAATTATGAAGCCCTGGAGCTCCTGTATGATTCCGTCCCCGATGTCCTTTCCCAGCTGATCCGTACGGCCTTTGTGCCCCGGCAGGGGCTGAAGTTTGCCGTAGCGGACTTTTCAGCCATTGAAGCCAGGGTGCTTTCGTGGCTGGCCGGAGAAACATGGCGCTCGGACGTCTTTGCCCGAAATGGCGATATCTATTGTGCTTCGGCCAGCTCCATGTTCGGTGTTCCCGTGGAAAAGCATGGCGTCAACGGGCATCTCCGGCAGAAAGGGAAAATCGCAGAACTGGCCCTTGGCTATGGCGGTTCCATCGGGGCACTGAAAGCCATGGGTGCCCTGGAGATGGGGCTTACGGAAAATGAGCTGTATCCTCTGGTGCAGTCTTGGCGGTCAGCCAATCCGCACATCGTCGATTTCTGGTGGCAGGTGGATGCCGCCGTGAAGACGGCCATCAAGGAACATATCCCCATGCGGGCCGGCTGCATCCGCTTCCTCTGCCAGAGCGGCATGCTGTTCATCCAGCTCCCAAGCGGACGGCGGCTTTCCTATGTGAAGCCCCGGATAGGCGAGAACCGTTTCGGCGGGGAATCCGTCACCTATGAGGGCGTCGGCGCAACGAAGAAGTGGGAACGGCTGGAAAGCTACGGCCCGAAGTTCGTGGAAAACATCGTCCAGGGCATCAGCAGGGACATCCTCTGCTATGCCATGCAGACCTTACGATGCTGTGCTATCGTCGGCCATGTCCATGATGAACTGATCATCGAATGCAGCCGGGATGTCAGCGTCAATGCCATCTGCGAGCAGATGGGACGTACACCGTCCTGGGCTGAAGGATTGTTGCTCCGGGCAGACGGATACGAATGTGAATTTTATCAAAAAGATTAAAATGAAACGTCAGAAAACACCTTCTGCGGTGGCTACAAAGCAGGAGGTGTTTTTATGAACAATCAGAATGAATTTGAAAATGCAATTCCTCTATTTCAACGGTTCATGCTGACTCCTAAGGAAGCCAGCGTGTACTTTCATATTGGTGAAAAGAAAATCAAAGCCCTTGCTGCAGAACGCCCAGATGCTTCTTTTATAGTCTATAACGGAAGCCATTTACTTATCATCCGGAAAGAATTTGAAAAGTTTCTTTGCCAGACTTCGAGTATTTAGTTGAAGGATATGAGTTGACTTATTTGCTGGCTAGAGTGATGTATAGACAAGGAAATAAGAGAAAGGAGACTGGAATTATGCCACGTACGCAGTCGAGTATCCGCAGGGATAAGAAAAAACGAAAATTACGGCCCGGCGAAACGGTTCGGACAGATGGAAGATATCAGTTCAAATATCAGTTAAATGGAAGACCAAAGTTCTTTTACAGTTGGAAACTGGAACCCACAGATCCACTACCGGCAGGGAAGAAGCCTTGCAAATCACTGAGGGAATTAGAGAAGGATTTGGAAATCCGTTCTGCTATTTGTCCTAATCGTGATGATGATACCATGACCGTTATGGAATTAGTACAGCGTTATTTAGCTGTTAAGACAGGGGTTAAACCTAACACGAGAACGAATTATAATTTTGTTGTCAACTTACTGGCGAAAGACCCTTTTTCGCAAAAACCTATCGGTAAGGTCAAGATGTCTGATGCCAAGTTGTGGCTAGTCAAGATGCAATCAGAAGGGAAGGGATATAGCTCCATTCACAGCGTCCGGGGTGTTGTACGGCCAGCTTTCCAAATGGCAGTCGATGATGAAATTTTATGGAGGAACCCTTTTAATTTTGAAATGAAAGAAATCCTCATCAATGACAGTGTGAAACGAGAAGCGGTTTCCCGAAAGGATATGAGGCTCTTCTTGGAATTTTTAAAAAACGACCGACATTATAAAAAATACTATGAAGCGATATTTATACTTTTCCACACGGGAATGCGAATTTCAGAATTTTGCGGATTGACTGTTGGGGACGTCAATATGGAGAACCGTACTATCAATGTAGATAAACAGCTTCAGCGGGATACAACAGGGAGACGCTATATTATCTCTACTAAAACAAAGGCTGGGGCTAGGATGCTGCCAATGACAGAAGAAGTATATCAGTGTTTTGCTGAAATCCTGCGGCGTCGAAAACCGCCTAGAGTTGAAACGATGATTGATGGTCATGGTAACTTCCTCTATTATGATAAAAACGGTAATCCCTTGGTAGCGATGCATTGGGAACATTATTTTGGCCGGGCCGTTAGTAAATATAACCGGATTTATCGCTACCAACTGCCGACAATCACTCCTCATGTTTGTAGGCATACGTACTGTACCAACATGGCTCTTTCAGGGATAAGCGCCAAGACACTGCAATATTTGATGGGACACAGCGATATTTCCATCACACTCAATGTGTATACGCATATCAAATTCGATAATGCCCAGAAAGAAGTGGAACTTGTCCAGCAGCGGCAGCAGAAAGAAATGGAAAATGTACGCAAAGAGTTAGAACAAGTAGGTGCCATTCGGCCCAAGATTATCCCTTTCAAGAATGAAGCGTAGGTAAAGGAATATGCGAAAAAGGACTCACGGTTTCAAGACCTGTGGGTCCTTTCCTTTTATATGGTTTTTTAATGAAACCCGGCACATTTTCTGTTACAATGGAACCATGCATTTTACGCAGAAGATTTTTACGGTAGTACGGTAGTCCCTGTTTACTACCGATTTTACTACGAATGGTGGCTGAGTTATGCCGACTTATACTACTTTATGGAATATATGAGGTAAATCGCCTGGAACGGGAGAACCGCTATAATACGGCATTTAGCGGCGTAACCCGGCACAAGAAGGAGTGAAAATAAAGTGATCAAGATACTTTTCATCTGTCACGGCAACATCTGCCGTTCGCCGATGGCAGAATTCGTTTTTCGGAAGATGGCGGTTGATGCCGGCCTTTCTGACCACTTTATCATCGCTTCGGCGGCGACGACGGACGAAGAAATCTGGAATGGCTGTGGCAATCCTGTCTACCCGCCGGTGGAGCAGCTCTTAAAGGCCCACGGCATGGATCCTGACGGGAAGCGGGCGGCATTGCTGCGTCGGTCGGACTATAGTCGCTACGATTATTTCATCGGCATGGACGAAGAGAACCTGCAGGACATGAAGCGTATCTTTCACGGTGACCCGGTACATAAATGCTCGCTCCTTATGGATTATACCCAAAATCCCCGGCCCGTCGCCGACCCGTGGTATACGCGGGATTTCCAGAAGACTTGGAACGACGTCGACGAAGGCTGCCGGGGACTGTTGGCTTTTTTTAGACACACGGAAATGATTTGGGGAAATACGATAGAAGGAAGGCGTTGACATGAAGTTTGGTATGCGCAAGCCCAGTCTGAAAAAATCGATAAGTGCCCGTACGAAGGGAAGAATGACACGGCAAATCTTGACCTCATCCGTCTTTCCGGCATGGTCGATGACCGTGTCCTGGACTTGACGGATGAAATCATAACGACTATTGAAAAACGGCATCTTGAGGCGTCAGGAATGGGCCTGTCAGATACTAGCTCTACCGTAAGTGAGTCGTCTTCAACAGTGGCTGCCGAGATACCCGTCGAGGCCTGGTATCCGGCGGATACAGAGAAGTTCCAGCGCAATGAGGCAGAAACAGAATTCCTGCGCCAGCTTTATCGGCAGGTCAAAGAAGCAGGACTGTCCCCGAGTCTGGTGGAAGTGCAGCGCCTGAGCGATGGTACCCTGAAATGTACTTATGGAGAAGAAGAAATGGGTCGTGTCCGTCTGCAGAAACGAAAACATACGCTGACCTATTGGCAGGACGGCACGGAAACCGTACTCGAAGGGGAACTGCCTGGTTTCCTGCCGCATCTAGCCACCTGGATAGAACACATAAACTAAGTATCGGCAAAATAGCAAACGTTTTTTGTAAAAAGAATGATTGCTATTTTGCCGATAACGGCATATTACGCCCATTATCATCACGGACGAACTGAAGATGTTTTATTACCGGGGCCTCCATGAATGGGACTATGAAAAAGGTTATTTGCGGGATACGTGCCTTACGGCACAGGATTATTTTCAGAAAGTCATGGCTTATTTCAGGATTAGCAAAAAGGAGTGATCAAAATGACCAATGCTTGAGCAGTTCCTGTCCTTCGGCAGTGGCAAAGGTTTCTTCGCCGCGGGAAACGATGCACGACGACAGGCCCAAATCGGTTGCCATTAGTATCATATTTTCAGCGGCACAAAAGGCATCGGCAATGCTGAAGGAAAAATCTTTTTCCCCGAAGATGGCGATGACTGCCGGCGCTCCGTAAAAACTGTCTTTGATGGACGCATCGTCGATCAGGCTGGGCTGTTCGCTCGATACGTGGCTGGCTTTTACCTCATCGGGGCGAAAGGGCCGATAGTTCAGTTTGCCGATACTGCGCGTGAGCTGTGCATCGCGGACGCCGATGAACATGCTGCGCTGACCGCCGCACAGGGCCAGAGTGGCTGCTTCACTGGCGTTGGCACAGATGATGTTGTCCTGTTCTTCGTTGACCGGCAGGATGCGGTGGCCCCGGGAGAAGACATGCTTCAAGAGATAGGGGGGAATATCAAAGATTTGCCGGTACGGCAGCAGTTCTTCGTAAGAGACGTTTTTGTTGCGTTTCCCTTTCTTTTTCTGGGCCAGCAGCAGCGCCTCTGCATTGCCCGCGGCTTGACTGTACGGCCCCAGGTCCTGCTCCTCGATGAACCCTGCTCGTCCCTGGACATCCGCAATACCCTGAAGATAGAGAAGACGCTGCAAAAGCTGCGCCAAACCTGCAGCATCGTCATCGTCACGCACAACCTGACCCAGGCCCGGCGCCTTGCGGATTACACGCTCTTCATGGAAGACGGTCGGGCCGTAGAATTCGCGCTGACCGAACAGCTCTTCGCCGCGCCGCAGGAAAAAGCGACGCAGTACTATCTGGCATTCATGTAAAATAAATATTGATATATCTAGAAAAATAGATATAATAAAACCGGGAAGAAAGTTAAGATAAATATTTGAATGGGGGAATTACGATGGAATTTGATGCCAAGCATTCGATCATTACACCGGAAGGTGTCTTTATTATTGGAACGTATGATGAAAACAGCGTGCCCAATGCCATGAACGCGGCTTGGGGCCAGCAGAGCGACTACGGGGAAATCACGCTCTTTTTAGCGAAGCACAAGACGACGGACAACGTGAAGAAGATCAAGGCCTTCACCGTTGCTTTCGCCACCAAGGATACGGTCGTCATTTCCGACTACTTCGGCGTGGAAACGGGCAACAAAGTCAACAAGATTGAACAGGCCGGCGTCCATGTCCACAAGGCGCCGCACGTCAATGCGCCGATCATCGAAGAATATCCGGTCACTCTGGAATGTGAAATGAAGAGCTGGGACGACGAAACGGGCATCCTCGTCGGCAAAATCGTTGCCATGCAGGCCGATGAAAAGGTCCTCACCGACGGCCACATCGACCTGGATAAACTCCAGCCGATCATCTTCGACATCAGCACCAGCACGTACCGCACCATCGGCCCCGTCGTAGGGCAGGCCTTCCATGACGGACTGGCGCTGAAGAAGTAAGAAAAAGGGATTGTCGCACGAAGGCTTCTGCCATCATGCACAATCTTTTTTTTGCATCGTTTGTCGTAGTTCGTTCATCGTTTGTCGTGAGAATTTAAATTTTTAATGATCTGCAACATAGAGGCATCATCCATCTTGTAGCTGTGAGAATTTTCGATGAACGACGAACAATGAACGATTTCCCGGTGCACGAGGGATAGACTCTTGCTATAATAGGGGTATACACTATTGGGAGGGAAGCGTTATGATGAAACGTATGATTGCTGTTGATGAAGAAAAATGTATCCACTGCGGAATGTGCCTGCGCGATTGCGTGGCTTCGTGTCTGGAATTCGACGACCAGAAGATACCCCGTTATATCAAGGATGGGGAAAAGATGTGCCTGGCCTGTCAGCACTGCCTGGCCGTCTGTCCGACGGGGGCTTTTTCCTTCGGTGGCCTCGATCCGGCGGCTTCTGACCCGGTTACGACCGTGGACAGTGCAGCAATGCTGGGCCTGATTAAATCGCGGCGCAGTATCCGTCAGTATAAGGAAGACGATGTACCAGCTGAAAAAATTGAAAAGCTCAAGGACATGCTGGCCTATCCGCCGACAGGCGTCAATGCGCCGTCTCTCCGCTTTTCTATTATCGCCACGCGCCAGAAAATGGATGAACTGCGCAAAATCACCTATGATTGTCTGGAAAGTATTCCGGCTGATTCGCCCTTAGCTTTCCTGAAGGACATGGCAGATAAAAGCTTGCAGGCTGGCAGGGATTTGGTCTACCGCGGTGCACCGGCCCTGGTCATCGTCTCCGTCGATGAAAAGAAAGCGGCCGAAACGTGCAAAAATGCCGACCCGATCATTGCTCTTTCGTATCTGGAACTCTACGCCGCCAGCCTGGGACTGGGGACGGTCTGGGACGGTTTCGCTGTGGCCCTGGCCCAGCATTTCCCGAAAATCGAAGCGCAGTTCCATATCCCGAAGCACTGCCAACTCGGCTTCGTCATGGCCCTTGGCATCCCGGCTGTTGCATATGCCCGCACGCCGCAGCTGAAGACGGACAATGTGGAAATCATTAAATAAGGGACCGCTCTTATTTGCGGCTCTGCAGCGCGTCATGCAGGGCATCAACGGCTGGGTCGACAGCTTTTTTGTAAATTTGTAAAATAGAGACTGGATAAAGGAGAAAATGATGTTTCCTGAAAAATTTCTTTGGGGCGGCGCTGTGGCTGCCAATCAGCTGGAAGGGGCTTATGATGAAGGCGGCAAGGGCCTTTCGATTCAGGATGTCCTGCCGCAGGGACTGAAGGGTCCGCGCACGGCCGGGCCGACACCGGACAATTTAAAATTGAAAGGCATCGATTTTTATCATCGTTATAAAGAAGATATCCGCCTCTTTGCGGAACTGGGCTTCAAGGTCTTCCGCACATCCATCGCCTGGAGCCGGATTTTTTCGTGCGGCGACGAAAAAGAGCCGAATGAAGCGGGCCTGGCTTTTTACGATGACCTCTTCGATGAATGTCATAAGTACGGCATCGAGCCTTTGGTGACGATTTCCCACTATGAAACGCCCCTCTATCTGGCCGACCATTACGGCGGCTGGACGAACCGCAAGCTCATCGGCTTTTACGAAAACTACGTCCGCACGATTTTTACGCGCTATCAGCATAAGGTCAAGTACTGGCTGACTTTCAATGAAATCAATTCAATCCTGGGCTCGCCCTTCATGAGCGGCGCCATCCCGACGCCAAAAGAGGAACTCAGCGCAAGTGACCTCTATCAGGCCATCCACCATGAGCTCGTGGCCAGCGCCAGAGCCGTAAAAATCGGTCACGAAATCAGCCCGGCTTTTCAGATCGGCTGCATGGTCCTGGCCATGCCCAGTTATCCTTTGACACCGCAGCCGGCTGATGTCATCGCGGCCATGGAGCTCAACCACCAGAATGAGCTCTTCCTCGAAGTCCAGGCCCGCGGCCGCTATCCGGGCTATGCCCAGCGCTATTTCAGGGAAAAGGGAATCCATCTCGATATCCGTCCGGACGAAAGGGAACTGCTGCAGGAAAATACGGTCGATTTTATTTCCCTGAGCTATTATGTCAGTACCTGTGCGGCCGCCGACAGCACGGCCGCAGACGCGGCAGGCGACCTCTTTACGGGCGTGACCAATCCGTATTTGCCGTCATCGGCCTGGGGCTGGCAGATCGACCCGCAGGGCCTGCGCTTTGTCCTCAATACGTTCTGGGATAAATTCCAAAAGCCCCTCTTCGTCGTCGAAAATGGGCTCGGTGCGAAGGACGAGCTCGTCTTTGACGACGAAAAGGGGCAGTGGACCGTCGAGGACGATTACCGCATCGATTATTTGCAGCAGCATCTCTTGGCCGTAGAAGAAGCCTTAGCCGACGGCATCCCCGTCCTCGGCTACACCATCTGGGGCTGCATCGATCTGGTCAGCGCCTCGACGGCGCAGATGAGCAAGCGTTACGGCGTCATTTACGTCGACCGCCATGACGACGGCAGGGGCAGCCTGGCCCGCTATCGGAAGAAATCCTTTTACTGGTACCAAAAGGTCATCGCCAGCAACGGCGCGGCCCTGCACGACTAAAACATAGTATTGTTATTTTCGGCTTTTTCCGTCAGGCCCTTACGTCGAGGTAACTATGTCGTTTGCCGCAGGTCGTTCATCGAAAAAAAGATAAAATTCATATTAGTTAGAAAAGCAACGTACCTCCTGTGGGAAATCTGGTAAGATACAGTCATCAAGCGAAAGCCAATCAACGTATCTAAAGGATTTTCAACAGGAGGTTTTGTTATGTATACAGAATGGGAAAATAAAAAAGATCAGTTCAAAGTCATCGATTTGCGTCAGGCTAAGGGCAATTTCTCGCAGGGCCTTTTTCGTCAGGCCGATCAGGTTCCTGAAGGCAGCGGCCTGCAGATTATCCAGAGCTTCGAACCGCATCCGCTCTATGAAGCCATGAAGGACCGGGGCTTTGAATATCACGTGGAAGAAGTGAAGCCCTATGAATTCCACATCTGGTTCTACCGCAGCGAAGCAAAACCGGCATCGGGCAAGAAGCCTTTCGGGCCGGCGGCACTCCTCAATTTCCCGATCATCGACAAGAACTTGGGCCGCATTGCCGTCGAATTCTGGGACGAAACGTGGAATGACGAACGCCATTACCTCTCTTATGAAATGCGCCTCATCCTCTCCCTGGCCAATGCCGTCGGCGCCGGCCGCTACCGTCAGGCTGCACGGGAACTGGTCAAAGCCTATATCCACGGCATCGATTCCCGTGCCTTCGACGACGTCTTCGAACTCATCGCCTGGAACCAGGGCATCGGCTTCTTCAGCTCTCAGATCGGCCCGTCGCCGCTCTTCGGTGCCTACAAACTGATCAAACAGGAAGAAGCCAAAGGCACGAGCCGTGACGCCATCAAAAAGAGGCTCATGGAAAACTTCGGCGAAAAGAACCAGCAAGTGAAAGTACTTTAAAAAGTTTGTAGTTTTTAGTTTATAGTTTTCAGTACGTACGAATGTTATTAATTAAAGCCATCCACTACAAACTACAAACTGTAGACTTTTAGAGAAAAGGGATTGTGCATGATGGTAGAAACCTTCGTGCGACAATCCCCTTTTTACTGTCGAAACAGGAAAAATGTGCGTTTGGACGTCAAAAACAGTTGGAAAAATGTGCGAATTACCGTACAATGTCTTTAGAAAAATGTGCAGGGGGTTATTTTATCATGGTAAAAGATATTGTACGCAACGTTATTTTTTTAGGACGGAAATCGGAAGCAGCGACGAAGGTGGATCTGCCGGTCGTCAAGAATCTGCAGGAAGGGGAAATTTTATGCTAAAATCGTTTGAATTCGGAAATCCCAGGGCGCAGCACGTCCTCATCCAGTTGGTCGACGACCACGACTTAGCCGGGATGGAAAAGGAAATCACAGCCATCCGGGCGGCGACGGACGTCGATTTCCGCCTCCTGGCCCTGCAGGTCGCAGACTGGAACCGGGATTTGTCGCCCTGGCCGGCGCCGCCGGTCTTTGGCAAAGTGCCCTTTGGTAACGGCGCCAAAGAAACGCTGCAGGAAGTGCTGACCTTTACGGCAGATCCTGCGAAGAAATATTATCTCGGCGGCTATTCCCTGGCCGGTCTCTTTGCCCTTTGGGCGGCCTGTGAAAGCGCCGTTTTCCGGGGCATCGCGGCGGCCTCGCCGTCGGTCTGGTTCCCGGCCTTCTGCGACTATCTGAAAGAAAAAACTTTCCAGAGCCCGTGCGTCTACCTGAGCCTCGGCGACAAGGAAAAGAAGACGCGCAATCCCGTCATGGCCAGCGTCGAAGACCGCATCCGCGACGTCTTTGACCTGTTCCAGGGGCGGAATCTAACATGTACACTGGAATGGAACAAAGGGAATCATTTCCAGGACAACGACATCCGTACGGCCAAGGCCTTTGCCTGGGTCTTGGAACAGACGAGGGGGAATGAATGATGAAGCTTGCCATGGCACAGATGGCTATGTCCAAAGATATGGAAGCGAATTTCCAGAAGAGTTATGATTTTGTCCGCCAGGCTGCAGGGGCCGACCTGATTTTCTTCCCGGAAGTGCAGCACATGCCTTTCCTGCCGCAGTATGAAGCGGCTGAACTGCCAGAAAAATTGGGGAAGAAGCGAGACGACTATCTGCTCCGGCCGGATGATGCCCACGTCACGGCTTTCAATGAGCTGGCGCGGCAGTCACAGTGCATGGTCTCGCCGAACCTCTATCTCCAGTACGGCGGACAAGCCCCTGGATACGCCCATCCAGTTCCACGCCGTGGAAAATATGACGGGCTGCGACATGAAGGCCCTGAACCTCAGCCAGGACGCCATGGAAGCGCTCTGCGTCAAGCAGCTGAAGAAGGGTCAGGCCATTTGGTTCGCCTGCGATGCCGGCGCTTTCGGCGCCCGCAAGGAAGGTATCTGGGACCCGGACAGCGTCTGCTATGAAGCCCTCTTAATGTATTCATATGATGATCGCATGAGGGCTGTCAAGCTAAAAAGTATATGGCAAAACTGAATTGAAGAGTATAATAAAAAACATGAAGGTCGTTAATGACTCATGATAAGGAAAAAGAAAATTTTGGAGAAAAGAGGAATCAGGATGAAAGCAATTTTATTGAATGGGAGTCCAAGAAAAAATTTCAGCACAGCCCAATTGCTGCAGCAAGCACAGCTAGGAGCCGAGGCAGCTGGTGCTGAAACGGAACTCATCCATCTGGTGGATTATGAATTTACGGATTGCCGGGAGTGCTATGCCTGTAAGCTGAAAAACAGCAAAACGGGAGGGGTATGCGCTGTCCGGGACAGCATCCAGCCTGTGCTCAAAAAGATTTGGGACGCCGACGTGGTCATCGTGGGAAGTCCCGTCTATTTCAGCTATCCTAATGGGCAGGTCATCAGCCTCCTCAATCGTTCCCTTTTTCCCATCTATTCCTATTTCTATAAGGATGGGAAGCCCGATATGGTCCCTCATGCTAAAAAATTCTCAGGGTTGGTCTATGCCATGAATTGCAAGGAAAAGGAGATGGAAAAATTCCATTATCCGGAGCTGCTGGGAACCTGGGGAAAAACCATGGACCTTGTTTATGGATATAACGAAGTCCAATACTGCTGTAATACCTATCAATACAATGATTATTCCCGTTACAGGCAGAACCTTTTTGATGAAGCGGACAAGAAGCGGCAGCGGGAAGAAGTTTTTCCAAAGGACCTGAAAAAGGCATATGACCTTGGAGTGAGACTGACTCGAATGGCGGTGGAAGATCGTAAAAAATGAAACGAAAAACTCCTAGAGAGGTACTCGCCACTTCTTTTCAAGAGCTTGCTGCGGTAAAAAATATCGATAAGATTACGATACAGAAACTCGCAGATAATTGTGGGTATTCACCATAATTTATCGTACCCTCGTTACTGGATAAAACAGTAATGAGGGTATTTTTATGCTTGGAAATGGATATCACCATATCTACAAAAGCAAAGGCAAAAATGATTATTTTCTGCTATAATTATAGGGAAAATCAAGAAAGTGAAGAAATTATGGAGGTCCTGGGGGGAATCCGTATGATTTCCTACTGGAAGGCGGTCATCTCTATGGGGCGTGACTTTTAGGAAATTTGAAATGGATAAGGGTGAGAGCATGACAATTCAATTCTTGAGATATATCGTTTCTGTAGCCGAGATTGGCTCAATTACTGAGACAGCGAAACAACTCCATATTTCCCAGCCAAGCTTGTCTGCAGCTTTAAAAGAAGCAGAAAAGGAAGTTGGATTTGAGATATTCACAAGAAGTCGTAGCGGTATTGCCTTGACGAAAGAAGGTGTGGAATTCCTGGGATATGCGAGACAGGTGATTCAGGAAATGAGCCTCCTAGAGGACCGATTCATTCTGAATCAGCCGGAGAAGCAGCGTTTCTGTGTTTCAACACAGCATTATACGTTCACGGCCAATGCGTTTGTGGAGATGGTTCAGAAGTTCGGACGGGAACGATTTGAATTTATCCTCAATGAGACACAGACTCATCAGATATTAGAGGATGTAAAGAATCGCTTTTGCGATTTGGGAATCATTTATCTGTGCCATAGAAATGAGCCGTTTCTGCGAAAAACAATGGAGGAGATGGGACTGAGCTTTCATGAACTTTTTACGGTTTCTCCTCATGTCTTCCTCCGGGCAAAGCATCCTTTGGCAGGAAAAGAATCTGTTACGCTGAAAGACCTGCAGGCTTATCCGAGATTGAATTTCCTTCAGGGAAACTATGAGTCAGCCGATTTTTCAGAAGAGCCCTTCAGTACAGAACTTTCAGAAAAAGAAATCCGTGTCAGTGACCGGGCGGCTATTGTAAATCTGATGATAGGTCTCGATGGATATACTATATCAAGCGGAATTTTTCCGAAATATCTTCAGGGACGGCAGATTATTTCCGTACCCCTTGCGGAGAAGGAAATGATGCACATCGGGTATGTCCTTTGTAAAGAGCAAAGTCTGTCAGAGTTAGGGGTCATCTATGTGGAAGCATTGAAAAAATATGCTACTTGATAAGCATAGGATAAAACTATGTAAATACATATTAAATAAGTGTTACCTATCAAATCTCATTTTGCAGTATGATGATATCAACATCGTGAAAGGAGATTTGGTTATGCTTGAATATGTGTTGGCGAATTTTTTTGTTTATGCGAGTGTGAATGCATTTACACCGGGGCCGGGGAATATACTTGCTTTGAATACAGTGACCAATTACGGATGGGGAAAAGGGAAACCGCTCTTTTTTGGAATATTCACGGGATACTATGTTGTTCAGCTCATCTGTGCCGTTTTCGTATATGGAGTGGGTGCATTTCTTCCCGGTGCGCTCCAAGTCATGAAATATATTGGAGCTGCTTATATCCTTTGGCTTGCGATTCATATTGCTATCAGTAAGCCGGAGGTTAGCGCAGAGCAGGGATCAGCCTCTTTCTTGAAAGGATTCCTGCTGCAGTTTGTAAATATCAAAATCTATATGTTTGGGATTACCGCATTGACGGGCTTTATCACACCATACAGTAAGGCATTATGGATTCTGGTCGGAGTTGAACTTCTGATTGCCACGATTGGGACGATTGCCACATCTACTTGGATTGGTGCTGGACTCCTGATACAGAAATTCTATGTCAAACACTATCGGATGATTAATATCATTCTGGCATTGACCTTATTGGAATGTGTATGGAGTATGCTGAAAGTGTAAATTTCAAATATGACAAGAGGCAGGGGAATAGAACTGAAAAAACGGTAAAAGGACTCACGGTTTCAAGACCTGTGGGTCCTTTCTTTTTATATGACTTTTTAGATGAAACCCGGCACATTTTCTGTTACAATGGAACCATGCATTTTACGCAGAAAATTTTTACGGTAGTACGGTAGTCCCTGTTTACTACCGATTTTACTACAAATGGTGGCTGAGTTATGCCGACTTATACTACTTTATAGAATGTATGAGGTAAATCGCCTGGAACGGGAGAACCGCTATAATACGGCATTTAGCGGCGTAACCCGGCATAAGAAGGAGTGAAAATAAAGTGATCAAGATACTTTTCATCTGCCACGGCAATATCTGCCGGTCGCCTATGGCGGAGTTTGTGTTCCGGCAGATGGCGGAGCGGGCAGGTCTGGCGAATCAGTTCGATGTGGCTTCGGCGGCTACGACAGATGAAGAGATATGGAACGGCTGTGGCAATCCCGTCTATCCGCCAGTGGAACGGTTGCTCCGGGTTCATGGCATGGACCCGGGCAATAAGCGGGCGGTGTTGCTGAAGGCTGACGATTATCAGGCTTATGATTATTTTATCGGCATGGATGATGAAAACCTGCGGGACATGAAGCGCCTCTTCCGCGGCGACCCGGACCAGAAGTGCAGCCTCCTCATGGATTATACGGCCAATCCCCGTCCCGTAGCCGACCCATGGTATACGCGGGATTTCCAGCAGACCTGGGACGATGTCCAGGAAGGCTGCCGGGGACTGCTGGATGTGCTGAGAGGTGACGAAGATGGCCATTGATTTGAATTCGATTTTATCTTTATTGCAAGATGACGGGACGCCAGAACATTGGGCTCGGCAGTTGCCGGTCATGGGCGACCATATCCGTGTGCGCCGGCTGGGCGGCTTATATTACCATCACGGCATCTACGTCAGTGACGACGAAGTCATTGCTTTTGCCGGCGATGACGACTACAATCCCATCGACTGGTGGGATACAGAAATCCGGGCAACGTCGTTTGAGGAATTCCGCCAGGGCGGCGACGTGGAAGTGCGCCAGTATACGCCGGAGGAACAGGTCCAACTCTGCTCTGTGCCGGAAACGATTGCCTTTGCCCGGGCTTGTCTGGGCAATAAGAAATACGACTTGCTCTTCCACAACTGTGAACACTTTGCCAACGCCTGCAAACTCGGCGTCTATCGCAGCCATCAAACGGAAGATATCCTCTTCGGCAAGGCCATTCCCAAGGCCTTGGAATGTCTCGGCGACGAGGCTCAGCGGGACCGATGGCTCCAGGATGCCTGGCACGATTTGACGGCCCAGGTCCTGGATAAACTGCGCCGGGACCTGGAAGGAAAAGGCGGGGAGGGCTGAAAATGGACGAACAGGAATGGGAACATATCTTACAGATTAAAACGGCCGGCCGCGACGACAGCCATTCTGATGGCGAGCATCATCCTTATGAACCGACGGACTATGCCATCCTCGAACGATTGGCTAACAGCGGCTATATCGGCAAGAAGGACATCCTCATCGATTACGGCAGCGGCAAAGGGCGGGTCAGTTTCTTTTTGGCTTATCAGACGCGCTGCCAGGCCATCGGCGTCGAGTATGACCGGCGGCTGTGGGAAAAGACTCTGGCCAATGGGCAGACGGCAGCGTCGCGGCGGCGCGTGACTTTCGTCCTGGCCGATGCCGTGGAGTATGAAATCCCGCCGCAAGGGAACTGCTTCTTTTTCTTCAATCCCTTTGCCTTGCACACGCTGAAGCGGGTCCTGGGGAAGCTCTTCGATGCCCATTACCAAGCGCCGCGGCCGATGCGCCTCTTTTTTTATTATCCCTACGAGGAAACGGAGCTTTCTTGACACATCATCCCAATCTCGTCGTCGAAGACGTCATCGACTGCCGCGACTTGTTCGCTGGCGACGACGACCGGGAAAAAATCCTGGTCCTGCGACTGCGTGACTGATTATCGGCAACTTATCTTTGTGTTTTCCCAGAGAAAATGATTCACAAGTTGTCGATAATGGCATAAAATTGAATTAACGATTCTTAAAGAAGGAGAATGACTGCTGATGATAGATACGGAACACATTGTACAGCGTTTCTTGAAATATGTTTCTTTCGATACCCAGTCTGATGAGGACAACGATACCGTCTGCCCGAGTACGCCGGGCCAGTTGGTCTTTGCCAAGGCCTTAGCAGCGGAATTGAAGGCTATTGGCTTGTCCCATGTCACCTTGGACGAACACGGCTATATCATGGCCACGCTGCCGGCAAACGGGGCAGAAGGCCCAGTAGTCGGTTTCATTTCCCATGTCGATACCAGCCCCGATGCGTCCGGGAAGGACATCCAGCCCGTCCGGGTCCGGGATTATGACGGGAAGGACATCGTCCTCAACGAAGAACAGGGCATCGTTTTTTCGACGAAGGCTTTTCCGGAAGTCCTGAAATATAAGGGACAGGATATCCTCTTCACCGATGGGACGACTCTCCTCGGAGCCGACGATAAAGCTGGCGTCACGGCCATCGTCAGCGCTATGGAATACCTTCTTCAGCATCCGGATATTACCCACGGGACGATACGCATCGGCTTTACGCCCGATGAAGAAACGGGGCGCAGTGCGGCCTTGTTCGATGTACAGCAGTTCGGCGCAGATTTTGCCTATACCGTCGACGGCGGCGAATTGGGCGGTCTGGAATATGAAAACTTCAACGCTGCCAATCCGGTCATCACTTTCCACGGCCGCAGCGTCCACACCGGCGACGCCAAGGGTAAGATGATAAATGCCCTCAGCCTGGCGGCAGAATGGCAGATGTGCCTGCCGGCCGGGGAAAAGCCGGAATATACAGAAGGGCGCGAAGGCTTCTTCCACGTCTACAAACTGGACGGCGACGTCGAAACGTGCACCATGCACATGCTCGTCCGCGACCACGACAAAGCGCACTTTGAACAGCGCAAGGCCCTGCTGCGGCAGATGGCAGATTTCTTCAATGAAAAATATGGCGACGGGACGGTCGTCGTCACGCCGCACGATGTCTATTATAATATGCTGGAAAAAATCGAAGACGGCCACATGGATGTCGTCGATTTGGCTAAAGAAGCCATGGAAGCGGCCGGCGTCACGCCGCAGGTTGCACCTATCCGCGGCGGCACCGATGGAGCCCAGCTCTCGTTCCGGGGCCTGCCGTGCCCGAACCTGTTCACAGGCGGGGCCAATTTCCACGGGCGCTATGAATATCTGCCCATCCCGTCCCTGGTCAAAGCCTGCGAAACGGTCATTGAAATCGCCAAACGGGCAGCCCAACATTCGTAGGGGCCGTCCCAAAGGGCGGCCCGCCTGATATGATGGTGTATACGTAATGCATAACGGGTGATGTGTGAAAACATTCCTCATATACCGAATAGTTATATCCAAGATTCACAGCGGGACGCCTTAGCAGGACGTCCCCTACGGAGCGGTTCAGGCGATGTGACGATTCCCGTCCGTATTGGGATGGGAAATGATAAAAGGGGGAAAATTTATGAAAGAGATTACGAATGATATGTTAGCCCAGCTCCGCGCCTCTTATGACGCGGACGGGCAGGCCCAGGTCCTCCATTCGGCCCTGGCCAAGACGGACATGGCCGAACTGGCTTATGTTCCCGGAGTCGGTGCCCGTCTCAAGGGCGCTTTTTCTGTGGAAGTGAAGACCCGGGGAATTACAGCCCAGCAGAAATCCGGCCGCTGCTGGCTCTTTGCGGCCCTCAACATTTTGCGGGAAAAGGTGGCTGAAACGTGCCATCTCGACCAGTTCGAATTATCCCAGAATTACTTGTCTTTTTACGATAAATTGGAAAAGGCCAACAATTTTCTGGAAATGGTCATCGAAAACGCTCAGGAACCCATTAAGGGCCAGCTCATGCAGTACGTCCTGCGGGGGATAACCGACGGCGGCTATTGGAGTGAAGCCGTGGACCTCATCGAAAAGTACGGCGTCGTCCCCAAACAGGTCCAGCCGGAAACGTATCAGTCAGACCATACGGACCGCTTCGTCGCGACTTTGAACCGTCTTCTGCGCAAGGATGCCATGGAGCTGCGGGAACTCGTCCAGGCCGGGAAAGACCCGTATCCGCGCAAGGCGGCCATGATGGCCGAAGTCTATAAGGCGGCCTGCATCGCCTTTGGCCAGCCCGTCCAGTCTTTTGACTTCGCTTACCGCGATAAGGAGAATAACTATCACGAAGAACGGGACCTGACGCCGCAGGCTTTCTACCAGAAATACGTCGGCCTGTCTTTGCGCGATTACGTGGCCGTCATCAATGAACCGACGGCGGATAAGCCCTTGGATACGCCCATCCAGTTCCATGCCGTTGAAAACATGGCTGGCCGTGACATGAAGGCGCTGAACCTGTCGCAGGCAGCCCTGGAAGACCTCTGCGTCAAGCAATTGAAACACGGCCAGGCCATTTGGTTCGCCTGCGATGCCGGGGCCTTCGGCGCCCGTAAGGAAGGTATCTGGGACCCGGCCAGCGTCCAGTACGAAGCCCTTCTGGGCGGTTTTTCCACGGATATGCCCAAAGGCAAGCGCCTGGAATATAACAGCAGTTCGGCGACCCACGCCATGTTGCTCACAGGTGTCCATTTCGACAAGGACGGCCAGCCGGACCGCTGGAAAATCGAAAATTCCTGGGGCAAAGATGTCGGCGACCAGGGCTATTTCGTCTGCTCCGAAGCGTATTTCAAGGAATTTGTCTATGAAGCTGTCATCGACTGCCGTCATTTCAGCCCGGAACAATTAGCGCTGCTGGAAAAAGAACCGGTCGTCATCAACGCCTGGGATGAAGATTACTAAAAGGGAAGGAGCTCTATGTATACGTTTGATGGCAAAGCCTATGATTGCCCCTTCGATTGCTTCATCGACATCATCAAGGGGAAATGGCGGACGTCTATTTTACTGGCCCTGGCAGATGGCCCGGTGTTCTTTGCCAGCCTGCAGCGGTGCCTGCCGGGCATTAGCGCCAAAGTACTGACGGAAAACCTCCACGTCTTCGAGCGCAACGGCTTGATTACGCGGACCGTCCATGCCACGGTACCGCCGACAGTCGCTTACAGCTTGACCGATAGAGGCGAAAAGCTGATCCGCGTCATGCAGGGCATCAACGGCTGGGTCGATGGTTTTTTTGGCAAGCCTTTTTAAGTTGTTAGTGGCTAGCAGTTAGTTGTTAGCGGATGGCTTTCAATTAAAAGGCTTTCTCTGAAAACTACAAACTCCGACAGACTATAAAGTGAAAGGGACCTCGCATGATGATAGAACCTTCATGCGATAGCCCCTTTTGAAAAATCTAGAACATGGTATTGTCGTTGGCCGCTTTTTCCGGGATATCCTGGATGACGTCCCAGTGTTCGACGATTTTCCCGTCTTTGATGCGGAAGATGTCGACAGCTGCCTGACCGCGGTCTTCTTTGTTGAGCTTGATGTGGTTGTGGATGAAGACCAGGTCGCCATCGGCGCCGATGTGCTTGATGACAGCCGTGCTGTCCGGATAGGCTTTCAGGAAACCGCTGACGCCGTCCTTAAAGGCCTGTTTGCCATCGGCAAATTCCGGGCTGTGCTGTTTGTATTTCGGACCGACCATGGTGTCGATGACGGCGGTGTCGTGTTTGTTGAATACTTCGTTCCAGAAATATTCAGCTACGGCTTTATTGTTCTTGAAATGAGGCGTACCGGCTGCGAAAGACGCACCCATGGGCAGGCAGCCGACGAGGGCCAGGGTCAGACCTAAGATGATTGATTTTTTGTTCATAGTAAAGGACCTCCTTGAATGATACTTTTATTATAAAGAAAGTTTCTCATTTACGGAAGAAGGTACTTTTAGGTCAGGTCCTTACGTATAGGTAAGTATTGGCTTTGTTGGCCTTATCTTTTTGGGAGAGGAAGAAACTATGATTCGCGATATTGTACATGACGTTATTTTCTTAGGACGCAAATCCGAAGCGGCGACGAAAGAGGATTTGCCCGTCGTCCAGGATTTGCTCGACACGCTGAAAGCCAACCGCAGGACCTGTGTCGGTATGGCGGCCAATATGATCGGATCTTTGAAGCGCATCATCGTCGTTCATACGGACCGGGGCGACGAAATCCTCATCAACCCGGTCATCGAAAAGAAGACCGACCCCTTCCCGGCAGAAGAAGGCTGCCTGTCCCTGGTCGGCACGCGGAAGACGACGCGGTATCGGAAGATACAGGTCTTCTACCAGGACCGCCGCTTCCGCAAACACCGCCAGACCTTCACCGGCTGGACAGCCCAGATCATCCAGCATGAATGTGACCACTTGGACGGTATCATCATATGAATCGATCGATGATTGCGAATTTGATGAAGCCTTTGACGCTGGGGCTGATTGTGGCCTTGTTTTTTGCGATTCACTGGGCCATTCCCTCGTTTTACAGTACGTTATGGCAGCTGACGGTGAGCCATGATATACCGGGGCTGACGTCGTATATTTCTTCTTTTGGCAGTATCGCCGTGGTCCTCATGATCTTGCTCATCGTCCTGACCAATATGACCGGCCTGCCGTCGGTCCAGTTCGTCACGGTCAATGGCATCTTGTTCGGCTTGCTGCCGGGCATCGTCATTTCCTGGGCCGGCCAGGTCCTGGGCAATATCCTGGCCTTCGTCATCATGCGCTATGTCTTCCGCCACAAGGCACAGGCCCTGGTCGACAAGAGCCGCTGGCTGTCGAAGCTGAACCGCAAGATTGATTTCCGGCTCATCTTTTTCTTCCGGGCCATTCCATATTCGCCGAATTTCGTCGTCACCGCCCTCTGCGCTTTGAGTCGTGTCCGCTTCGGTGAACATGCGGCAGCGACGATGACCGGCAAGTTCCTGGCCGTCTGCATGGAAGTCTGGCTGGGCTACGACCTCATCCACTTCAATCCGCACGGCCTCATCGTGGCCGGTATCATGGTCTGTCTGCTGGCAGCGGGCCTCTTTGGCAGCCGCCGCTGGCAGCGAAAAGGCGAAAAATAGACATCATATCATTATAGGAGGGATTCTTCATGGGTTTGATTAAAGCAGCTGTCGGAGCTGTCGGCGGCGTCCTGGCCGACCAGTGGAAAGAGTTTTTTTACTGTGACAGCTTGAATGAAAATATCTTGATGGCCAAAGGTCGGAAGCAGACCAGCCGCCATGGCCGAAGCGGCAATACGGATGGCGAAGACAATATCATTTCCAATGGTTCGCGCATTGCTGTCAACAACGGTCAGTGTATGCTCATCGTTGAATCGGGGAAAGTCGTCGAAGTCTGTGCCGAACCGGGCGAATATACGTATGATGCGTCGACGGAAGCGTCCATTTTCGACGGCGATTATGCCGGCGACCTGGGCGAGTCCTTCCGCCTGCTCGTCCGCCAGATGAAGGAACGCTTTGCCTTCGGCGGCGACACGGGCAAGGACCAGCGCGTCTATTACATCAACCTCAAGGAAATCGTCGGCAATAAGTACGGCACGCCCAGCGAGGTGCCTTTCAAATCCTACGATGATACGACGGGCCTGGCATTGCTCATGCGCCTGCGCTGCTTCGGCGAATACAGTTACCGCATCGTCAATCCGGTCTTATTTTATACGAACGTTGCCGGCAATGAAGGCGACGTCTACGAACGGAGCCGTCTCGACAGCCAGCTCAAGTCGGAACTCCTGACGGCTCTGCAGCCGGCTTTCGCCAGGGTCTCGGCCCTGCGCATCGACTATTCCCAGCTGCCCGGTCATACACCGGAGCTGGCCCAGGCCCTGAACGACGTCTTGTCGCCGAAATGGCGCGATTTACGGGGAATCGAAATCGTATCCATCGGTATCAACAGCGTCAAGGCCAATGAAGAAGACGAAGAAAAGATTCAGAAAGCCCAGATGGGCTTGACTATGTCCCGACCGGACATCGGCCTGGGGACCCTGGTCGACGCGACGGCCGATTCCATGCGCGCTGCTGCAGCCAATGAAGGCGGTATGGGCGCAGCCATGGGCTATATGGGCATGAATATGGCCAATCAAGCTGGTGCCGGCCTGGCTCAGGAACTGGCAGCCCGCCAGGCAGCTCAGACGCCTTCGCCAAGGCCTGCGCAGTCTGCCCAGGCACCGGGCAGCTGGACCTGTTCTTGCGGTCAGGCTGGCAATACGGGGAACTTCTGCACGGCCTGCGGACAGCCTAAACCGCAGGCTGCCGCTGCCTGGACCTGCCCGAAATGCGGCCAGGCCGGGAACACGGGGAATTTCTGCAGCAACTGCGGCGCGCCGCGGCCTCAGGTACCGGCTTCCTGGACCTGCCCGTCCTGCGGGACCGTCAATACGGGGAATTTCTGCATGAACTGCGGTACGAAGAAGCCGGAAAGGTAAGGTGAGGGCCATGGCGGATACCTCGGTCAGCTATCAATGCCCGAACTGCGGCGCACCGCTTCAATTCAAGCCGAAAGACAAGACCGTCACTTGTGACTATTGCGATACGAAATTCGACGTCCCGACACTGGAAGCGCTCTATGCCCAGAAGGAAGCGCGGGCCGCTGCGGCTGATGCGGCCCGCAAGGCCCACTGGAAGACCGAAGCGGCCGGTCAGGATTGGAGCGACGACGAAGTGGCTCATTTACAGACCTATACCTGTTCATCGTGCGGTGCTGAAATCGTCTGCGACGAGAATACCATGGCCACGGAATGTTGTTACTGTGGCAATCCGACGCTCATCCCCAGCCGCTTTTCCGGGATGCTCAAGCCTGACTACGTCATTCCCTTCAAGAAGACCAAAGAAGAAGCCGTGGCGGCGCTGAAACAGTTTTACCAGGGGCGCTGGCTCCTGCCCAGGGCCTTTACGGCCAACAACCGCGTCGAAGCCATCCAGCCCATGTACGTCCCGTTCTGGCTGTTCCATGCCCAGGTCACGGCGACGGCGGCTTTCCGGGCTGAAGACGATGCCGTCTTCGAGACGCCTGACGAAACGCTCATCGAGACCAGCATCTACCACTGCGACCGGACGGGGACCCTGGCTTTCCACCGCATCCCTGTCGACGGCAGCCAGAAAATGGATGACACCTATATGGAAAGCATCGAGCCCTTTGACTACAGCGAAATGGTCCCTTTCAGTCCGGCCTATTTTGCCGGGTACCTGGCCGACAAATACGACATCGACGCCGAAGCGGCCGTGCCCAGGGCCGATGAAAGGCTGTCGCAGAGTGCCTTTGCTATCCTGGAAGACACGGTGGACAATCATCAGCGGCGGACTTTCGAAGACGGCGTCGTCCATAAAGACGAAGGAACCGTGGAATACGCCATGGCACCGGTGTGGATCTTGACGACGCGCTATGACGGCAAGCCCTATACCTTCATGATGAATGGCCAGACCGGCAAGATGGCCGGCTCCCTGCCCTATGACAAGGCCAAGTCCTATGAATACGGCGCGGCCCTGGCCGTTGTCCTGGTGCCGGTCCTGTATTTCCTGGCGAAATTCGTCATGATCGGGAGCGGCTTGTTATGAGGGGAGCGAGTACGATGTGGAAATGGTTGAAAGAAACAATCCTGGTGGTGGCCATTGTGGTCCTGACGACGGCTGGTGCTGCCGCGGCCGCACCGAGCCTGTCCGACGGAGCCCATTTGCTCACACCGGCCGAACAGGCCGAAGTATCGGCGGCTTTGCAGGCCGTGGAACAGCGCTACGATGTACGCATCGCCGTGGTCACCGTCGCCTCGACGAAGGGGACCAAAGCCGGTACCTATGCCAAGCAGCTCCTGGACAGGGACTATCGGGATGGGAAGAACGGCAATATGGTCCTGCTCCTGGCCATGGACCGCCATGACTGGTATGTCGCGACGGACAAGGCCATGAAGGAGAGAATCAGCAACAAAAAAGGCATCCCTTATCTCAAGGATGCCTTTCTGCCGCCGTTGAAAGACTGCCATTATGCCAAAGCCTTTGCAGCCTATGGCCAGTCGTCGGCGAAATTATTGGCTTATTATCAGGAAAAGGGCAAGGCCTATGATCCGGCCGATGCCTTCAGCCCCTTGGCCCTGGTCGTGGCTCTCGTCCTGGCTGTCGGCTGCGGCGTGGCCTTTCGGGCTTATCTCATCGGCAAGATGAGCAATGTCCATAAAGAAGCGGCTGCCGATGCTTATGTCGACGCCGGCAGCTTCCATCTGACCGACAGCCGTGACACCTTCGTCTTCATGACCGTCCAGCACATCGCCAAGGCCCGTCCCGTCGACGACGACCTGCCCGATTTCGACAGTGCGGATGATTATAGCGATGATGATGGCGGCGGTGGTGGCGGGTCATTCTGAGGCTTATTTCTTTTCAAAGTACTCTTTATAGACCTGGATCAGCCGCTGGACCCGCTTGGCATCGGCGCCGCGGCAGGAACTGGCGATATGGAGGTAATGGTGACCCTGGCTTTCGGGCAAAAGGATCAGGTAATTTCCGGCGTTTCATGGGTCAGGCCCAGCTCTTCGATGTACTCGATGGCCTGGATATAGGGCAGGGGCTTGCTGAATAAGAAGCCTTGCAGCATTTCGCAGCCGATATTGCGCAGAAAGGTGTATTGTTCCAGTGTTTCGACGCCTTCCGTCAAGATATGGATGCCCAGGTGCTTGGCCATATCGACGACGGATTTCACGATTTCCTTAGAACGGTCGGTAAAATTCGACAGGAAGGCCATGTCCAGCTTGATGGTGTCGAACTCGTAGTCCTTGAGGACGTTGAGCGACGAATAGCCGCTGCCAAAGTCGTCCATCCAGATCTGGTAGCCCGCAGCGCGGAACTTATTCAGCGTCTGGTTGACTGTTTCGATGTCTTTAATGAAGACACTTTCTGTGATTTCGATGCGGAGCTGCGACGGCGGGAGCTGATAGGCCTGGGTCAGCTTTTCGATTTCTGTGAAGATGTCGCAGGTGATGAAATCCAGCCGGGACAAGTTGAAGGACACCGGGACCATGGGCAGGCCCTGGTCGGCCCGGGGATGATAGTTCTGGCAGAGGAGCTTGAAAATATACAGATCGAGTTTGTGGATCTGCCGGCTTTCTTCCAGGGCCGGGATGAAATCGCCTGGCGTGAGCAGGCCCCGGACCGGATCCTGCCAGCGGGCCAGGGCTTCAAAGGCGCACGTCGTGTGGGACAGGCTGCGGATGATGGGCTGGAAATAGAGCTGGATCCAGCCTTTTTCGATAGCTTCATCGATGTGATGGGTGACGTAATGGGCAACATTTTCCATGGAACACTCTCCCGTTGTCATTTTAATCTCCTTTATGGAAAAATTCGATGATCTGGTGGATGGCCAGGGCCATGTGGTTCGGGTTCTGGAAGGGATGGTTGGCCCCTTCGACGGGGATGAACTCGATGACGTTGTTTTCGGCGAAGTCCCGGACCAGGTCGATAGGAATCATTTCGTCCTTCGTGCCGTGGAGGATGAGGATGTCGTCGGCAAAATCGAAATATTCGTGGTCGCGGACGTCGAAACTCTTGAGGTCATCCATGAAAGCCTGGTCGATCTTCATCTTGCGGTCGAAACCGACCTGGATTTCCTTGCCTTTCTTCAGCTTGGCAAAGCCTTCGTCGGAAACGTGATTGCTCATGCTTTCATACATGTTGACGCCAGGGCTGCGCAGGGCGATTTTTTTGAAGGGATTGCCCTGTTCGATGAGGTAGCGCAGGGTAATGTAGGCGCCGAAGCTCGTCGAATAGTTGTAGATGTTCTGGGCCTGGAGCTCGGTCTTAGCATAATCGACGACCAGCGTCAGATAGGTCATACATTCTGGGATGGTCAGTTTCTTGCGGGCGTCGGCACCGTGGCAGGGCCAGTCAAAGGCGATGACGGCGTAATTCTTGTATTTGCTCGTCAAGTGTTCCGCAAAATGGACGGTTCCGGCCGTGTCTTTGTAGCTGCCGAATCCGTGGGTGACGATGACGACGTTGTCGAAAGTGCGTGTCTGTTTATCATTGTCATTGATGAGCAGCTTGCAGCGGATGCTGTATCCCTGCTGATTAATGTCGAAATTCTTTTCCATATATCAATGCCTCTTTTAGGTGGATTCGTCAGAATGACGTACTTCATCAGTATATCACAAAAGAGGCAGATGTTTGAGAGAAAATTTAGGAGGTATTTCATGGAGAGCATAAAGCAATGGCTGGCAGGAAGTATGTGTTTCTGCTTGCTGAGTATCATATCATTTTCAGGGACCGCTGCGGCAGAGAGTCCGGCTGTACTGGCTCAGTCGTATATTCTCGTTGAGGCATCGACAGGTCGGGTAATTCTGGAAAAGGATGCCGATGTCTTGAAGTATCCGGCGAGTATGACGAAAATGATGACTGCTGTATTAGCCTTGGAAAAGCTGCAGCCTGAGACACAGATTTCTATTCTGGACGATGCAGCTAATACAGAAGACTGTCCTCTTGGATTTTCCCAAGGCGATGTCTTTACGCGCGATGAATTAGTAGGCGGTATGCTCTTAGTTTCTGATAACGGAGCGGCTGTGGCACTGGCTGACCGCGTAGACGGCAGTGTACCGGCTTTTGCTAAACGGATGAATGAACGGGCAGCTGTCTTAGGGATGAAGCATACGCACTTCGAAAATCCTAATGGGCTCACTGTGCCGACGCATTATTCGACGGCACGGGATATGATGATATTAGCCCGTTATGCCATGGAAAACAAAACGTTTCGTAATATGGTAGCCCGCAAGACAGCCGACGTCCATTGGCTGTCTCCGGCAGGCAAGCATTTACGGGCAGAAAATACGAATGCCTTATTAGGATCCTATCCGGGGGCCATCGGGGTAAAGACCGGGTGGACTGGCGAATCCGGCGGTTGTCTTGCAGCAGAAGCAGAGCGCGATGGTACGGATCTTCTCGTCGTCCTCATGGCTTCACCTACCGAAGGAGGGCGCTTTACCGATGCCAGAACGTTGCTGGATTATGGCTTTTCCCATGTAAAGACTGCCGAAGGGCCAAAAGCGGATGAAACGAAACACACGATTTGGGTCAAAGACGGCACGACGTGTCGTACCGAAGTCAAGGCTGTCCAGGATATCCGTTATCCCTTGATTCATGGCGAAGATGCGTCGCATTACAGCTTGACGTATGATTTGCCGAAGGTCATTTCGGCCAAGGAAACACAGGCTGGCATCGTCGGTCATATCATCGTCAATTATGACGGTCAGCCCGTAGGACATGTGGATATGAAGGCGGAACCGATTGAACCTGGTTTTTCCGTGACTTCCTGGCTGGTCGGTACCATCACTTCACTTTTAGGCTGGTAACGATCTTTCTCAACGGTGCAGGCCATAGCGGATGATGAGGCGGCTCATTTCCAAAAGGACGATCATAGGCAGTGCCAGGAGACATCCATGCATTTTCGCGACGTACATTCTTGAAGATGGCTGCCGGCACTGCCGTAGGAGCCGCCTTGTTTTCGATGCCAGCCTTGTCTTTGGCCAAAGGAGAAGGGAAGACCTTGTCTAAACAGTCTTTGACGCCCGTGCCTTACCCTGCATGTACCTCAACATGCGCCAAGATGAACCGGATGGGGAAAATCTCGTTGCTCAGGCAGTGGCCAAAGTTATCATAAAATAATCGTTTAACTTTTGGATTGACAGAAGGCACTTAAAACTTTACAATGTATAAATAAATATTTACATGTATGAATTAAAATTGTAAAGGAAGTGTTATCTGTTTATGTTGAAAAATGGTGCACAAGTCGGATTGTTGTTGTTCGGCATGTTTTTCGGGGCCGGGAACCTTATTTTCCCGCCGTCGCTGGGGTTCCAGGCGGGAGGGCAGTTTACGCCGGCGATTCTGGGATTTCTCTTGTCCGGCATCGGCATGCCTGTCATCGCCGTCATCATGGGGACCTTCAACCCCGGCGGTTTCCGGGCGGAAATGAATCATAAGATTTCGCCCCTCTTTTCGCTCATCATCCTGACGCTCATGTATCTGGCCATCGGGCCGCTCATGGCTATCCCGCGGACGGCGGCGACGTCCTTTTCTATTGGCATCCTGCCCATTACCGGCGACGGCATGCTGCCGCTGGCTATTTTCACGACTCTTTATTTCGTCTGCGCCTGGTGGCTGTCGATTACGCCGTCGAAGCTCCTCGACCGCGTCGGTAAGGTATTGACCCCAATTTTTGCTATCATGATCGTCCTGCTCATCATCGTCGGCATGGTGGCCTATACGACGCCGTCGACAGCTGCGCCTATGGGGAAATATGCTGCTTCGGCCTTCGGCAACGGTTTCATTGAAGGCTATAATACGGTCGATACGCTGGCGTCCTTTGCTTTCTGCATCATCGCCCTGGGGGCTATGAAGCGGATTCATTTTACCTCAGAAAAGGAACATATCGCCAGTGTCTGGATGGCCGGGGCTGCCGTAGCCGTCCTCATGGGCGGACTTTATCTGGGCCTGGCCCTGCTGGGCAATCATTTTCCCATCCCCCAGTCGGTCTATGAAGATGCTACGATCAATCTCGGCGCCTATGTCTTGTCTCAGACGTCGTTCCAGATTTTCGGGACTGTCGGCATGGCCTTCCTGGCCGTCATGGTCACGCTGACCTGCTTTACGACGACAGTCGGCCTCATCGCCGCTGTTTCGACGTTTTTCGCCGAAGAATTTCCGGTCCTGTCGTATAAGAAATACGTCACCGTCATCAGCGTCATCAGCCTGCTCCTGGCCAATCTCGGCTTGAACCAGATCATCCAGGTCACGCTGCCCCTTTTGCTGTTCGTCTATCCCATGGCCATTGTCGTCGTCATGCTGACCATTGTCAATAAATTCGTCAGCCTGTCGAAACTGGGCATGCGCTGCACCGTCGCCGCTGCCGGCATCGTATCGGCCATCGACATTGCCGCCCAGTTCTTCCATCTCGACGGAGCCGCTGTCCTCATCCAGGGCCTGCCCTTAGGCGACAGCGGCCTGGGCTGGCTCGTACCGTCCCTGGTCTGCCTGGCCTTGTCCCTGGTCCTGCCTGGGAAAATCAGCGGTGAAAGTGCGTTAGAGGAAGTTTGATGTACGATATATTCGCGAAAAGGAGCTGTCTTGCGAGGACAGCTCCTTTTGTGTACAATAAGAATATAATGATACTGAGTATCGAATCAAACTAAATGATATATAGGGAGGGAAAGTTATTATGGAAAATGCTGTCATGGGGATTCTCATCCCCTTTGTTGGGACGTCACTAGGGGCGGCCTGTGTCTATGCTATGAAACAGGAATTGGACCGCCAGGTCCAGCGGGGGCTGACGGGGTTTGCGTCGGGCGTCATGATTGCCGCATCCATTTGGAGCCTCTTGATTCCGGCTATGGAAGAATCGGCGCCGTTAGGGAAACTCGCCTTCGTGCCGGCCGTGGCCGGGTTCTGGCTGGGCATCTTTCTGCTCCTGGCCCTGGACCGGCTGGTGCCGCATCTGCACATGTACAGTGAGAAGGCTGAAGGACCGCACAGCCACTTACAGCGGACGACGATGCTCGTCCTGGCCGTGACGCTGCATAATATCCCTGAAGGCATGGCCGTCGGTGTAGTCTATGCCGGACTCCTGGCTGGTCAGACGGGAATCAGTGCGGCCGGGGCCTTTGCCTTGTCCTTGGGCATCGCCTTGCAGAACCTGCCGGAAGGGGCCATCATCTCCATGCCTCTCAAGGCGGCTGGTGTCGGCAAACACAAGGCCTTTCTCGGCGGCCTCTTATCGGGCATCGTCGAACCCCTCGGGGCGGCTGTGACCATTGCCCTGACGGCCTTCATCGTACCCATCCTGCCGTACCTCCTCAGCCTGGCAGCCGGAGCCATGTGCTATGTCGTCGTCGAAGAACTCATTCCGGAAATGTCGGCTGGCGAACACTCCAATATTGGCGTCTTGTCCTTTGCCCTGGGATTCACGTTGATGATGGCCCTGGACGTGGCGTTAGCGTGATTCTCTCTTAATAGTATCTAAAAGTATATTATGTGACTTTAAAGTGCGTACTTGTTAAAATGTGCTAAAGTGAATATACTGTAAGCATCACGAGGGCCCCGTGAAAGAAACTTTTATCGAAAAGGGGATATCAGTATGCTACATGAAATCAATTGGCCGCACGGCTATTTACCGGGATATACCGATAATTTTGCTTCCAACGAAGTCATCGTCCGCAATTTGACGGCTAAAGAAGTATTTGACACTTTGATTGACGCCAGCCTTTGGGAATCATATTACAAGAATTCGTCGGATGTCGAATTTGATAACACGCCGGGTTTGATCCTGGCAGCAGATACGCGCTTCCGTTTCAAGACCTTTGGCTTTCCCATTGAAGCACAAATCATTGAATTCGAAGCTCCTGCAGATGCTCGTCCAGGGCGTCTAGCCTGGCATGGCTGGGCCGAAGGGGATGCAGACCACCGCCTCGATGTCGTCCATGCCTGGCTGATTGAAGACCTGCCGGAAAACCGTGTCCGCATTTTGACCCAGGAATCGCAGATTGGTAAGCCGGCCAAAGAACTGCATGAAGCTGATCCGGACCCGATGAACATTGGACATCAGGACTGGCTCAAGGGGCTGGTAGCTACGGTACAAACCCGTAAAAAATAAGCAAGATATAGCTGACTAAAAAGAGGCTGTCGCATGCCGTGTTTTGTGCTATCATGCGAGGCCCCTTTTTTATGTTTGATGCAGAGGCTTTTAAGTTTTGCCTCATCTACATCAAATATCAGACTTTCAATTTCAGACTCAGAAAAGAAGCTGTCTGTTAGAACGGGAGAATTGACAGCCATTATTTTTCCAGCATGGCGAGGAGGGTCTGGGCTAAGGCAATGTCGCTGGCCGGGTTCTGGCCAGTGACGACTTCACGGTCGCGGACGACGTGGCTCTGATAAAGCGGTCCTTCATCCATATGGGCGCCGGCGATTTGCAAGGCTTGTTCGACGTGTAAAGGCATGGTGCCGCTGTGGATTTCACCGGGCCATTCTTCAGCATCGGAAAAGACCGTCATGCGGTAGCCTTTATAAATCCAATCAGCTGCGGCTTTCTGGGCTGCTAAAAAATCGTCGCTTACTAAGGCTTGGCGATAAGCCGCTGCGTTGGGCAGGGCGGCCAGGGCGGCAACCGGGCCGTGGCAAATAAAGGCTGTCGGCTTGTTCTTGACGTGGAAATCGCGAAGGGCTGCGCCGAGCTGTGGGTCCTGCATGAGGTCTGTCATGGGTGCATGGCCGCCGGGAACGAAGAGGGCCTGGTAGTTGTCCAAGTGTTTTCCGGCTTCTTTCAGGGAAATGACAGGCAGATTGTCGACGAATTGGACGGCCTTGGCCCGGGCGGCATCGTCATTATTGAAGAATTTCTTGTCATTCGAGCTGGCATCCATGAGCGGTTTCTCGCCACTCGGCGTGGCCAGGACGATGCGGTAGTCGTGGTCTGTTAAGTATTCCGTCGGCACGGCCAGTTCGTTGAGGTAAAAGCCGACGTCGTGCTGTGATTTGTCTTTCATTTCCATGGTGGCCTGGCTGGAGGCGACGACGAGAATCGTCCCTTTTGGGGCCATCGAAGCCGCTGTGGGATTTGGCGATTGGGCCGAAGCTGCTCCGCCTAGGGTGAACATACAAAGCATAGCGAGTACGAATCGTTTCATTTTCATTTTTGAATTCCTCCTTTGTTTTTTCTGAGAATTATTATAAAATAATTGGGAGAAAAAGATAAGTATGTACTTTTAAGTACAATAGTTTCTAAAAGATAGTATAGGAGGTCTTATTCATGGATAATGAAAAAGTGAAAATGTTCCACTGTCCCGTAGAAGCGACACTGAGCCTCATCGGCGGCAAGTATAAATGTATCATCCTCTATCATCTGGAAGAAGAGGGAATCTTGCGCTTTTCGGAATTGCGCCGCCTCATCCCGCAAGCGACGCCGAAAATGCTGACCCAGCAGCTGCGCGAACTGGAAGGGGTCGGCATCATCCACCGTAAAGTCTATCCTGTCGTGCCGCCCAAGACGGAGTACAGCGTAACAGAATACGGCCGGACTCTGACCCCCATCATGAAAGCTATGTGCGAATGGGGTGAAGCCCATCTAGCCGATTATATTCTGCCCAAGGGTGGGGAATGAGGTGATGTCAAGTGAAAGTTCGCATCACCGATGAACTGGCCCAGCAGATCGTCGATTCGGCCAAGGCCGTCGTCGGCTGGAACGTCAATTTCATCGACTGTCAGGGTCGTATCATGGCCAGCACCGACAGCGGCCGTATTGGTACCTACCATAAGGCCGGCCATGTCGCTGCCCGGACGGGGCAGGTCCAGACCGTACAGGAAGATTGCCTTGAAAACGGTGTCAGCCAAGGCGTCAATTATCCCATCATCATGGGCCGCCAAGTCCTGGGGGTTGTCGGCATTACGGGGGAACCGGCTGTCGTCGGCCAATACGGTTTCTTGCTGACGAAAATCTGTGAAGTCTTCCTCAAGGAATATCGCTTGAGCCAGGAGGCGTTCAGTGAAGAAGAACATCGCAGCCGTCAGGTCATGGCCTTGATTTATCACGACGAAGATACGGTGCAGCAGCTGGCTGAAGAACAGCCGGAATTGGCTGGCAGCCAGTATGTTGCCGCCGTTTTCCGATGGCATGAGGGAATCCGCCAGGCCGGGGATTTCCGTCAGCAGCTGTCTGAAACTTGTCAAAAGCTGGGGATGACCTTATATACGTATATCTACCCGGATATCTTCGTCATCCTCGTTCCTTGTCAGGTCTATTCGGACTGGGCCAGGAAGCTGCCACGATGGAAAGAATGGTTCTATCCAGGCGTTTCGGCGGGAATCGGGACCGAAGAGCCGTTCCACCGTATCTACGAATCGTACCGTTTTGCCAAAATGGCCTTGCAGGCAGCGGCAGACCGGCAGGTCTTCTGCGTTCATGCGGATGATATGAAATTGGCCTTTTTACTGCAAAGTCTGGACGGGGCCGTGCGCCGCCGTTACTGCCGGGATATTTGCCAGCATTTGACGGACAGCGACATCCATTTGCTCCAAAGCTATTATCAGCAGAACTTGTCCATCCAGGAAACAGCCCGGATCCTCTGTATCCATAAGAATACGCTGCAATACCGGCTAAAGCGGATTGCCGGGAAGACCGGCCTCGATCCGAGGATATTTTGCGATGCCGTATCCCTATATATTGCCACTCTTCCTTGGTTTATGAAATAAAAATAATGATGATTTATTGTGTTTTATAACATAGGAAGAGAGGGCTTCTTTTGTTACACTATAGGCATAGAGAAACACAGCTTTATGAGTTCGCAAATAGAGGAGAGATTATCATGAAAGTCGTTGTAGCCATTGATTCCTTGAAAAATAGCCTGACTTCCGTCGAAGCCGGCCGGGCCATCGAAGCCGGCGTCCGCAAGGCCTATGGCGGCCATCCTGTCCAGGTCATTGTCAAACCCTTGGCCGACGGTGGGGAAGGGACGGTCGAGGCCCTCGTCGATGGGCTGGATGGCCAGCTCCGCTATGTCGGCGTCCAGGGGCCTTTAGGTGAAGCCGTTTCCTGTCCTTATGGCTATCTGCCGGGGATGGAAGCGGCCGTCATTGAAATGGCTGGGGCTGCCGGATTGGGACTGGTTCCATCCGAACAGCGCAATCCCCTGCATACGACGACATATGGCGTCGGCCAGGTCATGGCGCAGGCTATAGAAGCGGGTATCCGCCATTTCATCATCGGCCTGGGCGGCAGCTCGACCAGTGACTGCGGCGTCGGCATGCTCCAGGCTCTGGGGTATATTTTCCGCGATGCTCAAGGCAAGCCCATTGGTTTAGGCGGGCAGGAAGTAGGGCGCATCGCTTCTGTCGATGATTCCCAGGTCCTGCCGGCCCTGAAAGACTGCACCTTCGATGTTGCCTGCGATGTGACCAATCCGTTATTCGGGAATTGGGGTGCTGCCTATATCTTCGGGCCCCAGAAAGGCGCGTCGCCGCAGGATGTCAAAGTCTTGGACGATGCCAGCCGGTCTTTTGCCGCCGTCACCCGGACGTATACCGGTCATGACTTCAGTCAGACAGCCGGTGCCGGTGCAGCTGGCGGTATGGGATTCGCTTTCCTGGCCTACCTGCATGGCCGGCTGCGTTCAGGCATCCAGATCGTCCTCGATTCCATCCGTCTGGCAGAGGCCGTTAAAGATGCCGATTACGTCATCACCGGTGAAGGCCGACTCGACGCCCAGACGGCCATGGGCAAGGCTCCTATCGGCGTAGCCAAGCTGGCTAAGCAGTACGGTGCCAAAGTCATCGCCCTGGCCGGCTGCACGACGGCCGATGCCGCCGAATGTAATCAGCAGGGCATCGACGCCTTCTTTTCTATCGTCGATAAAGCCATGCCGCTGGAAGAAGCCATGAACAAAGAAACGGCGCTGCGCAATATGACTAACACGGCTCAGCAGGTCTTCAACCTCATCCGCGCCGTCAGCTGAACGAAAATCATCTCATTAAATAGAAGCAAGGAGAATAGATATGCTGAAAAAAACAAAGATCGTCTGCACCTTAGGCCCCAGTTCCAATACCCCGGAAATTATCGAAAAGATGATTAAAGCCGGCATGAACGTTGCCCGCTTTAATTTCTCCCATGGTTCTCATGAAGAACATAAACAGCGCATCGACATGGTCCGCGCTGCCTCCCAGAAACTGGGTATCCCTGTGGCACTGCTCCTGGACACGAAAGGCCCGGAAATCCGTTTGGGCAAATTTAAGAATGGCTCGATCATGATGGAAGCCGGCAAGGACTTTACCTTGACGGCCCGTGACATCGAAGGCGACGAAACGATTGCCTCCATGAACTATAAAGAACTGCCGCAGGACGTCAAAGCCGGCGACCACATCCTCTTGTCGGACGGCCTGGTCAACTTGGAAGTTGTCAGCGTCGAAGGCGAAGATATCCATACGAAGATCCTCAACAGCGGCAAGATGAGCGACCGCAAGCGCGTTGCCGTACCGGGCATTGCCATCAACTTGCCGGCTGTTTCTGAAACCGACGCGGACGATATCGAATTCGGATGCCGCATGAATATGGACTGGATTGCGGCCTCCTTCATCCAGCGCGGCAAAGATGTCCTGACCATCCGCAAGATTTTGGAAAAACACGACAGCCACATGAAGATTATCTCCAAAATCGAATGTCAGGCAGCTGTCAACAATATCGACGATATCATTAAGATGAGCGACGGCATCATGGTCGCCCGTGGTGACCTCGGCGTCGAAGTCCCGGCGGAAGAAGTACCGATGCTCCAGAAAGTCCTCATCCATAAATGCCAGGCTGCGGGCAAACCGGTCATTACGGCGACGCAGATGTTGGAATCGATGTGCAACAACCCGCGTCCGACCCGGGCAGAAACGAGCGACGTTGCTAACGCCATCCTCGATGGCACAGACGCCATCATGCTCAGCGGTGAAACGGCTGGCGGCCTCTATCCGGTAGAAGCCGTAGAAACTATGGCCCGCGTCGCAACCTTTACGGAAAGCAACTTCACGCCGAAGTCCTATGAAGATGTCGACGCCGAATCGACGACGACGACCGAATCCATCGGCAAAGCCGTCGTCAAGATTGCCAAAGACCTCCACGCTGCGGCTATCATCGCTTCGACCGAACGTGGCGGCACAGCGCAGATGATTTCTAAATTCCGCCCGGCCTGCCCGATTGTGGCCGTATCGCCGCACGAAGCCATTGTCCGCCGCTTGCAGCTCAACTGGGGCGTCCAGGCTGTTACTGGTAAAGAAGCGAACGACACTGACGCCGTCGTCGATAACGCTATCTTTGCAGCCCTCGACAACGACCTCATCAAAGCCGGTGACCTCGTCGTCCTCACGGCCGGTGTCCCCGTTGCCAAAGCCGGTTCGACCAATATGATCCGCGTCCAGGTCGTCGGCGACGTCCTCCTCCGCGGTACCGGTATCGGCCGTAATTCGGCCATCGGCAAAGTCTGTGTCGCTCAATCGAAAGAAGACCTGGAAAAGAACTTCAGCGACGGCTGCATCCTCGTCCTCCGTTCGGCCCGCGCTGATTTCGTCGATTATATGAAACGGGCCAGCGCCATCGTCTCCGAAGAAGTCGGCCTGACCAGTGAATCAGCCATCGTCGCCATCACCTTGGGCATCCCGACCGTCGTCGGCGCAGCTCATGCCGTAGACACTCTGGAAAATGGCGAAATCGTCACCGTAGACGCCAGCCGCGGCACCATCTTCCGCGGCGAAGCCAACGCACGCTAAGCTATTGGGGAGGTCTGGTCATGAATCTGACGATATTAGGGACGGGGAACGCGACGGTGACCCATTGTTATAATACTTGTTTTGTCCTCGATGAAGGTGGCCAGTACCTGCTCGTCGATGGCGGCGGCGGGAACGGCCTCCTGCAGCAGCTGGAAAAGGTCCAGTTGCGCTGGCAGGATATGCGGACCGTCTTCGTCACGCATAAACACATGGACCATCTTCTGGGCATCCTCTGGCTCATGCGCATGATGTGTCAGTCCTGGCGGCGCGGGACTTATGATGGCGAAGCCGTCATCTACGGCCACGAAGAAGTCATTTCCTTGCTGCGCACGATGGGTAAGGCCCTGTTGTCCTCGAAAGACGGTGCTTTCCTCGATGACCGCCTGCATCTCATTACGGTAGCCGACGGGGAAACGCGCCAGCTCATAGGCCACGATGTGACCTTTTTCGATATCCGCTCGACGAAGGCCAAACAGTTCGGCTTTTCCCTGGCACTTGCCGATGGCAGACTGACCTGCTGTGGCGATGAACCGTACCAGCCCTGGGAAGAAGTCTATGTCCGCGACAGTAAATGGCTCCTTCACGAAGCTTTCTGCCTCGACGCCGAAGCGGATATCTTCCATCCCTATGAAAAACACCATTCTACCGTCAAAGACGCCTGTAAGACGGCGGCCCGCCTGGGCGTACAGAATCTGATCCTCTACCATACGGAAGACAAGAACCTGGCCCATCGCCGCCAGCGTTACCATGCCGAAGGATGCCGGTATTATCAGGGAAAACTGTATATCCCAGATGATTTAGACGTCATCGCTTTATAGTTTGTAGAATAGGCTGTCGCATGTGCGACAGCCTATTTTTATTGTACAACCTTATACGATTCTGTTAAAATAAATTTAGTCCTGCTTTTTGGCAGCTTGGGAAAACATTGCACAAAAATTAGCAGAAGTTGAAGAAGATTAAGGGATACAGTAAGGAGATAGGGTAAAATGATACGTTTTAACAATGACTATAATCATGGTGCACATGCCAGTATTTTGCAGGCCTTGGCCCAGACGAACGATACGCAGTATGGCGGTTACGGTGTCGATGACTGGTGTGATAAGGCAGAGAAACTGATTTTGGAATTGTCCCGGTGCCCGCAGGGGAAGGTCTACTTTTTCCCGGGAGCGACGCAGGCCAATTTCGTCACCATTTCAGCCCTCCTCGGTTCCTGTGACAGCGTCATCTGTGCCGATACGGGGCATATCAACTGTCACGAATGTGCATCCATCGAAAACGCCGGTCACAAGATCGTCGCCTTGCCCCATCATGATGGCAAGATTACAGCTGAACAGATCGAAGGGGAAGTGCAGGCTTATTATAATTCCGGCGAAGCCGAATACTTGACGCGGCCGTCGCTGGTCTATGTTTCCTTTACGACGGAATATGGGACGCTCTATACGAAAGCGGAATTGACGGCCATTTCCGCAGTTTGCCGCAAATATCACATGTATCTCTTCGTCGACGGTGCCCGTATGGGCTATGGCCTGGGCGCAGCCGAAAATGACCTGACCCTGGCTGATTTTGGCCGTCTGGCCGATGCCTTCTATATCGGCGGTACCAAGTGCGGCGCCTTCTTCGGCGAAGCCGTCGTCTTGACCCAGCCCGATATGGGCCGCCGCTTCAAGGCTCATATGAAACAGTTCGGCGCCGTCCTGGCCAAAGGCTGGATCCTAGGGCTCCAATTCTATACGCTGCTCCATGACGGGACATACTTTGCCATTACCAAGCGGGCCGACGAATACGCCATGCAGATCCGCGACGCCTTCCGCCAGAAGGGGATAGAAGAACTCGTCGTCAGCCCGACGAATCAGCAGTTCGTCATCCTCAGCCAGGAACAGGCCCGGAAGCTGGGACAAAAATACGTCTTTGAAGCCGAAGGCCCCGTCGACGACGACCACGTCTGCGTACGCTTCTGCACCTCGTGGAGCACGAAACAAGAAGAAGTAGACCAGCTCGTAGCCGACATTTTAAACCTGTAGGGGCTTGCACGTGGCAAGCCCGTCCTAGCATATGAGCTATTTTCCAGCTCGGAGAGCGCGTCCCCAATACCCAAGCGGGTCACCCACGTGGCGACCCCTACAGTAAAAACGAACCACTAACCACTTATTTATATTTCACAGCCTGGGCTTTGGCCAGCTGGTCGCAGCGTTCGTTGAGTTCGACGCCGACGTGGCCTTTGACCCAGTGGAAGGTAACGTCGTGAGAGTTGTAGAGTTTGTCCAGTTCGACCCAGTAGCCCTGGTTAAGGACGGGCTGGCCGTCGGCTTTTTTCCAGCCCCGGCGCTTCCAGCCGGCGACCCATTTGGTGATGCCGTTCTTGAGGTACTGGCTGTCGGTGTACAAGGCGACTTTCGTCCCTTCCGGCGCGAAGCGCAGGGCCATGATGGCTGCCAGGAGTTCCATGCGGTTATTCGTCGTCGACGGATTGCCGTCAGACAGCTCCGTCACTTCGCCGGTAGCGACATTGCGGGCGACGACGGCCCAGCCGCCGGGCCCATCGGGATTGCGCAGGCACGAGCCATCGGTATAGATGACGAAATCCTGTTCCTCGTCGGGACGGAGCGGGGCAGACGGTACAGCTGCTTTGGATGATGGCCGGGCTTTTTTGGGAGCCCTTGCCTTCTTCGGCGTCGCCGTTTCTTCGCCGTTGAGCCATTTCCAGGCCTCTGTCGCGTCGGTGAAACTCTTGAAGCGGGCGCCGGGGAAGCCATTCACTTGTTGTTGACAGTCTGCCCAGGACAGGAACAGACCCGTCGTACGGCCACGCCGCACGGCATATATTTTCTTTTGCATAAGACACCTCATTTTTTGTAAAAATCATACTGTATTCTAACATAAAAGCGGAAGGAACATCAAACTTCAAACAAGGACTTCGCAGAGCGTAAAAAACTTTGTGCGACAGTCCTTTTTAGGTATATAATAAGGAAAAGGAAGGATGCATCGGGTTTTGTGTAACTGAGGTGATTTTTATGAACATCCAACATGTGTATGCTGTCTATTTTAGCCCGACAGGCAATACGAAACGCCTCGTCTGTCAGGCTGCTTCCGAAGCGGCGCGGCTCTTTCAGGTATCGTGCCGGGCCATTTCCTTGGATTTGCCGGAAGAACGCGAAAGGGTCCGTACTTTTTCGGCAGGCGACCTGGTCATCGTCGGCGGTCCGACGTATGCCGGGAAATTGCCCAATAAGATTTTGCCGACGTATCAGGAAAAACTCATCGGCAAAGGGGCCCTGGCCCTGGCTGTCGTGACTTATGGCAACCGGTCTTTCGACAACGCCCTGGCCGAACTCTGTGCGACCCTCGACGGCAACGGCTTCCGCACCGTTGCGGCTGGTGCTTTCGTCGGGACCCACGCTTTTTCCGACGCCCTGGCGCCCAATCGGCCCGATGAGGACGATTTGGCCCTCATGGTTCGCCTGACGGATCTGGCCGTATCGAAAATCCGTCAGACCGATGGCATGGTACCGCATCTCGTCGTCGACGGCGATGCTCAGGCGCCGTATTACGTTCCTAAGGGCGTCGACGGCCAGCCGGCCAAGTTCCTCAAGGCCAAGCCCAAGACGGATTTGGAAAAATGCGTATCCTGCGGCCTCTGCGCCCGCCAGTGCCCTATGGGGTCCATCGACCTGGATCAACCGTCGGTCGTCACGGGCATTTGCATCAAGTGCCAGCGCTGCGTGCGCAACTGTCCCAAAGGGGCCAAGTATTTCGATGACCCGGCCTTTTTATCCCATGTCAAGATGTTAGAGACGACCTACAACGGCCGTGCTGACAATAAAATTTTCATTTAGGAAGTGATTCTCATGGATTTACAGGAAGTAAGGAACAAAGCTCGTGAAAAAATGAAGGGCTGCCATGTCTGTCCCCAGTGCAATGGCAAGGCCTGCATCGGCATGATTCCTGGATTCGGCGGCCTGCGCACGGGCCGGTCTTTCATGCGTAACGTCGAAGCCCTCCAGGAATACGGCCTGGTCATGCGCAGCATGTCCGGCGTCGATGACCCGGATACGACTGTGACGATCCTCGGCAAGACGCTGAGCATGCCGGTCCTCCTGGCGCCTGTCGGTGGTATCGTACTCAATGCCAAAGTCGACGGCGACCCGGCGGAAGTGGAACAGGAATACGACGAAGCTGTCACCCAGGCGGCCCTGGAAGCAGGTACCCTCTGCTTTACCGGCGACAGCGGTGCGCCTTACATGTATGCTTCGGGAATCGCGTCTTGTCAGAAACGGCCGGGCATCGTCATTCCGACCATCAAGCCCCGCAGCAACGACCAGATCATCGAGAAGGCCCATCAGGCCGAAGCCGCCGGTGCCTTTGCCGTGGCCAGCGACATCGATGCGGCGACGCTGATCAACATGCGCATCTTTGGCCAGCCTGTCGGGCCGAAGAGTGCCAGTGATATTGCCGAAGTCGTACAGGCTATCAAACTGCCCTTCATCGTCAAAGGCGTCATGTCGGCAGAAGAAGCCGTCGCCTGTGCCGAAGCCGGTGCTAAGGGCATCGTCGTCAGCAACCACGGCGGCCGCGTCCTCGACCAGTGTCCCGCTACCGCCGAAGTCCTGCCTGAGATCGCCGCAGCCCTCAAGGGTACCGGCGTCAAAGTCCTGGTGGACGGCGGCATCCGCACCGGTGTGGATGTCTTCAAGGCACTGGCACTGGGTGCGGACGGCGTGCTCATCTGCCGCCCCTTCGTCACGGCTGTCTACGGCGGCGGTGCCGAGGGCGTCAAGTGCTACATCGACAAGCTGGCCGGTGAGCTGGCCGACACCATGCAGATGTGCGGCGCACACTCCATCGAGGAGATCACGCCGGATATGGTGCGGGTCTAAAAACATCGTTTATTAAAAAGCAGACATCCCCCTGAAAAGTCAAAAGATGATTTTTCAGGGGGGACATTATTTTGAAATAGAAAACTTCATTGCTGAATTATAATAGACCTGATATAATTTGAATGGTGGTGTATGGAGAAAACGGGGGTCGGCTGAAAATAAGAGGATTCTGAATATGATTACATTAAAGCAATATACAAATGAGGAAAATCAAATCCTTCCGCTGATTCAAGGCTTTTGGAAGGCACACAGCCACTACGACCAAAGCGGAGAAGAAGCACAGGAAGATTTGACCAACTGGACAAAAGACGGACATATTATTTATTTTATCCAACACGATGAAACCGTTGTGGGTTTTGCACATTTGGGCAGTCGGGGTGGAAAAACAGACTGGTTGGAAGAACTTTTTATTTTGCCAGAATATCAGGGAAACGGCTTCGGCAGTGAAGCAATTCATCAGTTGGAAGAGATTGTAAAGCAGTATTCCGCGTCGCTTTACATTGAAGCTGCTGCCCGGAATGAAGCGGCCATCCGGCTGTATCGAAAACTGGGATACGATTGTCTGAATACCATCACGATTCGCAAGGATTTCCCGGGCTACGAGTACGATGTAGTGCGAAAAGAAAAAATCCACGGGTTAGAGTTTGAGATTCGGAAGGACAAAGACTTCTGATTTGCTAAAATAACAAAGAAAAGCGGCGTCACAGCTAACCACTGTGATGCCGCTTTTGCGTTATCAAAAATTATTTCAGCGTTCCATCCAGCACCTGCTGATAGTACCACGGCTTCGGGGCGTGGAAGGTCTTGCCGCTGAAAAACTCGAAATCGGGCTGGTTGAAGTGGGGCATGGTCAGCTCCCACGCACAGAGGGCCTGATATTTGAGCTTCAGTTCGCGGTTGGCGGTGTTGTTGCCGTACTTGCTGTCGCCGAGGATGGGGCAGCCGATGCTTGCCATGTGGGCACGGATCTGATGGGTGCGGCCGG
>OGRF01000104.1_pt1 | contig 82477 bp, 69 predicted proteins | sample 1553381 | NCBI WGS metagenome assembly OGRF01 (sample SAMEA2580060, study PRJEB22360) | human gut metagenome | biome: human gut; feature: human-associated habitat; material: faeces | place: Denmark | collected 2008/2010
ACTAGAGAAATTATTATTAAACAAAACAGTCGTATGACTGATATTATTCACTTTTAAATTACAAAAAATTATGAAAGACTTTAAGAAAGGTTTGAGTTTTGGTATGGGTATTGTTAATGCTGGTCAAAGAGCAGTTAGTGAAGAACCTGAATTGGTAGTTGTTTCTACTCCCGGTAGTTTCCGTATGACTGCCCAAGTTTCTAAAGCTCTCGGCATTGCTCATGGTGAATATGTAATGTTCATTAATAACTGTGCAAATATTGATAATGCTATTATCAATAAAGTACCCGAAGTTGTTGCTTTCTGTGAAGAACAAGGTTTGGATATTGAATCTCCCGAAGCTGCTATGGCTGTTCATGCTGAATTTGATATTTGGGCTTTGGCTAAAGGTATTGCTGAATTAGACAAGAATGGTAATCCTTGCACTACTCGTGTTCGTATGACTAAGAATGATAAGATTAAGTATGTTAATACTTATTTCCAAGAAACTCTTGAAGGTGCTTTATCTTCTTCTAATGAAGAACTTAAAGCTGCTCTTGGTCGTGAAGGTATTACCGAAGATGAACAGAAAGAACTTTTGGTTAGCTGTATTCAAGGTGATGAAGTTATTAAAGTTAAAGGTTCTAAATGTTCTAATACTGCTGCTTTGTCTGGTATTGGTGTAACTCTTAACTTTACTGATTCTAATGTTTGGAAACAGTTGAAAGCTGATATGACTGATGAAGAAGCTACTTCTAAGAATCGTGTTTATACAGTAGATATTGATAACTTGCAAGAAGCTGTTGTTAATAACGGTTATAAAGATATTGTTGTTAAGATTGCAATGCTTACCGAATATAAAGATGAAGAACCTATTCGTATCGGTAAGAAAGCTGAAAAAGAAGAAACTGCTGAATAATCAAATCTTCGTCCTAGAAATATAGTATCTTGAACATAGAGCTGCATTGTTAGTATTTCTAATGGTGCAGCTCTTATTTTATCTAATAATTCTTTTAATTACTTTAATTATGTCGACAGAAAAAGAAATTAAGAATGAAGCTGCTGTTGCAGCAAGTGCTGAACAAACTGCTAATGCAGAAGTACAAACTCCTAAAAAACGTAGAGGTAGAGGTATTAATAACGATTTACGTGATGTAACTCGTAAAAAGTTTGATGAACGTACTGATTGTAATAAAGCTAATGGCTTATTTATTGGTCATCTTGAAGATGTTAAAGTTGATTGGGCTACATTGAAAGATGATGTTCAAGGTATGCCTTCGTTTGCTGGTATGAGTATTCCTTATCTTACATTTACTTTTGCTAGTAATCATGAAAATATCAATGAACGTCGTTATGTAACTCAACGCCTTCTTCCTGCTGAAAGTAATGTTGAAACTATTCCCGGTGGTAAAGGTGCTTGGAAAGTTGATAATATTTTCCGCTTTATGAAACATGTATATAATGTATTTGTTCTTAAAGGTCGTGATTTAACAGAAGAAGAAATTGATGCTCTTACTTTGCCTTTTGAAGATTTTGATGAAAATATGCAGTATGTACCTGTTGAAGCTGAGGAAGTTATAGCTGGTTATAAGACTGTGTTTGAAAATTATGTTAAGTTACTTAACAATAATGGTAAGCCTGTTTATAATGATGCTAAAGGTAAACCTATTACTATTTGGATGAAGCTTCTTCGTTTCGTTAAGAATGATGGTAAATGGCGTGCTGTTGTTGGAAGTAAATCTTCATTTGGTGATTTAGGATTTCCTACATTTATCAATGATGGAGTTATTGAACTTTATAAAGAACAATCTGTTCCTAGTTTGCATATTGACCCTTATAAAGAAAGTATTGTTTATCAAAAATCTGCCGAGCAAGCTAAACAGCCAAATGTTGCTATGCCTGGTGCTGGTGTAATGCCTGGTGTTCAAACTGCTACTCCTATAAATCCTGTTAGTGGATTTAATGGCGGTGGAGATTTTAGTCCATTTGGTGGTGGTAATGATGCTGCTGGTGCTTTTGTTAATCCAACAGAAGATTTACCATTTTAAAAAATTAAAGTTAGTTAAATAGTTGTATGTAAGAGGGTTGGGTACTATTTTAGTACCTAATCCTCTTTTTTTATATGTTCACGATAAAGGTCAAATTAGAAATATTATGAAAAGAAATATTAGTAATACTATTTTAACTAAAGATTATATTTTCTCTAAAGTTAGTCAAATTACTATTTTTAGCACTTATACTGGAATTAGTGTTGAAGATATACAACATTGTATAGATACAGGAGAATTTATATCTAGTCCTTTTCGTGAAGATACTCATCCTAGTTTTGGTTTTAGATATGATAATAGGAATAAACTTAAAGGAAGAGATTTTGCTGGATATTGGTGGGGAGATTGTATAGATGCTGCTGCAACTGTACTCTCTGAAATTGTTCATAAGCAAATTGATATTTCTATTAAAAGTCAATTTCTATTTGTTCTTAAACATATTGCTTATACTTTTAGAAATATTATTTATGGACAAGATAAAGATGAAAACAACGATTATAATATTGCTAGGGCTATTAGTAATGTACGTAATCATAAACCTATTATTGAACTTGTTACTCGTCCGTGGAATAATTTAGATGCTAAATATTGGGGACAATTTGGTGTTAATCTTAATTTTCTTAATACTCATTTTGTTTATCCTGTTGACCAATTTTATATTAATCGTTCAACTAATCCTATTCCTAAATATTTTTATGATAAAAATAAAACAGATTTATGTTATGGTTACGTTCTTGGACAAGATAAAAGAGGAATAGTTAATGTTAAACTGTATTTTCCAAATAGGAATAAGAAAACTGAAGTTAAGTTTATAACTAATAGTAATACTATTGAAGGAGTTATTAATCTTGAATTAGATAATTATGACGTTATTATTATAACTAAATCTACTAAAGATAGATTAAGTCTTGAATGTTATCTAAAGAGTATTAATCATTCCATCCTCTACGGGGGGTCTACCCTTGAATCTAAGACTATTGGTATTGTTAATATTCCACATGAAACTTATAAACTTCGTCAAATTGAATATGATTGGCTTCGTAGTAAACTTAATCGGAATGGTTTTCTTATTAGCTTTATGGATAATGATAGAACTGGTCTTATGGAAGCTGTAATTCTTAAGAATGATTATGATATTATACCTATTATTATTCCTAAAGAACTTGGTGTTAAAGATTTTGCCGAATTGAGAAGTAGTTATTCTACAAATGTTATTAATGAATTAACTCAACAAGTTGTTAAATATATAGAAGATAATTATGGAGAAGAAACTGAATTTACTTGGGATACGGAAGAAAGTAATACTTTGCCATACTAAAAGTTTAGCTGGTGTTACCTATACTGTTATGCGTCCAATTACTGAAGAAGATGAACAAAATCTTGATAAATTTGAATATCTTGATATAGATAATAAACGTATTGATAAAAAAGATATTTATTGTTATGGAGAAATTAATCTATCTTCTAATGATGACGTTGAATATATCAAAAAGTTTAGCTTACTTGATACTGATAATGGTGGAACTGTTCATAGTAATTTTAATTATCAAGAAGGTTATGCTCTTATTGAAGGAATAGCTAAAACTTATCCTACATTTGATATTATTGAATGGTTTAAATATAATCATTGTCTTATAGGTAAACCAACTCGTATTATTATTTATAAATGTAAGAAAGAAAACTTATGATAATAAAAGGATATGAAGAAAAGCTAGATGATAGAGATATTAGATATATTAATTATGTTATTGATAAATCTACAATGGCTGATGCAATTGAATCTTATATTAAAGATTTAGATTGTACTACTATTTATCCTGATGGTTCTCGTCCTAGACAAACTATTAATTATGGTTATCGTATTACTCTTTCTAGTATTGAATATATTCTTGATAAACTTTATCTTGTTCTAGAACATCATCCAGAAAAAGCTCAAAGTTATATTGATTATCGTAATAGTATTATTAAAAGAATTATTGATATACATGAAAAAAATCTTGATTTCGAGAGAAGAAACCCAGTACGATATTATAGTAAAGAACCAAGGAAACGCACTAGAAGTGCTAGCAGAGTTAATCAATCAAAAGATGTCTTTACAGGTAAACCCATTGATGTTAGCACCGGTATTGCAAAGGCTATTAAGCCTAAAAAGGAAACGATTGCTCAGCGTAAAGCTAAACTTCTAGGTGGTAAAGCTGTTAGTTTTGCATTTAATGGTTTAAAAATAAGTGAACATAATGAATAGACTTTATCGTAGAAATAATAATGGTGCGCCTACTGTTTGGTGGGCTGAACTTGACAGTGGTACTAATAATATCACTGTTTTTTATGGTCTTGTTCGAGGTAATATTCGTAAAGAAGTTTATGCTGTTACTCAAAAAGATGGTCAAAAAGAACTTGAAAGTAGATATAATGATAAAATTAAACAAGGATATATATATCTTAATGAACTTTGTGATATGCAGGGTTTACCCCCCGTGGAGGATGGAGATAATGATACTCTATTTAATTTTCTAAATACTTATCTACCTAAAGACCTTAGTAATGGAAACAGTAATCTTCTACTTCCAATGCTTGCTAAAACGTATAATGGTAATGTTTGGAAAAAAGTCAGTTGTATGTATGGTCAGTATAAGATTAATGGTCTGCGTTGTATTATTACCGCTTATACTCAAAATGATATGTTTAAACCTGTTAGGCTTCGTTTCCAAAGTCGTGAAGGTCTTACTTGGCATACTCTTGGCTATCTTGAAGATTATCTGCTTGCTACTATTAATACAAATATTATCGACGATATGATTAACGGATTTGCAGCACTTGATGGTGAAGTTTATCTTCCCGGTTATACTGTTAATCAAATTAATCATTTTGTTAAAGATGCTAATTGTGTTGAAAATAAACTTCTTCAGTTTTGGTGTTATGATATTATGATGGAAGGTAATCAAACTCATAGAAATACATATTGTTATCATATTAAAATGCCTACTCGCTTTAATAATATTGAAGAACATTATAATAATAAAGAACGATTGATTATTCTTCCTAGTATATATATTGATAATGATGATAAAGCTATTAAAGCTAGAAATGAATTTATTAATCTAGGTTTTGAAGGTCTTATACTTCGTAATACCGAAACTGATTATCAATATGGTAGGCGTAGAGCTAATTATATGGAGAAGTTTAAAGACGCTGCTGAAGGAGATTTTATAATTCTTGATATTTATAAAGAAAAGAAACGTGATTTACCTATTCTTCTTTGTAAAAATGATATTAATGATGAAAAATTTGAAACTCGTTTAAGCACTAGTCATATTGTTCAACAAGAAGTTTTATTCGATTTTCAATCTTATATTGGTAGAACTGTTCATATAGAATATGGCGAACGAAGTGGCGTTGCCAGAGTTCCATTTCATATTAAAACTGTTGTTATAAATGGAGATACTAGATTATAATGTAATTAAGAATAATAATTTTGATAGAACTAAATCTTATTTTAGTTGTTATTATAAATCTATTATTCTATTTACTGATTATGATGCTAAAAGTTATAATTTCGCTGTTAGATATAATGACAGAACTAAAAGTAATGAACTTTATGTGATTTTGTATAATGATAATAAAGTTAATAATAGTATTCCTGTTGTTCGAGATGCTAATACTGGATTTAAATTATATATTCCTAATAGAGTTATTAGACTTCTTGATACAAGACTACGTAATACTTTTGTTATGTCTAAAGATGATTTTAATATTAATGTTAAGTTTGTAGAAGAACGTAATAGTTTTTGTATTATTTATCATATAGATATTGATTAAGGTGAAGCCTAGTACATAAGATATTGTGCTAGGCTTTTCTGTTTTACATTGATGCAAAATTGTATATGACACGCTTGTAGACATAATTCTTTTTGCCTGTATTCAATTTTATATATCAGAATGATTAATCTATCACGATAAGATTTGCGTGCTGTGGTGAGCCTTAAAATGCGTCATTCTCACTATGATATTTAACATTAAATTCAGCATCATTATTACTAGTAAATTCCTATTATATTTTTATATTTGTCTTGATAAACAAAAACAAATTATTATGAGTATTAATAAAGTTACTATTGTTGGTATTAAAGGATTTAAAGGAAGTGGTAAAGATACAGTTGCTTCTATGATTAGTTATATCCTTCATGATGGTATTACGAAAGCTAGTTATGATACTTGGCTTCTTTATCATAAAAATGATTTTATCGAAAATGATGAAATAATTATTCATTTTGCTGATAAACTTAAAGATGATATATCTGAATTTTGTGGTATTGACCGTAAACTTCTAGATAGACAAGAAATTAAAGAAAATTATTATTATAATTTTAAGACTGGTATTGTTTCTACTAATATTAAAGATATAGACTGTGTTATTAATACTGTATTAGAATATGATAATTTATCTACACTTCTTCTTTTAAATAATAATGTTTCTATTAAAATTAGAGTTCTTCTTCAATATTATGGAACTAATGTTATTAGAAATCATTTTTGGCATGAAGCTTTTATTCGTTATACTATGAATAAAGCATTTGATATAAAAAACAGTAAAGGACAATGTATTATAGCTGATGCTAGATTTGATAATGATGAATGTAAAGCTATCAGAGATTGTGGAGGAATGATAATTAGAGTAGATAGAAAATCTAGTAATGATAATCATGAAAGTCACGAAAGTGAACAAATAACAATTAATAAAGATGATTATGTTATTGATAATACTGGTACTCTTGTTGGTCTTTTTTATAAAGTTCTTAAATTTGTAACTGATTATATGGTATGAAATTACATCCTATTTTTGGTATAAATGCTCTTGCTAGAGTTTGTATATGTTGTGGTAAAGTTATTGGTTATACTCCACTTGGAAATTCTGTTGAAGAAGATGCTAGTAAGAGTAAACAAATAGCTGAAGCTATTTTATGTAAAGAATGTATAGATAAGCTTGATAGTGAAACTTGTTTTATAGCTTGTGACATGGATAAAGATAATTATATAACTGCTACTTATGATACTTTATGGATTAGAAATAAAGGTCTTAAAGAGTTTTTTAAAGAGCTTGATTCTATACAACCTATTAATATTATACCTAAAGAACATTTTTATAGTGTGTTTGGAAATGTAGTTAAAGATTTTTATAATAATCAAGAAAATGAAAATAATTGAACCTAAAGTTGAACTTTGGCAACAAGGAGATGATTTTAAAGCTCATGTTGCTAGATGCGCAAGAGTTTGTTATGGTAGAAAAACAGGTAATGATGAAGCTACTATTAAAAGACTTATAGATAGTGAACATTGGAGTATGTTTCGTCATGGAACTTATTATATAATAGCTAATGATAGTGATAAAACTTTAGAAACTATTGTTATTAATTATGCTAATACTATTGGTTTTAGTTATCATTATGAAAAACATGTTTATTATATAACTGTTAATGGTAATTGGGTTTTAGACCATAAAACACAATTTGGTTATATATCTAAATATATTGTTCCTATTGAAGATTTTCGTAATACTGAAATAGGATTTCATATGATGAGATATACTTTTTGTGTTGATACACAAATTAGTACCTCTCGTGAATTAAATCGTGTTAGTCCTAATAATATTGCTGAAAAATCAACTAGATATGTATATGAAGATGGAAGTATTTGTAGACCTCATTGGATGACTGATGAAGAAGTAGATTATTTAAATAATGAACCTATTTTTGAAGAATGGTGTAATTCTCATAAAAAAGCATCTATTTATAGAGATAGTTGTAATGACTCTTTTAATAAATATAAACTTCTTGTAGATATTGGTATGCATCGTCAAGATGCTCGTGGTGTTCTTCCTCTTGATACTGCTACACGTTGTGCCTATACATATTCTATTAATGAATGGCGTCATATTATTGATTTACGTTATTATGGAACTACTAGTAAACCTCATCCTAATGCTAAAATTATTGCTGGTATGATTAGAAATAATTTAATGGAACTTGGTTATGATTTCAGAGATTGATAAACTTAAACATTTTCATATTGAAGATTGGGACGGTACTAATTTTGCTGATGACTTAAATGATGGTGAAGAATTTCTTTATACTACAATTAGGTGTAAAGATGATAAAGAAGTAACATTTCTATGTAAATATGTTAAAAATAAACATGTTGAAGTTTGTCCTAATTGTATATTTAATAATTATTTTTGCTATGGTCTTTTATGTAATATTGTTGTTCTTAAAGTAGTTAAAGATGAAGAAATGAGAAATAATAAATAAATTATTAACTATTTAAATATAAAACTAATACTGATAAAATGACTGCTAGTGATTATACTCATTTATTTGGTTATTTAAATCCTTATTATCGTTCTGCTTATAATGTATCTAAACGTAGAAAATAATGGCAAGTATTTATAATATTACTACTGAACTTGAGGATATATTTCTTGAGTTAGAAGAAAATGGAGGTGAATTAACTCCTGAACTTGAAGAACGCCTTGCTATTACACAAGATAATCTTAAATCTAAACTTGATGGTTATCGTAAAGCATATACTGTACTTAATCTTGAAGCTGAATCTTGTAAAAAGGAAGAGCAACGATTAGCTGTTCTTCGTAAAACTAAAGAAAACAATGCTGAAAGACTTAAAGGAGTTATGCTTGATGCTGTTATTGCTTATGGAGATTTAGGTAAGTCTGGTAATAAAGTTATTAATTTAGTTGATAGTAAACTCTATACTAAGAACAGTAAATGTGTTGAGATTGATGAAAATCTTAATCAAATATTTATTGATTTAGTTCTTGAACATTTACAATCTCTTTGGGATAATGATATGATTGATAGTAATTTCTCATTTAGTAGAGATGTTCTTCTTGAACAAATTAATGATAAATTTACTGAAAGATATCCTGAACAATCTGCTAGACTTAGAGAAGAAACTGGAGGTTATTTTACGCTTGATGATTTAGATTGTATTAAAGTTAAATTTGAAATTGAAAAACCTATTGGTGATTTAGCTAATAAAATTAATTTTGATTTACTTAATACTTTCTTTAATCATCAACATGAAATGACTAGAAGCAGCAGTGTTAATAAAACTACTATGAAGAATATTCTTAATGATGGTAGAGATATTAGTATAGCTAAACTTATTGAAAATACTAGTCTTATTATTAAATAATTTGGTTATACTCCCCGTAGAGGACAGAATTAAGTTCATCCTCCACGGGGAGTCAACACTACTAATCTTGCTAATTATGGAACTAGAAGAAAAAGTAAAAGAATTAATAAAATGGTATATGGATACTTATGGTGTTAATGAGAATCAAGCTGTTGGAGATATTGAAAGTGTTATGTTACGTATAAGTCATAAATAATATGTATAAAGTAAAAGGTAAACCTTGGGCTTATTCTGGTGCTATTGATGTATCAGATTGTGCTACTGCTAAAGAAGTTATGCTTAAAGCTGGACTTAATTTTAATGTAGCTAAATGTGAACTAGTTGGTAAAATGCCTATTAAACTTACTGGAACTGATGAAGAACTTGACCGAATTATTAAAGAACAAAAAGAAGGCGCTCATGTTTTTGGTACTGACATTTATCGTAAGTGTGATAACGCCTTTGCTACCTATCGTACTGATTACAATATTCCTTTAGGTGTTGTTAAAAGTAAATATACTATTGTACAAAACAATGATGCTTTTAATTTCTTTGATGACGCTATTGGTAAAAATTCTGCTATTTGGCAAACTGCTGGATTTTGGGGAAATGGTGAAAGAATATTTGTAAGTGCTAAACTTCCTAATAATATTCTTGTTAAAGGTGACCCTGTTGAAAATTATCTAGTATTTACTAATACTCATGATGGTAGTGGTGGAGTTAAGATTTTATTTACTCCTATTAGAGTTATTTGTCAAAATACTCTTAATGCTGCTATTCGTACTAGTAGTAATTATGTTAGTTTTCGACATACAACTAGTGTTCATAATAAGATTTCTGTTGTACAAGAAATACTTGGAATTAGTAAAATTAAATCTGAAGAATTTGGTCAATATTGTAATTTACTTGCTAATATTAAAGTTACTGACGAAGATGTAATTCAATTTATTGGAGAAAATCTTCTTACTAGTGATGAAATTCAACGTCTAAAAGATACAGGTCATACTATTAAAGATATTGCTTATCGTAGTGGTTTAGCTTTAACTGATAGTAAAATAAGTAGTAGAAAAATGAATGTTATTTCTGATACTTATAGTTATTATTTTGATGGTCCAGGTCAAAAAGATATTCTTGGTACAGCTTGGGGTGCAGTTAATGCTATTAGTGGATATTATTCTAATATAGATAATATTGAAGGTACTAAGCGATTTGATAGTATTTGTTATGGTGATAAATCAAGAAAAATAGAAAATGCTTTTGCACTTGCAGAAGCTCTTTAATTTAATAATTTAATTATATATGGAAGTAAAAGTATTTAAACTGAAAGAGATTAAACTTCTTAGTGGAGATGTTGTAGATGTAAAGAAATGTTGTATGGTTCAACCCATTCTACCTACTTATGGTAAAGAAGGTGATGCTTGTATGGATATTTATCCTATTTGCTATGAATATGATGTAGATAAAGATAGATTTATTTATCATACAGGTTTAGCATTTAATATTGGAAATGATGCTAATGGTGAACCTAATGAAATGTCTTTACGCCCTAGAAGTAATCTTACTAAATCTGACTTTTATATTAGTAATAGTCCTGGGACCTTGGATAGTGGTTATCGTGGAGAACTTCTTATTATTTTTAAGAATCGTACTTCTAGAGATTTAGTTCATGCTGTATCTACTCTTGTTGAAGTAGTTGATAAACTTAGAGAACATATGCATTTACCTGATAGTATGGTTGGTAATGCTAGACTTAAACTTAATAATGTTAGAACTACAGTTACTAATATTCTTGGTAAAATTTCTACTCCGCCATATAATTGTGATGGTAAAGATAGATGTTGTCAATTAATTATTAATAGTGCTGAACGCATTAGTTGGAAAGAAGTTGAATCTATTGAAGAATTAGGAGAAAGTGAACGTGGAAACAAAGGATTTGGAGAAGGAACCGGTGGAGGAGCTAAAGCTTAAAGTTGGTGCTCGTTATATTCATAATAAAACGTCTAATGAATATATAATTATTAGTATTACTAAAATGAAACATCCAGATACAGGTGAATGGATTCCTGCTGTTATTTATAAACTTGATGGACTTGAACCTTTATGGTGTAGAAGTGTTGAAAGTTTTAAAAGTCATTTTAGTGATGCTAAAGTTGAAGGTAATGAAGTTTATCTATGAAAAAGTTAATCTTGTTTTATTTACCTGATTGTAATGTTAGTAAACTTTTTGAAGAAAGGCTTCATAAAGCTCTTGCTCTTCCTGAGTTTGCCGGTAGGTTTAATCTTATTAGGCATAATCTATATACTGATACTGGTAGACAAGAAGCGCGTAGTGCTGGTATTAGTGATGCTCCTACTGCTTATTGTGATGGTGATATTTTACGTGGTGTGCAAAGCGATTACACTATTAGAAAGTATCTTCGCAAGCTGCTAGGAAAGTCATAGATACAGTTCTTTTGCCCTACATTGAATTTTAATTATCATTGTGATTAATCTATCACAATATGAATATCATTCAATGTGGGGCTTTAAAATAGCTAATTTTATAAATTCTCATTATATTATACGAATACTATGGTTAAAATTGAATTTTATTATAAAAGTGCTGATAAAGATAAAACAGAAGCTATGCGAGAAGTTATTGATATAGCTTTATTTGGTACTAATGTTCAATGTAATTTTAAAAATCTTCCTGACCATCTTATTCTTGAAGATATGATACTTGAAAAGGCTGTTGCTGGTAAGAATATTACTGAATATCCTACTTGTATTATATATCGAGATGATACAGAATATAAACGATATAGTAATTCTGTTACTTGGGAAGAACTTCGTAATGATATTAATTATCTTACTGGAGATGAACCTACAAGACAAACAAATAATATATTTGTTGAAGCATTTATTGATGAACATGATTGTATAACTCGTGCTAAATGTGCTGATGCTATTGCTTGGATGTGGAAATATCAAAATACTAAAGTAGAATATATTCAAACTAATGTTGATAATCTGAATAAGTTTGCTGTTGTAATTAAAGATAGTTGGAGAACTTATGCTACTTATGTATATTCTGATAGTCTTACTACTGAAATGATTAAGAATACTCTTCTTAGAGTTCCTAATACTATTAAAGAAGCTGTTAAAAATAATGCTATTGTGTTATGATACGTATTGATTGTTTTACTAGAGATGGTTGTGATGCTTGTAAAATAGCAATTAAAAATATAACTGATGCTATTAATGAAGCTAATTGTGATATTACTCTTAATATTCGTAATACAAATCTAGATGATATTCTAAGAAAAGAAATTACTAAATTTCCTACTACTGTTATTACTAAAGTCGATAATGATTATAAAAGAAAAGAATTAGCTCGACTTGAAGGAAGTTTTCCTAGTGATTATATTAAAGATATTATTAATAAACTTGAAAAAGAATAAACTATGACAGTTAAAGAACTTATAGAAACACTTAAAACTTGTGATGAAAAGTCTGAAGTAAAAGTTGAACATTGGAATAGTATTAATGCTAATGGTTTATATGTTATACGTAAAGCTGGCTCTAATAGAGCTGGCTTTATTAAATTTGATGATTAGCTTGGAACCGCTACGAGTGCTACGCACTCTTCGCTATACTCCCCGTAGAGGATGGAATGGTAGTTGCGCTAGTAATATTAGTATAGTTATTAATGATAATGATTATATTGATTGAATGAATACTAGTCTATTCCATCCTCCACGGGGAGTTGAGCGTAGCGAAGCGGAGCGTTCTACTAATCCTTAAACTTATAGTCGTTGGCATGACTGAAACCTCGGTAGCTAAGCTAGTCTTACTACTGGGGTTTATTTTTATCTTATTGTTAAACTTAAATATATTATAATTATGGTTGCATTTATTGTTCTTCTTGGAATTATATTTGGTGGTGTTAAACTATTAGCTATTGCTAATAATATTAGTGATAGTGAAGCTATGGATAAGTATAGTGGAAAACTATTTGTTGTTGGTATTATAATTTTTGTTATTTTTATGTGTGTTATTGGTAATAATGATGATGGTTTTAATTAAGATATTGCTAATAGTAAATATTGATTTTATTTGTTCTTCTATCTATATAGATAGAAGAACGCTTGTAATATCTTGATTATCAATTAATTACAAAAATATTTACTTCCGAAAATTGGAAGATAGTTACACTTTTTTAACATTAATCATTCCGTTTTTTCCTACATAATATTTATATTTGTCATACTGATAATCTAAATAATATTGTTTTTATGACTAGAGTTACATTTGATAGTAAAGCTCTTAAAAAGGTTAGAGATATATATTCTAAAAGAGCTAATGAAGTTGCTAAAAATATTGCTCCTACTGTGTATAATATTGAAGTTACAACAGAGGATAGAGAAATTACTGATAGTCTAGCAACACTTAATACTGTTTTTAAACTTACAAAGAAAACTATTACTAATCGTGAATATGTTACATTTGGTAATGAATTAAGTTCTAAACTTATTAAACTTAATAAAGGTAGTATTGCTATTATTAGTTATATTTGTAATAATATTAAATGGTGTAGTAATAAAATTACTTTTACTGAAAGTGATATAACGAATTATGCTCATATTGATTCAAAAACTTTTTATATTGCTTTAAATGAACTTTATAACGAACAAGTAATTATTAATACTACTAAAAAATCTACTTATGTTGTTAATCATAATTATATATTTAGAGGTAGTATGACTGATTTTATTAAGATTTATCATGATAAATATGATGGTATGGTTGGTTTTCTTGATGATAAAAAACGTATTATTCTTGATGATTGAGTTATTAATGTTAAAACAAATAGGGCTTGTCTAGGTAGTGATACCATAGGCAAGCCCTTATTTTTTACTAGATTCAAGTCCAGCTTATTCAAATATATCTTTAGCTATATCTTTATAAGGTATAATACTAAGTATATTTTCATCAAGTTTATAATAACTATTATTATTAGGTAAATCAAGAACTCGATTAATACTACGAACAACAGGTATATTACGAATAGCCATAACTTCAAACTTATTCATACCTTTATATCTACCAGTAGTATATTCCTCAGTAAAGTCTTCTTCAATAAGGAATCTAGCAGCCATAGCAGTAGTACCAATTAAGTCATTAATAGTTTGCCCAATAGCAACAGGACTAGACCATAGTTTTTTACCTTCAGCATAAGCACCAAATGGAGTAAATGAAGCAGCTTCAGAAGCAAGACGGTCAGCGTGATAAAGCATAAGATTATACATAATACTTTCATCATCATCTCCACCCATACCAGTTATAGCAATTGCTCCAATAATAGCAGCTCCTACATAAAGTAAATCACCTAAATTACGTCTAATATTTGCTTTTTCATGTTCAGGAAGAAGTTCATAATTAAGTTTGAAATTAACAGCAAATGAAAGTAAATTCTTACCATAAGTTTGGAATGCTTTAAGAACATCACTTACATTATTAATTTCTCCTACGTTAGTTTCTTTAAATGGAATAGTCAAATAATCATAAAGACTAGTATAACTACCTTTTTCAATAGTTCCTAGAGTTTCATTATAATAACCATTCCAACGATAACGTTTCTTAAAACCGGGATAAAGATGTTTATGATATTGCATAACCACACCACCCAACCAATGTTGTTCAATATTAGCAGAACCAAGTTTATCATAAACACCATGAACTTTTTTATTTACTTCACGAACTTTATCAATAAATTTAGCATATTCTTTAAGAGTAAGTTTACTATCAGGTTTTATTTGAGCAATTCCATCTTTAAGTTCAAATTGATTATAAATATCTGGAAGTTCAGCAAACTCTTTATCAATATTCTTAATAAGTTCTTTACGCTTAGCTATATATTCTCTTTGTTGTTCTTCATTAAGATAAGTCTTAACAAAATCGAATATAGGATTAGCTTTAAATAGATTATATTTAGCTCGTTTTTTATTATCAGCTTTAGCATCATCAATGAACTTATTGAATTGTTCAAGTAGAGCTTGGTTCTCTCCTCCACGGGGAGTATTTATTACAGACATAAGAGCATCTTGTTCAGCTTTACGATGATACATTTCTTTACTCATTATATCATAACCACCTCTACCATTATCAACAAGTCTATGAGATTTAAGCATAGCAAATAGCATAACATTTTGCATATAATGTTCACCAACAGATTGAGGACTAAATAGTAATCCACGAACTCTACGAATATTTTCTCTAAGACCTTCAGCGGTACTAACTTCAATTACTCTATCAAAATCAACTACATGACTAAGTTTAATAATAGCATCTTGAAGTGTACTACTATTTTCACTATACATATTAGCCATATAACTAACAGTTCCTTTAATCCATTCAGATTTACCAGCTTCCCAATCTTTAAGATTAATATATTCACCAGCAGCTCGTTCCATAAATATATTACTAGAACCAGTAAGAACGTTAGCAATACCACCAGTAATGTTCATCATCATATATTTACTACCAGCAATATTTTGAGCAAGAGAACCAAGTTTAACTAGATTAGGAGTTTTATTATCTTTATATTGTTCAAATACAAGACGACGTATAAAACTTCTAAGATGTGCACTAGTTCTAGTTTGTTGTTCTTGTTTATATTCAATTTCACCACCAGCACTAGCTTCTCTATTTTCACTTATACTACCTTTATAATTTATATCGTAAGCAGTATTACTAGTAATAATTTGGTCAGCAGTATAAAGAAGATTTTTAACTGTTTTAACAGCATTATATCTATTACTTTCAATTAAGAAACTATTAAATACTTCTTCCCAATTACGATTAAGAATATCATTATGAATTTTATTATTCTTTTCAATAATCTCATCTCTAGCTTTAATAGCAGCGGCTTTACGTTTACTAAATTCTTCATCACTTTCATCAGGTTCTTTAAATCTAGGTATAGTAGGAAGTTGTTGAGTATCTTTATTAACTAACTGAACTAATCTAGGATTAGGAATATCATAATCTTTATCAAAAGTTAAATCTTCATTATTTCTCCAACTAGTATTATTAGGAACATTAGCTGTCCAACCAAGAAAACCAAGAGCTTGTTCAAAGTAATCTTTAACAGTCATATCTTTAGACTTAGGTAAAGCTGGAAGATAACCCATATCAACATATCTCTTATTACTATTAGTAAAACAATACTTTTTCATAAGTTCATTTACTTTATTCATAAGTTCAAGTTGATATTCATTAAGATTAGTATAATTAGTATTATCATATCCTGTTCCTACTTTGTACTTATTAACAAAACTACTATATTCTGGATTAACAAGTTCTTTTTTAGGAGTAATATGCATTTGATTAATACGTGGTTCATAATTACCAACAACAGCTGAACCATCATCTTTAATCATTTGCATAGTAGTCCAAATACGAATAGGTTTAATAGTACGAGTATATGGGTCAAAATAATGATTATCTCTATACCATTGTTTATATTCAACACTATTAATACCATATTTGTCAAGAACTTCTCTTTCTTTTATATAGTAATATTGAGTAGTAGTTTCTCTAGTTCTCTTTTGAAGAATATTAATTGCAGCAGTTCTATCAATATCAGTCCATTTATCTAAATCTCTAGGTTTAATAATACCATAAATAGTTCGATTAGGTCTTTCTGCAATAGTTCCATTTTCTTCAACTTGTTCACTAAATACTTCTAGCCATTTATAATAATACTTTTTACCTTTAGCAAAAGCTCTATTTTTATCAAGTTCATATTGTGTCCAATTATAAGTAACATCACAGTCACTTTCAATAAATTCAGCAATACCTTTTGCTTTAGCTTTATCAGTACTCTTTTCACCTCTAGTAATTTCATTAAATACTTCAAAACCAGTCTTGAGTCGTTCTAAATCTTCTTGACTAATATCAGCAGTATTAAGAGTTCTAGTAGCATTATCAAAATATTTTTCAAGTATTTTATTAATAGCTTCTCCTACATTAATTTCTTCTTCGCTCTTAGATCTATTACCTGTAAGATACTTGTAGAAATCAGCACGATAAATTCTAAGTTCATCTTCAGCAGAACGAATAATACCAGCATAAGGCATACCATTGCCTTTAGTATATTTATATTTTCTAACTGTTTCAGCTTTAATAAGAGCTGCACGTTCTTCAGGTATCTTACGCCCATCAACTACATTAAATTCATCTTTAGCTTGAAATTCTCTAATAGCAAGATTAAGAACACTATTACCTTTATTAGCATCTTTAAGTTCTTCAAACGCCCAATTTAAATCTCCTATATCTTTAATATCAAGAATATATCTAGTATTCTTACGAATCCATTCTTTAGCTTCACGATATTCAGGAACTTTCATAAGTTCTTCCATACTAATAAGAAGATTACCATTAGCGTCACGTTGACTTTCATATTTACTAATAACAGAAAGTTGTTCTTTAAGTTTAGAGTCAAATCCTTCTTTAGCTTGCTTATCATAAAACATTTCTTTTACTTTACGAATATTAGTTTGATAAGCACGAAGTCTTTCAGCTACATTCAAATCATGACCAATCTTTTTATTACCATCTTCATCGTAAAGACTAGTAAGACTATCCATTTGAGCGTATATACGTCCAAGTTCTTCATCTTGACTTTGCGTAGTAACATTATCAGTCGCTTGACTTAAAATATCTCGTATTCTACTATTAAGTCTTTTATATTCAGCAAATTCTTTAGGAATACCATCATCTTCTTTTTTAAGTCCTAATAAACTTCTTTCAAGATTTATAATATAAGTAGAATATTCAGTAGTAACATTATTACCATCTTCATCTTGAACAGTGATTGGTTTAAGCTGATGAATAGTAGTCATATCAATAAATTTAGCTTTATTAGATAAAGCAATAAGATGTTCAACACTATTTATACCAAATTTTTGTTCAGCTTCAATAACAGCATCTCTATATTTCTTCATCTTTTCTTCCCAAATAGGATTATTAGGTTGAATTAATCTACCATCATCATCAATTATACTATCAAGACTAACAGATTTACCATCTTTAGCAGCTCTAGATTTAAGTTCTTTAAGATAATTTCTAAAGTCATTAGATTCTTTAATACCATTAAGACGACCTTCTTCAACAGTACCCATTACATCTTTAAGTATATTCTGCAATACAAAGTTACGATTAGCACGAATATCTTGTATCCAATAATCCATAAATCCAGTATCACCATAAGCATCAAATTCTTTCATAAGACCACTTAGATAATTAGGATTAGTAGTACGTAATTGCATCCATCTTTCAAACCAATCTTTTCTAGCAGAATGTACAGTAGTATTAGAGTCAACTTGATTAACTAATTTTTGGATCTTTCTAATATTCTCTTTAGTTTTATCATCAAGATTTGTACTATCAATATCAATTTCGCTAATAAGTTTATATTTATTCTTAAATGTATTAGCACTAAGAATAACATCTAAGAAACGATTTTGAAGTTGTTCATCTTTAAGAACTTTACCAATAACATCTTTATCGTTAATAGGTTTATCAATACCATCAATTTTAATAAAACGATTGATATCGTTAAGAATATTATTAGCTTCAACATCTATATAATTAGCTATAACTGATAATGAAAATTCAGAATTATCAGAAAGACTACTACTATCAAGATAATTAATTTCAGCATTATTAAGAGCATTAAGAACATTTTGAGCAGCAGGTTGTCCATGACGAACAGCTCTTGAAATAACTAAACTAGCATTTTTAGCAAATCTACCAATAGGAGTTTGGTCATCAATACTACTATATCTATCAGTATTACTAGTAACTCTATCTATTTCATTTTCATTAATTTTAATAAACAATCCAAGTTTATTATCTTCAATATTAGGATATTTAGTTTTATACTGTTTTAAATCATCGCTTAAATTAATAGCAGTAGTTCCATTAATATTAAGATAAAATTTACCATTAATAGTATATATAGTATTATTTTCAAAAGGAGTATTCATAAAAGGTTGGAAATACTCATCAGAAATATATTTACCATATAGTTCAGGAACTTCTTTATAACCTTTATTTACAGCTTCATTAATGTTATCTTTAATACCATCAATAAATTTATCTCTTTTTTCTTGTTGAGTAAGACCTTTATAAAGAAGAACAGCTAATGGTTTATGAATATTATTATTAGCTATAATACTAGGTTCAATACTATTATAAGTTTCAAATGATTCAAGTCTATCAATAGGATAATAAGCTAAAGTACCATTATAAGTTCCTTTAATATATAAATTTCTATTAATTCTAATAGCATTAATAGCATCTCCATTTCTTATTATTCCTATATTATCAAGATTTTCTTGATTATTAAAAATAATAATACCACTACGTTTTAGACTATAATTAATTTTATTATTAGTAAGTCTTTTAAATGTATAACTAGGACAATTAAAACTATTATAATTCTTACGAATAAAACCAATTATATCTTCAACATTATCTTTATCAATAAAACCATAATTATTAATACCTTTCATAGCTATATCTCCAATAGCTATTCCATTATCGCTCAATCCTCTAAGGGGAGTATTACTTATAAGTCTACTAATATTTCTAGTTCTAAATTTATGACCTTCAACAATAAAAGCATATTTAACTAAATCAAGAGCTGCAAGTTTAATAAGAGGATTGGGATGGTTCCAAGCTCTATCAAACAATCTATGGGCTTCATCATTAGTAATATCACCTTGTATGTAATTAATATATTGAATATTTACATTACGACGATTATTTCTTTCATCATTAGCAACTATTTCAATATGCTCAAATATACTACCATCTTGACTAAAGTTACGTTTAATCCAATCAACTTTCTGAGCAGGAGTAAGTCTAGCAAATACATCAATTTCAGTTTGTGTAGGCTCAAATATATTTTTAACTACAACATTATTAGTTTTAATATTAACTAATGTACCACTAACTCTACCAACTTCTAAAGCTCTAGATTGACCAGTACCATATTCTTTAATATATTTAGGATGAACAAAATCACCATTAACAATAGTAACAGGTAAATTAAGATAAGAACTACCATTATTACCTACTTCTAGTTTATTAATAAGATAATCTTTATAATCATTATATAACTTTTCAGTCATTATTCCACCTTTAGTCCATTCCGCTATTCTATATACATAATCAATAAATACAGGATTAGCAGTTTCAAATACTTGTTGAGTAGCTTTAACACTAAGAGCAGTACTCATTTGTAAAAATGCAGCTAAACTAGGATAACTACTTTTAGATATATCAGATTTAATAAATGCATCTATACCACCACTAATATCAGGAAATACACTCTCTAACAGCAAGGTTTGACCCCCCGTAGAGGATGGAGCATAAATATTACTATTTTCAATAACAGTTCTAGCATCTCTAAACACTTTATCACTAGCATAAAAACTTTGTTTAGCACCATATTTATCAGCACTAAGAATATTAAGATTATTACTTATATCCTGTCCGATTAAGTTTAACTGATTGAATTGTGCTAGAACATAAAGGTCAAATAAAGCCTGCTGAACGCCATTCATTTCCCCTCTAAGACGAGATTTATATGCGTCTGATGAAAATATAAGGTCAGGTGATGAAAATGCGTCAGAAACGCTTAAATTGAATATTTTCTTGAAAGTTTCACCATAACTTTCATTAATAATATCAATTAGCTTTTTACGTCCAGCAAAATTAACTTTTTCACCAAAACCAAGACTATGAGCAACTTCTCTAATAGCTTCAGTAAGCGGATTTTTAGTACCTTCCGCAAGAACACTATTGGTTTCTTTCCATTTACGAACTAGTATGTCAATAGCAGGTTGCCACATAAATCCAATAGCAGTATCATAATTACTTCCAAAGTCAACAATAGTTTTGAAAGCATTAAACGTATAAGTATTTTCATTATGTATAGCTCCCTCTTTCATAACATCGAGAATATGAGCAGTAGTCTGAGAACTATAAGGATTAATCAAATAGCCATCAACATTCTTATCATCTCCAGACCAACCAAAATTCTTATGAGTAATACGAATATGTTTATTACCAATAGTTTCAACATTTTCTTTACCATATCTATTAACAGCTTCTTGCTCACTAATTACATCAGTAGTGTACATAACTTTAATACCTTCACTATGATTAGCTTTAGTAACATTACCAATACTCATAAAAGTATCTCTATTAACACTGATACCTTTAAGTTTAATACCAGAAGTAGCAGCATCAAACCAATCAAGTTGAGTAAAGAAATCACTAGGAGCAACAGTTGTTTTATTAGCACCAACTATTTCTGCATAAGTTTCATTAGCTTTTTTGACATTTTCAAAGTTAGAAGTAGTAGTATTTTCTTCAAATGCAGCAGGATTATTAAGTATATCAATAAATGATTGAATAATAGCATTAGTTCTAGCAGCTTGACTACTTGTATCCTCCACGGGGAGTTTTAAGTATGATTCGTAAGACTTAAGTCCACCATCATTAGCAATTTTTTCAACAACTTTAAGATTGCCATTATAACCTTCAAGAGTAGCATTAATAGCATCTTCACTATTTTTTAAAGAAGCTCTAATATTACCTTGTTTATTATAAGTCTTACCAAGAATTTTACGACTAGCTTTATCTACATTATCTTTAACATAATTAATATATCCTACTTCATCTTTAGTATATCTAGCATGAGTAATTTCAGTTGGAATACCTTTAACAAGATTAAATGTTTTAGACATACCATAAACACTATCAACATCAAAGTCAGAACCAGTTTGAGTAACCCATTCATCAGGAACAACAACAGTACTACCATAAGCATCTGGAAGAAACTCCTTAACATACATAATACATATAGATTGCTTACCTTCAGTAGGAATACGATAACCAATCATAGTACGTAAGCTATCAGGAACTTGTTCAATATTTAATCCTTTAAGGTTACTACTCCATCTAGGAAGTTTAATTTCAGTATAATAAACAGGAGTGCCATCAACTTCTCCAATCTTTTTATATTGAAGTTTACTATCTGTTTGAGTTTGTTTATCAACTTTAAAACCAAAATCAGATAATTGAGCAGCATGCCAACCACTAATAAGTTGTCTAGTAATATTAGTATTAAAATAACTATTAGCAATACTTTCAAGTTTACTATTAATATTAGATAAGAATAAAGGAAGATTATTAAATCCAGCACTATCTAAATCGAAAAACTCAAGAAGAGCTTTCTCAACTCCTTGTTGTTGAGCATTTTCTTTAAATCTATCAAAAAATACAAAACGATTAAGATTTTTAATAGTACCATTAGAATTTAAATCAATATGACCATTATCATCTAATCCAATACCAAGTTCAGCACAAGTTTTTTCAAAACTATTTCTAATATTAGCTACATAATTATTAAATACTTTATCTTTAAGTTCATTAAGTTCAGTTCGATTAGGAAGATTATCAAGCATTTTCTTCATAATCTGAATAGCAGCTTTATTACTAGCATCAACCATATGTTGAGGAACTTCTTGCTGACGATAAAGATAATTATAACTAAATAGTTCAGAATTATCAAATACATTATTATCAAATTCTTTAAGAGCTTCATCAGTTAAAACACCATCGTTATTCCAAAGTGTCATTCTGTTATGTTGTGCAACTTTAACAGTTTCAACAGTATTAATTTGATGAATACCTCTATTAGTCATTATATTATAAACTTTTTCAAGTTCTGTTCCTTTAATAAGTTTAGGAATGAGAACAAACTCAGCGTTCTTTACTTGTCTAGGAACTTCAATACCAACAGTAGTATCATAATATAAATCATAATAGAAATTCTTTTGAATTTGAACTTTATTAGCAAATTTAGTCCAATCAATTTTATCTATTGGAGTATCATCTGTAAGACTTTGAATAAGTCCAGCATATTTATCTAATTCACCAGCAGCAGTAATACGACGGATCCATTCTTCAAGAGTAATATAAGATTGAGCATCATTAGCATTAACTCCACCTTTAAATGGTTCTAGTATTCGTTCTCTATCTTTTTTATCAAGTCCAGCTTTTTTAAGTTGATTATCAAGTCTATCAATAACAACTTTATCAGAAGCTTTAAAAGTATTATAAATAGTAACACCTCTAAATTTATCTTGAAGAACTACTTTTTTACGTTTAGTAACTCCATTAACAGTATAAGGAACAGTAACAGCATTACCTTTGATAGTTATATCATATAAATTAGTAGCTATATCTAAATCATTTTTAGTAAAATCAGTATTACCAAAAGGATTACCACTAGCTTGTACTTCTTTAATACGTTTTAGAATAGCTTGACCATTCTTATAAAAACTTTGGTCACCACCGTACATATCGTACATACTATCTCTAACAAGATAATCATTAACTAGAAATTCAGCTAAAGATTCATTATTAATCCTATCATCAATAAATGTACCATATTTATTTTTAAGTTCTTTATAACCATTAGTTATATATTCATTTAACCAATCAGCAACAGCATCTTCAAGAGCAACACGTTGTTCTCCATTAAGAACTACTTGATTATTAACATAGCTAAGTCCACGTGTAGACCCCCCGTAGAGGATGTCAATAGTCTTACCATATCCAATTAGTTCATTAAATGCTCCATTACTATTAGGAGTAATTTTACTAACTAAACGTTTAAAACTAAATACTCTACCAGCTAAAACTTTATGTCCATCTTTAGTAGTAAATACATTACCTTTTCCATCTTTATGGTATTGATTATAAAAATGTTCAGGTTTATTATTATAAGTATCACTAAATTCAAAATCTCCATTAGTTAAAATAGGATTGCCATTAGCATTAGTTTTAAACATTACATTAACAGCTTGAGCCATATTAGTAAGTTCTTGAATAGCTATATTATAATACTGTTTAAATAATGGATGTTCTCTATTTATAATTTTAGTTCCATCTTCTAGTTGACTACGTAATCCAGCAAGACTATATCTAGGAGCAGTAATAGTAAAGTTTTTAGGAGCATCACTAGGTATAGGAAGTAAATAATTAGCAGTAGGAGTTTCAGAATTATTAATATCAGTCATAAATAATCCCATAGCAGTAATTAAATAATCACCATCACTCATACTACGATATAAGTCATTATTGTTATTATCTAATTCGCTAATACCATTAAGAAGAGAAGTTTTAAACATACTACGAGCATATTCAGTAAGTTTAGGAGTTCCATTTCCAACTCTTCTAAACAATCCATAATTAATTATATTACCATTACTATCCCTATGTTCAAGAAGTAAATTACTATAATCATATTGATGACTAGCAAACTTTTGTTTAGCATAAGCTTCAACCATAGCGTTTTGCTCTTCAACAGTAGATTTATCATCATTGATTATTTTAGCAATATTAGTAATAAAACTTCTATTAATAACATCAGAACTTAAATTACCTTCAGGATTACGAGAATTAAGTTCAACAGGAATATAAATAATATCTTTAAAGACATCAGCCATTTGATATATAATAGAAGTATCACCTCTATTAATAAAACTATCAGGCATTTTAGTTTCTTTATCTTTTTTAAGTGCTTCTACATATTTATTATAGTTTTCAACTGTACGATTAATAACATTAGCAAAGTTAATAAGATTATTAGCCATAGCAACACGACCAATCTTAGCAATAGCTAAATTAAAACTAGCTTGATTAATATCTGGAAATATTTCTTTAAAAGCATCATATAAATAAAGATTAGCATGAGGAGTATTTTTATATCTATCATATATACGAAACTTTTCATGAGCAGCAGGAACACGATTAGTAATAATATTATTCTTAACATTATTATAAAAAGTATTCTGTAAAATAGTACGAGAATCAGTATTAGGATTAGTTACACGAGCACGAACATAACTATTACCATTAGAATCAGTTTGAATATAAGTTTCAATTTTAGATATAATAGGTTTATTAAACACCATCATATACTTATTAGCAAATACTTTATTTTTGCTAAGTAAATCATGTAATTGAATTAAACATTCACAATTTGGAACAGTTTCAGATATACGTTTAAGACTAGCTATAAAATTATCTACATTACTAGTATCAGCACTAGCATATAATATTTTAGATAAGTAATTAGCATCAGAAAAAGTAACAACTCCTAATTCATTATTAGTATCAAAAGGATAACTTCCATTATCAAGTTGAGAAGCAGCAGTAAGTTTAGGCAAACTTGCAAGATGATATTTAATAATTTCTTCTACGTGTTTATTAAAATCTTTAACTTCACCAATACTTAAATTCCAAAGTTGAGTCATTAAATCAATACCATCATCTATACTATTTTCATCACCTTCAGTAGAAGTTTCATCAAGATAACCGCCTAATTCTTCATAATCAGTAATTTGATATAATTCATCTCGTTTAATAAGTTTAGCTACATTTTTATTATTAAAAAGAGCTTCATTAAATTCAGTATTAGTTAATGAACGTAGTAATGCACCATAATTAAAATCTTTAGCATCACCATATTTACGAAGAAATGCTCCAAGACCATTAATTTTAATAGCAGGACTTGGATTATTAATAAAGCTATTAAGTTCATTATTTTTAGCTTCATCACTTCCGGCTAATTTCTTAGCACGTTTAAGTCCAGCATTAATAACAGTTTCATTGGTACGTTTTTTAATTTCATTAAAATTTAATGGAGCACCGTTATATAGAAAATTAAAACTAAGTTTATTCATAATATCAGCCATATAAGTAATAGCTGTATCTCTAGCTTTAATTGTACTAAACAAACCACGTTCTTCTTTTTCAGCAACAGAAGCTATATCATCCATATTACGAAGTTTAATAGCTCTAGCTTCAAGAAGAGCATTATAAGCTTGTCTTCCAGAAGTTTTAACATTAATACCTCTATCAGCTACAATCTTTTTAAAGATTGGGTCTTCAACCATAGCTATAAGACTATAATAATCTGCATTATTAGAACCATGTTCTTTAATAATAATGTTATTAAGATTATTATATCCTACAAGTTTAATATTTCCACAGCTCATAAGTTTATATTTAAGTTTAAATTCATTAATAGTAATACCTCTATGACTAATGTAAAGTAAAATTTAATTACATCGTCATAGAGGTGGTTTTCTTTCGTTTTAAGCGACTTTTATCTTTGCTCGATTAATTCTACATACAGCTAAAACTGATGCGTCCTGTGTCAAGCAAAGTGGCAAATTCGGGCTGTTGTGCTATCGGTAAACGGCTAGTTAATTCAGCCATATTCACCACTGTATTATCATCAACACTACTAAACATATCAAGTCCATCATTAAGACTATCATTATTATAATTATAATCTTGACTGTTATCTTCATTAGGATTTTCAGTTTGTTCTGTATTAACAGTTTCTTCTTCAAATTGAAAAGTTCCTTGAATAGCCTCTTGATTACTTTCTTTAGGCATTTTTTTAATAGCTTTATAAGCATCTCTAGCAGCAGCTAATAAACTATCTTCATTAATCTTAATACCTAACATATCGGCAATAACTTCAAGAAGTCTACTAAATAAAGTCTTATGTTTATTAACTTTTCTATTATCATATTTAATTTCATTAAGTGCAGTCATAAGAGCATTACTAGTAATACTTTCAACTAGAAATTCTTCAAGAGCTTCACTTGTATTAAAGTTCTCAAATAAATAAGGTTTAAGTCTTTCTTTAGTAGCATCATCTTGAATATCAAGCCAAGCTTTAAATTTATTATATATAGGCTTAACTAAAGCAAGAGCTTGTTCAGTATTATATTTAGTATAAAGTTGTCTATGTAAACTTTCATGAAGTATAATATTAATAACTCGATAAACTCTTTGACCAGCAATAGCAGAACTATTAAGTTCAATAGTATCTGTATCACGATGATAAACAGCATTAACTTGATTACCATTATTATCAGTAATACTATCTACAACTTGAATATTTTTAGGTAAAATATCAATTTTTTGAAGAGCATTAATATAATCAATAGCAGTTTGGTCATTAGCAAAATACTTTTTAAGTCCACGAGTTAAATTCTTAGCAGTTATAGCAGATTCAAAAGCATTAAAATTAATAGCATTAAGAGTATCATCTAACATGAACTCTGATAGCTGTTCAGGTATTGCTCCATCCTCCACGGGGGGTCTACCCTCAAGCTCATAAGTAATATCAAGTTTAGAATGAACATCTATTTGCCAATTACCAGCAGTTTCATTAGTATTAGTATTAGCTAATTTAGTTCTAACTAAACCATTACTAATAATAAAATCTTGATAACTATTATAACTATAAGTTTTACCATCAATATTTATAATAGTTTTACCATTTTCACGATAAATATATTTATTAGTTTTATCATTAGTTTTTGTACTATCATTAATAAAATCTTTACTAATAGCAAATTGAGCATAGTTAAACATTTCATCAATAACAGGACGAAGAGCATTATCTAATTTATCAATAGTACTAGCATTAATTCCATAACTTTTACCTATTTTAAAAGCACTATCAACAACATAAGAAGAATTAATAATAATATTACGTTTATAATTACCAGCATCAGAATTAATAGTAAAAGCATAATCTTTACCATTAAAATGTGCACCTTTAACATAAAAGCCTATATTAGTAGGATTAATACTAATTTGAAGTCCAGTATTTCTATCTCCGTTAATAAGTTTATTATTTCCAAATATATCTCCAAGACTTTGTTTAAGTTCACCAAAACTTATTTTTCCACTAATATAATCTCTACAAAGATTATTAACTTCATTCTTAATAGAATTAGTAATACGTCGAGCATCACCTTTAAGTAGATTACTATTTAATGGAACTTGTTTACAAAAAGCATATAGAGAAGTACCATCACTACTTGGAATACTAATAACAGGCATACCATTAGTAGTAAGATTTTCAATAATAGTAGGTTTACTTTCTCCATTAAGATATAATTGACCTTGTATAACTACACCAAGTTTGTTAATATTTTCATTATAACCAACTACTGTTTCTTGTACATCATTCCATTCACCATTAGTATCATCAATAGTATTAAGAACTCCATATTTAATATTAACAGCTTTAATCTTACCTTTAAAATCACCTTTAACTATTGTAATAGCTTGGTCATAACTATTAAGAAGATTATTAAACCAACGATTAATACTAGCTTCATGACTATTTTCATAAGGCTGATTAAATATGTATTTAGTAAGATTAACAAGATGCCTAGCTAAATCAAAACTTGCAACAGGAGTAGTAAAATCTCTAACTATATCAGGATATTTAGTTTTAAATTCTTTAAATAGATTAACAAGTTCTTCTTGTGTAACTTCTTCTTTAACAGCAAGTTCATATAAATGACCAATAAATTCTTCGTCAAATCTATCACCATCAAGAATACTAATTAAAGCGTCTTTAAGTGGAGAAACAACTTGACCATTTTCAGCATGAATATTATATTTCCAACCTTGATTAACCATATCATAATTGCCAAACTTATCAATATTTGGAATTCCTATATAACCAATAATTGTACCATTAGCAAGTATATTAATACGTCTAAGCTTACTATCATATTCAGTTTCTAGATAATCACCTTGTTTAATAGAAGTAAATGCTTTAACATTTTCATTCTCTACTATATACTTAAGATTAACATTATTAGTATGTTCAACTTGAAGTCTTTCAAGACGTTCTTTAGCAATACCATCTACATATTGAACAAATTGTCTAGCATTAAGTTTTTTAATAGTTGATTCATCAGTAGCGCGATATTTACCTTGATTATTAGTGCTGGCGTAAAGATAGTTTTTTATTTGATTAAACAAGTAATTTTTAATAACTTTATTACCTGTAACACTATCTATATATTCAACTAATTGACCAATACTAAGATAGACTTTACCATTAACAATTTTACCTCTAGTATTACCTTCACTATCAACACTATTAGCAAAATCATCCATAATAGCTTCTATATTGCGTTCATTACCTGTAATAGTAGCATAAGTAGCATTAAGTAATAAACGTCTAGTACTATCATCTTGAACAGAACTATATAAACTACCGCCTGTAAGACCGTCAATAATATTATTAACTATGTCAGTCGCTTCTGTTTGTTCAAATCCAGCTTGATTAAGTTTATCAATAAAAGACTGTCTAGCATTAAGTAAATCACTGCTAGTAGATTCATGTCCTAAAGAATTTTCTAAATCAGCTATACTTTCATAAACCAAATCAGTACCTATTTGACCGCGTTCAAATTCATCATCTGGTAAAGTATTAGTAACTTCAGGTTTAGGAGTGCTAATAGGTTCTTTAGAAATTGGTTGTTCAGTTTGAGATTGAGGTTGTTCAGTTTGAGATTGAGGTTGTTCAGTTTGAGATTGAGGTTGTTCAGTATTAGTAGGCTCACTAGGAACCGCTTCGCTTCGCTCCGCTATACTCCCCGTAGAGGATGGAGATGAATTAGTATCATCTACATCAGTTTCATTAACTTCATTAACATCAGGATTAACAGGAGCAACTTCTTCCTCTTTAGGAGCATTATTAATATCATTTTCAATTTCTGCAATTTCAGCTAATTGTTCTAATGTAGTTTTAAGATGTTCATTACCTTTAGAATTTAAATCAAGTGCAGCATAAGCATTTCTAATAACTTTATCTATATTAGGTTTATTACCATTATTAGCATCTTTAATAACAGAGTCAACATAATCTTTTCCATATTGTTTATAAGCATTGCGTAAATCGTCCATAGCTTTATTAACAATCTTTTTACGACTATTATCAAAGAAGTTATTAAGATAAGTTATACGAGATTTAATATTATCATCAGATAAATTAAGTTGATTTTTATTAACCTCAACATTAATCTCAGCATTAACAACTTCTGCTAAATCTTTAAATACTTCATTATATTGTTTTTGAAGTTGAATAGCTGATTGAATATCATTTTTATTTTCAATATCAATAGGAGTATAAAGTTTATTAATAGCATATAGACGTTCATTTAATTGAGCAATATGTTCTTGTTTAACAGAATTATTAATTGCTGCATTATCTTGAATAGTTTTAATATCTCTTTGAATACTATTAATAATATGCTGATAAATACCATTCTTAGCAGAATTAATATCAACATCTTCAATATGATTATTTGTAATATCTTGATTTAAAACATCATTAGCCCAATTAAGAAGATTATTATAATTTTCTTGACGATTACGAGCATGAACCATTTGGGTAGCTATAATACGACCAACTTCAAATCCACCACCAAGTCTATTAACTTTATTTAAAGTAGTATTATATTCATTTTTAAGATTATTAATTTCAGTTTTAAATCTATTAATAAGTTCACTACTTTCTTGTTGTTGTAATCCAAGTTTATTAGTAATACTATCATTAAATTCTTTACTATTAATAGAACTTTCAAGAAGTCCTAAATTACCAGCATTCATAGAATTAATAATAATATTATCCATATATTCTTTTTCAGCTATATTACGAAGCTCTTCTTCAGTACCAGTAATAATATCTGGATTAACCTGTTGACCATTTTCATCAGTAATAGTTATAAATGGATTTTTACCATTAGCAATACTATTAAGTCTTTCTTGATATGCTTGAAAAGTAGCAGTACGACTAAGAATTTCGTTTTCTCTTTGTTTTTCAGCAGAAGTCCAATCTTTATCAAGACGTTTATTAATAAATTTACTAGCTTTATTCATAACACTACTAAAAGTAACACCACCAAGAGCACCCCAAAATGCTTGCTCCCATAACATTGGGTCTTGAAGATAATCTTTAATAGTTTGTTGAGGAATATCTTTATCAAATACTTTTTTACCATTATATAAACCATCTTGACTAGCTATATAATTAATAGCTTCTTCAACTCCTTCTGTCCATTCGGCTCTAACACCATGAAGAATATCATCACCTACATCTTTTAATGTGCTAGTAATAGCTTGTTTAGTAGTTTTATTACTTAAAGCATTAGTAATTGCAGCGGCATCATCAATATTACTATTAAATGCAATATTTAAATTTCTAAGTCTAGAACTAGTTGTATTACCACTTAAAGCATTTTTCCATAAGTTCTTTAAACTATAAACTTGCCATACATCAAAAAGAACATTAGCCCAATCTTCAGCAAAAGTAACATCAGCACTATTTTTAGCAATATCTTTAGCTACTTCTTCATCAGACATATCTTTATATTTAGGATTATTATTATAAAACTCTTCTCTTTGTTTATCATTCATATTAGCAAGTTGAGTTTTAGAATAATCTTCAATATCATTATAAGTTTGTCTAGCTTCTTGATAATTTTCAAGATAACGAGAAGGAACTCCAATAGCAGTAGCTTCTGCTATTCTACCAGTAATGGCTCTACTCTTTTGAGTCATATTAATAGCATTAGCCATTTTATTAGCTAATTTATTAAACTTTATACCTTTACCTAATAAAGAAACACCTTTAGCAAGACCAGTACTAGGAACCATAAGAGTTAAAGAACTAGCTATACTAGGAGCATTGCTAGCCCACCAAGCAAAATCTCCAATATCAAAAGCAGCATTAGGATTTTCTCTATATATAGCTAAACGCTCATTAATAGATTCTTTTAAAGATTCAAGTTCAGAACTTATTTCAGATTGATAATCATTAGGACTATTACTAACCATATTATAGAAAGCATCAGCTAAATCTGCAAAACCAATAGCTGTTCCAACAGTAATTTCATTACCAATTTGCCCAATCATTCTTAATCCTTGTTCCCAATTACTTTGATTAACAGCACGTTCTTTATCAAGTTTTTCTGGGTCATCAACAGGATTAACATAAACATCATAAGGAGCATATTTATCTATATCATATTGATTAAGATTATATGATTGTCCAGCAATACGACTAAATAAATGACCACGACCCCGGTCACTAATAGAAGTGCCGGGGTTGTAATCAACTAAAGTAGGAGGCTGTATAGCCCCCTTTTTAGTTTTAGGATTATATTCAGGATTAGGTGTTTTATTACCACCTTGTAGAAACTTTAATACATCCATATTAATATAGATTATTAGTTAATTCATCATAGTAATATTGAACAACATAAGGGTCTGAACTGCCACTAAGTTGGGCAAGTTTAGTAGCAACATTTTGTTGAATAGCCTTAACAGCATTTTCATCTACTACCATACCAGCTTTAACAGCAGTTACAGTTTGTTCCCATTGAGATAAATTATCTACAATATCAACAGCATTTTCTTTACTTACTAAACCAATAGTTTGATTATTAGTAGAATTAATTAAATTAAAACCTCCACCATTGGGTACTAATTTAAATTTATCAATTCCAGTAAATGCAGCATTATTAGTAAGAGAAATAGGTCTATTAGCATTATAATAATTTTCTACTTTACCAGCAGCTCTCCAACTAGTATCTTGATTCCAAGATTGAATAATAGAACTATCAATAGCACCACTACCTACAAGCAAAGTAATAGGTTCTCTTTTAAGTTTACCTTCTGTATCATAATAACCAGCAATATTAATTTGAACTCCAACATCACCAGTTTTTGGGTCACGAACAATAGTAGGAGTAATTTCATTTTCTTTAGCGCTTCTAAGATAAGCTGTATAAGCTTTTCTATCTTCAGAAGTCATAGGTTCAAATATTCCATTTTCACTAGTAATATAAGCTTCTCCTTGAGTTAAATCAATACCACTACGAATAGCCATCATAGCTTGTTCTTCTTTATTCTTCTTATAAGCAGAAAGTTTACTAGCTTCTTCAGGATTAGCATTCATCATAAAATTAATTTCAGCTAATTCAGGAGTTAAAGCGCTAATACCAATAGTAGAAGAAGTTATTTTGCCACCATCAAGAACAGCATCATTTTTAGATTTAAGAGAATCAACATAATTAACTAAACCAATATAAGGTTCTTTATTACCTGTTGGTAATACAGTATGATGTTCTTCACCATTAGAATCAACTCTAACAAATTTATCACCATAACCAAAAAATCTAGTCTTAGCAGAATTAAGAAAAGCATTTAAAAGATTTCTAGTATCTTCAGCTTCTTTAACCGCTTTACCAAAACTATAAATAGATTTATGATAATCTTTAGGTAATTCAGCATATCTATAGCCATTACCATCAGAACCAAATCTTATTCCAAGACTAGCAGCTTTTTTCTCTCCACCAAGAGAATTAATAAATGAATTATAAACATCATCATTATTAAAGTATTGTCTAATAGCAGAACTATCTCCAAATATTTGATTAACATATTTACTATATCTATCTGAATATTTATTATTAGGCAAATCACTTAAACTAATAATAGAATTATATGTATCAAATCCGTCAATGCTATCTTGAGATTTACCAACTTTAAGACTATTAATATATTCTTGATTATCAATAATATCATTAAGATAACTTAAAGCATAGGCTCTATCAGATGGATTAGTAATATTAGTCATAATACTAGTTCTAATATCATCTGGTTTAGCAGTACTTAAATTAATATTAATATCAGGATTATATTTACTAAGCAATCCAGCTATTGATTGTCTATTACTAGTAATTTCAGCTTGAACTTGAGCAGGCATAAAATTATCAATACGAACAGGAGTACCTTTATAAGTTAAATTATCAATAGCTTGTTTTCTTTGAGCACTACTTCCAGAACCAGCTTGTTTAGATAAAGCTAATTGAGCTTTCCATGCTTCACCATAAGTAGTATTACTATCTTGATTATAAAAAGTTGCAGCATTATAGAAAGGGTCAATACGTTTAGCAAGATATTGTTCAGGAGTAAGTAGAATACCATTTTTATCTGTTATATCAGGATTACTACCATTTTGGTCATATTTCCATTTAGCAATTTTATAATCTTGTTCAAGACTAGCTTTAGCGCCAGGAGTATTTTCAATAACAGCTTTAACAGCTTCAGCAAGTTTAGCTTTACTTAATCTTTGCCAATTACCTTTAGTATGAGAATAAATCTCTCCTGTAACAGATTTAGTAATATCATCAGTAACTTTTCCATTAGCATCAAGCCATCTTGTTTGACTACCTCCGCCTTGTTCTTTAGCAGCCCATTGAAGTGCTTGATTAAGTATTTGGTTCATAGGAATTTCAGAAACTTCTTTATCAATAGGAGTCCATTTACTTCCACCGATAACATTACCATTCTTATCAGTTATATCTTGATAATTATATTTATTAATAGCACGATAATAATTCTTATAATCTTCAGATAAATCAGTACGTTTATCAAGATTATTCATATAAGCTTTATAATCTTGTTGAGCACGTAAACGACCAATCATTCCCGGACTTGAAGTTATATCTCCATAAGTTCCAACTATATCATCAAGACTAGAATAAGCATTACCATATTGCATATTTTCGGTAAGAGCATTACGAACTTTATTAAGTTGTTCTTGACGCCAAGCATCTTCGGCTTCATTTAAATCTAATTGAGCAAGTTGAGCATCAATTTGAGATTTAGTTTGAATAGCTTGTTGATGACCTTGTTCAAGAGTATTATAAGTTCTAGCTAAGACATTTAAGTCAATAGGATTAACTTGTTGTCTAAAAGTAGGAGTATAAAAGTTTATCGGCATGATTGTTTTCCTCCAAGTTTTCTACGTTTACGAATAATAAATTCATCATAATCAACTCCAGCATCCCGCATAATTCTATCATCTACATTAGGAGCAGATGCTCTCATCGCACCAATAGTATTATTTAAAGCTTTACGATTTTCATATCTACTAATCATATCTTGAATACCAGCATTAATACCACTAAATAAATTATTAATATTAGTTACTTTAGCTTCTCTAATACCATTATCAAATGCTGTTTTTCTATCTATATATTGATTGTATTGTTGAGCATTAAATTGACGAACACTTTGTTGATTACGTCTATCTTGATTAATAAGATTAGTTTCTATATTTTCTTTATTACCATAAAGTTCATTAGCAGCTTGACCAGCAGCATTACGAACTCGTTGTTTACGAGCTAAACTTACACGACTACTAGCAGTATTAGAATCAATATCACGATAAGCTTCAAATTTATCTTCTCTAATTCTATCAAGTTGAGGATTAATATTATATTTAGTTTTAAGTTTATTAGCACTAATAAGAGTAGGTTGACCTGGACCTCTCATTTTATTAATAGCTCTTCTACTGGCAAAATAGCTAGCTAAACCACCAGCTACATTACTACCTAGTCCAATCCAATCAGCAGTAGTAAGATTTTTAAATTTACCTTGACCTTTACCATCGGAAGATGTAGTTCCTTTAGCAGGTGTACTAGTAGAAACAGGTAAAGTAGTTGGAATATTAGCTTCTACTTTAGGTAGATTGCGATTATAAACAGCAGTTGGAGGTGTTTTAGTAGGAATAGATTGAGTTGATTGACTTGACTTACTACGTCCTCCACGGGGGGTCTTCCCAATAGATTTAGTTTTAGATAAACTTGGAATATTAGTATTATTTGTACTAATACCTTTATTATTTCCATGACTCCAACCAGCTCTAACTAAACCACTAGTAATACCAGCACCATCTTCAAATAAAGGAAGTCTACGTTCTGCATAATATTGAGGACGACGATTTCCATTATCAATATTAGATTTATTAGTATTATTATTTGTAGTATTATTTGTAGTATTATTTGTAGTATTATTTTTAGACCATCTACCATTCCTAAAAGTATAATCACTACCAACAATAGTTTCTCCTCTAGCAGATTTATTAATAGGATAAATAGAAGTTCTATTAATAGTTCTATTAGTTATAGGAACATAATATCCATTTTGTTCATCATATTCCCAAGTTCTTCCATGACGATTAATACGTTTTCCGCCAACAGCAAATTTATCGCGTAGACCCCCCGTAGAGGATGGAGAATGAATTAATCCATTCTTAACATTACCATTAATACTAACAACTAATCCAACATTACCTTTCTTTCTAAGTTCTGGATATTTATTATAAACTTTAGCTTTAACATCATTTCTACCATGTAATCCCGCTAGCCTTAAAGCATCAATAGCATCAGCTTTAGTAGGAATAGGATAACTTCTATGTCCACCAGCAAAATCTTTTTTAGCTACACTAGGATAAGGTTTCTTTTTAGAGCCATAATCTTTATTTCTATTTAATCCACCCATAGCTTTTTTATTATCTTCATTTATATTTAATTTATTAGTAATATAATCAACAGTTCTAGGAAGATTACTACCATGTTTACCGATAGTTGTTCTATAAACTTCTTTAATACCTTGATTAATCCAAGTATTATCAATTTTATTAGCTAAATCATAAATCTTTTGTCTACCTAAATTAATAAAATTAGTAGCAGTTCTACCTATTCTAGAAGCTTTAGTTATACCTTTAATAAATTTATAATTTCTATTACCAGCTATTGTAGGATAACCACCAATAATTATCGAACCACTTTCAGCGATTTGTCTTTTATATTCATCAGGTGCTTGATAAATTTTGCCACCTTCTTTATATTTAGTTCCATCATCATTAATTCTATTTCTATCTTTAAAATCTTCTTGAGCTTTAAATACTTTATTAGGATTAGCTCCACCCATAACTAATTGAGCAGGACTAGCACCGTTAAGAATAGGTTGTGCAGAATAAACTTTAAGTTCATTTCCATTAGTTTCAACTACTTCACCACCTTCTACTTCAATACCAGTTTTATCACTAGGACCAATATCAATACCGCCTTGACTATGTTTTCTTCCATTCATATAAAAGAAATTATTACCAAGAGGTTGAGCAATACCACCAGCAACTACATTTGGTACTTTACCACCAACAGCATATTGCTTTTGATGAAGATTTTTTCCATTACTTCTAGGAGTTTGAATAATATTAAATGGAAATGTTGGTCCAAGTTCATCATCACTAGGAAGAGATTCTTTATTAAAATCTTTAACATAATTAATAAGTCTACCAGCAGTATTATTCATTAATTTTTCTCTATTATCTTTAGATACTAAATTGTTTATACCATTATAGAGAAATTCATTACCAAGTCTTATTAAACCAGTAGATTTAGCAACTTTATCATAAACTCCGCCAAGTGGAGGAATACCATTTTGAATAAATCTTCCATTACGAGTAACATTACCTCTAAATGTACTAGGTAAATTACTTATATGAATAACTTTATCTTTTCTAGGCATTTTATATAATATAATGAGAAATTGTAATTTGATTGATTTTAAGGCTCTCTGCTGAACGATAGCCTATCAGTCGATTAATAGTTCATACCTATATATAATAATTCAACAGAGAGCAAAAGACTAGCGTCTAAGACCGCCACAGCGATATACATTTAGCCTATCTCGATATACTGATTGAGGCATAACAGGTTGTTGAACAGTACCATTAGTAATCCATTCAGGACGTTCAAGACCAGTTTTAGGAGCACTATAACTAGCTTGGTCAGCTTGTTTAACTTGAATTGGTTGTTGTCCTTTACTTCCAAACATACCACCAATTAAACTTCCAGCAGCTCCAATAGCAGCACCAATCCATGCTTTTCTACGTCCACCACATTTATATTTATTAATAAAACTAGAGCGTTGATACATAGTCATTGGATTAGTCATTTTATCAGAAGTAATATTAAGTTGCTGTTGACCAGCTTGAAGTTGTTTACGCTGTTCAGCTTCTTGAGCAATACGTTTATTTTCATTAATTTGTTGATTAGCAGAAATACCTTGACCTATTGCAGTGCCTAATTCGCCAAGTCCTTGAACTCCTGTAATAGAACTAGCAAGATTACCTAAACCTGGAAGAGCATCAGTAAATTCAGTACCGAAACCAGCTTTACGTCGAACTCTACCACCACATTTAAGAGTAAGCTTATCATTATATTGACCAACATAATCTTGATTAGCATAAGCACTAGTTAAAGCTTGAGCATTTTGTAAAGCATCTTTATGGTCTTGTGCAGCTTGAGCTTCAGCTTGAGCTTTTTCTTGAGCTTTCTTTTGTTTATTACCTTTAATTATACCACCAGCAATACTAGCAGCTGCACCAATAATAGCACCAATAAAAGCTTTTTGTCTTTGTCTATCTCTATACTGTATCATAATTTTCTAAATTGAGTTTGAGCACATTCAAGACTTTCAAATTCAATGCGCTTATTATCTGAATTATTAAATATGAAACGAACTACAAAATAATTACCATATACTCTACGAAGTTTATCACTTACTGTATTAGGATGTTCTTTAATTGCATTACGGAAATAATTAAAGTTATATTGAGTAAGTTCATACCAAGGTTTTTTATACTTATTAAATTCATTAAGTTTATCAATATTAATATCTATATCATCAGTATCATTATCTTCATTAAATATACGAAGTATATCTCCAGCATAAGGATGTTCTCTTAAATCAACAGGATTATTAATATTATCACTATAAATAGGAATATATATCTTACGCACTTTATATTTAATAAATTCAAGAAATTTAATAAGTTCATAAGATTCATTAACTATAATATCAATATAACTATTATGAACTAATATAGGTTCATCACCAACTTCTTGTTTAGATACTAGATATAGACTTCTACTATCATCACCCATGTGAGTATTAAATCTACCATAATTATATTCATTAGTAAACATATGAAGAGGGCAGTTAAGTCTATCATTGTTATGCTCAGTTTGAAAGTAACATTTAGTTTTAGTAGACCAAGCATTATTAAAATAATAATCATGTAAACTAATAAAACTACCTACTTTATAATTAAAACTAATAACTTCATTATGTGATTCTATAATAGATTCTTTAGTATTAGGATTAATATTATCATAAGTATAATCAAACTTAATTAGAATACGATTATTAAATTTATCATGAGCAAATCTAACTTTATTAGGATGATATTTATCTAACCATAATTTAATATCTTCATCCATTATTTTAAGTTGACCATCATCAAATTGATAAAGTTTATGAAAATCATCATTATAAAAAATATAACCAAATTCTCCAACTATATATGCTAAATCATCTTGCAGTCCACCATAACCTTTATCACTAGTAAAGACTTCTTTATAATCAACTTCAAAAGCATCAGGTTGATATAATTGAACATTTTCATCTCTAGTTTTAAGTGCAGCACTTATATCAAACATAAACATACTATGTTGAGTATGAACTAAAAGATAATATCCAATTCCAACTAAATTAGTTATACTTCCTTTATTTTCAGTAATATTTTTATAACCTTCAATAGGAAATATTCTCCAAGCATTAACTTCACTTTCATCTTGAATAACATTACTACGTCTTATAGTTTTATCAAAACGAGTAATATTAATAATATCATTACGATATTGAGTTAACAATTTAGGAACATATTGGTCAACATTTCCAATAGGGTCTTTAAATAAATCAACACTATTCTTAGGTTCTACAAATGTACCAAAAGCAATACTTTTCTTATCAGTATCTTCTTTAATACTAAAAGCTATCTTACTAGGTTCATTATTAAAACATTTACTTTCAAAGAACTTATCACTATAAAGAGGAAATTGAATATAAACATTAAATGGAATATCAAACCAACATGGTTCATCACCACTATAATAATATTGATTATTAGTAGGAGTATATAATTTATAATTACCTTCGTTCATTATAACTCCATTATCATTATAAACAAGAACGCCATCGTAAGTCATTCTACCATTATATCCATGTTCAATAGAATAACTTCCACCACTATAACAAACGTCATTAAGTCTTATAAGTTCTTTTTCTTTACTAGTATAAATATTTTTAGTACAATTAAGAACTGTTGCAAGAAACATAGTTTCAGCATCAAGTAGTAATTCCTTATAATCATCCATTTCAAGAGCAGTTCCTTTTCCAGCTCTACTATCAGTAACACTATCAGCAACTACTAGTTTATAATTATTAATAGGTTTATATTCATTTCTACTAATTACACCTATAACTGGCATATTATAACTATAAGGATAGGTAGTATTAACTACCATATCAACTACATCATGTTTTTCTTTATAAGGCTCGAGTTTACATTTACCATCAATACGAATAATATTAAAATCATATTTAATACTATCATCAATATCAAATCGACCACTATATAGATAACATTTATCACTAGTAAAATTATTCGCTACAAAACCCGGTTTTGTAGCCCAACTATCATTTTGCCAAGTAACATTACTAGCTATATTACAATAATCTTTTCTAGTTAATAATCCAGTATATCTAGTAATAGGTTCAACTTTTTCATAACTAATAAACCATCCAACATAACCTAGTTCTTTAATTTGGTTCCATAAAGTAGTATCAATATTAGCACGAATATAAAACTTATTAAAAGTATTATTCATGTTATATATAAAATCTCTAGTATGTTCACCACCAACAACTTCAGAATCAAATATCAAATCAGGTATTCTAAATAGTTCATCGCCATTAATATTTTCATAATAACCAAACTTAGCTTCATTATCAACACCAATAGCACCTATTACTTGATTACTACAAGGAGTATAACTACCACTATTTATAACTTGATAAACATATAAATCATTATATTTATCTTTATCTTGATAATCAATAAAGTAATTAGATATAAGAGTATATAGTTCATCTTTATTAGTAGCTTCAAGTTCACCAGAGCTATTAAGTAATATATTAGTAGTAGGATTATTTATTGGTTCAGCAGTATAAACTACAATTTTATGATTAGCAATATATCTTTTAACATTAGAACTAATACTAGATATTGGAATATCTCCACTAATAACAGCCCAATATGGAATATTACCATTACCTTGATTGTTCCAATTAAAAGTAATTATAGTACAATGAGAACCATCATTAACAATATTATTTATATACTTATCTTTATTTGACAATTTATATCCTCTACTAGCATCACCATATTTATCAACAAAATGAATAAAAAAGTTATATACTTCTCCAGGAATAAGAGTATCATTCTTTTTACGTTCATTAAAATCATAACTAGGTTCAATAGTAGAATGAGTAATTCTCATTTTACAATTATCAATATCAAATATAGTATCACCAAATGATACTTGTCCGCTAGTAAATACAGCATCTTCTGTAAATCCAGTTCCATTATAAACATAACAAGCTATTTTAACTGTACTAGGTAAAGTATAAACAGATTGATTATTTTCATATTTATAACTTGTAGGAATAATAAAACAATGACAAGCAAGATATTCTTTAAGATTATGACTACCTCTACTACCAACTTTTATTTTAGCATTATAATTAATCTTTAAATATTCATGTGCTGCAATACCTTGTATAACTGTATCATTAAATAAAGTTCTAAAAGCACGAAAAGGATATTGATTATTATTGAATACTTTATTAATATCTTTAATTTGCCAATCAGCAGTACCAGTAATTTGAAGGCTAGCCATTTTAAAATATGGACCTTTTTCACTAACTGCATTAACAGTGGTATAATCATTATAATAAGCATTAACAGCTTTATTACGAAGTTTTATAGTAATATCTTTAACAGCCTCTTCTAATGTTTTACCATTACTTAAAGTTCTGTCATCGTTATCAGTTTTTTCATTATAATTAGAAATATATATTCTATTCTTATAATTAATGATATTACCAACATTATAATAATTATAATAGTCAGTAGTTAAATCAGCAACATTATATTCAACAAGAACATCTCTACTAAATTTAAAAATATTATTATTTAAATCATCTGTTCTAAACGCTTGAGTACTATCTTTTTTACATACAATAAAACCAAGTTGATAAAGACCAGAACGACCTCCACTAATATTTATTTCAAAAGTTTGATTACATATATCTTTAGAATCACTAAATGAATCAGTATTACCATAACAATAACCATTTGGTTCATCTTTTGGTTCATAAACATTAGTTTTTCTAAAACAAACTTTATTAATAACTTGTGGAATTATAACATCATTAAAAATAGGAAATCCAATACTATACCATTTAGTATAATTAGTTTTATCTATCTTATATCTAATAAATATAAAATAAAATCCTTTATAAGCTCCACCACTAACATAATTTAAACCACTAATAGTAGGTAAAGTTATTTGTGGAATAACAGACATTTCAGAATCAGGACGGTCAGAATCTAAATCAATATTAATAGTTTTAAGAGGAACATCAATAGAAGCATCACTTTCAGCAATAGCTACTATAAGATGATTTTTAACATTATAAGTATATGTTCCTTTAATCTTTCCACCATTATACTTCCAATTACTATTTACTCTATAACAATTATCAGCTTGTTCATTATATCTATAAATATAAGATTCATTAGAATCAGTATTAACAATAAATAAAATAAGTTCAGTACTAGTTGGAATAACACCAACTATTTTAAAATTATTAATACCATCTTCATGAATAGAATTGGCAATTGCTTTACAATCTTCAAGTCCTTCTTCATTAACAATCATCCTATCATCATTACTTACTTTAACGTTCTTAGCAGCAACTAATGAATAAGGTACACAATCACCCGGATGTTTATTAAGACTAAGTTTCTTTTGTATATTCATAATTATTTAGGAAAAGTAAAGTTATAAAAGAACTCATTCCAACCACTATCATCATCACTTTGTTCATCTAATAGAATACTAGTCTTAATATCTTTCTTCATACTTTCCCATAGATAGAAAGGATTAGTTCCATATTGACTAGCAGAAAGATTAAACACAGGATGTTTATATCCTCTCATAAGCATACGAGCCATACAATAATAAGTAAGACCTTGAATTAATTTACCATTAGCAGGTATAACAGGAATCTCACAATGATAGTTATCACTATATTGAGTTTCAACATCTTTATAAACAACTGTTATACAAGTATCATTAAAATTAAGTTCAATAGTATTACCTCCAATAAGAATATAATTATGATTTGACTTATCATACCCTCCACGGGGGGTCTGACAATGAGAATGAACTTCATGCTGACATCTTGGACATTCAGTATTATTATGAACTGTATAAACAACAGGATTACATCCTACTTTACCAGTATCAATAACTTCTCTAGTTCTAGAACCATTAGGACAACAATCATCGGGCATACCAAGATAGTCTTTATTAGTAGCACGCTCCGGACTTTCGTCCTCCGCTTGACCCCCCGTAGAGGATTGAGCAGATTTAGTATCACCACATCTATATTTACTAGTATCAGCTCTAGGTACTTCACAACCATTACTATCATATACTTTAAGACCGTCATCAATAAGACAACATTTACTTTTAGCTATCTTATTAATGACGGTTAGTTTCATTTTCTTATCAACTTTACGAAGAACTTTAAGTTCATTCATAGCATCAACACACCAAGCAGGAACTCTAGGAATCCAATCACTTCCATCAGGATTGAAATCATTATCAAGTTTAGCAATGATATGCTCTATTGTAATTGTTTTATTATTTGCCATAATTTATAGATTTATCAAGAATAACTCTACCATCAGCATCAAGCATAATACCAACTTCTTTATATATGTCAAGATAAACTTTAATAAAATCAGAATAACTACCTTTAAATATCATTTCATGATTAACAACATAAACAGATTGTTTAGTAGTTCTACGAATTATATTATTCGCTTCAAGTTCTTTAATATATCTATGAAGATGAATAAATGAACAAATCTTCTTAGTTTCATCATTTTCTTTAAGTATAATTTTATTAGAATTAAACTTAATAGTTTTAGCAATATAACAAATCAGTTTAATAATAACTACGCTTTTTGCGTTATTAGTAATATAATTTAGTAAGTCGGTACTTATTTGAGCATATCCTCTACGTTCATAAAAACTTTGAATAATCTTTATTCTAGAAGCTTCAGCTTCAACAATATTAATATCTTTAAGTTCTTTTTCAACAAAAAATGGGCTAGGAATTACTTCTTCAAGAATAAGTTCAGTTTCACGAACTTTACGAGTAACAACAGGACTTTTAAAATTAAATTCAGGCATAACTTTATTTGTTTAATGATTAACAACTTTATCAGTATAACGAAAATTCGACCTCCGGTGGCGATATTTTAGTTAAAATAAGTGTTAAACACGCCATGGGTGGCGTAACTTTTTTTTATTTTTTCTTCTAACTTATTGATTATCAGCGATTAATAAATGTTAACCCTATCTTATATATATACATACAATAGCAATATTAATAAGTTCAGCATTAAAAAGATTAGCAAAATCATTAGTGAATACTCCCCGTGGAGGATGGATAGGATTAGGATTAGCTAGAATTAGTTAAGCTACATCTCTATCCTCCACGGGGAGTTGAGTGGAGCGCAGCGGAACGTCCAACTACATTACTTTATTTATCACTATATCTAGTTTTATTACCATTATTATGTGCTCCACGTTCATACTTTTGTTGATTAACATTTCTAATATATTTAAATGGAGCATTAGGTTCTCTTTCAAGATAAACAAGAAGTTTACTTCTTAATCCTAATTTAAGATTAAAAATATCATCAACAGTTTTACATTCAGAATTAAGTTGTTTAGCATCTTTACCTCTAAGTTCTCTATTAATATAATTAGCATACTTGAATTTAATAGCACTATAACTATGAGTTCTATTATTAATAAGTTGTATTTCATAAAACTCTTTATTAGTTTTATAAACTACATAAGGAATACCATCATACTTAAGTCCACGAATTTTATATATTTCTGCTTCTTCTTTATCATAAGGTTTAAGACCAGCATCAATAATTTCTTGTTTCTTAAGTCTAGTAGCGTTCCAATCAACATAAGTATCTCTAGGTTTATCTCTATATCTCCAGAAATTAATAACTAAATCACCAATCTCATATTTAAAATGATAAGCATAACCTTCAAGAACACATTTATGAACACCATAACTATAATATCTATGAATGTATTTCTTATAATCAGTAAGACTTAATTCAGAACGTCTTGTAGCAAGTTTAAGAGCAATAATATAATCGTTTGCTTTTTTAGCTAAGTTACAATAACGCAAAAGTTGGAGAAGAACAATACGTCTTTCTCCAACTGTATAACTAAGTTGATTATTAATTAATTGCTCTAACTTATTAATTAATTCAACATTATCATTAAGAAATTGAAACCCATATTCATTAAGATTTATTTTTAAATTATCTTTAATAACTTGATTTTTACTTTTAATATAAGCACGACAATCAGCTTTCATCTTATTTATAAGTTCAAGTTCTTTATTATATTTTGCCATATCGTCATTAGAAGTTTCAATAAACTTTTTATAATAATGACTAATATCTATATCTTTAATCATAATTTATCTAGTTACAAGATTATCAATAGGAGTTTCATTTGTTTGACGAGGAACTTCAATAAGATTACGTTTAAATACAATCTCTTTAAGAGTTCCAATCATATCTTCAGGAATAAGAAATTCATCATCATCGTATTTAGCTTCATCATCAATAGGGTCATAATTTACATCTTTAGCTTTTTCGACAGTTTCAGTAGGAACAAGATAAGGAACTTCAAAAGGAGATTCAATAATAATAGAACCTATATTTTGAAACCAATCTTTATTATTACTAAAGAAATAAATATAACCATTAATATAATCATAAACAGGAAGATTACACATACCTGCAAGATAATGATAAAACTTAGCACTAGCTTCTTTTGCAAATGGTATTTCTATCCCAGTATGTCCGGTAGTTCTAATTGATTGGAAAGGTAAGTTATTAATAAGTCTAACTGGCTTTGGAACTTCTTGTTTAGTACGTTTAATTGCAGGAAGTCCAAGAGTTTGACTATTATATAAGTCACCATCAGGAACATTAATAATAGAAACACGAATACGTTGTTGCAAACCTTTATCAACATATTTATGATTTTCATAACTTTTACGAATTAGTTCATTACGACCATGAAGAATAGCATATCGAAGATTACGTCTAAGAGGAATACTATTAGGATTGCCAACAGCATGAGCAAATTCACTAACTAATTGATTAAGACTAGCCATGTTAAGATTGACTTGCGTTTTCTAATTGATGAACTCTTTGTTCAAGTTCATTAATCTTATTAGAATATATTTCAACTTTAGTTTTAAGTTCATTAACTGTTTCAGCTAATTCATTATGTTTTTGCGTTATAACTTTAACATCTTGTTCAAGTTCAGTATTATTAGTATAATCAACAATAGAATTTAATAATTCAATTAATAAATTTCTATCTTTATTAGATATATCACTATTTAAACAACATATAGTTCTAATAATATCATCTTTAAGTTTATCTTTAGTCATAATATATTATGTTTTAAGTTTATTATATTTAATGCTATAATAAACTGTTGCAGGAGTAGTATTGAGAAATGCAAAAACAGAAAACAAATTAATTAACCAACTACTACTAACAACAGTTCCGCGTGGACTTATTTAATCAAGTTTAACTGTGGTAAAGAAGCCGACACCAGCACTAGAATCCGACCGAACCCAATTAGAAACAAAGCCACCAGAGCCAGCCTTAGAATCGTTAATAGCGCGACCGCCAAGCAGAAGCACACGAACAGCTTTATCTGTATCTTGTCCATCATTACCTCTTTTCCAATTATAGTCAGCTTTTTTATTAGTTCCAACTTTATTAGGAACAAAATAAGGACCAAATCTAAAATCAAATTCAGTAATAAAATTATTAGTATTAGCTTGGTCACCTATAAAATAACATTTATCTTGAATATTATCTATTGTAATATCAGAATGATTAACACTTTTTTTAAGAAGATAAACACTATTATAATTTACATTACGATTTATAATAGCTACATCTCTAATAAACGTCCATATATCACCAAAGAAATTTAGAATACCACGATAAACAGCAGGATAAGTATTTAAATTACTTCCATCTGCATTATAATTTCCTAGTTCATAATGGTCACCATTAGTACTACCATTACCAATATTATGTTCAGCAGTCCAATAAGTTTGTACAATAGGATTATTACCATTAAAAGCTATCCATCTATCCCAAGCTAAATTTGTAACACCAGCACCAAGACCACCTTGTTTAAATCCATCACTAGTTAAATTAGTATTTAATGCAGCTTGATTATCAAAATTAGCATACTCAATATAACAAAGAGCTTGTAAAGCACAATATTCAAGATAATCAATCATTGTAATCCAATCGCCACGATTAGCACAAAATTCATTTGCTTTATCATAATTAATTCCAGTTCTAGGTCTACCTTGTAATTTAGTAGCAGCAACAGAAGAACTTTTATCTCCTCCTAAATATCTAGTATCATCAGGTTTAATACAAGCACTAAATACTTCTTCTTTACCATCTTCTCTAGTTCTAGTCATAGTTTTAGTATGACTTATAATAAAAGGATGAACTCTAGTAAATGTTCCATCAATATTAAAATCACTTATCCAAAGTTGATATTTAGTACCAGTATCTTTAACGCACATATAAAACTCTGGAACTCTTACCCCAACATCGCCATCACTTCCATCAAGAGGAGGAATTAAACCATTTTCAAGAGGTTTAGCCCAACCCGTAGGATTAAGGAAATAACTGATTTTCTTTTCATTATAGACACAACCTTTAAGTCTATTTTGAATAGGAAGTTCTCTATGAAATTTAGCATTACCAATTCTGATTATATCATTGTCATCTTTAGTCCATTCAATACCATAAGCAGCATTTTCAAAAGTAGGAATAAATGCAGCAGAACCCCAAGCTGGATTGCCTTGTTCATTAATAATTAAACTATCTCCTTTAGATACTCCATCTAAATTAGGTAGATGTTTAAGTCCTTCTGCAAGTTCATTTAGTATATGCTTGTTAAATCTTAACAAGCCATTATACATCTCTACTAAATTAAAATTCATGTTAAGCTTGTTCTAGAGCATCAACTCGACCGTTAAGAGAATTAATATTATTAGTATTTTGATTAACTTTAGTTACAAGTCCTTGAAGAGCAGTAATTATAGCATCGTTCTTAGTATCATTACTAGCTTTCATAGCATTAATCGCAGCAACTATATCTGTATTTGCTTTATTAATAGTAGAATTAACAGTATCAAGTTTATTACCAATAGTAGTTTTCATACTATCAACAGCAGCTTTAATACTATCTAATTTAGCATCAACTTTATCAAAACGACTATTAAGAAGAGTTTGAGTTTCATCTGATTCACTTTTATGTTGATTTTCAAATTCATCAAATTCAGCTTTAACCATTTCATGTAATTCAGTAATCTTTTGACTAATCTCATCAAGATTAACTATAACATTATTTTCTCCAAGCTCATCATGTTCTTTATTACCTGAAATACTAAGTTTAAGATTATTAATAAGTTTATTAATAGCATCTAACTTATAATTAACTCTTTTATCATCTTCCATATCTTTAGAATTTAGTTTGTTACAAATATAAATTATATTATTAATAACAAGTAGTTTAACAATATTATTAACATTTTTTAATTAAGCAGTTTTAGAACTATTAATACCTAGATATTTAGTCCAAGTATAATGTTTACGTTCACTAATATAATTAAGATTATCATCATTAATATGAGCTTCTTCTTCAAAACTTACATCTTTATAAGCATCATGTTGTTTAATATGAAATAGTCTTATAATAAGATATTCAACACCATACCATATATAGAAAAAGATATATAACATCTCTTTCATTTGTTCTGTATGAATAGCTTCATGATTAAGTTCTTTATTACTTAATTCTCCTTTAGTAAATATAATACCAAAAATATTAATAGCTTTATAACCATTAAAAGGAAAATGTTTAGTCTTAATAACTCTCATAACTTTACTATTTTGAAATTTAATATTGTAAATATTTATGGACGTTCATAGAGCCACTTTTTAGGCTCATAGCAAGACTTTCATTAAATCATGTACAGTTAATCAGCTAGGCTTAAAACTAGCTAAATTTGGCAAGTTATACTCCCCGTAGAGGATGGAGCAGGCTTGAATTAGTCAGTCAAACCTAGCTAATCAATCTCATACAATCTTAACCAATAGTATTATCAATATCTTTATAGCCAACTCCAAGTTTCTTTAGAATAGGACTAACAACCCAACTCCAAAACACAGGAGCAAGAACAGCACTATTAACAAGCATAATAGCATTATCATATCCAGCAGCAATATAAATACCAGCCATAGTAACAATACTTATTACTAATACACATCGTTTTTGCCAAGTAGGAACTTTATTATCACCATTAAAGTAATCAATAACTTTAATAATAATATAAGTTAGAACATTAACAATAAACATAAATCCAAAGTCAAAATTACTAAGGATATCATCTACAATTACATCAATAAATTTGTCCATACTAAAATTTAGATAAATAAAAAGGGAACCAATTACTTGCATAATAAATTAAGGTTTAAGTTAAAAAAATAGATTAATACTTGTAGTTTGAACTACATAATCTATAGCACTTAAACCGTTATCTTTGTTTGGTCATTAACATTATTTTAACTTTCAATAGGACTATATATTGTCAATTCACCAATTTTATTAAGTTTAGTATATTTTATTTCACCTATTGAAGTCTTATCATCATCAGCTTTACCACCTTGTGTACCAACATAACATTGAATAGTTTGTTGTCCTCTAAATTCAGAATTACCTGCAACAAAACTAAATCCAAATTTATAGTTATCAGTATAATTATCATTATAAACAGTGTTATCTTCATTTAACAAAACTGTATGATATTCATAACTATAATTATCATCACTAGTTATATTAAGAGTTGGTTTATCAAGAGTTAAAGGAGTACCAGTTGTATTAACTTGATTATTCCAAACTTTATATTTATCATTAGGTTGATTTTCATACCAGCAATAACCATCACGATGAATATAACCACCACCATGACGAATTATTTTAATATTATCTAAACCAATAGTTTTATCATTAACAGGATTAATTCTAAAATATTTTACTTTATTATTAGATTTAGCAACTCTTTTAACAACTTCACCATACCAACATTCTTTATAACCACCATGTCCATCAGGCATATTAATAGTTCCATCAGCCAAAGGAAAAATAAACACTCCTCTATTATCAACATCAATTTCATTATTTCTTAATTGCCAAGCATGAACAATAACTCCACCTTTATAAGCAGTACATTCAACAGTAACATGACCTCTAATTAAATCTCCAAACCAATTAGCACAAAGATTCATTTTCATTATATCAGGCATTTTATCTTCAAGGTCAATCATAGATTCAATATTAAACATAACACATTCAGCACCTGAATCAGTATTATCGCCACCCCAATATAGATAAGGAATTTGACTTAAATTCCAAGACCAACCAACAGCTACATAATTTAAACTATTAATAGGAGAATTAACATAATATGATTTAGTATCCAAATCTCGACCATCATCACTACCCCAAATATATCTAAGTTGGACACTAGTAAAATCACTAAAATGAATAACAGAAGTAGGCCAAATATGATTAGCACCATCATAAACATGAGCAATATTAGTTTGACCTACTGTTCGTTTCTTAAGAGGTTTAGCAATTCCTCCTTGACGTCCAAGAGTTAAACTCATTATTCATCAATAATATTATAAGTCATTCCAGCAACCGGGGTAATAGTTGCATATTGGGTAGCAGTTCCTGTCCAAATTGGAAGACTAAGTTTATTATTATTTGCACTAGGCATAGTCATATTAACTCCACATCCGTCATTAATAGCTTTTTGAATCTTATCAAGATTAACACTATTAGTAATAGTTTGATTTATTTCTTTTTTAAAGTTATTGAATGTATCATTAGTAACATATCCATTAAGTAAATTATTAACTTCTTGTTTAGTATAAGTTTCAGATTTAGTATAATAATTTTTAAACATATTATTAATCTCTTCTTTAGTATAACTTTCCATAGAAGAAGTATCACCCATTACTCTCCATTCAGTACCATTCCAATAACAAATCTTTCCATTACGATATTCAATCTGACCTTTAGCCCAATTACTACAAGTTACATTAGGAAGATATTCAGACTCTTCACCAACCATACCTGTAAGTTTACATTTATTTAAATTAATAGTACCATTCTCAATAATACCACCTTCAAATACAAGTTCACAACCAACAGGCATTGTAATAGTTTTACCACTTAAATCAAAAGCATAACGAATAATATAACGAGTATTTTCTTCGTTAACCATATCTTGAGTAAGAACAGCTTTATAATTAAGATAAATATTATTCTTAACTTGAACTAAATTTTCTTCATTAAAATAATATTTAATATTATCTACTGAATTAACATATATAATACCAAGTCTTGGACGTTCATCAGAAAGACAAGTATTATAAATATTATAATCTTCACTATTTCCATAGACAGGAGTGTTGACCCCCCGTAGAGGATGAACTCTATCAGTAGGTTCTACAATAGTCCATCTAGTATAATAATTATAAAATCCAACTCCATCATGAACAGTCTTAACTCTAAGAACAAATAATTTATGATAAGTATCATAATAAATACCAGCAGTATTACCTAAATCTGTTTTAATAACTTCATATTTATCAGTATTAAGAATTATTTGACCATATTGTTCACAATAAGTATCATCAAGAAAACCATCAAATAAAAGCTGTTCTGCATTACTTGCATCATCCTCCACGGGGAGTAAAACCTTGCGAACTATTTTATATCCTTTACCACTTTTATATTCAGGTTCATAAGGTCTATCTTTAAGACTAAGACGATGAACATTACAACAACCCGGACTTAATCTAATAGTAATATCTTCTTCATCGGGATAATTAATAATATTAACTTTACCATTTCCTGCAATCATTTGTTTAAGAGCTTCATTAAGCATATCCCAATCAATAGTACCATCAGCAATAGGAATTTTAGCTCCACTTTCTTCAAGATACTTCTCACTAAGAATTTTTGTCCAATTATCATCAGAAACCCAACTAGTTTCAACTCCAGCTTGAAGATTACTACCTATATAACTTTCAGTTACAGAAAGATTATGTTCAGCATCATAATAACTAATAGTAAGACTATTACGTCTAAAAATAGCAGGAACAGCTTTACGAGTATTAACTCTAGTTCCTTGATATGGAATCCATAAATGATTAAACCTAGAAAGAACAACAGTTAAATCATTGTTTGTATCTTTGTCAAGAATATTTTGAAGATAAGTAATAGGAAATACTTTATCATAACTATTCTGACCCAGCTTTTCATATAGTTGTTTATTGTTCATAATTATGTGATTAATTTAAATAACTTTAATGAGTAAATAAACAATATAAGCATTAGTAATATTGTTATATTAAATAGTATTCTTATCATATTAATTACCAGTACCTTTAGCTATAAATACTCTAAAACTTAGTTCAGAATATTTAAATGTAACTTTACATAGATTAATAGGCAATGTTTGAATGTAACTTGTTACAAATGTTCTTATAACAGTTCTATCTTCTTCAAGACCAACACTAGTTTTAGTATGTGTATTTATATCAGTAAAACTATCTAATTTACAAACATCATTAGGATTATTATTTCTTATTAATTTTACAGTTATACTTCTACTATTCATCATATTTGATGTACTAAATAGATATAAATATTGTTCACCATTACCAGCGCAACCTTCAGTTATAGTATTATTATTATATAATTTTGTTCTAGTAACCTTATTAACATTAACAGTAAAAGGTTGGTCACTTTGTTCAAGAATTTCATTACACCATATTTGCCAATATAATCTAGGACGTCTAACATATAAAGTAATAATTATATTATTATTAGTTATATATTCTGCTGAATATTCTTCTTCATCAGCATTAGCTTTAGATATTATACTAAAACTACCGTAATAAGAATTATCAGTATCTTTATCTAATAAAGTACTAGTATTGAATGAAATATCTTTATGACGGTCAATACTACCATAAGATTCAGAAGAAATAACATTACCTACATTATTCCATTTATAACTTTCAGTAATAATAACTTTAAATCGAATATTATACTTAACTGCTCCATTATAATTTCCATTATTATCTCTAGCATTATTAATATACACAGAATTATTAATTGCTTCAACATAATCACTTGCCCCGTCATACAAAAACAATACTTTTGTAGAAGAAGTTATATTTGTTTTAACACCAGCAGATTGTGTAATATTAATTGATTTACTAACTCCACTATAAGTTGCAGTAACAGTTGTACTTCTACTTGTTGTAGCAGTTCTATTACCATAAGTAAGTTTACTACCGCTAGTGGTACCACTTAATGTACCATCTCCAGATTTACTTAAAGTTGGACTGCCATTTTCAGTTTCAGTATAAGTAGTACCAACTCCATTCCAAGTATAATTTCTAGTACGAACAGCACTACAAGTAATAGTAGAACTACCGCCAGCAGCAGCAATATTAGTAGGACTAGCAGAAATATTTACTGACCATCCAGACCAATTACCATAAACTTTGCTACCTGCTCTTTGTTCAATATCACAAAAATCAATAGCACCATTATAATTTGCAGTAACTCTAGTTCTTCTAACACTTGTACTAGTATTATTACTATAACTTAAAGTACTACCACTTAAAGTTCCACCACCACTTCCTGCACTAAGACTTGGAGTAGCATTTTCTGTTTCAGTTCCACCTGAACCTGCAACGCTATTCCAAGTCCAAGTACGAGAACGAGAAGCACCATAATAAATAGTAACAGAACCGCCTGATGCCGCAACAGTATAATTACTAGCACTACAACTTACAGACCAACTAGACCAACTTCCATATACTTTAGCTCCAGCAGATTGACTAATAGTTATATCTTTAGTAATACTATCTATTGTTGCTCTAAATACAGAACTACGAGAACTAGTAGAAGTATTATTACCATAACTAACAGTAGAACCACTTAAAGAAGCAGCACCATTAACTTTACTTAATGTAGGAGCGCCACTAGCATTTTCAGTATAAGTTGTTCCTGTACCATTCCATTGCCAAGTACGACTTCTAGTAGCTGAAGTAGATAATGTAGCATTTCCACCAGCAGCAGCAATAGTTGTTACATTAGCACTTAAACTAATAGACCATGCTCCCCAACTACTATAAGTTTTAGAACCAGCATTTTGAGTTACAGTAGTATCTTTAGTTACAGAATCCATTGTAGCTCTAATAACTGTACTTCTAGCGCTTGTAGAAGTATTATTATCATAAGTTACTTTATTACTAGCAAAAGAACCAGCACCACTAACTTTACTAAGAGTAGGAGTTCCAGTTCCTGTTTCAGTTCCACCACTTCCATTAACTCCGTTCCATGTCCAAGTTCTTGTTCTACTTGCAGAAGTAGTTATATTTGAACTACCTCCACTAGCAGCAACATTTCCACTATTAGAAATATTAACTGTCCATGCAGACCAAGCACTATATTGTTTAGCTCCAGCAGATTGACTAATAGTTATATCTTTAGTAGTTGAATCAATAGTAGCACGAATAACAGTTGATTTACTACTTGTACTAGTATTATTTCCATAAGTAACTTTAGGACTAGTCCAATTACCATCTCCACTCACTTTACTTAATGTAGGACTTCCATTTCCAGTTTCTGTACCACCAGAACCGGCAACACCATTCCATGTATAACTTCTAGTTCTACTAGCACTAGTTGATATAGTAGCTGTTCCACCTGTTGCTCCAATACTAGTTTTATCAGCACTAATATTAACAGTCCAACTAGACCAACTTCCATAAACTTTAGCACCAGCAGATTGTGTTATAGTAATAGATTTAGAAACACTATTGCTAGTAGCAGTAATAGTTATACTACGACTATTTGTTGTAGTATTGTTACTAGCAGTAACAGTTTTACCACTTAAAGTAAATCCACCAGCACTACCACTAAGTGTAGGTGTAGCAGTTTCTGTATCAGTATGTGTAGTACCAACTCCATTCCAAGTCCAAGTACGAGAACGACTAGCATTAGTAGTTATCGTAGATGAACCACCACTTGCAGCTATCGTTTGCGTGCTTGCCGAGATAGAAACAGTCCAAGCAGACCACGCTGAATACACTTTTGCGCCTGCCTGCTGCGTTATCGTAACCGTTTTGGACAATCCTACATAACTAGCTGTAAGTGTCGCTGAACGGGCTGAAACGCTTTCGTTTGATGTAAATTTTATTTGATTTCCACTAAGAGTAGCACTACCACTAATACTAAGAGTAGGAGTAGCAGTTTCACTATAAACAGTACCAGTGTTATTCCATTTATAAGTTCTACGAGCAACATTAGCTGTAACAGTTCTAGTACCACCTTTAGCTTCAACAGTAGTTCCATCAGTTTGTAAATCTAATACCCAATCTGTATAAACTTTAGAACCAGCAGCTTGATTTAAAGCTGCACTAACTTGTTTAGTTTGTTTATTTTCTAAAGTAAATATAACAGTTAAAATACCATTTTTAGTATTAGTAGATTCATTATTAGGTATAGTTAATACATTATTACTTATACTACCTAAAGTAGTAGAACTAGTAAAGCTAGCAGTAAGATTAACAACAGTTTCAATCCAAGTTCCAGCATAAGTAGAACCTTTGGTTATACTCCCCGTGGAGGATGCATAATTAGTTCTCTTATATCCATTCTTAACAGAACTAGTAGGAAGTTTCAAATCATAAACACCACCAGTATTAGCTATACTACTATCAACTACTGTTAATGTACTAGTATCATATATACTAGCTTTACTACCTTTAAACGTAACAGTATAACTATCTTTAGCTTCTGTATCATCAATTAATACAACTAACTTACCATTAGTTATAACTCCTTTTTCTATTCCATCAAATAAAACTTTAACTCCATCAGTAGGAAAAGTAACAGTATAAGAAATAAATCCTTGTTCCCATTCTAATTCTACATTATGAGTTATAGGTAAATAACCACTATTACCACTAATAGTTTGAGATTTATAATGTTCAGCAGTAATAGTAGCAGTGTAATCAGTCTTAACAGGAATAGTAAATACAAATTTAGTATTGTTTTCACTTATAACAGGAGTATAACCATTAATAGTAACAGTTCCGGAAACATTCAATTTAAAAGTAATAGTAACTTCAGTATTTTCTGGATAAACAAGTTTAGAACCTTGATATATTTCAAATACATTTATACTACCAAGTTTAATATCATGTATTCCAATATCTCCTTGATATATAGCCATAACTTAAGCATCTGATTTAACTATATAAGTAGTATTATTATCTTTTTGAGCAATAGCTGCATATTGGGTAGCAGTGCCAATCCATATCTTAGGATTAACTATCGGTTCAACAGTAAGATTAGATAATCTATAAAGAGTTTGGTCAACTATTTGAATAGTATTGTAAACATAAGAGCCATCTTCTGATAAAGCAACATGATGAATAGCATTAGCATTACTCCATTGAATAATTATAATATTATCTGTATATCTAACATTAAATGTACCATATTTACCATTATGAAATACAGAATTAGGTTTACCAATAGCTGTAACAAATCCAGCAAAATTAGTAAAAATAGAATTAATAGCAGCTAAAACTTCTTCTTTACTACCATCACTTGTTAATAATATAGTAATATTACCAATATCATAAGATTTAATAATTGAATTACTATTTATAGCTACAAAAGTATTAATACTTTTTGTTTCTTCACCACCAACTCTAGCTATACCTTTATCCCAACTTAAATCGATTTTATTAATTCCACCATTAGAAAAATAAGTAATCGTAGCACTAATATCATGAGCGCCTATAACAATTCTATCAAAATTAATTCTACTATTATTATTATCAACAGCAATAATACTTCCACCTTTTAACAGTATTTCTTTTACTTCATCAAAAGTTTTATCACAAGTAAATTCTTTTTGTCCATTAGTATATATTCCAGTAGGAACAGTTATAACTACACCATAAACAGGAATAAATCCTTCAGGAGTATTTTTTCTTTCATATAATTGTTGATTAATATCTTGCATAACTTTATAAACTTTAAATGGTGGCACTTATTCAGTACCACCATAATTAATATTAAGTTGTTTTCTTTTTAATAACAAGTTCATAACCATCAGGAATTAAAGCTTTAATAGCATCAGCAATAGCTTTATCAACTTCCGCTTTAGTATAAGTATTTTCTACTGTTGGTACATTATCAAACTTATTATTAATTTCTTCTTTAGTATAAACATTATTTTTAAGTTCATTAATCTGATTAGGTAAAGTTTCATCAAGTTTAACTTTATCAGCAGATGACATACTACCATTAGCAGTTTTACTAGCATTATTTAAAACAAGAGCAACAGGACTTGGAGTATTATATAGATTTGTATCATTATTTTTAATAGATTTACTATATATAATTTTAAGTCCTTCTGCTGTTTGTTCAACTCTATCTAGTCTACTAACAAGTTCATTAGATAAACTATTGACAATATCAGTAGTTTTCTTACCTTTACCGCCATCGTAAGCAGTACCTGTAACTTCACCTAAAGCTAAAGTTTCAGATATAACTGAATATTTAGTTCCAGACCAACGATAAGTCTTACCACTATATTCAGTATCTTCACTTATATCAACATAAATTTTACCTTTTTCAGGAGTATAATATACAGGAGCATCTTCTATGTATTTTTCAGCAAAATGAGTTTCATCAACATAATATCCTTCAAGAACATCATCAACATAACTAGGTAATTGACTTGCTGGGACTTTACCATCTTCATCAAGACTAGCAATACCATTTGCTACACCACGTTTAGCTTCAATAGCTTCATTACAGAATTGAATAATCTTCTCTTTAATAATAGGATAATTATCTATATTACTAAGGATATGTTCAACTGTAGATTCAACCTTATTCTCAATAACAACTTTAAGATTAGGATGATTATCAATATTATCAAAGATATTTTCTATATTACCTTTAATAACATTAAGTAGTTCAGTAAAATTATTAATATGTTCAAATATATAAGTAACTCTAGCTTCTACTTTAGTTTCAATAAGATTCTTAAGAATAGGAAATCTATCAATATTATTAAATATATATTCAGTTCTACTGTTTACAGCATTATTAATACATGTAACAAGAGAAGGATAATTATTAATATTAGCAAATATATTCTTAACACAATTACAAACTAAATCAGAAAGAATACCAATAAGTTCAGGATAATTATTAATATTATTAAATATATAGTCAACACGTTCATTAATATTATTCTGTATAGCTTCCTGTAATTCCGGATATTGACCAATATTCTTAAATATATCAACTACTTTATTAACAGTATTAGTAATAATAAGATTTTTAATAGCAGGATAATTATCAATATTATTAAATATATTACCAATAGTAGTTTCTACATGAGAATTAATAGCATTAGTTATGAATTGATTAAGAGCAGGATAAGAAGAAATATTATTAAAGATAGATTCAGTCCATTGTTTAATATATTGATTAAATATCTCTTTAAGCTCAGGATATTCATTAATATTATTAAATATATCTCTAATAATAATAGGCAAACTTTCAACTGTACTATTCTTAATAATTTCAACTAGTTTAGGATAGTTATTAATATTATTAAATACATTAACAACAAAATCATTAATAAAACCAGTAATAATATCAAGAAAGTCTTTATAATCACCTATATTAGTAAATATCTCTTCAAGTGCTTCTGCTAAATCTTTAATAACAGTATCAAAAGACCATCCTTCCCAATTAGCAGGATTAGTCCAAGCAACATCACTAATATCATCACTATTATATCGTTGTGTCCAATTAATATTAGTTACATCACGATAAGTAATAATATATCCTTTACGACGATAAATTTTATCAAGTTTATTAACAGTATTAGCAAAAGTACCTTCCCAAGTTAAATAAACACTATTACAAGAAGCTAATATTCTATCTAGTCTAGTACCAGTTTTACCATCAAATATAGCTTGAATAACAGTTAAAGGATATATATTATATCTAGTATCATTTTCTTCACAATACTTATCTAGTATATGAATTGGCATATTGCCTTCTTTATCACATTGAACTTTACTAGGATCAAAAGATTGACAATTAGTACCAACAAAAACATTTTCTTCTTCAGCCATAATTACCACGGATTAGAAACACGTTTAATATAATGTAAAGCAATAGTAGGCATAAGTTTATTAATAGCAAGATAATCACCTGTCCATCTATTACCACTTATTTGACTCCAAGTCATTTCACCATTATTACTAATATTAGGTCCAGTCATATACCAATTAGTAGAACGATTAATGCCAAGATTATCAAGTCTATTTCTATCAGTACCATAAGGATAACCATTTTTAACATCACCATCTAAATTACCTGATATAAATCTCCAGTTACTAGGTGCTATAACTTGATGGTTATTATCACCGGATTTAGTTTTACCAACAGCAACAGCATGTTGATGTAGAGGCAAATCAGTACCACCAATATAAAATCCATATGCACTTACATTACGACCCGGAGCAGCAGGGTCATATGTATCTTTAATATTTTCAAGAACTGTTTTCCAATCAAGATTTCCTTGTTTAGGATTATTATAAATATTAATACCGTTAGGTATATAACCCATAACAAAACGCCCTTGTGCAGCAGTATAAACTTCCCAACCATTAGGAGGAGTTGAAGTATCCCAAAGCATAATAGAACCAATAGGAACAACAGCAGCAATCCAAGATTGAATTTGACTAGCAGCAACTCCACCACTACCTTCTCCACTTCCTCCACCTTGTCCAAATCCTTCTCCAACTAATTTATTTTTAATATCTGTATAAAGAGTATTAAAATCAACATCAAGTCTGCTAGGTTTAGTTTCACTATCAGCAAACTTACTCATAGTAAGATATTTACCTGTTCTAGCTTCACCGAGTTGAGTAGTAGACATAACATTATGAGTGCCATCTCCACCACTTCCTCCACCGCCTTCAATACCAGCAATAATATCATTAATTTCAGACTTAGTATAATAATTATTAAGCATAGAATTAACAATATCTCTTACTTCTTGTTCGGTTAATCCACCGCCGCCAGAACCACCACCTGTAGCATTAATAGTAATAGTACCATCAGAGTTTTCAACAAAAGTAATATTAGTACCAGCTTTAATCTTATTTTTAAACATTGATACATAATTACTTTCAAAATACTGTTTATACTCATTACTAATATTACTACCATTTTGGTTTATTTTATTAAGAACCTCTTCAATCTTATTATTAATATATTGCTCAAGATTATTAATACTACCTTCTATATTACTATTTAAATCTCCAATCTTATTATAAATATCTTCAAACTTAGCATTATATTCAGTAATAAGATTATTAATTCTAGTATTAATATCAGTTATATCTTGTTGTAATTCAGATATTTGTTGGTCATGAATTTTAAGATGGTCATTAATCTTTTTAAGTTCTGCAAGAAGCCAAGCATAGAACTTTTCCATCTCTTCTCTTAACTTCTCTAAGAAAGCTTCAAATTCAGCACGAGTAAGATATGCAGATAAATCAAAACCCATACTTACCCATTTCTCACCATCCCAAAACCAATAAAAATCATTAGTATAAGAACCACCCCAACCAACAATTTCAACTTGTTTATTATCTTCACCTAAATCAAGAGGATGATAAAGTATTTGACCAACAGCCCAATTTCCATCAAGAGATATAGATTCTTTATCAAACATATCTTCTTGACGATAATTACTAAGAAGTCTACATTGATTTAATTTAACTGCACCATCATACATTCTACCACCTCTCCAAAGAATAATACTATTATCTGGAAGTTCAATAGTTTGTCCAGCTAAACAATAATCATATTGAAGTATATAAATAGTATTAGGCTCGTTAATCATATCTTGAGTAAGAGTATTAACACCACTAATCATATTCTTACGAAGATATTTACGAGCCTTTCCACTATAATCATTTGTATTATAGTCTTTATCTGCAAATTTAAGAAGATTATCAACAACAGTTAAATCTTCTTCATCAGCTGCATTAGTAATCTGTGAAGCAGTAAACATTTGTTTAACAGATTCACTAAGCATTTCAGGAGTAATCTGACCTTCAAGTATTTGAACAGCATTATCTTCAAAATACTGTTTAAGCACTTGTGCCATATAATTAACTACAACATTACGACGAAGATAATTATCTTGAATATTAATACCAAATTCATCAGCAACTGCACGTTCAGCAATAGCTCTTGGAAACATACCACTAAACGATTCTACAAATTTAGAACCAATTTCAGAGTCAGCTTCAAGATGCCATTTCTTTGCATTAGTAACAGGAGTTATTTCATCAAGAATATAGCTCTTTTTAGTTTCAATAACATAAACTTCACAACCTACCCCAATCTGTTCCCAAGTAAGAGCATCTCTATCTTCCATTGTAGATACTACAATTCTAGCAGCTTTAAGACCTCTTTGAACAACAGCAATAAGTTCTAGTATTTCTTTCTTGAAAGTTTCATAATCAATAACTAAATCTTCTCGAAGTTTAGCAATAGGTTGCCAATATTCTTCATTAGATAAAGGAATACCAGCAGGAACAGCTTTACGAGATATATAGCTAGCATAGAAACCGTCATGAACTATACATAGTCTTTCATAAGGTCTATCATTCCATTGACCATTACAAGTAAGACTAACTTTACCAAGTTCTTCTTCTATTGTTTTCATACATTCTCTAGGTTTACTAAATTCATAGTGTAGACCCCCCGTAGAGGATGGAACACATTCACATTATTCATTATCATAATCAACATCACTAAGACTATAAGTTTCATTATATTCTTTGCCTTCTTCTTTCTTCTCCCAAAGTTTACCAGTTTCAGGGTCAACATAAAATTTAGGAGCATCTCCACAACTAACTATTGCATGAATTTTACCTTCTTCATCAACAGGAAGCGTAATAGAACCACTATACTGAACTTGTTCACTGCCTTCATAAATAATATTAAGTTGACCTTTAATATATTTAAGAAGAGTTTCAGCAAGTTTATCTTGACCAAGTTGATATGCTGCCATAGCAGATTGAAACATATTCCAACAAGTAACAATATTCTTATTATTACCTTTACAAGTAGCAGAACAATCATTAAGCATATCAAGTCCATATTGTGCCATAAGAACTAATAGTTTATGATAAACACAAACATATTTGCTAGGAACAGTCATATAAACATATTGAGGATTAATCTCAACTTGTTCAGTTCCATCAGCTTTTACATAGACACCATTAACATAATTATCATCTATTTGTTCACTCATTCTAACATCAAGTTATTGTATGAATTAATAATTGATTTTTGTTGCTCATCAGAAAGCAATTCTAAGGCTTCTAGTGCTTGAATTAAAATTTGCCCTTGTGTTAGTTTGCACCAATTTTTTTCGTTCAATGGGAAGCCTAATTCTGCTATTCTCACCTGTTTTTCAGCCATGCTTGCAATGCGTAATTGCATCTCTTTAGATAGCTGTTTTGGATTATTAATATAACCACCTATCATAATATCATCTTATTTAAAAGCCTTATTAATAATATATGCAGTATAATCATTAACTCTAATATCAATACGTTTATTAAATGCTAATATACGTTGGTTAGAATCAAGATGTTTATTATATATTATATTAATAATATCACCATAAACATCTTCTTTCCATTCATCTTTCATATAATGACTAAGATAATCTTCATCACCACGATACATATTAAGTTTAGAATAAGTATCGTAATAAACACTATTAACTAAGTGTCTAGCATTATATTCTATTTGGTCACGATTACTATCGATATTATTAGTAATAATAGTTGAAGCAACAAATTTTGTACATTCTGATGCCGCATTATTTATAGCAATAGAAACAACAGATTTAGATTTTTCTCTATCTTTTTCAATAATATCTCTAGTAACTATGTTAAGAAGTTTGGCAATATCATCTAAAGGATTTTTTTTGTTATTATCAATTATCTTATTAATTATAAGATAAATAACAATAACAATACCAGGAATAAGACCCTGTTCAAAGGCATTTTGAATTAATTCCATTTTTATAGATACAAGAATAGGGACTATCAGTATCAACACTAATGCTAATACCAATAGCCCCTATTCGATTAATATTACCTAATATTTACCTAATCGAGTCGGGTAATAGGTTATGCTTTTTCTTCAGTAGCAATAGCTTTAAGGATAGTTTCAACAGTTGTAATAGCAGTAGCTCCAGTAGGGAATGCTATTTGTACAATCTGATGAACAACTTCATCTCTAGTTTTCATTTCACGTGGAACAGCAAAACGAAGAGTAAAGATATTATATCCAGCATCTGCACTATCAGGTTGCTTCAAAGGATTAATAGGATATGCAGGATACAGTTCAGTATAAGTATCACGGTAAGTATATTCAATACCTGCATCAGCAGCAGCTTTATTAGCTAAATCAGTAATATAAGCAGCGTCACCATAAGCAGGTAAACCGTGAGTTGTAACTGTAACACTAATACCAACTAATTCATCAGCTCCAAGAATTTCATAATCAATACCTTTAGACTCAGCAGTTAGAGTGATTTTAGCCTCAGCAACAGATGCTTTAATACCATGTCCAACAGTATTATTATTAATTTGGTTAGCTAATTTCTTTGCTACATCATTAGCAGTAGGATTAAGACCAGTATGAATGGTAGCAGTCCAACGATTACGTTCATTGAACTTTAATCCTTTCTTCACAATCATGATAGAATAATCAGAATAAGCATTAACATCGCCAATAGCAAGATTAGCAGAGAAAGTAGTAGCAGCCTGATAAACACCTTTAACAAAAGTAAGATGTTTCTTATAAGCTGGAAGAACTACTGGACCATTTGCTTCACGACCAAGATTAATGTAAAACTTATCGGTAATCTTAGTACCGTCAGCGTCAATCGTTTCCTTGCCATCAGCAAGATAAGTAAAAGCAACCGCTCCAGCAGCAAGAGGTAAGCTCGCTCCATAAGCGACATTGCCCGCTAACAAAAACTGTCTCATTTTTAATTTAATTTAGAGTTTAACTTTGTTTATCAGCTCCATTAGAAGTAGCACCAATACTAGCAAGATAAATCTGTACTGCACGCATAACTATTTCCATATGTAAATAAGGAGGTAAATCACAATTAACCCAATCTTCTTCTCTATCTTCATCAAATTTAACTTTAGCAGGTTCTTTGATATAAAGATACTTAACTAATTGAGGTTTAGTTGTATTATTACGTCCAGTATATATATCAACATTGATACCAGATTCATCTCCAAATATAGTAACTATCGGAGCATCTTTCGCAGCACGATTACAGAAATCTCTTAGCGTTTGACCTAAATCTTCAGCTTCAATAATTCTGCAATCATAAATTGTCTTGCCATTATAACTAACTTGAAAGCCTGTATATAGCATTATTCCGTCGCTATCAATATTAATTTTATAAGGGTCAACTTCTGTTCCACCACCTGTAATATCTCCGCCGTTAACAGTACCCGCTGTGTATAAAGTTCTAAGAGCATTAACAGGACTAATAGAAGCATTTTGTCGAGCAACCTTATCATTATAAGGAACAGGTCCAACGTTTTCTACTATTACATTTCTAGCTTTTTCAATTATAGCAGCATTAAGACAAATATCTATATCTTCCATGAGAATAGCACGAACGGTCTGCATACCCATCTGTTGTGCCAGTTCTCTGAACGTCACGTGCATCTCCCCAATGTTCATAATCAAATGTTTTTAAGTTTATTTTTATAAGCACTAACAAGAGCACTATTAGTAGGATTTTTAAACCATGTAACAGCTTCTTTAACATTAGCACCAATGAACTCACCATCAGGAGTAGTAATATTCTGATTATGAATTGCTCTGATAAATTCTCCACGAGAAATAAGAACCTCAATTAAAGATTTAATAGTAATATCTTTATCATTGCAAAGTTTATTAAACTTAGCAGGTTCATTTGTACTAAATTTATCAAGATGTGATTGTTTATCAACAACATCCATAGCCATACCGTTAGGAATATTAATATTATTGGCAACACAGTATTGAATAAATACAGCATCAAACAAATCACTATTAGTGAGAAGTTTAACATAATTGCCTTTAGCAGAATTAATTTCCTGACGATGTTTAGCAAGACGCTCAGCTTCTCTTTGGTCATCTTTAAAATAAAATCTAATAGATGGGTCAGAATTAATAAGGGCAATATCTTTAGCTACATCTTTATACAATAAACAATGACGATAAATTAGATAATCATCAAGAACAATAGGATAACCATATTTATACTTTTCACTTTCAAGAAGATTTAACTTAGTAATCTTAGCTTCAAGAGCTTCTCTAAGTTCTTTAACTCCTTTACGGTCACTATTCATATAAGCAGTTTCAATAGCTTCTTCTTCAGCTCTAAAACGAAGATAATCTCGTTTACGATTCCAAAAGAAAGAAATATCAAAAGTCTTACCTAGTTCATCAACTGAAACACTAATATTATTAAGATAAGCCTTAACCCGTGAAATAAAGTTTTCATTATTAGGAGCAAGACCAATTAAAGCAGGAAAATAAGATTCAATCTCACCTTTATTAGAAGAAAGAGTACGAGAACTACGAACACAACTACCAATCTTATCCATTCGTTTAGGTAATGTTTTATCATTAACTCTACGATATAATGAATAATTAGTAACTAAATTAATAGTAATAGTTCGTTTTTCAGTATAAGGTTCATCAAGACTTTCATCTCTAAATCCTACTGTATTAGCAGGCTGTTTATCTACTCCATCCTCTACGGGGGGTATAACCTGTTTATCTGTATTTACATTAGAAGCAGCAGGAGTATTTTCTCCTGCTTTATTAGCTTCATTTACTTTGTTAAAATCCATATCTTAAATAGCTTCTTTTAAATGATTATAATACACATTTCAATAAGAACATCTTAGTAGTGTTATCTACCTGCAAACCAATAGAACCTTTAACTTCATAACGAGCCATATCAATTTCAGTAGCTGCATGATTAGTATTAGGCAATCCCCAGCAAGCAGGAATATCAGTCATACCTTCAATAACTTTAGCTTTATAAGCCTGTCCTTTTTGACGTACTATACGAACATTCTGATTACCTTTATAATTACTCATATCAATTAAAGCAGCTTGATGAGAAGTAATAGGCAAGCCAGTAGTAGGATGAATCATACCATTTTGCTTAGCAGCTTCAGCATCAGTACCCTTATCGAAATAAGCATTATGAATAACAGTAATAGTATATCCATCTGGAGTTTTATACTTATTAAAGTAACGTCCATAAGAAAGACCATCACCATTATCTTGAATCATCTTTTCACCAAGAGGTGTAATAAATCCGTTTTCTTTAGCATCAGTTCTGATAGCCATTTCAAAGTCACGAATAAATCCTTTACCTCCCATAAGAGCTACATTCTTATCACCATCCTGAGTATCACGGTCAAGAACATCACCGATTGTACGTTCAAGTTTGTTAAGAGTCAGAACTTCACCATAAGTATCGTAGTTAGATTCACGACAAATTTCTAACATACCAGCAGTACGAGGAATAGGTTTACCATTATCATGGTCTTTCAAAGGAATAGTACCATCAGGTAAACGGTTATATTCAGACTTCCACAAACGTTCTTCGTTCATTACTCTCATGTGCAAGTTGAACTGTCGCATCTCTTCGTTAATCCAAAGATTAGAAGTACCACCATTATCATTTTGGAATTGATATTGAGTAACAACATTAGCAAGATTACCAGCTATTTCTTTAGAATAACGATAAAACTCAAGTTGAGAAGTCATTCCAGCAGGACCCATAGTATTGCTTCTGTTACCTTTAGAATAAGATTCAGAAACAGTAGGAGCACTCATTGCCCAATACATACCTTTAGCCAACCATTGAGGGTCAACATAAGCATCAGGATTAGGAGAAGTAAGTTTCAAAAGATAAGCATAACCATAAGCAGATTCACCTAAGTCTTTCTGAATACGAACTTGAGTAACACCATCGGGAGCAGTAAGACCATGTTGTTCAATAAACCAATGAGTAGAGAAATGAACTTCAAATTCACTACCATTTTGACCGGGTTTAGTAACAGCAGTATTAAAGTAAGTCACAAAGTCTGTAAACTTCATACGACCCATAGTTTTCCAAGTCCATTGTACAGTAGCAACATCTTTAATACCACGACTACCTTGACCTTCAGTAATAAAACTTAAAGGAAAACGGTCATCATCCATACCATAATTATAAGTCAGAAAACTATTAATTTCTTCTGGCTTTTGAAGCTGAAGATAAGCAATTGATTCTTCATTAGAATAACCTCTATCTTCATAACGAGTTTGTCCAATAACACGTAATGTTTTCATCTACAAATTTACTATTATGTTAATAACCAAAACGCTCATCTTTCAGAGCATCTTTTTTACTGTCAGGTTTAGTTATTTTAATAGCTCCTTTTGTAGATTTACGTTGACTAGCAGTAAGTTTCAACTTTTTAGCTTCTTTATCAGAAACAGCCATTTCTATCAAACTATCATAACCTTTACCTGTATATTTAAGCCAAGCCTTAAGCAGTTCTTCATCGCGTCTTTCAGCAGGAGATAACTTCATTAAATCATTTTCATAACGAGAAAGTCCTTTATCATCAACTTGATAAACATAATTGAAGAAATCTTCTGGAGTAGTAGAAATTTGTTTTCCATTACGTTCAATAATAACAGTTTCAGGAATACGATAACCAGCAATTTGTCGTTTATCAATACATTCTTTAACTCCATTCCAAAATTCCACAAGTTGTTTCTCTTCTTCTGCTTTAACTCGCATAGCTTCTTTAGCATTAGCTTCACGCATTTCGTTATCAGCTTTCTGAAGAGCTTCAAGTTCTTCTTTAGCAACATTGAAAAGTTCATTACTATCTTTAAGATATTGAATATACTTATCAACATTACCACGACGATTAAATTCCTTAAACGCCTCACGAACAATAGCTTCTTGTTGACTTACATTATTTTCATCTACTTCAATACCGCTTCTATCTCGAAGTTCACCAAAGCCTTCAAATGAATTACCATTTGCAACATAATAATTAAGAAAATCACCAACAATAGGATAATCTTCAAATAATTTATTAACACCAGCTTGAGCAAATTCGTCACGTTTTAAATCAATAACGGATTGAATATAACTTGCAACTCCTTGAGGAGTATTTTCAAAAGTAACAGCTTTACCATCTTCTGAAGTAACAGAAACACCTACAAGTTCTTGAATTGATTTAACATCAATAGTATTTTCTTCTTTAGTATCTTCTACTTCAAATTCTTTAAGATAAGCAGCAACTTCATTTTTAGCTTTAAAGATATTACCTTTATCGTCAATAAGATTACCGTCTTTATCAACAGTATATTTATTATCTCCATCTTCGATAATAGTACCTTCTTCTAAACCATGTTCAGCATCAGCGTCATTCGCTTTACTAGTAGGCTGACCCCCCGTGGAGGATGAAGATTGGTCATCTTTATTAGCATTAGTCTTACTATTCCCATCTCCATTATTACCACCAGTAATATCATCAATAGGATTACCATCAGCATCTAATTGCCCTGTTTTACCTGTATCAAGGTCTGTAATGTCGTCAGTAGGTTTTCCATCACCATTAGATGTTTCACCATTAAAACCAAAACTATCAAAATTAGGCATAATTCTTTGTTTTTAATTAATTACTATATCACAAATATAAACTATAATAATAATACGAGTTTTACTTGTATCGTTAAAATATGTTCACCTTTAAGCCGATTTGCCGACTAACATACTATTGCTAACTAGGATATTTATTACTGATAACCTAACCTGTCGCTTTCAGAGAAGCCGTGTATGAACCAAATTTTATCATAATGATTAATCTATCACGAAATGAATAAAGTGCGTAAAATGAGCTTAAAATGGCTCATGTGATGTAAAGAAAAATGAAAATGGGCTGAACCTACTTTCACAAGCAAGTCCAGCCCTATTATGAACAAAATTTAGAAGTACAGCCGATTATTTACTTTTACTATCATAACGATTTTTATTCGTTTTTGCAATCTTGACTTTATCATCACTTTCTTTAAGTTTAACAGCTAATTCTTTTTCTTTAAGTTGTGCTTCAACAGAAGTCTTTTGAGCATCTAAACTAAGTTTACTACGTTCAAGATTAAGTCTAGCATTTTCCATACGTTCTTCAGCTTGACTCTTTTCAGCATCACTAAGACCATTATCAAAACTCATAATATTAGCATTTGCTTTCATAGCTTCAATTTGACCATCAAGATATTTTTCAACTCTAATGGTTTCTCTATCTTGTTCTGCTTTTCTATCAATCTTAGCAAGTTCAAATTCTTGACGAAGTTGTTCTGTTTGTTGAGAAACACGTTCAACATCAAGTTCATGTTCACGTTGAATGTTTTGATACTTATCAATAAGCTTACTAATTTGAGCAACATTATCTCCACGTATAGCAGCATTAGCCATATCCATATTACCATTCTGAGCAGCACTAAATGCAAGTTGCTTATATTGTTCAAGTTTCTCACGTTCTTTAACAGAAGTTTTACAAGTAACAATATAATTGGCAAATATATGACTATTAACATCAAGACTTAAATATCTAATATCACCATCTTTAGTTTTATAAGAAGTATTAAGACCATCAATCCAAGCAAGTTTAGTATAATCCATTTCAGCTTGATAATCTCGTTCTCTCATTTTATCAAATATAAATTCAATAATAACAGAACCCATACTTCCACGAATAACTGCTTCATCAGTGACTCCTTTACCAGCACTATTAGCAATCTCACCATAACGTTGTGGAGTCATATCACATTCCATTTTAGCAGTCTGTTCAATCTCTTGAATAAGTTGCCCAAGTTCCGTAATATAATTATTCATACGACTTTCAAGATAACGAACATTTTGTGCTTTAACTAAATTAGCATCATCTTCATCATCAATATAAAGTACACCATCAGCAGCCATACGATATATAGTTTCAGCAGGTTTTTTACCAAGAAGAGATTTAGCAATCATAAGAACATTCATCTTATTTTTAGCAATAGCCATTTCTCTATGATAAGAAACTATATTACGAAATACTTGATAAGGAATAACTGTATCTACAACACTAAATCTTCCAAAACCCGGAAGAAGTTCTGCAATACCATTATAAGGAAGTTTACCATTCCTATTGTAAGCAATAGGACGAGCCTTATAAGGATATATACTTGTAGCACGAGAACCAATTCTAACGCTCTCATAAACTTGTGGACGCCACACCCATTCAATACTAATATCACCACTAGCAGGGTTAAGCTGATAAGTTTCATCAACAATTCTTGTTGTAACAAATGCTCCATTACTATATGTAAGAATACCTTCTTTTATTTCACCTCTCCAAACAGTATGCCAAACTTCAAATAAACCATTATTAGCATCACGAGCCATTATATTAGTGTTCTTAATATGTTGTAAATCATCTTTATTAAATTTACTACATATATCACCAAAATAATACATATATTTATCCCAATTTAAAAGTGCTTTATCACTAGAAGTAGTAGCACTATATTGATAATATGTATCAAGAGCCTCACGTTCTTTTTCAGAAAGATATTCATAAAATTCATCTATAATTTGTTGTTTAGTCAACATACGACGTTCAGCAAACATATCATAATCTTCTGCAAACATATTATCGTTAGGAACAGGAAAAGCATCTCTAACACTAACAACACGTTTAATTAATTGATTACCTACAACATCTCTATATGTGTAACAAGCTCCAAAAGCAACAAATTCAAAATAAGCTCTAGCATATATAGTAAAAGCATCAGTAAGGTCATCAATAACATTAATTAAATCTTGTCCTTGTGCACTAATATCATCAATAAAATTTTCATTAAACTCTTTAATAAAAGCCTCAATATCAACAGCTTGTTCAGGATTAAATTGTTCAGGATTATTACCTTCATTAACAAACTGCATATAACTTTCTTGTATCTTCTTAGCAACAGCTTGTTCAGCAAGCATCATAATTTGTTTACTAAGTTCAGCATCTCTAGCAAATACAACTTCAGGATTATTAGCTCCAACAATAAAATCATGTGGATTCTTAATATATTCACCAATATATCTTCTAATAATACCTTTCATCATATCATAATTACGCATAGTAGCTGGAAAACGAGTTAGATTTTCATCTTTCTCATTATAAGGATTAAGAGTTTTTCTATAATATTCTCTAGGAATATTACCAAGAAGAATATTAAACTTCTCTTCTACATTAAAATCAGCTTTACAAGCAATACCAGCTTCTATAACATAATCACAACATTTAGCATACCAATCAACTTCTTGTTTTTCAGCATAACTAACGTGCTGATTAGGAAAATCAAGTCTACCAAAATTATACATATCTTTATCTATTTAATCTTAAAACCATTGTCTATTAAAAATATCTGTTTTATCATTATCTTCTGTAACTTTCTTACGACTAGCAAGTTCTCGTTTACCTTTAATATCAATAGACTTCCAATATATACCTAAAAGTATAAGACTAGATATACGGTCAAAGTTACCTTCGGCATTAAACTTTTTAAGTTCAAGAATTGTTTGATAATCAAGAAATCTTTCAAAAACATAAATATCTTCTCCAAATTCATTCTTACCAATAACTTCATATAAGAACTCTTTAAGTAGACGAAGACCATCTAGTTTCTTAGGTCCACTACCAATATTATAACCATAACTAGTACTAACTTTTTCTTTAACAGCAGAATCCCAAACATATAAAGGTTCATAACCTAGATATCTAGTAGCTTTCCATTTACGAAAATTAGAAACAGTTTCACCACGGTTTATTTCTACAAGTCCAGTACCAATACAATTATACCATTTACATAGTCGATAAAACTTTTCATCAGCTTCTTCTAGTCTTTCAGTACGTCCATAATATGCAGCACATAACTTAGGTTTAAATCCATTACGTTCTCTAGGCATTTCAATAACAAATATACTATTATGAGAATGTCTATCAGTAATTTCTTTTTTATCTTTATCAATACCGACAGGGTCATAAACTGCAACATAAGTACCGGGAAGAATACTTCTTACAAGTCTATCATTAATATATGTTTCTTCATATTCTGGGGCAAACCAAACTCTTATACAACCATGAGGGTCTTCGTTACCACGTCTAGGAACTCCTTGAATATAATCATAAGTTTTCATATCAGGATTTTCAATTCTTATACGAGCATTAGATTTAAAATAAATCTTTTTAGTTCCATCTTCAAATAGTTCACCATCAGTATAAAACTTATAACTATTATCAACTCGAAGTTTATCTTCAAACTTATTAAGAGCTTCACTACTAAATATATTTTCACTAGCACTACTAAAAGATTCAGCAGGAAATAAAGCACGCTGACCAAGATAATTAAGATATTCTGCAAAAGTCTTAGCAGTCTTTTTCTTTTCAGTTCTTTCTCGTGCTGCAAGCTGAAGCCCTATTCGTAGATTACTATTTCCATCTTCATCAAATCCTTTAACTCCATTTATCTCTCCTTCAAGACCCCAAGCATAAGATTTAAAGAATCCACAAACTTCATTACGAGCATCATTATCAAAAACATTTTCAAAAGCCATAAATCCAAATGCTCTAGGATTATAAAAGTTTTGTTCAAATATTTGCATATTAGCAGCAGTAGCAGTTCCCCAAGCCATAAGAGTACCAGTAGTACGAGTACCAACAGTCATTGTAGGTTCAGTTACATTCATAAACTCATCAAAATTCTGCATTGTAGATAACTCTTCAACTTTAATTGTAACAGCATCTTTACCAATAGCACAGTCAGGATTATTATTAGCACTAACACTTAAAAGAGAACTAGACCAACTATCATCAGCTTCAACTCCATTTTTCATACGATAACCAAGTTTAAAACTATCAGTAGTAGGACTATATATACCTCTTTTAAATGGAGTCTTTTCTTCAAAGAACTTTAAGTTATTAACAGCAAAATCACTTAAACCTCCTTGCTTAATCAAATATTTATTATCAGCTGCAACATGAATAACAACTTTATGTTTAGATAAGTTAACTTCATTAGAACTATCAGCAGCCATAATATAAGAAAAACCTCCACGTCGAGTTTTATCAATAATAAGATGTAAACCATTACGTCTACAAAATTCTATAATTTGCCAAGTCCAAAATTGAGCATCAATAAAACTAGGAAAACTATAAATCTTTTTAGCAGTAGCTCCATGTTCAGTAACAATAACAGATGATTCATCTGTACGTTCCATACGAGTATAATTAAGAAAATTATAATGACCACCTGTTATCCAAACATCTTCTATACTTCCATCTGGATTTTGCCAACAAGGAGCAGAAAAACCATTACGTCGTCTATCACATTCTCTACGTCTAAATTGTCTATGAGGAATACTATCAACTTTAAATTGAGTATATTTACCTGTAGCTTGATATGTTCTAGCAGCTTCATTAAAAAGTTCAGTATTAACAAATTTGCCAGGTCTAATATTTAAAAGAAAGCCACCACTATCTCCAATTAAAAAGTTATTATGAGGGTCATACCATCCACAATCACTAGCTTTCTTATACTTTTTCTCTTTATCAGGTTCTTCAATGTATTCTAGAAAAGGATATTTACCATCAGCCATAATATTTTATTTAACTAGTAAACAAACAACAAAAGCGATAGCGCAAACAGCACCACCGCTTACCAAATATCTATTCTTACGTTTAATACGTTCAATAGACTTATTTAAATTATCATTTACTTTATTACTATTATCAAGATTACTTTGTAAAGTTTCAACTTCTTTATAAAGAGCATTATATTTAATCTTATGAAGATTAATTATACTATCTTGTTCATTAATAATATCTTTATAAAGTTTAGCTTTAATAATTTTAGTATTAGCAATCTTAATCATATTAATAGGAACAAGAACAGTTGTATCAGTAGTGTTGACTCCCCGTGGAGGATGCACTACATTATCAATCTCACTCTGACACCAACTTCTTGAATAACTCCCAAGTAGCACTATCATTAAGACTAATAACTTTATCTTCAATATCTTTTTCATGTTCTTTAAGTTTATAAACTATACTTTCTCTTTCAGTTATAACTAACTGTATAGAATCAATCCGAACATGATTAATAGCAGTGTCACTTTTATTATATGAATTGACTTCTACACTAAAACGACTTATTGATAAATACAGAGTAACACATAAATTAATAATCGCTATTATAAATATTGCTATTAATATCTTCTTCATGACTCTATACAGTATTAAGTTAATCTTTTATTTCTATAAGTTTATTAAGCAAATCAAGGTTCCATCTACCAGTTTCTTTAAGACCAAGAACTCTTTGAGCCATCTTGATAGCTGCAACTTGACCACAATTCACGTTAGTATCAAATAGTTGTTCAGCAACTCTCTGACTATTAAAATCATCAAGTTCAAATACATCCCAATAACCTACTTTATATTTTTCCCAAACAAGTTTCTGAAGCTGAACATCATTATCAAGCTTAGACTTAAACTCTTTACTACCAACAGTATAATATTTCTTATAAGAATCGATCATAGTCCAACCTTGCCAAGTAGGATTATATTTACGACTGATACCTCTATAAGTTTCTCCACCAGCATCATCTTTATCGTTTACATAACCACCTTCTTTAATAGATAGTTTTTTAAAAGCATCTCCAAAGTAAGCCATAATTTAATTTATATAAGGATTAGTACAATATCTAAAACAATTAACAGCATCATAATATTCATCTTCATCAAATTCTTTAATTGTAACCCAAAACCAAAGAACTTTAATTTGAACTTTATAAATCACAAATTCAAAGTCATCACCAATATGATGTTCATCGTCAATTAATCTTATATTTTTTCTACGATTAATAATATACATAACTTATTCATCAAGAGTTCTACGAATCCAACCTCTAAGATATTTGATATTATTTCCTTTACCAGCAATATCATTATAATATCTAATACGCTCAAGTTTATATTTAGCTACAAAATAATCAGCACTAATTGTAGTATCAGATTTATAAGCATTAAGAGAGTCTTGAGTTCTACGAAGTAATTCTTTAGTTAAAACTAATTCATTAACAGCAGTAGAATCAGTAACAGGAACATAACGAATTTCAGGAACTGGAGTAATACGTTTAGCACATCCACTAGATAAACAAATAGCAAATATAACTAAAACAATAAAACCAATAATTACTCCAATTAAATTATCTTTATTTAATTTCATATAGCAAGTTTAAATTGAGTTTGAACACCACTAGCTTTAATTTGTAATTCTCTATCTTTAAGAACTTTATTAATATCATCACGTAGATAATTCATAGTAAAGAATTTAGTAGTTTCAACAGGATTTTCTTTAATATGATAAAGACCATCAGAAAATCTTTTTGGCATACCATATTCATTAAGTTCAAAATCACTATCAATATGACATAACCAAATACCTTTAATAGTTAAACCAAGTATATATTCAACAGCAAAAGCATACATACTAAGTTGAAGATTATATATAGCACCATTACAATTAGGAAGATGATTAAGAGGAGCTAAAAGTCGTTCATCTTTATCAACCCAAACATTAGTTTGTTGTGCAGGTTTAACTGTTTTATCTTTCTTATAATAACCACTACTAAATCTTAATCCACCACGATTAGTTTTCCAATCACCCACAACAGCACAATTAGTATCTTCATTAACTAGAAGAATATCAATAGTTCCACTAATTAACCAATCTATAAGAAACATACCAATCTCACTATAAATCTTGTATCCTCTTTCAGTGTACATTTTAAACGCATCATAAATAAGAGGATAACGATTATTAGTAAGTTCAATAAAATCTTTAAGATTAAGTAACTTATAACTAGCACCAAAATTTGGAATATCAGCAATAGTAACCATTACACCATCTTCACGTTTATCAAGATAATTAATAGCTTGTTGAAACATAGATGCTCCTTTAACACCATCTTCAAGACCATTATGAGTATTAGTTCCACGTTCACAAGCTTCTTTAGTAATAGTTGACCATTGTTCCTCTAGTTTCTTCTCACTTATTCCTAGTTCTTTAGACTTCTTTCTCAACCAATAGTTCTTATCAAATTTAGGAGCATAATTATGAAGAATAGTAGTAGTAGAAATATAATCATTACCAAGACTATCGTTATACTTATGTTCTTCTTCATGAAAAATAAGTCTAATATCATTATATCTTTTATCTTTAAGTTCCATATTAATATTATTAAGTTCAACACTAGCTTGGACCCGCTTCGGCACTACGTGCCTACGCTAGACTCCCCGTGGAGGATGGAGTAGATTAGCATCAGCTTATTCCTCAATCATACTACTAATAATTTCAACACCACCTCTACCAGCAACATTCTCTTGTTCATACAGAAGATTTTCTTCAGCTATATCAAGAGCTTTAATCGTGTTTGGAAACTGATTAGCTAAATCATTAATTTGTTTCATATAACCAATAACAACTGGAACATCTTCTAGACTAGCACCATCAGATAACTTGTCATTCAACAATTCATTTAACTTGCTAGCAGCTAGAGCAACATTATGAATACCACGCTTAATATTAAGAACAGCTTCCATACCAGCACCAGCTTTTTGATTATAATATCTTTTAATAAGTTTCCAAACAAGAATATCAGGTTGATAATTTTTAGGTAAATCAAAATTTTCAATAGCTTTCTTAAGAGCTTCTTTTTCACTAAGACCTTCTTGTAGACACGGACCTTTAGGGTCACCAAGATAATAAATAACTCCAACTTCTTTAACATACATCTCTTTATTAGGAGATTTATCTCTAGTATAAAGAAGACTAACATCTCTATCAAGAAGTTGTTTAAGTGTAGGAGCTTTTGGCATACCAGTTTCATCTATGGTCAGCATCCAATCCAATTCCAAACCGTTCATATATTTCTTCTACTTCTTCATCAAATTCAATAATTTCAAGTTTACCCATAGCATATAGCCAAAGATTAGCATAAGCAGCACTATGTTTTTTACTTAGTTTAATCCAAATAGGAAGAAGTTTCTTTTTAAATTTAAGTTCAGTCTTAATCTTTTCTTCTTCTTCATAATGTTTTTGCTTTTCTTCTTCCATAACTTTAGCAGTATATTCTTTATACTCTTCTCTAGTCATAGTTTTTCTAGCTTCTTTAAAGTCTTTATAATGACTAATAAGTTTGGAACGATACCAATTCTTTTGAATAGTACCAATATGAGGAATAGCAACACATTTATCTTTTCGTATATTAATACTAGCTTCTTTTTCAAGACTTTCAATAATAGATTTACAAAGTATTCTATCATCACCTTGAAACCCAATATCATCTAATATATTATTTATATCTTTATAGATAAGAATATAATCATCATCAAAATCTTCATGAGAACTAGTATTAGCAATATTAAAACTAGTATTAGTCTTAAAATCCATAATTGAAAGTTTAAGAACTCTTCTTAGATTACTACTATAAACAAGAACACAATTACCTATAATTTTAAATTATACATAAGTAGTTTTAAGAAGAGTTCGATTATTTAGACGAAATGGCTAATTAGCTTTTTCAGCAGAATAATAAACAAAAGGATTAATAGCTTTATGTTTATCAGTAATAGCGGCTCTTAAATCATTAATAGCTATAACTTTAAATTCAACAAACCAAACTTTTTGTCCTTTTGTATATCCTTGATTTTGTCCAAAAGTACCAACAGTAATAGAACGAGTTAGTTCAGTATCATTAGTAATATACTTATTAACAAATTGAGGACTAAGAACATTATGTTTAAGATAAAGATGATAACCACGTTCAAGAGTAGAACGGTCAATAATAATCTTATCCATTTGACTCATACCAATAAGTTCAGCATCTTCTTTACTAATCTTAGCAATAATTGGCATAACCTCAACTGTATTTACTTTATTATTAATAACACCAAACAAACTTTCATTTTGGCAAAGAGCAACAACACAATAGTGTTTAGCAACAACTACATTAGTAAGAACAGCGTCAAGTGCTTCACTTGTTATTTCGCTGATGTCAGTAGGTATTTGAATACCAAAATCTTTAAATTTACTTTCAACTTTAATCATAACACTAAATTATTTAGTTTTAATAATACTATCAATACCAATATTTCCAAGTTTAAGTTTACTAGGAACTTTAACTTCTTTTTTATTCCTTTCTCCACTATGAAATTCTCTAGTGTATTTAGGTTTAGTTTCACTTTTATCTTTACCCATAACTTAATTGTTTTTAGCAAATGTAAGAGTTTGAATGAATTTACCAAGAGAAAAACTATTTTTAACATTTACATCATAGAGGATTATATGATTATAAATATGCAAGTCATACTCCCCGTGGAGGATGGAGATGAGCTAGACTTAATCATAATAGTATTGATAATATTAATAGAGATGATGATAATAATTATAGTATTGATTAACTTAATGTGATTGATACTGATTATATCCATCCTCCACGGGGAGTGAGCGAAGAGCGAAGCTCGGAGCGGGTCACAGCGAATCAGTATAATTATATCTATATAATATATCTTTATAGTAATTATAATATATTGATTATCAATAAGTTATAATACATATTATGTATCATGCTGAATACCTAATTCCCCATCAGTATGCAAATTAAGTGGCAAAAATGACTACCTTTGTGCACGAAATCTATTCCATATTGGAATACATTTCGCTATTTCCTAGAGTAATATATTTTTATGTTGAACTTAATACTATTATTGTTATGACTTTTAAAGAAGATTTTAAACCTAGTAGAGTTTATAATAAACTTGTTATTGATGCTATTAATAAAGATATAGCTAATGATAGAAGTATTATTATACCTAATACTTTTGATATTGATGTTAAAAATAATAATAAAAAATATCTATGTGGTACTGGACGTATGGAATGTTTTGATACAGGTAAAATTATTAAAAGATATTATTCTAATGTTGGTATTAATGCTTGGAGAGAAATAGTTGAATTAAGAAGTATAATTCTTCATGAACTTTTTTATTTTATTAATTATACTATTTGTTTTAATTCTAATGTTGTTAAAATTAGTAAGGATTTATTTGATGCTGTTTGTAGGAATGGAATTAGAAGTGGATGTAATAAACGAGATTTTGCTAATGCTATTGTTACATTAGAAAAACTTAATATTATTCGTAGAACAGATAAACGTAGTATGTTTGAAGTTAATCCTAGAGTTATATTTAAAGGAGATATTAATAAATTTCATGAAATTATTACTAAAGGTAAACTTGATGATTCTAAAATAAAATTAGATGATAATATTAATTATATAGATAGAATAGGATTAGTTAAAGATGATAATTGTATTATAATTAAAAATAAACAAGTATATAAAAGTGAACTTGATTATTTATATGATGATAATGAGAATAATGTAGATAAAGCAAATAATGAAACTGAAATAATTGAAGCAGAAGAAGTTGATACTGATAAAATTGATTGGGATTGGTAATAATGAAAGTAAAAGAATTAATAATAATAAAGATGAAGATGATAGTATTAAAAAAGATTATAAATATAATGAAGATAAATGTAATAATAATAATGATGATGATGATAATGATGATGATGATTGAAAAATTGAATATATTGGTGTGATAGTGAGGCTAGTGAGTATAACCCCCGGTCATGTTAAACTTGATTGACTACCCACGCCTAAAGTTGATAGAGTTAATGAAAATAATAAAGATAATGATAAGAACAATAATAAGAGTGAGTGTGATAGAGATGATAAAGATGATAGTAATGATAATGAAAGTGATAATGAAAGTGATAATGAAAGTGATAATGAAAATTGAATGTATTGGTGTAATAGTGAGGCTAGTGAGTAGGAGGGGTGGGTCATTAAACTCATCTTGACTACCCCCGTCAAGTTCTAAGAGAAAGTAAAGTTCTCATTCTCATTATCAACATTAAATATATTGAGATTATTCATCTCATTACATTACTAACTATTAACACTAATCATTATGAGAACAAACAAACCATTATTGTTAGTTGCAATCATACTGATGATTCCAGCTATCATACTAGCATTGAAAGTAGAACCAACTAGTGATGAACAGATTACTGCTGTTGTATTTGGAATACTATCGGCTATTGTTAGTTATCTTAGTAGAGATTAATCTCTACTAGATGATGTTGCTCATTATCAACATTAAATACTTTGCAGTTGAAACAAAACAACTGTCAGTAATGCTACTGATTAGCGTAATTAAATACTTAATAGTCATGCCAGACGTTAAAGATCTTGCACAAGCTGCACAAGGTGGTGCTGCTGCTGCTCCTGAGAATGTTAATGTAGTTGATCCAACTACTAGTGCTAATCAACCTGTTCAACCTACTGTTGATACAGATAATCAAAGTTCTACGCAAGTGGAAACCATTGATGATGTTATTAAACGCATCTGTACTGATGGTCATAGTTATGTAATGACTACTGTCATTACTAATATTGATTGTCAAGAACGTACAGGTCGTAATGGCAATTCTTATCTCAATGCGTTTGTTACTATTGCTAGTCCTGTCAAAGGCGCTCAAAGTATGCCTGATGGTACACATCGAATGGGTATGCTTGGTGCTATTCAGATGCCATTCAATCAGATACTGCTTGTAATGCGCAAAGACAAGTTCTACGGTAGATTTGTCAACTATGTTGGCGAAGCTGCTGAAGCTGGTTTTGCTAGTATGTATCTGACTGGTGTTGCTGTCAAAGTTCTTTGCCAGTTTGTACCTGCTGGTGTACAAGACCGTAATCCGTTTACTCGTAAAGATAATCTTTACAATGTTGTGGATTATGATAGATATGTATATCATATTGTAGGTATCGAACAGCCTACTGACCCTGTTCTTGTTAGTGCATATAATGTACTTATCAAGCAGATTATGGAGGACGCTCGTGCTGCCATTGCTGCCAAGCGTGAGGCTAAAGCTAAAGCAGCTAGTTTTGTTGCTACTGCAATGAACGATGACGACGCACTGTTCTAATGAACATGACGCTACTAACCTTCGGGTTGGTAGCGTTTGTGTTATCAACAATAGTTTTGCTGATGCTGTTGCTGGTGTTATCAACAATAGTTTTGCTGATGCTGTTGCTGGTGTTCAACATGGAAATGCTCATTGTCAACATTAAATATATTGCGGCAAACGAACTTAGCAGTCTGATAAGACTTGTCAACCATGAACTAGCTGCAAGTTCTGATAAGTCTTATCCTAATATTAAACATTATGAAAGTACATCGTATTATTACTACTATTGAAGTTGAGAATGATAATTCTATAACTTCTGTTGAACTTATTAATCTTCATCCTGCTAATGCTGATATTCTTCTTGCTATTACTAATATTACTACTAATGGTAATGCTGATGATATAACAAAAGTATATGATAGTGTTAATAATAGCAGACTTGGTATTGCTGGTAAATTAAAAAGTATCGCTCATATTATTAATGATAGTCTTGATAATTATGAATTTAATGTAGTTACTGATGATAATTCTACTAATGAAGCTAATGATGATGGAGTCCTATAACATTTTGTTATACTGATATTGGTCATGGAGATTTACTCTCATAACATTTTGTTATACTGATATTGGTCATGGAGATTTACTCTCATAACATTTTGTTATACTGATATTGGTCATGGAGATTTACTCTCATAACA